>WNFG01002023.1_pt1 | contig 34228 bp, 33 predicted proteins | sample 5400431 | NCBI WGS metagenome assembly WNFG01 (sample SAMN13153346, study PRJNA577476) | soil metagenome | isolation source: 120 cm saprolite under Douglas fir tree site 2 hole 3 replicate 2 | place: USA:California | collected 2015-04-18
CGGATCAGGCTGCAACAAGCTAACGAATCCCGGGAACCCAGCGAACTACATCAAGACCGAGTGTTTCCAGGTACCAACGGCGCCGGATCCTGCTTTCTGGAGTGCAAACTGCAATTCGATGCCGCCCAGTCTCGGCACGGACGCCAACAACAATCCGATCACGATCAACAATCCTCAAGATCCGAGTCTCGACGGGCTTGGTTGGCTACCACCTTATCCATGCTTCAACCTTCGCGGCAATGCAGGGCGCAACATCCTAGTTGGTCCAGGTGTCACATCGCTGGACTTCTCTCTTTTCAAGAATAATTACATTAAGAGCATTTCCGAACGATTCAACATTCAGTTCCGGGCAGAAATCTTCAACATTCTCAATCACCCGAACTTCGCTCCTCCGTCCACTCCGACCAATACGGACATTTTTGATGGGACTGGAACCTTAAACTCTGGGGCGGGTAGGCTGACCTCGACCACCACAACGGCTCGCGAGATTCAGTTCGCCGTCAAAGTGATCTTCTAGAACTAGCCGTCGCAAGGTTTCGCGCCGGTGCTCCGATGGCTAAATCCGCGGGTTGTTATCAGCCCTCCCCGCAACCCGCGGAAGCCATCGCTTCATTTAATCAGCCGTAACCGCTTCAAGAATCTTCTTACGCAAGGTGAAGAGTGCATTCAGACGATCAAGATGCAGACCTGGAAATTGAAGCTCGCCGGTTAACCCTTACTCGGCGTAGCTTGCTGCAGAACGCTGCCTGGTTTGCCACTGCTGCCGCGGCCCCGCGGATGGCATGGGCTGCCGCTACCCAGGAGATCAGTCCGGTCATGGAAAAGCTCAGTGCTTACATGGCCGAGGCCCGCAACCGCGCGCTGCCTGACAATGCGTTGCAAGATACAAAGCATCACATTCTCGACACCATCGCTGCCATGGTTTCGGGATCGGAACTGCCTCCCGGACGCATGGCGATCGACTTCGCCCGCACTTACGGCGGCCAGAAAATTGCTACGGTAGTTGCATCGCAGATTCTTTGCGGACCCATCGAGGCAGCATTCGCAAATGGCGAACTGGCTCATTCCGATGAAACTGACGACGACTTCACGACCGGAGGAGCACACCCCGGCTGCGCCATCGTTCCAGCAGCCCTGGCTTCAGGTGAACAGTTCGGCGTCAGTGGGACGCATTTCGTGCGAGCTGTGGCGCTCGGCTATGACATCGCCATGCGCGCCATGAGGACCGTTGGCCCTGGAATGAAAGAAACACATAACCTGGTGGGGACCATGGGCGCGGCGTCGGCCGCCGGATGCATCGCAGGTTTAGATGTGCAGAAGATGCGCTGGCTGCTGGATTATGCCGCACAGCAGGCGGGCGCCGGCATCGGAGCCTGGCGCCGCGACACCGAGCACATCGAGAAGGCGTTTCTTTTCGGCGCCATGGGAGCACGCAACGGCGTTAACGCTGCCCTGGTGGTCCACGCGGGCTGGACGGGCGTGAACGACATTCTGGCGGGCCCAAACAATTTCGTAGAGTCCTACAATGCCAAGGCCGATCCGGCCGGGCTGATCGATAAACTCGGCGAGCTCTATGGTGTTTCGCAAACCACACTGAAAAAGTGGACTACCGGAGGTCCAATCCAGGCGCCACTCGACGCACTGGAGAATCTGCAAAAAAAGCAACCCTTCCAGGCGGATCAGGTGAAACAAGTCGTAGTGCGCGTCGCCACCAGCGCGGGATACACGGTCAACAACCGTGATATGCCGGACATCTGCCTTCAGCACCTGGTCGCAGTAATGCTGCTCGACAAGACAGTTTCCTTCCGGGCGGCCCACGATAAGCCACGCATGCAGGATCCCGCAGTTCTCCGCGAGCGCGCGAAGGTGCAGTTGGCACCCGATGCGGAACTCGAAAAGCTGATACCAAACCGAGTGGCCATTGTTGAAGTTACGCTAACGGATGGCACGCAACTTAGCGAGCGTGTCGAGCACGTGCGCGGTACTCCGGACAACCCAATGACTCGCGACGAGGTGGTGGCGAAGGCTCGCGAGTTGATGACGCCCGTCCTCGGCGCGGCAAAAACGACGAAGCTGATCGACCGGGTGCTTGGACTCGACAACGTGAAGAACATTCGGGAACTTCGTCCGTTGTTGCAGGCCGCTGGTCGGACTGATTCAGGCAAGAAGTAAGCGGAAATCTACGTGACGCGATGTCTTCTCTTGTCACGCGGCGTGAAGCGCAGACCGTATCACGATCCGAGTTCATTGGGGTATTAGGGATTTCCTCGTCCGCTCAATCGACATTCCCGATCGTTGCCAGCTTAGTGTCAGAAGTCATCGATGTTGAAAGTTCAGAGGGAATCATGGACAGGGGAACAATGAAATGAAGGGTCCAAGAATACCGAACCTGGCGTTGTTGGTCATCATTGCACTGGCTACGCTACTCGCAGGAGCAAGAGGACCTGCAAAGACCGTACTTGCCCCTCACGCTAATCAAGAGGGCGAAAGCGCGAAGGGCGCAACCACTCTTGATTTTGAAACGTATCGAACTCACGTCGAGCCGATCTTTCTCAAGAAGCGAGAGGGCGGCGTGCGCTGTTACGACTGTCATTCGGTATTATCGACGCGCCTGCGGCTGCAGCCACTGTCGCCTGGAAGCTCATCCTGGACCGAGGAACAATCGCGCCAAAACTTCGAGGTCGTTCTCCACCTAGTCACGCCCTCCAATCCGATGAAAAGCCGTTTGCTGCTGCATCCCCTGGCGCACGAGGCCGGCGGAGATCCCAGTCATACCGGGGGAAAGTTCTGGGCTTCGCAGGATGACCCGGAATGGAAAATGCTTGCGGATTGGGTCGGCCATGGGAACGAGTCACCGGCCGCTGCTCCGTCTGCTGCCGGTTCCGCCACTGACGCCCTCCTCGATTTCCAGATTTATAAGGCCACCGTTGAGCCGATTTTTCTGAAGGAGCGGCCGGGACACGCCCGCTGCTACAGCTGTCACGTGCTGGGGAACAAGAATTTCCATCTCGAGACATTGTCGCCCGGAAGCACGAACTGGACGGACGAACAATCGCAGCGCAACTTCAATAACGTTGTACAGCAAGTCGTCCCCGGAGATCCCGCTTCAAGCCGGCTCTTGATTCATCCTTTGGCGCCAGAAGCGGGCGGCGATCCTTTTCATTCTGGCGGCAGACAGTTTGCGTCTCAGAGCGACCCTGACTGGATTGCAATGGCGGACTGGGTGCGTAGCGCTCATTCTCGAGCAGTCGCTAGTTCTTCTGCGCCGCTGGTGCGTGTTTATGTAACGAACAGCGCTGGCGACAGTATTGATGTAGTTGATCCCGCGACGAACAAGGTCGTCCAAGTGATCCGGGGCATAGAGCTGCCGCATGGCATCGCTTTTTCTCCCGATGGGTCACGCATTTACATCAGCAATGAATCGGAGAGCGTACTCGACGTGGTGGACCGAAAGAGCGGACAAATTCTTCGCAAAGTGCCTCTCACAGCCCGGCCTAACAATCTTGCGATTACCAAAGATGGAAGCCGAGTGCTGGTAGGTATCAGGGCAGACCCGGGATTTGTCGATGTGATTAATACAACCTCACTGGAGCGGGTGAAGAGCATTCCCGTGGATGGCAGCGTGCACAACGTATTCGTTACACCTGATGGCAAGTACGCTCTCAGCGGTTCGATCGAGAACAAGGCTGCGACGATTATCGATCTCCACTCCGAGCAAGTCGCTTGGGAAATCAAATTTGACCGAGCGGTGCGCCCGATGGCCTTCGAGACAAACCATGATGGATCGACCAGCCGTGTCTTCGTCCAGCTCAGCGGCTTTAACGGGTTCGCGGTCGTGGATTTCTCGAAACGTGCTGAGGTCGCCAGAATAAAGCTGCCGGATCAACCAGGCGGATTCGCAGTAGCGGAGGGTCGAACGGGCACTCCTGCCCATGGCATCGGAGTAGCGCCTGACGGCAAATCGCTCTGGGTCAATAGCACTGTCGCTAATGCCGTCTTCAAGTACTCGCTGCCGGAGCTAAAGTTGCTGGGATATGCATCTCTCCCCGAGGTTCACCCGTTGGGACATTCGCCAACCGGCGCAGTACCTGAATGGATCACCTTTACGCCTGACAGCAAGACTGTCTACGTTTCGAACTCTGGAGCCGGATCAGTATCTGCCATTGACACAAACACGCTGAAACAAATAGCTCTAATCCCGGTGGGAGAAGTGCCGAAGCGAATTAATACTTTGGTACTGCACTGAAGCGGGACGTATTCAAGTCACGCGGAGGAATCTTGCAGAATCCCACCAGCACATCGCGCGAAGGTCATGCCGGCTCCGGACCAGGCGACACCACGTCTTCTCTGTCTTCCGATGTAGGCCGGCGCGCTCGCCAACGCATCTCGCGGCGTCTTCTGCCTTTTCTGTTCCTGCTCTACGTGATCGCTTTTCTTGATCGCATGAACATTGGAGCTGCCGCGCTTCAGATGCCGCATGACCTGGGATTCAGCGAGGGCGTGATCGGATTTGGCGCTGGGATCTTCTTTCTTGGTTACTTCCTGCTGGAAATTCCAGGCGCGCTGATTGTCGAACGATGGAGCGCGCGCAAGTGGATCGCTCGCATCATGATTTCCTGGGGCGTGATGACCGTATTCATGGCGTTCATCCACACCTCGCGACAATTTTATGTTGTACGTTTTTTGGTGGGCGCGGCTGAAGCCGGTTTTTTGCCGGGCGTCATTGTGTACCTGACGCACTGGTTCAGGTATCAGGACCGCGCCAAAGCCGTGGCATTTTTCTACGCCGCCAATCCTCTTTCTTATGTGATTGGTTCACCTCTCGCCGGTTTGCTTCTGGGCCTTTCATGGCTGGGGATGAGAGGGTGGCGCTGGCTGTTTATCATCGAAGGCATTCCGGCAATCGTGGTGGGCGCGATCACTATCTGGTATCTCACCGACCGGCCGGAGCAGGCGAAATGGCTCCCGGCTGATGAGAAGGCCTGGATCGCCACTGAGCTTCAAGGTGAGAGGGAAGCCAAGAAAAAGCGGCATCGCTCCTACAGCGTGTGGCAGGCGCTCCGCCATCGCGACGTAATCCTGCTGACCATATGTTACTTCTGCGCCATGACCGGAAGCTATGGCATCGCGTTCTGGCTGCCGACTATTCTGAAACGACTCTCTGGGAAGAGCGATCTTAAGGTGACGCTATTGGCAGCGCTGCCTTACGTGGCAGCCTTCATCGTGCAGCAAGTGAATAGTCGGCATTCCGACCGCACTCAGGAACGTCGTTGGCACGCAGCGATACCTGTCTTCGTGTGCGGAGCGGCGCTTGCCTTCGCGGTTGCCTACCGCTCGAACTTGGCAATATCCCTTGGACTGTTTGTCGTGGCCGGCGGTGCATTTTATGGTTTTCAACCTGTCTTCTGGACGGTTCCCACTCTGTTTTTGAGCGAGTCGGCGGCCGCCGCCTCAATCGGGCTCATCAATGCTGTAGGCAATCTCGGCGGATTGGTCGGACCCATGGCCATGGGCTATTTGGCCCACCGTACCCAATCCTTCTCCGCGGGCTTGTTGTACCTGGTGGCGAGCCTGTTTGTTTCCGGCGTGCTAATGCTCGCCGTTGGCAGGCAGTCTGCGACGGGAGAGGACGAGAGGCCCAATTGAGCTGAACAAGGGCCACGTTACGGCGTAACCCAGTACGGCCCGTTTACAAACGAAGAACTTGTCGGCGATGCACGGCGTCCTTTCTGCAAGATCGATCCGGTTGGAGTAAAATCTTCCCCTGCTTCCGCAATAGCGGCCTCTATTAATTTAACGGAGGTGTTCCAATGATCTCCTTCAGCGTGAACCGGCAGCTTGTAAATCTGGACGTTGATCCTTCAACTCCTTTGCTCTGGGTTCTACGGGAAAACCTCGGCCTTACCGGGACCAAATACGGTTGTGGTATGGCTCAGTGCGGCGCCTGCACCGTCCACCTCAATGGTGAGGCGATAAGGTCCTGCGTGGCCCCGGTGTCGCGGGCGGCGGGCAACGAGGTGACGACCATCGAGGGCTTGTCACCGGACCTGAGTCATCCGCTACAACGCGCCTGGCTGGCCGAAGACGTGCCGCAATGCGGCTACTGTCAATCGGGACAACTGATGAGCGCGGCGGTGCTGCTGCGCGAAAAGCCACGACCGAGCGATGAAGATATCGACGAGGCTATGACCGGGAACATCTGTCGCTGCGGTACCTATCCGCGGATCCGCAAGGCTATCCACCGGGCTGCTGCGATGATGCCCTCGGGAGGCGCAAAATGAGCACTCTTCAGATGGAACGACGCGCCTTCCTCAAGATTTCAGTTGCGGCCAGCGGCGGTTTGCTGATCGGTTTATATCTTCCCGGCGCGAGCAAGCTGGCGGCCGCGGAGGAGCGATCGGCGAGTGCTTTCATGCCGAATGCTTTCCTGCGTATCGGCACCGACGAACGAGTCACCGTGATCGTGAACCACTCGGAAATGGGGCAAGGGGTTTATACGGCGTTGCCGATGCTGCTTGCCGAAGAGCTGGATGCGGACTGGAGCAAGATCGGCTACGAATCGGCGCCGGTCGATGCCAAGTACAACCATCCGATCTTTGGCATGCAAATTACGGGAGGAAGTTCGAGCGTATATTCCGGGTTCGAGCAGTATCGCAACGCCGGAGCGGCTGCGCGGGCGATGCTGATCGCGGCGGCCGCGCAGCAATGGAATGCCGATCCGGCGAGTCTGCGTACGGAATCCGGAACGGTACTCGATGGCACGAATCGCAAGTTAAGTTACGGTCAGCTCGCCGAAGCCGCAGCAAAGATGACTCCGCCCGCAAAGGTCAATCTAAAGGATTCCAAGGCGTTCAAGCTCATCGGCACGCCGGCAAAGCGGCTCGATACTCCAGAAAAAATAAATGGCAAAGCGGTTTTTGGCATCGACGTCAAAAATGCTGGAATGCTTACCGCCGTGGTTGCCCGCGCTCCTGTCTTTGGCGCAAAGGTGAAGAGCTTTGATGACTCTCACGCCCACAATATGCCAGGCGTGCGCAAGATTGCGGCAGTGCCCTCCGGCGTGGCTGTGGTTGCGGATTCGTTTTGGCAGGCGAAAATGGCGCGCGATGCGGTTCGCATTGATTGGGATGAAGGCGAAATGCACACCTTCAGCACCAGCCAGATGATGCAGCAGTTTCGGGAACAAGCCAAGTCGCCAGGCACGAGTGTGCGCCGAGACGGCGATCCCGATGCTGCGCTCGCGCAGGCTGCGCAAAAGATTGAAGCTGTTTACGAAGTGCCTTACCTGTCCCATTTGATGATGGAGCCTCTGAACTGCGCCGTCGATCTGCGCGCAGACTCCTGTGAGATCTGGACGGGAACGCAGTTCCAGACGGTGGACCGTGCAGCCGCAGCCAAGGCCGCCGGCCTTCCGAATGAGAAGGTCCAAATCCATACCACTTTTCTGGGTGGCGGATTCGGGCGTCGGGCTACGCCGCAGTCGGACTTCGTGGTCGAAGCCGTTCATGTGGCAAAGGCTGCGGGAGTTCCAGTAAAGGTGGTGTGGACGCGCGAAGACGACATGCAGGGGGGCTGGTACCGCCCAGCGTTTCTCCATGCCGTTGTTGGCGGTGTCGATGCGAGCGGTAACCCGGTCAGTTGGAGATCGCGGCTGGTCGGTCAATCGATCATGTCGGGAACAATGTTCGAGGCCATGATGATGAAGGGAAAGGAATACGATCCGGCATCCGTCGAGGGTGTAGACGATCTTCCATATGAAATTCCGAACCTGGCTGTCGAATCTCATCAGGCAGAGGTCGGCGTGCCGGTGCAATGGTGGCGATCGGTGGGCCACTCGCACACCGGCTTCGCCACTGAGTGTTTCATTGACGAACTCGCGGCGCTCGGGCACAAGGATCCGTACCAGTTCAGGCGTGCTTTGTTGACGAAGCACCCACGGCACCTCGCGGTGCTCGATCTCGCCGCTCAAAAAGCAGGGTGGGGTAAGCCCTTGCCGAAAGGCAGGGCGCGAGGCATTGCAGTGCACTTTGCGTTCGAAAGCTATAACGCGCAGGTGGCCGAAGTCTCAGTCACGGACGGCAAGGTCCGGGTGCATCGGATTGTTAGCGCGGTCGATTGCGGCCATTACGTTAACCCAGGCATCATTGCGGCCCAGTTGGAGGGCGGTGCAATCTTCGCTGCGTCGGCTGCGCTCTATCAGGAGCTCACATTCGAGAATGGGCGGTTGCAGCAGACGAATTTCCACACTTTTCCCGTGATGCGCATGAATGATTGTCCGGAAATTGAAACCTATATTGTGGAGAGCAATGAGAAGTCAGGCGGCATTGGAGAGCCGGGAGTTCCGTGCACAGCCCCGGCTATCGCGAATGCAGTGTTCGGCGCAACCGGGAAGCGGGTCCGCAAGCTGCCGATCCGTATGACGGAGGCTGTATGAAGAACTCGCAAACTGCAGTCCTCTTCGCTGTCGCTGTTCTGTTCTTCGCCCTGGGGATGTCGGTCTCACGTCCGATCGGCGCGGCGGAACGGACTGCCGCTAAAGCGACGGCTTCCGCAACTCCGGCGGCAAGCAACGGAGCCCTCTTTGTCGAATTTGTGTCAGTGTTGCGTCATCCGCGTTGCATGAACTGCCATTCGCAGGGTGACTTCCCGCGCCAAGGAGACGATGGTCATCCACACAACATGAACGTGCGACGGGGGCCGGAAGGTCACGGGGTGACCGCTGAAAAGTGCAGCACCTGCCATCAGGACCACAATCTAGCGGGCGCACACATGCCGCCCGGCGCGCCGAACTGGGGTCTTCCGCCGCCGAACATACCGATGATCTGGCAAGGCCTCACGGACGGACAGATTTGCCGTGCGATCAAGGATCCGAAGCAAAATAAGAACCGTAATCTCGATCAACTCGTCAAGCACCTCACGGAAGACAAATTGGTGGCGTGGGGCTGGAATCCTGGTGAAGGCCGGGATGCTATTCCGACCTCGCACGACGAGTTTGCAACGAAGGTGAAAAGGTGGCAGGCGGACGGAGCGTCCTGCCCCGCCAGATAGCGGTGAGACGGCGGCAATCCTCACCTCTCTTACGGAAAGTGCGCAAAATGGCTTCCGGCAACAGTAAACAAAAGAAGAAGACGTTGATCCATCACTGGCAAACTTTCGAGGCCGGTGATGTCGAGACGATCATGTCTGACGATGCTACCGACTGGGAATAACCGTGGACTCAGGCAGAGGCATTCCCGGACTATAAAGCTCTCGCCACCTCGATTGCGGTTCCGAGCTGAGTATCCTTCCTTGCTTCAATTCTTCTCGCGAGAGTTCAATAGAAACCTTCGGCACTATGCCGTTGTTCTCCAGCATCCGTCCCTGCCACGTCAGGTAGGCGGCAACCGGAAGGCCAAGAATGTATCTGTGCCCTACCTTGTATGCGCTGCCGCTCAGTAGACGTCCGGGTGTCTTCGTTCCCACGATGGTGGCCAGATTATTTTCCTCCGCGAAAGCTGAGACCATCTCGCCGGCGCTTGCGGTGTGCTCGTTTACTAAGAGCACGACCCGACCATGGAATCGTCGCTGGCCGAGTCCTTCGGTGACCACGAAGATAGATTTTTCAACGAAGGCAAGGCGGGCTGCCAACCATATGAGAGTCGCCTTGTGGGACGGAATCCGTCCGAATCGGGTCAGTTCCTCAGGTGCGATAACCGCGCTCGCGACGTTTCCCGCGTAAGGCTGTAACCGACCTCACGTTTCCCGGGTGTCAAATACCTCATCAGGTGTAGCCCTCCGACTCCTCCGCCAGTATTGCCGCGTAGATCGACAATGAGCCGACTGCATCCGTCGAGTAGCGGCGATGCCTCCGTCGATGTCCTTCGCTCCGTCGATTCCGATGGCGACTGGAAACATTGCGACTCTTAACAATCCAATTTCGTCGCTGAGCTTCTGGGATTTGGGCATCGGCAATTGAACATTGACCTTCTGCACTTCGCCGTGCAGCTTTTCAATGAGAAGATTTGCGGATTCGCAGACGGAGAACGTCAGGTCGTTTGGCGGCCGAACTTCTCGTCCACCGTTTTCGAGCAACAAATCGCCAGGCCGTATGCCGGCCACCTGGCGGCGGGCGTGGCGGACGGAAAAGGCGCGACCATTAGAAGGATATGCCTCATAGAGGTGCGGAGAAATAAGCGGTCTTGCGTGGCGCAGCGTTTTTGGGTGGCAGCGCTTTCAGCGCTGCGATAAGACCCTGCTTTTAATGAGGGCTTCAGCCTCTGAGGTACTCACGTCGGCTAGACAATTATTTCTTCGTTGCCTTGCCGTCCATCACCGTGGTCCACTTCGTCCCATCCTGCGAAATGTCATACCCAAAAGTGTAGGACGTCGAAGAAGTCATCTTCATGGTGAAGCGCCCTTTCATTGTCATGCCGCCCATCTTCTCATCGGCAGACCAGGTCCACGTATCGCCATCGAGGCTGCCTTTCGAATCTACGAGTCGTTGGAGTATCCCATGACTGACAATCCCACTCCGTTACCCATCGAACTCTTGTAGTCCGAGTGGCAAACGACATAGAAGCCACCATCCATCCATTCGCATTTTTCGTTTTCCGTCATCTTTCCGCCCGGACCCATCGGCCCCGGCTTCATGTCGCCATCCAGGATCCATGAGCCCATGAACACATCCAATTTCTTTAGCTCCGGTGCGGGTTTGGGGGCTTCCATCTGCGCCATCGCTGCCGCCGTGCAAACCAACCACGCCGCCAAAATCGTTCCCGCTCGTGTCATGGGTATCTCCTCAAACTTGAGTGTTTCGTAAACACCTGAAGATAGGATGAACGTCCCGCGTCCAGCACGCAGATATTAGGCCTGTCACAAAGCGGGAGTCAATGCTGTTCTTCGGTTTGCCTTTTCATTGAAGAGCGCCCCACTCGCGAATCAACATTCAACAAAGGTTTGATCGGTAGTGCATAACCGGAAACTTCCGGCTTCTTACCAATCTCCCCAGTGCGTGGGCGTGGTCTGCTGAAACTTCACCTTCCAGACGTCTCCCTGCTTTACCCATACCGAACTCCAATGCTGGTAGCGCGGAGGCGGGCCCTGGTCCTCAGAGGGCGGAACCCGCATGATCAAATCATAGGTGACAATCGCCGCCCCCTCGCCTAAATCCACCACCGCAAGATTGTATGGAGTCAATTCGACGCCGCCGGAGATCAGTTCGCCGAGCACCTCTTGCCGGTCATGTACTTGGCCGTCTATACCGACCTGCGAATAGTCATCGGCAAGCGTGCGTTTGAAATATTCAGCGTCGCCCTTCTTCGCCGCCGCGATGAAGCTCTTCTCATCACCAATTATCGTCTGCTGCAATGGAGTGAGAGGCTTGGCCGGTTCCGCTGATTGAGCGAGAGCAATCGCCGAGCAGAGTAAGACGAAGAAGACACGATGCAATTTCATAGAGTCTCCGAGAGTCCATGCAACCAACAGAATCTCCGAAAGCGAACGCTGTTCGTCTACGACCGCGCAACGCTCTCTGGTTCCGATATGCCGCGCAATCCGTCGATACTGCGGCGGTTTTTCTCCTGGCGATAAGCTTTCAACCCTTCGGGCCCCTTCTTACCTGCCCACGCCGCCATGTGGGAGCGCTCTCCTTCATACTTGAGAAGAGGAACTCCATATCCACACGAGTCCGCAATGCGGGTGAGTTCGATGACAATGATTGCACGTGTGCTCTCGTAGACAGGGAAATGGGCTTGGAGCGCGGGGAATTCAGGCTCGTGCAGTTCGACGGTACGGCCTCTTCCATACAGTCGCAGAATCTTGGGTGGGCCTTGAAAAGCGCAAAACATCAGGATGATTCGTCCATTCTCTTTCAAATGTGCGATGGTCTCAACCCCGCTGCCGGTGAAGTCGAGGTAGGCGACGGTGCGTGGTCCGAGGATGCGGAATGTGTCCAAGCCCTTGGGGGAAAGATTGACATGACCGTCCGGATCGAGCGGAGCCGAGGCCACGAAGAACATCGATTGCGCCCGAATGAATTGCTTTGTCTCGTCGTCGAGCGCGGCTAAGCTCTTACCCACAAGTACTCCTCATTTTGGTTCGGACATTCTCGCGCCCATACCCTGAAGCAGTAAGCTCAACTCTCCTGGATTCTCCGCGCCAATTCCCTATGTGGCACCGAAACCTGTTCCCCGTTCGCCAGATTTTTCAGCGCGAATGCATCGGCTTTCACTTCATTCTCGCCAACGATCAAAATATACTTCGAACCCACCTTGGTCGCCGACTCAAATGACTTCTTCAGCCGGAAGCTCTCATCTCCCAACTCCACCACCAGATCGTGGCGGCGTAGCTCCCGTGCCAGCCGCGCGGCTTCGGCATTCATGCCCGTGCCGAGCGGGGCAACATACACATCTGGCTTCCGCAGCACCGCCTCCGCCGAGGCTGATTCCTGCAACGACATCACTAGGCGGTCCTCGCCGATTGCGAACCCGATCCCCGGAGCCGCCGGCCCACCCAATGCCTCTGACAATCCGTCGTACCGCCCGCCGCCCAGAATCGCATTTTGTGCGCCCAGCGCCCCGTGCGTAAATTCGAATGCCGTGCGCGTGTAGTAGTCGAGCCCGCGCACCAGCCGGTCGTTCAAAGTAAACGGCACACCAACGACCTTCAAAATTTCTTGCACCGCCGCAAAATGCGTGCGGCACGGTTCATCCAAAAACTGGCTGATGCGCGGCAGCGTTTCGATGATCGGCTGATCCTCGGGCACCTTGCAGTCAAAAACGCGCAGAGGGTTCGTGACCGCCCGCCGCTGGCAATCGGCGCACATCTTCCCCACCACCGGCTCCAATGCCTTGCGCAGCGCCTCGTTGAAGGCAACGCGATCGTTGGAACATCCCACCGAATTCAGCTCGAGATTCCAACCCGCAATTCCCAACCGATCGAGCAACGTCGCCAGCATCTCCAGTAATTCCGCGTCACGGGCCGGAGACTCACTCCCCGCCGATGGTGGTCCGATGATTTCGGCGTCGATCTGATAAAACTGACGATACCGTCCCTTCTGCGGGCGCTCGCGTCGGAACATTGGGCCGATGCAATAAAGCTTGTTCAGTCCGCGATCTCCGAGTTTGTGCTCAATGTAGGCTCGGACGATGCCAGCTGTGGCCTCGGGACGAAGTGTCAGCATCTGCCCTTTTTCACTGGCGGCCCGGCCGCGATCCTCCCACGTGTACATTTCCTTCGAAACGATATCCGTCTCTTCGCCCACGCCGCGCGCGAACAGCTCCGTCGATTCGAAAATCGGCGTGCGGATCTCCTGGAAGTTGTAAGCGCGGAACACATCCCGCACCGCCGACTCCACAAAATTCCACAGCGCCGTTTCCGGCGGGAGCAGATCACGCGTTCCTCGCACCGCTTTGATCATTCAGTTCTCATTCTTCCGTCCCGAAGGGCCGGCACTACTTCTCACACGGGCTCTGAAGCCCTCATTACGTTACCGCAGCACTGAAATGCTTGCCCTGAGCGAAGCCGAAGGGCGCTGCGGCACCCAAAAGCTGAGTTTTGACAGTCATAACCCTGACGCGAATCACGACTGAAGTCCCCCTGGCTCAAACCTGCTTCACTCGTAGCGCAGGCTTTCCACGGGATCGAGTTGGGCGGCGCGAGTAGCGGGCACTGTCCCGAAGATGATGCCGACCAGCGACGAGACCACGATGGCGATAATCGCCGACCAGCCCGAGATGGGGATGCGGTAGTCGGTCAGAAAGCGTACGGAATAGGGCAAGGCGAGGCCGATGACGATTCCGGCGACGCCTCCGATGAGCGAGATCAGGATCGCCTCAGCCAGAAACTGAAAGCGGATTTCGCGGTTGGTGGCGCCGATGGCCTTGCGCACACCGATCTCGCGGATGCGCGAGGTTACCGTGGCCAGCATGATGTTCATGATGCCGATGCCGCTGACCAAAAGCGTCACCATCGAAATAAGCAGAAGCACCCAGGTGAGGCCGGTTGCGATGCGATCCGCCATCGCCAGAAGCGCAGTCAGATTCGACACGTTGTAAACCGACTCGGCACGGTGGCGCGACTGCAGCACGCGCTTAACCTGCAGCGTGGCCGCTGGCACCGTGGAAGGATCCGCCATCGAGAAATAGAGAAGTTTCACGGTAGGGGTGTCGGTGAAGTAGCGGCTGACGGAGTATGGAATCAACATGGTGTTGTCCACGATCTCCGACTGGCCGAAAGTTTCGACGCGCTCCTTGAAAGTTCCGATGATGGTGAAGGGCAGGCCGGTAAGCTTGATCACCTTGCCGATGGCGGCGGCGGTCGAGCCGTAAAGTTGGATTGCCATCTTATCCGTGATCACGCCCACTTTGTTATGGGCCTGGGAATCGTCCTGATCGAAGAAGCGGCCAGAGGGCACGACCAGGTTGCGAACCCGCAGGTATTCGGGATCCACGCCAAGGATCTGTATGTCCTTTTCCTTCCCATTCCCTACAGGAACCCGCTCTTCGAGGTTGATCACCGGCGAAGCCGCCACGATTCCGGGGACGTCCTGGCGCACCGCCTTGAGGTCGTCCACGGTGAGCGGGTCAGGCGAGCTGCTGCTGATGTGCTGCGTGCCGCCCTGATATTCGGCCCAGATTTCGTTGGTGCCGATGGCCTGAATCTGGCTGAGCACGTACTGGCGTCCAGTCATGCCGATGGTGACCACGAGGATAAGCGAAGCGGTTCCAATCACCATGCCCAGCGCGGTGAGCATAAAGCGTATTTTGTTGCTGCAAAACGTGTCGAAGGAGAAGGCCAGAATTTCGCCGACCGCCATCTTCGACCGGAGCGGTATTTGGGTGGCGACGCTGCTCATGTGTTCATATAGATGCTACGTGGGGGGAAGAAGACTGGCAAGAAACAAGGTGGGCACCGGTTAGCGGCTTATGCCACGTAGGTTTCATGATTCGAGTGAGCGGTCACAAGAACGCCAATCCAGCTCAGACTATGAAGACTACTTCCCCGCCAACTCCCGCTTCACCGCCTCACTCACCATCTTCCCGTCTACCCGCATGCCGGCTCCGGAAAAGCGGGCCATGGCATTTTTCATCACGGTGCCCATGTCCTTCATTGTGGGCGAGCCCATCTCGGCAATGACTGCCTTGACTCCGGCCACTACTTCAGCTTCGCCGACCGCCTTCGGCAGATAGCTCTCGATCAGGACGATCTCTGCCGCTTCCTTGTCGGCCATCTCCTGGCGTCCGCCCTTGGTGAACTGCTCGACCGAATCTTTGCGCTGCTTGATCAGCGTTGCCAGCACTGCCTGCGATTCTTTTTCGTCGAGCGGCGCCATCTTATCGACTTCGCGATTCTTTAACGCACTCTTGACCATGCGCAGGGTGGATAGGCGGTGCTCATCGCGCGCCTTCATGGCGGTGGTGATGTCTTTCTGGATCTGTTCGACAAGGCTCATGCGGGAAATTATAGCGGGTTGGACCGTGGACACACACTGCATCGTTTCTTCATTCACTCATTTACAACGATCTGCCACCAAGAAGGCGTGTCGTGCATCACACTGGAGGAGGATATTTAGCCATGGGAAAGCTTGCGATTTGGGCACAACTGGAAGCCAAGCCGGGCAAAGAACAGGAAGTGGAGACGTTTCTGAAGTCGGCGCAACCGCTTGCTGAAAAAGAGCAGGGTACGATCAGTTGGTACGCCATCAAGATGGGGCCTTCAAAATACGGCATCTTTGATACCTTTGCCGACGAAAACGGCCGAAACGCCCACCTGAACGGTGAGATCGCCAAAGCACTTTTCAGCAAAGCGCAAGATCTGTTCGCGAAACCTCCGGAGATTGCGAAGCCGGAGATTCTTGCGTCAAAGTCTGCGCGGCGCTAATTTATTCCTTATGACGCCCGATGTACGCTCGCCTGGTGCTCTCGTGATGGAGGAGCAGGGCGGGCTTATGCCACAATCCGCCGGCTTCCGATAGACTAGTAGAGAAGAACACTCTAAGTATTGATAAGGACTCATCGGAATGCTCCGCAAGAACCGTCTTTTTACTCCCGGCCCTACACCCTTGCTGCCCGCGGCACAGACCGCGATGGCATCCTTCACCGCGCATCACCGCACGGCTGACTTTCGCGCGCTTTTCCAGCGCGTGCTCGCCGACATGAAGGAATTCGTCGGCACCCGAAATGACGTCCTTGTGTTGGCTTGTTCCGGCACTGGCGTGATGGAGGCTTCTGTCTCGAACCTGACATCTCCAGGCCAGAAGGTACTAGTGTTATCCGCGGGAAAATTCGGCGAACGCTGGCAGGGATTGGCCAAGGCTTTCGGCTGTAACGTCGATTTGTTGAGCGTGCCGTATGGTGGAACGTTTTCGCTTGACGACATCCGCGCCCGCCTCACTCCCGACGTGCGTGCGGTATTCGTTCAGGCTACGGAGAGCTCGACCGGCGCCCGGCATGACGTTGAAGCTATCGCGAAAATAGTGCGCGCCCAAGATGACACGCTGTTGGTGGTCGACGCGATTACCGGCCTTGGTACCACGCATCTTGACGTCGACGGCTGGGGCGTCGATTTTATCATTGGCGGATCGCAGAAAGCTTTGATGATGCCTCCCGGCCTGGCCTACTGCGCCGTCAGCGAGCGAGCATGGCAGCGGATGGAAACGACGAGCTCTCCGCGCTACTACTTCGACCTGCGTAAGGAACGCAAGTCGGCAGCCAAGGGCGAGTCTGCCTTCACGCCGGCGACCTCGCTGTTCGCGGCACTGGGGGCGGCCCTTGAATTCATTCGCGCGATGGGAAAGGGCGACTTGTCCAAGGGACGCGAGGAACTCGTAAACAACGCTGAACTCTGCGCTGAGATGACGCGCGCCGGGGCCTCGGCCTTGGGCCTAAGGCTCTATGCGTCTCCTCCCGCGGCGGCGCTGACCGCGATCTCTTCGCCCGACGGCGTCGATTCCGGCAAGATTGTAAAAGAGTTCCGCGAGTCGTTCGATGCGGTCGTCGCCAACGGCCAGGGTGAGATGAAGGGCAAGCTTTTCCGCATCGCCCACATTGGCTACTACGATTATCTGGACACTATCGGCATCCTGGCGGCGCTCGAACATGTGCTTGCTAGAACAACCGGTCGCGCCGTGGAGTATGGCGCCCCTGTGCGAGCCGCGCAGGAAGTGTACGCCCGCGCCACGGAGCCATCGTTGGCCGCGCGTTGAAAGATCCGGCGACGAGGGGAGCAATGTGTTCAGCTTCATAGTTTGCTGAAAAAATGGCGTTGTTAGCTGAGGTCGCCCTCAGCGGCTGAAGCCGGTATTGATTTTGTGGCACATTTGGCGCGGCTTGAAGCCGCGCCCTTTCAAAGCAAGACCAAAACAGAATGTTCAGCAAGCTGTTTAGCCGCTGGGCTTTGTTGATCGCAATCCCTTAAATTAAAGGACGAACTCATCGGTGAAGATCATCGTTGCGGAAAAGATTTCAGCGGCTGCGGTGGAGCATCTCAAAGAACCGTCGTGGACGGTGCTTACGGCCGATCAACTGGACGGCAAACTGGCGGAGCATCTTGAGACTGCCGACGCTCTGATCGTGCGCTCGGCGGTGCAAGCCGACGCTAAGTTGCTGCAGCATGCGACGAAGTTGCGGGTGATCGGGCGAGCCGGAGTGGGCGTCGACAATATCGATCTCGATGCCGCCACTCGCAAAGGCATTGCCGTGATGAACACGCCCGGGGCCAACGCCGTAGCCGTTGCCGAACAAACTCTAGGCATGATGCTGGCCATGGCGCGCCATCTCTGCCGTGCCGACGCCCTGATGCACGCCGGCAAGTGGGAAAAGAAATCCCTGCAGGGCACAGAGCTGCGCGGCAAGACGCTCGGCATCGTGGGGCTGGGCAGGATCGGAATGGAAGTTGCGCGCCGCGCCCGTGCCTTCGCGATGGAGATCATCGCTCACGATCCTTTCGTTTCCGTCGCGGTTGCCAAGGAACAAGGCATCCGATTGTTGAGTCTCGACGAACTTTACGCTGCCGCCGACTACATCACATTGCACGTCGCGATCACGCCGCAAACCACAGGCATGATTAACGAGTCGTCGATCCGAAAGATGAAAAAAGGGGTGCGGCTGGTGAACTGCGCGCGAGGAGAACTGGTTAACGAGGCCGATTTGGCGCAGGCGCTCGAGCAAGGGCACATTGCTGCCGCCGCGCTTGATGTATTCGCGGAGGAGCCGCCCAAGAATTCCCCTCTGCTCGCTCTGGAAAATGTGGTGTTGACGCCGCACACTGGCGGATCCACACACGAGGCCCAGGAAGCCGTCGGAGTGCAGATTGCGCAGCAGGTCAAGGAATATCTGAAGCATGGCGTCATCCAGAACGCAGTGAACGTGCCCTCGGTCTCAGCCGAAGAGTACGCCACCATGCAGCCCTACATCGTCCTCGCGGAACGCCTCGGTGCATTTCTCGCGCAAATCTCCGAAGGGACGATCGAGGAAATTTCCCTTCGTTACAGCGGCCACATTGCCGAATGGAAAACGGAACTGATCCGCAATGCTGCCATCAAGGGCATCCTGAACCAGGCGCTAGAAGAAAAGGCCAATCTGGTAAATGCCGCCTCCATCGCGGACTCCCGCGGTCTTCGCGTGCACGAATCCCATAAGGAGAAGGCTTCGACCGGCGGCGCCGGCAGCGTGATTTCCATTCTCTTCAAGAGTTCCCGGGAAGAGCATCTGGTGAAGGGAGCTGTGCTGCGGCGGAGCGCGCCGCGTTTGCTGCAAGTGGACGGGATCGACATTGAAGCTCCGCTTGAGCGCAACCTGATCTACGTCCGCAATCGTGACGTCCCTGGAGTCATCGGCAAAGTCGGCACCATTCTGGGCGATCACCAGATCAACATCGCCGACTTTTCGCTCGGCCGCCGTGCTGCAAATGGCTCATCCGGCAAGCCTCGCGAAGCGATCGCTGTCGTCCACGTGGACGGACGCGTTCCCGAAGCCGTACTGCGTGAACTGTGCAAGGTTCCTGCCGTGGAGGTCGCCAAAGCGGTGGAGTTGTTCTGAGTCGGCCGACCTACCAACCCAATTCTCTTGTCATTCCGGGGACAAGCGGCGAGGAATCCAGGTTATGGGCGGTTGCTGTAAATGTATTTGCCCGAAATCTCCGCGACCACAAACTTTCCCGGTAAAAGCGCGTCGACTCTTGCCTTCTGATGTGGCGGCACAAACAGAAACACGCGCTCAGTGCCCGACCATTGCTTCTGTAAGTACGAATTGCTCAGATAGATCTTCGGGGCGTCCGCGTAAGTGGAACCAAACCACATCGACGTAGTTCGTCCCTCGACCAGTTCAATAGGCCGCCGAAGATAAAACAGTAGAGACGATCCAAAAGCCTGATCTCCGTAGATCATGACTCGATCGCCTGGCCGGGCGCGGGCGGCGATCTCGCGAACCAGATCTTTCGAAGAAAGATACGGCCCGAACCTTTCCAGCGCGATGTGCGCCGCCACCAGAAAGATGGCCATGCCAAGCGCCAGCGTCCAAGTTGCAAGATAGTGTCTTCGCTCAAAGCGGAGCACAAATGAAATTAGCGGAGCCATAAGCAAGGCCACGGCCGCTAGAAGCGCCGGTAGCCGTAGCGCTGCGAACGACGCATAACTGAGATCCAGCATGTGCGACGTCGAGAGCGTATCTTCGGCGATGTTGTGCTTGGCCAGGACCATTCCGATGTCCGGCTCAAACGGCAGATTACGAGACTGCCAAAGTCCGATGAACAATGTCGCACTCGCCGCCACCCCGATCACTACCAGCACAGCTGCGGACGTGCGCAGCCAACCTCCGCGTTTCTTTTCAGCACATTCGCTCCACTCCCAACGCGCAAGGCCGTCCGCCAGCAACAGCAGCAGCGGCAAATAAGCCGGGAATGTGTAGTACTCCTGGTTGGTTGAGATCGCGAAAAACACGAGCACAACGCCCGCGAGAATCCAGCACAGCAACCGCGTACGGGAGGCAAAGTCGCCGCGCTCAATCGCGGTTACACCAGCCGATCCGGGCCGCAAAGTTCTGTACTCGTCTATGAAGGTACGTGCCGCAGCAGGCAGATAAAAGCTCCACGGGAACAGCCACACTAGATGCAACGACCAGTAGAGTGCCCAAGGGAGCTTGTTATAGTCGCGCGGATATCGCCTCCCGAGAAACCTTAAGAAGTGCTCGTTGACGAAATAGAACCAGAAGAATCCCGGATTGCGAATTCCCGCGAGGACATGCCACGGCGCAGCAATTGCCAGAAACAGGGCCAGTCCCGGGAACAGCCGAAACTCGCGCCAGCGCCGCCACTCTCCGGTAATCAAGAGATACAAAAACACCGTGGCCCCCGGGAACGCTAGCGCGATCAGCCCTTTAGTTAACACTCCCAGAGCCATGCAGGCGTATCCCGCATACCAGCGCCACGACCGGCCTTCGGGCTCCAGTGCAGTTACAAAGAAAAACAGCGACGCCGCGATCAGCAAGCTCAGCAACACGTCGGGAATCAGAATGCGGGTGAACAAATACACGCCTGCGCAGGTGTACACGAATAATCCTGCGTAGATTCCTGCGCGCTCCCCGAACGCTCGGCGTCCCCAGAACAGTGCGAGCAGACCGAGGAGCAATACCGAGAGCGCCATAGGAAGGCGCGTAGCGAATTCATTTACGCCGAAGATGCGGTAACTCGACGCAACCAGCCAGTAAGGCAGAGGCGCCTTTTCGAGATACCGCACTCCATTTACGTGCAGCGTAACGTAGTCGCCGCTGGCGAACATTTCGCGGGCGGCTTCCGCGTGGGTGCTGTCGGCATCATCCAGCAGCGCGGGCGAAAAAAGCGATCCCCCATATACGGCCACGAACACGAGGGTAAGTCCCCAGTAGGAAAGGGCGCGCCTCCGTGCTGGGGCACCGGACAAATCTTCGGAAGCCTCGAGAGATGGAGAAGTGTTCAAATTGGAAGAACCTATTTCAGTCTTACAGAGCGGCAGTCTTGCCGCAAGCGGCGTGGCCCGGACTACCTTTGGATCTGCGGACCAGTTCGCGTCGCTAGTCGTTCGACAATTAGAGACCTGCAATAATAAAACCTGATGGCAACGATAAATAGTTTCAATTTCCGGGAAGCAGCCGCGAACTGTAGAGTGGCCGAAACGGATTGTCCTTCGAAAGCTATTCTGCCCCGCATGATCGTGGTAGTCTCAGGTCGCGCAGGAACGAGGGCGCGGAACAGCATTTGAGAAGAACATCATGACTAAAGTTGAGGCGATCATTCAGAATTCGAGGCTGGAAGCGGTTAAGACTGCGCTGCAGGAAATCGGCGTCGAAGGTATGACGGTGATGGAAGTGCGCGGCCACGGCCGGCAAAAAGGCCACACCGAAGTCTACCGCGGCCGTGAGTACAGCGTCGATCTTATCCCCAAGACCAAGATTGAACTCGTGCTCGCCGATCTTATGGTGGAGAAGGCGGTGCAGGCGATCCTTGGCGCCGCACGTACGGGAAAAATCGGCGACGGCAAGATTTTCCTCTCGCGTATCGACGAGGCGATTCGTATTCGCAACGACGAGCGCGGTGAGGGAGCGTTGTAATCAGGGCCGCAGCGGATATTTTGATTCACTCTACATGACGGCGTCGTCCTCATCGACCGGTGAATTGCGGGATTCCCTCCAGGAAGAATCGGCGCGCATTCAGCAGCAGTTCGAGGCTACCGGCGACGGCCGCGCCGCAGTGGCCGCGCGCACACTGCTGGTCGAACAGATTCTCAAGAAGCTATGGTTCCAGTTCATCTCACCCCAAGAAGAGGGGCCGCGGAACTGTGCTCTTGTAGCCACCGGTGGATTCGGGCGAGGGTGGCTGTTTCCTTATTCCGACATTGATCTGCTTTTTCTTTTTGCCGATCGCGACGCGGAGCAGGCTTTTAAGGATCCCATTCGTAGATTTTCCCAGGAACTCTGGGACCTCCGGCTGAAACTCAGTCCAGCGTCGCGTACGCTCGCCGAGTGCGACCGCTTCGATCCGAACAATACGGAGTTCACGATCTCATTGCTTGATTGCCGGTTTCTGACCGGAGACCGGGACCTGTTTGCGCGGCTTCATGGCAAAGTAATTCCGAAGCTGGTGGTGCGAGAGTCGAAGGCGCTGATCCAAGGGTTGGCGGAGGTCACGCGCCAGCGCCACGCTAAACATGGCAATACTCTGTTCCACCTGGAACCCAATCTGAAGGAAACGCCGGGCGGGCTGCGCGATTACAACGTTGCGTGCTGGCTGGCTTTGATTTCGGCAATGGACAAGTTACGCGACTGGCCTGATGCCAGTTCGCTACGGGCGCCAGTGCGCAAGCAGCTGGAATCTGCGCTGGACTTCTTGATGGCGGCAAGGTGCTTCCTTCATTTTCGGCATGGCCGGGACGACAACACCTTGAGCTGGGAGGCGCAGGACGATGCGGCTGCGCGCAAGATTGGAGCCCCGGAATCGCCTGAGCTCACCGCCGCGGACTGGATGCGGATTTATTTCGGACACGCCCGGCCCGTGCAGCGGGCCGTAGCCCAACTGCTCGAGGAGATTCCTGATGCCTGGTCTTCACTCTACCGGCAATTTCAGAGTTGGCGTTCCAGGCTTTCGACTCCCGATTTTTCCGTGGTGGATGGACTGATCTTTCTGCAACAGCCTTCATCGTTGCAGGATCCGGAGATATTGCTGCGGCTGTTCCACTTCATGGCGCACCACGGACTCAAGCTGAGCACGACGACCGAGTACCGTATCGAACAAACCTTGCCGGCGCTGGCGTCTACTCCCCCACGCGGAGCGGAGCTCTGGCTTTACTTGCAGGAGACTCTTCTGCAGCCTCATGCCGCCGACGCGTTGCGGGCCATGCACTCTTTGCGTCTGCTCACATTGCTGCTTCCCGAACTGAAGCCCATTGATGCTCTGGTGGTGCGCGATTTCTACCATCGCTTCACCGTGGATGAGCATTCGTTTCTCGCCATCGAGAGCCTCCATCGGCTGAATCAGTCGCAGTCGGAGTGGGATAAGCGGTATGCGGAGCTGCTCGGAGAATTGGAGGATCCTGAGCTGCTCTATCTCGCCCTGCTCTTGCATGACACGGGAAAGGGCGAGCCGGGGCGTAATCACGTGGAGGGGAGTTTGGAGATCGCGGACCGGTGCATGGACCGGTTGGATATGGATCCGGGGGAACGTGCAACCGTGCTGTTTCTTATCGGCAGCCACCTGGAGATGTCGGCCACGCTGCGGCGCGATATTTTCAACCCGGAAACCGTCGCGGCATTCGCCGATAAAGTTGGTACTCCAGAGCGCCTCAAGATGCTGTGTCTGCTGACTTATGCGGACATCAAGGCGGTGAACCCTGAGGCTCTGACGCCGTGGAAAGCGGAAAACGTATGGCAACTATACATTTCTGCGGCGAACTACTTGAACCGCAGCGCGGATCAGCGCGTCCACGGTGATGTCGATGATGAGAAGCTGGCGCGCCTGCGCTCGCTAGCATCCGTAACCAGCAACAAGTTCAAAAACTTTCTGGAAGGATTTCCGCAGCGCTATCTCCGGGTGCACTCAGCCGAAGAAGTGATGCGCCACATGGAAATGGCGGACCGTTTTGGCGACGATCCGGTGCAGGTAGAACTGAAGCGAGGGCGGCACTGGTACGAGCTGACGCTGGTCACCAGAGACCGTCCATCTCTCTTCGCAACTCTTGCCGGAGTTCTCGCTGCGTGGGGGATGAACATCGTGAAGGCAAATGCTTTCTCGAACCAGGCGGGTACTGTAGTTGACGCGATCTATTTTACCGACAGGTTTCGGACGCTGGAATTGAATCTTTCGGAGTGGGAACGGTTCAAGCGCAGTATTACCGACGTTCTGCTGGGCGAGGCCGACCTCGCCCGTATGCTGCGCGATCGGCAGCGCTCCGAAAAAGGCGCCATCACCAAAGTGAAAGTTGAAACCAGGATTGATTTTGATCATGCATGCTCTTCGACCACCACGCTGGTGCAGGTGATTGCACAAGACCGTCCACGGCTGCTGCACCGGATAGCTTCCTGCTTCTCGGATCAGAAGTGCAATATCGAAATCGCTCTGATCGACACGGAAGGACAGATGGCGATTGACGCGTTCTATCTGACGTTCAACGGCGCCAAGCTCACGCCGGAGCATTGCAAGCGAGTGGAAGCCGCCCTTGTCGAAGAATTGAATGCCAAGAATTGAAGTTGACTACAGAGTGAATGCACTGCGTAACTCGGAGAATGGTCCCGGTACGGGAGCCGTCTTAACTTACACGTCAACACTCACATCTCTTTTTCCACTCCTCCGCCTATACTGTTGCTCATGACCCCGGAGCCCGACCTGCTGATTCCGCTGCGCCGCTACTGGGGATACAGTTCGTTCCGCCCGTTGCAGGAACGCATCGTCCGCACCCTGCTTGCGGGACACGACACTTGTGTGGTGATGCCCACGGGTGGCGGCAAATCTCTTTGTTACCAATTGCCGGCAGTGGTTTCGGGCCGCACCGCGGTGGTGATTTCTCCGCTGATTGCGCTCATGCAAGACCAGGCCGCGCAGTTGGCCCAGATGGGTATTGCCGCTGCGGTGCTCAACAGTTCAGTGAGTGAGCAACAGCAATCCGAAGTCATGCTGCGAGCCCGCGATGGCGCCTATCGACTGCTCTATCTCTCACCGGAGCGAGCCGCACGCGGTGATACCCTGGGATGGTTGCAGCAACTGCCCATCGCTTTCTTTGCCATCGATGAAGCGCATTGCATCTCGGAGTGGGGACACGAATTCCGTCCTGAATACCGTCAGTTGAGCCGGCTGCGCACTCGCTTTCCAAATCTCCCGATCGCAGCTTTTACCGCCAGTGCCACTCGCCACGTTCGGCACGACATTCTGGCGCAGCTCCAGTTGCGCGAGCCGGACAAATATATTGCCAGCTTTCACCGGCCCAACCTGCGCTATCTGGTGCGCGAATGTGATGGCTCGAACCAGTCCGAATTGCTGGTAGCAGCGGTGCGCAGCAGCGCAGAGGGAAACGTGATCGTCTACTCCCCTACGATTAACCGGGTCGAAGAAACTGTAGATTTTCTCGAAGACCAGGGCATTCCTGCGGTGGGCTATCACGCCAAGATGAATAGCGCGGACAGGCGCCGCAATCAGGAGCGCTGGATGTCGGACGAAGTGCGGGTGCTGGTGGGGACGATTGCGTTTGGCTTGGGCATCAACAAGGCTACAGTGCGCGCGGTGGTCCACCTGTCGTTGCCTAAGTCGATCGAGCAGTACTACCAGGAAGCGGGCCGTGCCGGACGCGATGGCCAGCCTGCCGAATGCATACTCCTATGGCAGAAACAGGATGCGGGGTTGCTCGGCTTCTTTGCCAATCAGATCGTCGATAAGGCAGAGCGCGAGCGCGCCTGGCAACGCTACCACACGATTCGCGCGTTCGTGGAATCCAACCGCTGCCGGCACAGCCAGATTTGCACGCACTTCGGAGAGACTCCGAAGTGGGAGTCCTGCGGCGCGTGCGATGTTTGCGGCAGCTCGCCGGAGTGGCTATCAGCTCCGATGGTAAAGCCCGCCCGCAGGCGGGCCAAGCCAGAGAAGGGTGCGGCGTACGTTGACAAGGAATTCGGATCACGCCCTGCTTCCAAACAGCCGCCAATGTCACTGCCCACAACGTCCGTGGCGGACGTCGACCTGGAGCTGCGCGAATATCTTCGGGAGTGGCGGAGGATTACGGCGAAAGAGCAGAACACTCCCGCCTATGTCGTGCTGCACGATACGTCGCTGGACGAAATTTGCCGGCGCCGGCCTTCGTCCATCACTGAGTTGCTGAGCGTCACCGGAATCGGCGAGCGGAAGGCCGATATGTACGGCCAGGAAATCCTTGCAGCGCTCAAACGTTACCGTGACGGTGCGCGCGCCGCCGCACTGTCAGGCAAGAAGACTGCGCCAGCGGAGGAAACCTTACGTCTGCTGGCGGAAGGAAAAACTTTCGAGGATATTGCCAATATTCGTGGTCGACAGCTGGCCACGGTCGTAAACGCGGTAGCAACCCTGGTTGAAAGAGGAGAACTCGAGTTCCAGCCTGCGTGGATCGACCGCAACCGGCAAGCTGTCATCGAGGCGGCCTGCGCGAGCGTCGGTCTGGCCCGCCTCAGAAACCTGAAAGACGCTCTCCCTCCGGAGATTACCTTCGAAGAGATACGCCTGGTCGTAGCGCGCCTGCGCCACGAGCAAAGCCAGAGGGGAGTCACACTTCCGGCTTAGAGTGGACGGATATTCCAGTCCTCTCGAGAGTTTCCGAATCCGCCCATCAGCATGCGACCAGCGCTCGGAGTCGGGAGCGACCAATCGTCGCCATGATTCGAATTTACTTCATCACGTGATGTGCGCGGGCGTATTCCTCAGCCTTTTGTACTTCTGCGATGGCAGCGTCAACATGCTTGATGGCAAGCATCCTGTGTCCGCCCCAATTGTTACCGGCGGCAACCAGCTCTTTTTTAGCATTCTGTAAGGCTTGCTGAGCGGCCAAAACGTCGGCGGGAACATCTTGGCCGGCTTTCTGTGGTATCGCGAAACCACTCATGCCAACCACAAGCAGCATCGTAGCAATCCAGCGCATAATCTTCCTCCAGCATTCGAGATAAACTCAAAACATAGTACCCGAGCCTCTTCGGATGCCAATAATGTGGATACCTTAGCTCCCCCCAAGTAGTTAGATAAACTGCCGTCTTCTCTCTTATTTCGCCACCCCCGTTTAGCGGGTGACAACAGAATTACGAAAAAACGACAAGGCTGTGACGAATCGACGTTAACGGCATGCATAATATGGGCGAGCCTGCCGTACCGGCGGCATAATGCCGTTCAGGGAGGAAATTTCCATGAAACTTCAACTAACACTTGGGTTTCGCTTTGCGGCGCTGTCGCGGCGGGGTATTGGGAATTTTCTCGCCGGCTGCTGCGTCCCGGTACTGCTTTGCGTGGTGATCACGCAGGCGACACACGCGCAGACTCTCACGACGTTGGCGAGTTTCACAGGAAGCAACGGTAGTGATCCCCTTTTTGCGCCTCTCCTGCAGGGCTCCGACGGAAATCTGTACGGGACGACCTCGGGCGGAGGAGCCCACGGACACGGCACTGTATTCAAAGTGACTACAGGCGGCACGATCAAAACCCTTTACAGCTTTTGTGCCAAAAGCGGCTGCGCGGACGGCTCTGCTCCTTACGCCGGGCTCATTCAGGCCAAGGACGGGAACTTCTACGGGACGACCGAGGCTGGTGGGATCAATAACGCAGGCACAGTTTTCAAAATTACCGCTGGGGGAGTGCTGACCACGCTGCACAAATTCAACTATAACGACGGCGCCAATCCCTACGCTGCGCTGCTTCAGGCCACTGACGGGAACTTCTACGGGACTACCGAGTCAGGCGGCGCCCACATCCTAGGTACGGTCTTCAGGATGACGCCCGGGGGAACTCTGACCACGCTGCACAGCTTCAACTCCACCGACGGCTCTTCCCCGGAGGCGTCCCTGATCCAAGCCGCCGACGGCAACTTTTATAGCACAACCTACAATGGCAGCCGTCACCGCCGGGCTGGTGCAGGCCGGCGATGGGAACTTTTATGGGGCAACCAGCCTGAGCGGAGCGAACGGCTACGGCATAGTTTTCATGATGACGCCACAGGGTACGCTGACGACGCTGCACAACTTTAACGCCACTGACGGTGCCACTCCCAACCAGTTGGCTTTAGGCAGCGACGGGAATTTTTATGGAACAACCATTTCCGGCGGGACTAACACCGATGGCACAACCTTCGAAATCACACCGCAAGGCGTGTTCACTTCGTTGCATAGCTTCGCCAAGAGTGACGGCGCGGATCCCTTCGCTGGGCTGGTCCAGGACACCGATGGGAAATTCTATGGAACGACCTCTTTCGGGGGCTCGAAGAACAGCGGCACAGTATTTCGGCTGGACGTAGGTCTCGGTCCGTTTGTGGAAGCCGTGCCCACCGCAGGCAAGGTCGGGGCCAAGGTCAAAATTCTTGGGACGAAGCTGACCGGAGCGACCAGCGTCAGCTTCAACGCAACCGCTGCTGTCTTTACCGTAGTCTCGGCCTCCGAGATTACGACCACCGTACCCAACGGCGCCACCACCGGGACGGTCCGAGTTACCACCCTTGGCGGCACGCTTTTGAGCAAAGGTGCCTTCCAGATAACGCAGTGATACATCGCTACTTGGTCTAACTAAGGATCGCAATTAGCTTTGTGTGGCACGCTGGCCCCATGTTTCTCACCCCAGGCGATCATGCGTTCCTGCTGCTCGGCGACATCCCTTCATCGGTGGACTTATCACAGGCCACCGCTGGCGACCTCATGCCAGACCTGCGTAGTTTCGGAGTGACGGCCGCTCGCAAACTAAGACCCTACGGGATTGATCGAGGTGACGTAAATTCGATTGTGACGTCACCACCACTGGTTGGGAAGAGTCTGGGGTGCTGACGGAGAGTGAAACCCAACGGATACCCGAGGGCTCGCGGCTTTGGGAAACTGGAAGACATGAAGAAACCATCGTTGCGGGTTACGAAATGGATGGGAGATATTCCGGTAGCAGCCGAATGCACTTCCTGCGTTGCAGTCAGGTTCAACGTTAAGTCCACCAGCCATCGCCCCACTCGCGAGGAATACCAGAAGTCCCTGCAGAGTCAGTTCGATGCTCATGTCAATAAGGTTCACATTACCCAGGACTCCAGCCAAATCGTTGCGGGGAACGTGAGAGAAGCTACCGAAGATAAATAGACCGGTTAGCACTGAGCCGCGGAGCGAATCGAGTGGCCGACCTTGGTCCCTGCCCCGGGTAGCTATGAAAAAAGTGTGCATTGCAGGTAAGGGCACCCTCACCGGCTAAAAGCCGGTGTCGATTTTGCGGCACTTACGGCGCGGCTGAAACCGCGCCCTTTCAAAACAAATCAAAATCAGTGTTTTTCGCAAGCCCCTAGGGTCAGTTACCTCCGTGACCTTACCTTCGACCCTCCTGCCGGTCTATGGTTTTGCCAGAGGGCTTTGCCAGGCGTGTTTCGGACGCCATACCTCAAACAGAGCCAGCAGCAAGGCAAGTCATCAGTCGGGGAGTCCGGTGAAATTCAAGTTTTTGTCATGCTTCATCGTCGTAGTCCTTAGCCTGGCGGCATCGGCCGCTCCCAATTCCTCGCAGACACGATCGGTTGATGCTACCCACCTCGTGGCCTGGTTGATCGGAGGCATTCCCAGCAGCCGCCTCGTCTGCCTGGTGCAGGAGCGAGGCGTCACCAGTCTTCCGACCAAAGAACAGGTGCGTCAGTTGGAGTCGGCGGGCGCCGATGCGAATCTGATCCGCACTCTTATCGGGGCGAAAGCACCAAGTACTACAGCCAGCGCCGCTCCTATCCCGTTAGCCTTGTTAGCAGCTTCGACCGAGGCGCGCGCCCAGCACTACCACGCTGCCGAGCTTCGACTACGCGACGCCCTGCACTCTGATCCGCAAAATGCGGCGCTGCACTTTGCCCTTGGCGCCATGCTCCGCCAGCAGGATCAATGGGACGACGCCTTCGGCGAAGTCACAGAATCCGCGCGCCTCATGCCAGATCTGCCGGAAAATCACAGCGCCTTTGCGTACATCTTTTATCGCCTCGATGATGGGCCGAATGCAATCGCCGAGGCCCGGACCGCGCTGAGCATGGATCCGCAAAATGCGGAAGCGTATCAATTCCTCGGGCTGGGACTCTATTCGAGCGGCGAGTACCGCGCTGCCGTGCATGCCTTTACCGAATCTCTGACCCGCGATGCCGGCAATGCCGACACGTACTACGACATGGGAATCGCCCTCAATGCTGCGGAGGACTTGCGTGCCGCGTCATGGGCGTACCGCAAGGCCTTTCAACTGCGTTCGGCTTTCTGGGAAGCTCACTCGAACCTCGCGTTCGTGTTGCATAAGGAAGGAAAGCTCGTCGAGGCGGTGGATGAGTATCGCGAAGCCAAGCGCATCGCTCCCCAGGAGCCTTCGATCCGCAACAATCTTGGCAACACGTACTGTGACCAGAACAAGTTTGATGAGGCAGTTGCAGAACTGAGCGAACTCTATCGCCAGCATCCCGAGTGGGAGCAAGGACACGGGTGCCTCGCGAGCGCGTACATGGCGAAGAAGAATTACGACGGTGCAGTGGCGGAATTGAGGTTAGCTCTGCGCCAGAATCCCACTGGCGCCACAGAACATCGCGTGCTCGGCCAGGCGTTGCTGCTGGATGATAAGCCGGACGCGGCTTTGCGCGAGTTTCGTCTGGCGGTCTCGCTCAATCCCGATTCGGATGTTTCCCATCACTATCTCGGCACGGCATTGTTCCAGCAGAAGCAAGTGCACGCTGCCGAGAAGGAATTCCGCGAGGCGCTTCGTCTGAGCCCGTCGGCCGATAATCATTTCTCCCTGGCGGCATGTCTGATGAGCATGGATCGATACGAAGAAGCTCTATCGGAGCTGGAGTTGGCATCGAGGCTGGACCCTGGCCGGACGTTGTATCGAGCACGCCGAGAGGAATTGCTGAAGCTGATGAAAGACACGAGTGCGCGGTAGTCGGTGAGGGATTGCACTTTCGGACCGTACAACCGGACAGTCCACCTCACTGTACTAGTGGTGTTCGGCGAAGCTGCGCTTGCTGCTTAAACTAGAGACGAGCCGGTAGTCACGACTGGCTCCGACCAAAAACTGGACGACATTCCGGGGAGACTGTAATGGATTTGACCCGATCCCAATCCGCACCAGCAGGCACTAAAGCCGTAACGCCAGTGATGCCGCAGGAAAGTTGTGTGCGCCGCATGCAACCATCTGCCGCGCCAAGCCCCTCCGCGGAGTCTGTCCGCAAGCCTGCTGGCTACGGACTGCCTTGCGCCAAGTGCCACCTGTACTATTCCGCGGACCTCGACGTCTGTCCGACATGTCACGGCAAGGAGCGGGTGTCACCGGTCATGCCGAAGTCGTCTCCGGTGGTGGCCAGTGTAACTGCCGAAGCGCCGTGCGCACCCGATGCGGCCGTGTTAGAGCAGGAGCGGGAGGAGTTTCTCCGCCAGTTCAAGTCCCAGCTCTTTGCTGCCCACGCCGAAGTGGTCAACTCTCCGGCGCCAGCCTGCAATCTGGGGGAAAATCACTCCGGAGAAGCGGCCAATGCTGAGATCTGCAAGCCTTGCTATGAACGCCTGCAGGAGCAGCTGGACATCTGCGAGGGCGCACTTCACATGGACTTAAAAGAGGCGGCACAGATTATTTACGATGCTGTGTGGGCCGATCCTTCCGACCCCGGCAAGACCTACCAGAATGCCGCCAATGCCCTGCTGACGGAACTGCGCAAACGTGCCGGCATCGCCACCTTGCTCGGTCCGTTTCAGTCTCTGACCCACTGAACGCAGCGGTTGGTGTCGTGCGGGAAATTGCGGCGCTGGAAATTGTGGCGCTGGAAATCTACTGCGCCTCGATCTCGACCCACTTCTTTCCGGCATACAGCTTGTAGCCGCCGCCGGCTTCCACCATCTTGAGCGGTACGGCGCGCGCCAGCGTGCTATCCGTCTGGAAGGCCACGCTCAACACGTCATGGTTGGCAACGTCCATTACCACGAACTTGCCGTCGGTGGTAAAACCGAAGCCGTATTGTCCGGGGGCCAGTGTCGCACCGCCGATATTGAGTTTCGACTCGGTGATCAAGAGTCCTTGATACTTTTGCTGGATTGCCGTGGAGTATCCCGAGGCGTCCACCAGCGCAGCCAGGGTCATCTTGCCGTCGGAAAGTTGAAATCCCGCCGAGTTTCGCACCTGCGTGGGAGCCTTCTGTCCGCGAAAGAAGTATTCCGCCGGGACGGCCTTCTTGAGCTCGTCGCTGCTCAGGAGATGCTTGGATCCTTGTTGTGCTAGGCCGGAGCCCAGCAGTGCGGCGGCCACGACGCCAAGAATCGCGAGGCGCATATTGTTCATGGAATTTTTCCTCGACATGCTGTATGGGAGACGGTTAAAGAATGCTGCACTGGAATCTAATCGTTTACCGAGGCCAGCGCAAATGGGGGAATGTCGTTTTGAGGGACAGGAGGAAGCTTGCGTAACCGTTCCTGCCACGTTGGGCATTTCATTTTGACTTGTTGTTAAAGGCAGGCTCATCGGAGAGCGCTAGCGATGAGATGAGTTACGGGTTCAGCATCGCTGAAGCGATTCCCCGATCCAGATCGCCGTTTCTCTAGCCGCGAGTCTGAGTTGGTTCCAGACCTGCAAGAATTCCCGGCCTCCGTTTGTGCCAAGCCGTGGCTTCCTCGTAGGCGCTGGCCAGGCGCAGCACTAAATTTTCTCGCCACGGCAGTCCCGCGATCTGCAGGCCTATTGGCAGTCCAGCGGCGGTGAATCCGCAAGGAATCGAGATTGCGGGCAATCCCCACACGTTGAAGGGGCGCGTGTTGCGCAACAACCTTAGTTCGGCTGGACGTAGCGCGTCCGGATTCGCCAGCAGGTCGTCAATCTTGGGTGCCGGTATCGGCATGGTCGGAGCGATGAGGAGATCCACGGCGGCGAAAGCATCGCGAATTCCGCGGCGAGCTTCATCCAGTTCACGGCGACAGCGGATGTAGTCTGCCGACGACACACCTGCTCCCGATCGAAGGCGGCGAAGCGTTTCTGGTTGATACAGTTCGGGCGTCTTGCCCACGCTTTCCGCATGGTAAGCGTAAGACTCCGCTGCTTGTAGTGTTCGGTCGATGGGAACATCAAGGCGCACGTCCTTCACTTCTGCCACAAGCGTTTTCACTACCGCCACGGCCTGTGCGAACGCGGCCGCCACTTCAGAATCGAGATCGTCACAGAAGTAGGACCGGAGCGTGCCCACGCGAAGAGACCGTGCAGACTCCTGACAGGCGGACACGTAATCAGTAACGGGAACGTCGGCGGAGGTAGTGTCGGCGCGATCATACCCCGCGATGGTTTGGAGGACGATCGCGGCGTCGGCGACAGTGTTGGCCAGAGGACCCACGTGATCCAGCGACCAGGAGAGCGGAATCACGCCCCGGGCTGAGACGCGTCCATAGGTTGGTTTCAGGCCGACGCAGCCGCAGAGAGCGGCGGGTTCCCGGATGGAGCCAGCTGTATCGGTGCCGATGGCCGCGTAGCAGAGGCCAGCGGCAACCGCGGCGGCTGATCCGCTAGATGATCCTCCGGCAATGTGCTCGATAGTCCAGGGGTTGTGAACGACTCCAAAATGGCTGATGAGAGAACTGCCGCCGTAGGCAAATTCGTGCAAATTGTTTTTGCCGACAATCACGGCCCCCGCTTCCCGAAGCCGGCGGATTACTTCGGCGTCCTCGGTTGGGATGTGGTTGGCGTGGAGAGCGCTGGCCGCAGTGGTGCGGACTCCGGCGGTATTGATCAGATCCTTGATTGCTACGGGTATGCCGTGCAGCGGGCCGCGCCACTGGCCGCGGCCAATTTCGGCTTCCGCGCGGCGCGCCTCAGCGAGGGCTGAATCCACGGTAACCGTGATGAAGGCGTTGAGCGCGGGATTCAGCTTCTCAATACGCTCCAGACAAATACGAGTAATCTCCACCGGAGAGATTTCTCCCCGCTGCAGGAGTGGCGCAAGTTGGCGGATGCTCCCAGGTATCGACATTAGTGCAGGCGGCGGCTTCCCATTGTAGAGCACGTTACTTGCAAACATGGCCAGGCAAGCGCTCGCAGCCCAGAGGAGACCATCCAAGGCAACCCATCCACCCGTTTTGTCACCTCTGCACGAGCGGTCGCGTTTCTGAAGTCTATAATCGCTGCAGCCGGTGTTTGTCTGGGAGCTGAAAACAATCATGGCAGAAATGACGGTCACTCCCGTTGCCACGCATGGATTTTTCATAGATGGCCGTTGGGTGGAAGACGGCGACCTGGTCGAGATTCGTGCACCGTACGACGGCAGCGTAATCGGGCGAGTCGTGCAGGCGCGGCGGGAACACGCTGAGGCAGCCATTGCCGCAGCGGTAAAAGCATTTGGCACCACGCGAAGACTCCCCGCATTCGAGCGGCAGCGCGTGCTGAGGCAGATCTCAGCGGCTATCGGGGAACGGAAGTACGAATTCGCGCGCACGCTGGCTCAGGAGGCCGGAAAACCGATCAAGGCGGCTCGCACCGAAGTGGATCGTGCCATCTTCACCTTCAACGTGGCGGCGGAAGAGAGCACGCGCATCTACGGCGAGTTCCTCCCGCTCGA
>WNFG01000556.1_pt1 | contig 34193 bp, 37 predicted proteins | sample 5400431 | NCBI WGS metagenome assembly WNFG01 (sample SAMN13153346, study PRJNA577476) | soil metagenome | isolation source: 120 cm saprolite under Douglas fir tree site 2 hole 3 replicate 2 | place: USA:California | collected 2015-04-18
GAATCAATGCTGGAGATTGTCACGCGGAGAGGGTCAAGCGTGGTGTAAGCGCCAGCCCAATTGGCGTGGACGCTCGCGTCAACACGAATTTTTGCGCGAGGCCACTTGGTTTGATAAATGTCGGCGAGGCGCTCGGACAGGCCGAGGCCCTGCTCGCGGACGAGGGGCGCAACGCGGGCGATCCAGGCGCGGTTGGCGCGGTCGTGAGCGGGCCAGAAGTGGGCGCGAAAAATGGGAGCCGCGGATTCGAGGAGTTGGGCGAGCTTCGCAGCCAGGCCGGCGTCGCAGGATTTTTTCTTTGCGCCGGAGAGTTCGTCGCAATCCTCGAAGTCGCCGAGCTGATTCTTGATGAGGATGAGGTCGTTGTTGAAGAGAAGGTCTCTGTTGGCGAAATTCGCAGCGTAGTAGGAGACGGCTTCGTTCCAAGCGCGCTGCTCCGCGGGTGAGAGCGGCGCGGAGGCTTCGGAAGTGATCTTGAGATTCGATTTCGCGGCCGCCCCGGCGTCTTCGCGCGCGGAGGGAGAAGTGCTGCGCTGCTTGGCCTCGAAGTAGAGCGTGTGGTGAAGGTTGACCCAGAAGCTGCTGTGAAATTCGAAGACCGGGAGCGGGCCGTAAAAGGAATCGACCTGCTGATTTGCGGCCGCCGCGAGCGGTGCGAGCGAGGCAATAGTCAGCAAGAAGGAGAAAAATCCCATGGGTTTGCAGCGCATGGTGAACCGCCCGATAGTAGCGCCAAGTCCAAAAGCGCACAATCAGGGAAGCCGAGGGTCGAGATCGTTGCCAATGGCGCCCTGGCGGTCCGCGGCATGCAGCGCGCCGCTAACATCGCGGAAAAACGAGCGGCGGCCAGTGCGGGAATAAGTTAGCGGTGTGGCGGCGAGCTCAAACTTTGCCTGCACGCCCGAAGCGCTGCTTCCGACGAGCACGTAGCGAAAGGCGTAGCCGTTCTTCATGCCGGTGGCGAGATCCGAATCGAGGAGTCCGGCGGCGTCCACCGTGGCGGCGCCGTGGAGCGGCGGTCCGAGGCTCGCGAGAGACTCGGGCAGTTTAGAAAATTTTCGGCGATAGGATTCGACGGCGGCGGCGATTGTTTTCAGCGCGGCGACCGCCGCTTGGTCGTTGTTGTCTATCTCGGCCGAGTCCCATTCCACTTCGAGGGCGGGCAAATCGAGCAGAACCAAACCGAGAGACAGCAGTTTCCACTCACCGTTTTCGCGGACCAGCCCCATTTTAAGGTGCATGACATCGGCGCCGGAAGAATCGGTGGCGTCGCGCAGTTCAACGGGCAGGAAAGCCAGATTGTCGTCGATCTGCGCGCCGCCGATTTGAATTTCAGCAGAGCCGGCGGGAGTCTGACAGCGGACCGTCGGGCGGCCTGAGGGATTGGTGATCACGGATGGTTTGCCGGGCTCGTTGAGGAGCACGAAACGCTTCATCAAGGAGACCCGCGCGGCAGGCGTGAGGCGGGAAAAGGACTCTTTGTTTCGTTCGGTGAGGAAACGCACAAAGTCGTTCTGGCTTTGGGAACAGGCGGCCGACAAAGCATCGCGAAGCGCGGCAGTGGGGCTACTGAGCACGGCGATGTGGTCTGTCTTCGAGCTGGACTCCTGCCCGCAGCTGAGCGCCGCAGCGAGGAAAAAGGGCGCCAGGAGGGCAGATGCTCGCGAGCGCAAATGCAATTTGGAAGGATTCACTTCAGTCCTTTGCGAAGCTCAGGATGGCCGAGAGGTTTTGGGTGAATTGCGAGCGGGGAATGACTTCGTCGCAGCCGGCGGCTTGGGCCTGTGCGGCGAGCTCTCGCTGCACATGCGAGAGAAACGCCACCACTCGCAGATTCTCCTCCGCTGCCCGAAGCCGCTGGATGACGGCAAGCGGCTGGCTGCGCGCGTTCAAGTCCACGATCACGAGCTTGGTGGCGGGATCGAGCAACCCCAGCAAAGCGTCTCCGTTTGCGGCCACTTTCAACTCGACGCCGAGGTGCTTTGCGGTTTCCATGAGCTTCATTTGGAAAAAGAGATCATCCATCAGTGCTACGACTCTGCCCATTTGCTGTGTCCCTCGATTTCAAACCCGTTGATCATTATGCGCCAGTTCTTCTTCCACGGGGCTTTTGCGAGTAAGATCAGGGCCAGCGTGGGAGGTGCCGCATGCAACCTGCCGTTGCCCGATCCATCCAGCCTGCTGTCTCACTCCTGGAAAAGACGCCAATACTGCTGGAAACGCTGCTTCGCGATTTGCCTGAAGAGTTGCTGCTGTGGAAACCGGCGGCTGACCGGTGGTCCATATCGGAAGTGATTGCGCACCTTGCGGACCTCGAACAAGTGTATGCGGACAGGACGCGGCGGATCGTTACGGAAGATAAGCCGACGATTAAGAAATACGACCTGGCAGGAGCGACGGTCAGCGGCGACTACTCCACCGGAACGGCGGGGGAAAATCTGGCGCGGTTCAGCTGGACGCGACGTTCGACGGTGATCCTGCTGAAGAGCATTCCCGCATCTTCCGGGGAGCGCACGGCGACGCACTCCGAGCTTGGCCCCATAACGCTGGATCACATGCTTAACGAATGGGCGTCGCACGATCTCGGCCACTTGCGCCAGATCGCAGAGCTTTACCGCGCGCATGCGTTTCATCCATATTCCGGCCCGTTCCAAAAATACTCGAATCCGAAACCGTGAGCGCTGCTTGATGCATGGTTGTGGAGGGTCCGGGTTCGCCCGCTTTGCCGGACGGGGAGAGCGGGCTAGTGGCCGTCACCGGCGCTGTGAGCGCCAACCGTTTTGTCGGGCACGTCGCCGGGGCGACCCTTGACGCGGTCGTAGACGCTGATCTGACTGACGGAACCGAGAGCTTCGTTGTAAAAAGTGGGAACGCCGAGGGCGGTGAGCAGCTCCTCATTGAACTTGCGCAGATTCTCGAGATGAGCGGCGAGCGCGGGCAGCTTCAGGCCGTCGTCGGTCAAGAGAAATTTCTGGTAGCCAGCGTCCCACAGCCGCGTGAAACGGCCTTTGAGCATAACCGCGGGGGGAACGGTCATCTGGTAGCGGCCGTCGGCGCCCTTACGGAACTCCGCGCCCGCGCCATATTTTTCCACGCGGACGACACCGCGGGTGCTGCCGACGGAAAATCCAAGTGCAGCGAGCGATTCGATCGGTTTTGGTGAAAAACGCTCTTCGACATTCCACATGGCTAGTTCAGAGTACGATTCCGCGGAGCCGCTGTAAAGTCCCTTGCCCCGCAGGAACGCTCTGCCGCGTCCATTCGTATTCAAAGTGCGGGCCAATTTGGATACTATACGCCCGGGAAAGGGAAGCCGGCGGGAAGCAGGGCTCCGCATTGAGGAGGGTGAGGGAACCGAGTGTCCAATTTGCTGGCAACAAAACCGCTCGATGTGCTGATGCGAGAAACGCAGCAGGAGGGCGAACACGGGCTGCGGCGCGCTCTCGGTCCAGTGAACCTTGTGACGCTGGGGGTCGGTGGGATTATCGGGGCCGGAATTTTCGTGCTGAGCGGAACGGTGGCAGCGACGTATACCGGTCCAGCGGTTGTGCTCTCCTTCGCGTTGGCCGGGATTGGCTGCTTTTTTGCCGGGCTGTGCTACGCGGAATTTGCGTCCATGATTCCGATCGCCGGATCCGCGTACACCTATGGCTACGCGACGCTCGGCGAAATTTTTGCCTGGATCATCGGCTGGGACTTGATCCTTGAATATGCGGTGGGCGCAGCCACGGTTGCCGCGGGGCGGAGTGGGAACCTGAATGCCCTGCTGCAGAGCTTGAACATTCACATTCCGCCGCAGTTCACGGCAACACCGGGGACGCTTCTTGTGTATTTCCAGAACCAATGGTCGCCGCTGGCGACCATCGGACCAACGCTCGCGCAAGCGGGAATCGACCCGAACAGCTTGCCACACGCGAGAGGAATCCTGGACCTGCCGGCGTGCCTGGTCATCGCGATCATCACGGCGATCCTCGTGATCGGAGTGCGGGAATCGGCGAATTTCAATTCCGCGATTGTCTTTGTAAAAGTCGGGACGGTCATCACCTTTATTGCCGTGGCGGCCGCGTTTCTCTACCGGCACCCGGCGATCGCGGCGGCGAACTGGCATCCGTTCCTTCCGCCCAATCAAGGGGAGTTCGGGCAATTCGGCTGGTCTGGTGTGGCGCGCGGCGCGGGAGTGATTTTCTTTGCGTATATCGGGTTTGACGCGGTGTCGACAGCGGCGCAGGAGGCCAAGAACCCGCAGCGCGACATGCCGATTGGAATTCTCGGATCGCTGGCGATTTGCACGGCTCTGTACCTGGCGCTGGGATGGACGCTGACGGGAGTGGTGAACTACAGGCAATTGGGCACCGCGGCGCCGGTGGCGATGGCGATTCAAGCGACGGGAGTGCGCTGGGGCAGCCTGGTGGTGATGCTGGGAACATTTGCGGGGCTTACGACCACGATGCTGGTGATGTTGCTCGGGCAATCGCGGGTGTTTTATTCGATGTCAAACGACGGCTTGCTGCCGGAGTGGGCGGGGCGGGTGCATCCGAGGTTTCGCACGCCGTGGATTTCCTCGATCATCGTGGGGTTCTGCGTGGCGCTTTTTGCCAGCGTGCTGCCGATCAATGTTTTGGGCCAACTGACTTCCATCGGGACGCTGCTTGCTTTCGTGATTGTTTCCGCGGGCGTGTGGATTCTGCGGGTGCGAAGGCCGGACCTGCCGCGGCCGTTCAAAGTGGCGCTGGTGCCTTTGGTGCCGATCCTTGGGATGGGAGTGCCGCTGCTGCTGATGCTGAGCCTTCCCTTGAGCACCTGGCTCCGGCTCATCGGGTGGCTCATCCTCGGGATGGTGATTTATTTTGGTTATGGGCGGTCACACAGCAAGCTCGCGAAGGCCCGAGCAAATCAGAATTAGAAACAAGTGAATTGGAAGTACGAGGCCCGCCGCGACGATGCCAATCGCGGCGGGCCTCGACTCATTTGGGGTGAGCTTACTGTTTCGGACTAACGGCCTTTGCGAACATTTGGGAAATCGTCGGGCTGTCGCTGCCGATGAAACGGCTGGCGAGGTTTTGGGCCAGGAGGGGATCTGCTTTTGCTCCGACGGTGGCCTTGAGCACGTGGTCCTGATGATTTGCTTGCTGGCTGCCGAGGGTGATCAAGGCAGCGGCAAATTCCATCTCGGGATCACTTCCGCGCAGGTTGATGGCTTTCACGACCCAGGCGTAGCCATCGAGGCCGCTGGCGGGATTCTGTGACTTCCAATACAACTGCTTATAGGCTTCGATGAGATAGCCGGCGTCGAACCAAGCGAGCGCGTCGGGACGCCCGGCGCTTTCAGCGTTCGTCGCGCGGGCATGAAGTTTAGTGAGCAGCTCTTTTGCGATTTGAGAATTCTTTTCCGCATAAAGCGTGGCGCGGCGAAGAGTTTCCATACGCACCAAGACGGGAGTATTCGAATCGAGGATGGCGAGCGTGTCCGGGACGAGATTCTTCAGGTCGTAGTTCTCGGTTCCGGTCAGCTCCCAGTTGTGGCTGATCCAGGGCAGAGATTTTGCCTGGCCAATTTCAATGGTGTGGCAAATGAGAGGCGGGCCGGCGAACGCGGAAGTTGCGAAAAGCAAGAGGGCAGCGATTGGGCCGAGAACAAACCGGCGTGAGCGGGCCAGATGAACTTTCATGTTTTGTAGAAGTCTCCTTTTCAAGAAATCTCGTTCTTCACTTAGCAAGACGATGAAAAAGAGGCCGCTGTTAACAAGCGACAAGAAAAATGAGCATTGGGCGTGGAAATGGAGAGCTTCGGAGCGGCTTCACACCGGGGCGATGATTTCCCGGGCACCGCGACGGCATTACTTTTCGCTGATCTTGGATGGGAATCCAGAGCGCTCCCAGGTGCGCCACAACGTAACGTCGCCGAGGTCGAGAGCATTCCACCAGAGGTCCAGCATCGTCTGGTCAAGACGCAGAATGCCGTCGCGCGTCACGCCTGCGGGGGCAGGAACGAGAGATACGAGGCGGTCGTAGACCCGGCTGCGGTCAGCGTCGCTCACGCGGGCGAGAAGATGCCAGATAGTCAGAGCGTCGCGAGCGCGAGATTCCTTAAGAATAAGGCCGAGTTCGGCGGCGCGTTGTTCCGCAGTGAGTGCTTCGAAATCAAATTTATAGAGAGAGGCCCGGAACGAATCCGAGGCGTCTTCAAAGTAGGGAGTGCCGGGGCCGATCTTCGGGCGGGTGGCGCAGACCGCGCCAGCAGGAATAAAAGCTTCGTGATTGTTGAGCTTAAAACCGACCCAGCCGAGCGTGGTGCGGAGAAGGCCAGCGCCGGAATCGTCCACCTGCAGCGTGTAGGCGCAACCGAGGTCGACCGCGACAGCGGAAGGCGTGTCCACAACAAAGTCGCCGGGCGGGGCCCAAATGGCCGCGTGAATCGTGCCGCGCTCGAGCGAAAGCCGATTATTTCCCTGGGCTTTGGCGACGACGCGCAAGCGCGTGTTTGGCTCGATGCGGACTTCACCAATCTCTGAAACAGAAATCGTGGCTCGCGATTGGCCGTCTGTAACCAAAGTTTGACCGATGCCGAGCTTGCCGGTTTTTCCATTTTTGCCGATGGCTGTCCATCCCACGCGCGGCGTGCCGGCAGTGCGCTCGACATCCCACCCGGGCCGCGTCGCGGTAGTTAGGTTCGAGCCATGCGATAGGAAACTGTAAGCCACGACGGCCAAGATGATGGCCGCTGCAGCCGCAAGTCCGAAGGACAAGCGAATGGGTGAGATTCGTGGGCGAACCAGCGAGCGCCCCGAGCCTGCGATTTCAGGGAACTCCGGCGCTGTCCCCTGATGGCGGAATCTTCCGAGCGCGGTTTCCAGTTTTTGAATCTCCGGGTCAGGCTCGCCGGAGCCATCCCAGAGGTAATTGTCTTTCATAGGTCGTTCCTCTTTTGAGCGGCGCGATTCCATTGCTCTGGAGCGCGGTCGTCACGGTGAGAGTCGCGCAGCGGCACGCTCGCGCGCGAATCCTGGCCGAGTCTTTCGCGGAGCTGCTGCATGCCGCGGTGGAGATTGACGCGAACGGAACCATGCGTGAGCCCGGTGCGTGCCGCGATCTCCGGACCGGTCATGCCTTCCACGAGGCGGAGGATGAGCGTTTCACGATAGGCCTCCGGAAGACTTTGGACAATGGCGAGAATGGCTTCTGCCTGCGTCTGCTCCGCGTCTCCTTTCGCCGGGACTTCGGTCTCTTCCTCGGAGAGACTTTGCGTTTTCGTGTCCGCTCTCCTGGAGTGCCGATGGAAATCATTGGCGCGGTTACGTGCGATGGCGGCCAGCCACCCTCCAAAGTGGGTGATGTCGCGCAGGGCGTGAAGCTGCGGAAGCGCGCGCAGAAAAACATCCTGGACAAGATCGTCCACTTCACCGGGCGGGACGCGCGTGAGGAGTATGCCGTGGACCATGCGCGCGTACCGAGCATAGAGACCACCGAACGCGGCCCGATCGCCTTCGCGCGCGGCACTGACGAGCGATGCGTCGTCTCCAGCAGTGCTGGCAGGCCACAGATTCATGGCCCGACAGTCCACGATTGTGGTGCGCAAGTCAACCCAGGTACCCACGGCAGCGCCATCGAGAGAAGAAACCTTTCCTGAAGGAAAGACGCTCGTGCAAGGGGGATTGTTAACAAGGGGTTGAGCGCATCCTCATGAGCCATTCTTTGCGAGGAGCAATTTCGGGCGTCCGGGAGAATTGATGCCCGATTCGTAGCAGGAATTGCTCCTAACTTACGGTAAAATAAGGCCCATATCCACAAGGTGTGCTGCGGCATCTAATTCGGAGTAAAATGGTCGCACTTCGCTGATGGGCGCAGCACCCTTTTGAAGTGCCACTATCAGACAAATCGCGCAACTAAATTCGAGCTATGGCCGCATCCGAACGCATCATCCAACCGCAGTCCCAAGCGACAGCCCTTGCGGGACGCGCCGGCGAATCGGTGCTGGAACGGATCGGCAACACCCCGCTTCTGCGTCTCGCGCGGATTGGGAGCGAGTTTCCCAATGCGGAATTCTGTGCGAAGGCCGAATGGTTTAATCCCGGCGGGTCCGTCAAAGATCGTCCCGCGTTGAGCATGATTCAAGCGGGGCTGGCGAGCGGGGCGCTTCGGCCCGGAAAAACGATTGTTGACGCGACCAGCGGAAACACCGGCATCGCCTACGCGATGATTGGGGCCGTGCTTGGCTATCCGGTGACGCTATGCCTTCCGGACAATGCATCGCACGAACGCAAGCGGATTCTCCGGGCTTTCGGTGCAGAGTTGGTTATCACTCCGGGAGATGAAGGCACCGATGGCGCCATTCGGCGGGTGCATGAAATTGTCGCCGCGGATCCGCAAAAGTATTTTTACGCCGACCAGTACGGCAATCCAGCAAACTGGCAAGCACACTACCGCACCACTGCATACGAGATCTGGGAGCAGACCGGCGGGCGCATCACGCATTTTGTCGCTGGGCTCGGGACGAGCGGAACGTTTGTGGGAACCACGCGACGATTGAAAGAACTCAATCCGGGAATTCGCTGCATCAGCCTTCAGCCGGATGCCGCCTTCCACGGGCTCGAAGGGTGGAAGCACATGCCGACGGCGCTTCGCCCGGCGATCTACGACGACACGCTGGCGGATGAAAATCTGGAAGTGAGCACGGAGGACGCATATCGGCTGGTGAAGCGGATTGCGCGTGAAGAGGGCCTGCTGGTCAGCCCCAGTGCGGCCGCTGCGCTGCTGGGTTGCTTCAAAGTTGCGGCGGAGATTCCGAAGGACGAACGCGCGGTGGTCGTCACGGTTTTTCCGGATTCTGCGGCCAAGTATTTGAACGAACGTTTTTGGGATGAAGAGTAAACGACCGATGAGCGACGCGCTTAAGCTCTGGATCAGCAGGGAAATTGCGGAGCAGATCCGTCAGCATGGCGTCGAGACGTATCCGCATGAGTGCTGCGGCGCGCTGTTAGGACGAGACCATAGTTTCCTCACCCACGGCACTAACGTGGATATCCAGCGAGTTCCGCGCGAGGTCCTTTCCCTTTTTCCTCTGGTAAACCGCCAAGATGATTCACCGCGCAACCGGTTTTCAGTCACGGCAGAGGATGTGCGGGACGCCGAAAAAGCGGCCCGCGTGCAAGAATTCGATGTTATTGGCTGGTATCATTCGCATCCAGATCATCCAGCCCGGCCCAGCGAGTATGATCGCGATCACGCTTGGCCTTGGTACAGCTATATCATCGTGAGCGTACAGGGCGGCTCAGCAAAGGACATGACTTCGTGGCGGCTAAGAGATGATAGATCCGGATACGTGGAAGAGAAGGTTGAGCTGATGAAGGCGAGCGCCGTCAGCTAGAATCTGTCTAACGAAATGGGAGATGAGAGATGGCCGTAAAAGTGATCATTCCGACGCCGCTGCGGCCCTACGCGGGGAAGCGTGATTCCGCCGAATTCAGCGCCAGCACGGTCGGTGAGGCGCTCGGCCGGCTGACCACGGAATATGCCGATTTGCGCAAGCATCTCTTCACGGAAGATGGAAAGCTGCGCAGTTTCGTAAACGTTTACGTGAATGACGAAGACATCCGTTATCTGGCGAAGGAAAACACGCCGACGAAAGACGGGGACACGATTAGCATCGTCCCGTCCATCGCGGGTGGTTCTACTTTCGTTGCTAAGTAATTAGGGGAGTTTGCTATGGCCACAACCGTACAAACGCAGACCGGAGCGAAACCGGTTGCGAGTCTCTCAAATGAGGAAATTCTGCGCTACAGCAGGCATCTCATCATGCCCGAGGTGGGCATGGAGGGGCAGCTCAAGCTGAAACAGGCGAAAGTCCTGCTTATCGGGACCGGGGGTCTGGGCGCGCCTCTGGGACTCTATCTTGCAGCGGCGGGCGTGGGCAGGCTCGGCCTTGTGGATTTTGATGTCGTGGACTTCACAAACCTTCAGCGGCAAGTCACGTTTGGGACGAGTGATGTCGGCAAGTCTAAGACAGAAGCGGCGCGCGCGCGCCTTGCCAATCTTAATCCTGACATCCAAATCGAGACTTTCGAAACCAAGCTGGCGAGCGAAAACGCTCTCGAGCTATTCAAGGATTTCGAGATCATCGTCGACGGAACGGACAATTTCCCCACACGTTATTTGGTGAACGATGCCTGCATTCTACTCGGCAAACCAAACGTGTACGGATCCATTTTCCGGTTTGAGGGCCAGGTGACTGTCTTCGGTATGCCAAATGGTCCGTGCTACCGCTGCCTCTATCCCGAACCGCCTCCGCCGGGGCTTGTGCCCTCGTGCGCGGAAGGCGGCGTACTCGGAGTTCTTCCCGGCATCGTCGGCTCCATTCAGGCGATGGAGACGATCAAGCTCATCCTTGGCCGCGGCGACAATCTGATTGGGCGCTTGCTGCTCTTCGATGCGCTGGGGATGAAATTCCGTGAGCTGAAATTGCGCAAGAATCCGAACTGCCCGATGTGCGGTGAACACCGCACCATCAACCAACTGATCGACTACTACGAATTTTGCGGCGTTCGCGGCGAAGAGGCGCCGGGGCCAAACGTGCAAGTGCCGGAAATTACGGCCCGCGAGCTGAAATCGCGCCTCGACCGGGGTGACGATCTTTTCATCCTGGACGTGCGCGAGCCCCACGAATTTCAGATCTGTAATTTGAAGGGTCACTTGATTCCGCTCGGCGAACTCCCCCGGCGCGTCCATGAACTGGATTCGTCGCGTGAGATCGTCGCGCACTGCCGCAGCGGCAAGCGCTCCGCCGAAGCGGTGGACTTCCTTCGCAAAGCCGGATTCCGCAAGATACTCAATCTGAAGGGCGGCATCCTCGCATGGTCCGACGAGGTTGATCCGTCGGTTCCGAAATACTGAACGAAGCGCCGTTGATCACGCGCAAACTTTTCGCAACGCTGCGGATTGCGCAATGCGAGTGCTGTTGCGACGGCACGGCGATGCTTGCCGCGGGATAGGTGTCCCGTTTGAAGCGGCACAAGAGCGGACGCACGCGCCGCTTCCTTGAGTTCGCGCTAAACTCTGCGTACTCTAAAGAGCACGTTCGAATCTCGAACGTGCTCTCACTTTTTCCGGAGGACTAAAATGGCGGGTGCCAAAATAACCATCAACAATAATGGTTCCATTCGGGTGGAAGGCGAGTTCGAAATTGTCGATCCGGAGGGCCGGCAGTTTGGTCTTGCCGGGCGCACTGTCGTCAGCCTGTGCCGCTGCGGCCACTCCGCCAACAAACCCTTCTGCGATGGCTCGCACAAGACTTGTAATTTCAACGATACTGTCGTCGCGCGCGAACTTCCCGCACCCAAGCCGAAGGTTTGATCCGGATGGCATGCTCTCAGGAATGAGACTGTCTCATCTTGAGAGAGCATGCCATTCGATCTTGATACTGTCCTTTTGACCCGTAACTCTATGGGAATAAATATGATAAGTTTCTAAGTCTCGATTTCTCAGTCCTGGAAACTGTCTCGCCACCGTTGCTCCTGGTACTATGCTCTTCTTCTCTGCTGCTAAGCTCTTCTTTTTCAATATCTTACAGACCTGAAATTTCAGACACAAAAGGGCACTAACTTGCATTCCTCGGGAGTTGTAGTTCTTTCTCCGGTATTTGGGGGTTTTCTTGGGCGATTGGGGCAAAATCATCGGGTTTCTCCGGGCCGGCTATACTGCGGTCACTGCGGAGAGGTTCCGGTCTCATGCCGTGCTCGGCGTTTCTATCGCGCTGACGCTCCTCTTTTTCGGCGGCATTTTCTATCTGCGGCAGGAGAGCATTTCCGGGTCGCCACAAACTTATCTGTACCTCGAGGTCGGCGGCACGCTGTTGAGTTTTTGCTACGCGGCAAACGCGCTGGTGCGTTTCCGTGGGACGCATGACCGTACAGCCTTGATCCTTGCATTTGGCTTCGTGCTGTCGGGAATCATCGAAACGGTTGGTTATTTCGGTCTGAATAATTTGCTACAGGCTGGGCTGGCCGCCCCGACGAGAATTCCCATGGGCTGGATGGTGGGCCGCACGCTCCTCGCCGTTTTGATTCTTGCCGCCATCGCCGTGGAACGCTACATGCCGACGGCGCGCCAGCCGAGCAAAGAGACCGCCGGTGCGCTGCTCGTTGTGGCTCTAGCTGCGTATTTGACCAGCGCCGCATTTCTTGCGGCGCCTGCCGCTCCGGTTGCGCGCGCAGGCAGCTTTGTATCGCGTCCGTGGGATCTGCTCCCGGGGATATTGTTCCTTTTCGCAGCCGTATGTTTTGGCAAGCGGCTGCAGAACAACAAGACCAACAAGAGCGCAGCCAGCCTTTATGACTATTCACTTTTGGCGGTGGCGTTGCTCAACTTCATCTGTCACGTGTCCGCAACTTTTTCACGGCATCTGTTCGATGGTCCATTTTTCCTGGCGGAGCTGAGCAAGACGGCCAGTTACGCGTTCATGCTTTCCGGCGCATTGCTGGACCAAGCGCGCCTGTTCGAACAAGTGCGTTCTATGGCCGTCAGTGATGCACTTACGGGCCTGGCCAATTACCGCCGGTTGATCAGCGTGCTCGAAGCCGAGCTGGACCGCTCCCGGCGCACCCAACGGCCGTTCAGCGTAGTGCTGCTGGACATGGATGGCCTGAAGTCCGTCAACGATCATTTCGGCCATCTGACAGGGAGCCGCGCGCTGGTGCGCCTGTCAAAGATTCTCCGGACCCACTCACGCGCCATCGATACCGCCGCGCGGTACGGCGGAGATGAATTCGCAGTTGTTCTCCCCGAAGCAGGGCCGGACATTGCCGCACGGGTGGTTTCCCGAATTCGCGAGCGCCTTGCTGCGGAAGCTGAGCCGCCCGCGCTTTCGGTCAGCGCCGGCGTTGCGGCATTCCCCGAGGACGGCGACACGCCGGAAAAGCTTCTTGGCGCCGCGGACCGTGCGCTCTATCGCATGAAGTACCGCGGGAGCAGCGTGCCAAATCTCGCGCGGATCGCCGCGTGCCTGTGAGGATGCATGCCGATCAAGCCTCGCAGGAACCTCTTTCCTTTTCACCGCGCGGAACGCCGCATCCCGATGGAGATTCCCGTGGTGCTCGACGGCCATCGCCAGATGCCGGGCACGGAATCAACTTTTACGGAAAATGTGAGCGCGCGAGGCGCGCGCGTAGTCAGCACACGCCGCTGGGAACAAGGCGAGCGCCTGACGTTCCTATTGTCTACCGGAGAGTTTCGCTCCTCGGCTCGGGTGGCCTACTGCCAAGCATTGCAAAGCGAGGGCTTTGTCATTGGCGTGGAGTTTCTCGAGCCCAAAGGGCGATGGGTCGTTCAATCCCCAAGATAGCTTGACGTAAAACGGCGAGCGGAGAGGAGGGAAACGCCTGGAACAAGAGAAGACAGATAACTTGCGCAAAATTAAAATGGTATGAAGCGCCGTGCGGAAGGAGAAGGAGCCGCCCGGCGCTTCGTCCTTTAGCGGAACGTAATCCTCGTTTCTCTTCCATCCTGCGGAGCCCAACTGTTCTGCGCGCGACCTCAAGGCCTAGGTTGGCTCTCCGACAAAGCTTCCCGGTAGACACGAATCATTCCTTCGACCATGTGATCGGCCGAAAAATTCTCCTCCACACGCCTTCGCCCTGCTTTACCCAATCTCTCCGCGAGTCCACGATCACGCAGAATCCGGGTCACCGCATCACAAATCTGCTGTACGTCCGGTCCGGAGACCAGCAGCCCGCTCCCTTCGTTCTCGATGATTTCGCCTAGTGCGCCACGGTTGAAGGCGATCGATGGAATCTCATAGGCCATCGCGGCGAGCAGCGAATTATTCAATGCCTCGAAGAACGATGGCAGCAGAAAGACATCTAAGGCCGCGTAGACACTTTCCACGTCCCTCACGAAGCCGGGAAAGAGCACCGCGCCAGCAACGCCCAACTGTTGCGCAAGGGCCTCTAATTTCGGGCGGCACGGACCATCGCCAGCGAGCAACAACTTCGCGCCAGGAATCTCTTTACGTAGCTGTGCCAGAGACCTGATCAACCACTCCTGCCCTTTGTCTGGGAGTAAGACGCCCACGCATCCGAGCAGGGGCGCGTCACCTGCCATTCCCCAGCGGGCGCGCGCCCGTTGTCGCTGCTCATGGCTAAATAGCGGCGGAATCTCCGTGCCTTCGTAGACTACGGTCAATTTTTCGGACTGCGCTCCGGACGCGGCTGCTTGATCCGCGACCCATTTTGAATTGGCAATGATGCGCGCCGCGGCCGCATACCGCGCTCGCGCCAGCCGGCTCTTGCCAATGGGATAACCGACACGGCGCGAGACGAGAAACGGCGCCAAGCGGTGAGCCCGCGCAAGCCACGCTGCGGAAACCGCGTGCGCTTCATTCGCATGGACTAGGTGGAAGCGCCTTTTCCGGAGTAACTCTCGGATTTTCCATGCTGCCGGTAGGCGCAGCAACCCTCTTGAGACAAGGTGCACGGGCACGCCGCTTGCCGCGGCACGCTCTCCCAGAGCTGAGCCTTTTGCCGCGACAAGTTCTGGTTCATGACCGCGCGCGTGAAGTCCCTTCAGGAGCAGCAGCGCTTGATTCTGTCCGCCGCGCCACGCGGTCTCCAGGTCGACGAGAAGCGGTCTCACGCGCCCACTCCTGGTTTGTTATGGTCTGCCTCAATCAGCTTTCCGAGCTTCGCGTACTTCAGGCGTACGGAGCGCGCCGCCATTTGCGCGATCAACGCGCCGCGGTACCCGTCCAGAAAGCCGCCGCGCAGGAAGAAATTCTGAAACCAACTCCACGGCGTGGCCAGCCACATCGCGCCGCGCCAGCTGCGTTTGCCTGCCTCAAACATCTGGCGCGCAGCGAGTGTCGTGTACCGCTCGACGTTGGATTCATGTTCCGCGAATGACCGCACGGTATAGTGCAAGAGATCGCCATTAAGGCGTCCCGGCAGGCCCTCGAATTTCAGTGACTCGTGAATGATTCCGGAGAATTGCGCCGCATCGCGCCGGTAAAGCCGGCGCTGAAAATCAGGATACCAGCCCGAGTGCTTGATCCACGCGCCCAGATACCAAGTCTTACGCGCCATCTCACACACACTGGATTCCGGCTCATGCTTTTTCCAATCCAGCAGGGAAGTTTGCAGCGCAGTGCTCAATTCCTCGTCCGCGTCCAGGGACAAAACCCAATCATGCTGTGCGCGCGCGGCGGCAAAATTCTTCTGATCCGCGTAGTTTGTCCAAGCGCGCGAATAGAAAACGGCGCCATGCTCTCGTGCAATCTGTTCGGTCCTGTCGGTGCTCCCGGAATCCACCACCACGATCTCGTCGGCGATGCCGGCGAGCGAGGCCAGGGCCCGCGGCAGGTTGTGCTCTTCGTTTAGCGTGATCAGGCAAGCAGAGAGGCGATTCATCGGGTGCCTGGCAAGCGGAAGGTCGCGGTCAGTATCTCACACTCCCAGAGATACAGGGCGGCGTCCAAGATTGAAGATGGCTGAGCGAGGAGCCCGGGTTCACTTTTTCTCGAGGCTCACGCGAAGCAAGCTGTCGCCGATCCGGAACTCGGTGCCGTGCTGGAGCATGGCTGCGCGCACGCGCTCATCCTCGAAAAACGTGCCGTTGGTGGAATCGAGATCCTTGAGGTTTATATATTTGTCGCGCACTTCCAGCAGGCAGTGGTGGCGTGAGATCTCCGGATCGTTTAGCGGGATATCAGCGCCTTTTCTTCCGAGGACCACGCGCGGTTGCTTCAATTTGTGAACTTCGCCTTTCGCCGGGCCCGACAAAACCGTAAGGACAAAGGTTCCATCCGAGGGCAGCCGCAAGCCGTCGTCCGCAGGCGGCAGCCGGAGATTCGAGCTCGAGGAATTGGCGCGCGCAAAAGAAGGCAGAGGCGAGATCACGACCGTGGAATCGGCGCGCTTCTTGATTTCGACTACGGTGGTCTTCCCACAGTTTGAACAGCGGAATTGGACCTTCGGGTGAACGCCCAAGTCCGCGTCTCTTAGCTTGTGTTCCGCGCCGCAGTGGATGCAGGTGGTCTGCATGGGTTGAAAATAGCACGTCCCTGGAGCGACTGCACCGGCCCGCGGCCTTTTTTGCCGCAAAGGTAAATCCGGCGCGTGGAGAAGCCACCATGAAATTGCGGGACGGCTGCCGTCCCGCGTCTTGTGCTACGATGGACACTTCCACCCAAAGCAGGAGAGCGTTCGTGCCGGAACATATTTCGCGCAAGGAATTGAAGCAGGACAAAATCCGTGAATCGCTGGAGCACGGCGCCGAAGCGGTATTTTCACATACGACTGTCGTTGCCGCAGCTGTCCTCGCGGTGGCCTTAGTTGGCGCGGGTTACGCCGGCTGGCGCTTTTACATTGACCGCAAAACGGTGCAGGCCTCGGCGGCTTTCGACGCGGCGATGAAGGCATACAGCGGCCGCATCGGCGTTACCGCCGATCCCGCGGAGACGCTTTATCCAAATGAGGCCGCGCGCGCCCAGGACGCCGCGCAAAAATTTTCTTCGGTGGCTGCGAAGTATCCAAGCACGAACCCAGGAAAACTCGCGGCGTATTACGCTGCTTTGTGCCTCGAAGATCTCGAGCGTCACAATCAGGCGCTGGAAGAACTCAACAAGATCAGCTCGGGAAGCGACAAAGAACTTGCGGCCATGGCCCAATACCAGATCGCCGTGATTTACGCGCGCACCGGAAAGACCGCCGATGCCACGAAAATCTTACGGACGCTGGCCGATCACTCGTCGGTCTTCGTGCCGCGCCCGCTGGCTTTGCTCGAGCTTGCCGGCATGCTCCGGCTGAGCAATCCGCAAGAAGCCGCGAATGTCTACCAGCAGATCAAGAAGGAGTTTCCGAACACGGCAGTTTCTGAAGAAGCGGAGCGGGGCCTGGATACGCTCGCGCCGAAATCTTGAGCGGGAAATCGCGAGCCGAATAAGGTGACACAGACAGCAGTGTCTGTCCCACCGGAGCGAGCCATCGATCGAGCTTCCTCACCTGCACCCTGGGCGATGCGCGCGGAGAACTCTCTTGGCCGGCGCTACCCTGAAGCACAACATCGCTACCGCAGCTTGTATGCCCGGGACCGCGACCGCATCATTCATTCGCGCGCCTTCCGCCGCCTGGAAGCCAAGACGCAGGTTTTTACCACGCGCTTTTCCGATCATTTCCGCAACCGGCTCACTCATACGCTGGAGGTTTCGCAGATTGCCCGTACGGTCGCGGGGGCGCTCGGCCTGAACGTGGAGCTTGTGGAAGCTCTCGCGCTCGTCCACGACATCGGGCATCCTCCGTTTGGCCATGCAGGCGAAAAGAAACTGAACGACTTGATGCAGGCGCATGGCGCCTACTTCAATCACAATCTTCACGCGTTGCGCATCGTCGAGCAGTTCGAACAGCGCTATCTGGATTTCCCCGGTCTGAATCTTACTTTTGAGGTCCGCGAAGGCATCATCAAACATTCGCATGACTACTCCGCGAAGGAGTATCCGCACCTGGCCGAATACCTGCTCGACCTGAGGCTTCCGCTCGAAGGCCAGCTCATCGACTGGGTTGATGAGATTGCTTACAATACGGCGGACTTCGACGACGCTCGTGAGGCCGAGTTGCTCGATCTTGACGCCTTGCGCGCTGAGGTTCCGATTTTCGGCGAAGCGTACTCGCAAGTGGACGCCGCCTATCCCCAGGGACGGGACAAACTCAAGTTCAACGAAGCGCTGAAGCGTGTCCTCGATCTTCTGGCCACGGATCTGATCGAAACAACGGAGAGACGCGTGCGCGCGTCAGGCGCCTCAACGGTGGACGATATTCGGCGCGCCTCGAAACGCCTGGCAGGACTTAGCGACGCCTTCGCGGAATGCAACGTGGAGTTAAAGCGTTTCCTCTTCAAACACATCTATAACCATCCGGCCATCACCGAAGACCGTGACCGTTCCGTCCGGTGCCTCGAAGAGCTCTTCGGCTATTACCTCGGCTCGCCGGGCTCGATGCCGTCTGCTCACGAAGAATCCGCGCGCGGCAACCCGCGGCATGTCGTGGTGTGCGACTATATCGCCGGAATGACTGATCAATTCTTACTGCGGCAGCACCAAGAACATCTCGGCTCTTCCAAGCCGACTGGGTGAGACGCAAAACACCCCCAATCCACGCCATGACACACACGCACTTCGAAAAGCTCATTGCCATGTACGAGGCTGCACCGATCAATCAGTGGTTTCGGCCGCGAATGCGCATTCCCACAGAAGGCCACGCCGAAATTGAAATGACGGTTCGCGAGGAGTTTTACCACGCAGCCCGGGCGATTCACGGGGCGGTTTATTTCAAAGCGTTGGATGACGCAACGTTTTTTGCCGTGCAGTCTCTCGTGGCGGACACGTTTGTGCTGACCGCGTCTTTCCAGCTTTATTTTCTTCGGCCCGTTTCAGAAGGCCATCTTTTGGCGCGCGGCCGGGTCGTCAGCCGCTCGAAGCGCGTTTACATTGCGGAAGGAGTGTTGCTGGACGGCCGCGGCAAGGAAGTCGCGCGCGGAAGCGGCACCTTTATGCCGAGCACAGTGGCTCTGGGCCCCGATTTGCGTTATCACTAGTTCTCGCCGTCTTAGTGAAGAAGAGGCATTGCGGAACGTCCTGCGCGCGTATTCCTCGGATTCCGGTCCTCGATAACCGAAACCCGCGCAGCATGAGCAGAATGGCATCCTGTGGTAGGCTGGGCGGCCAGCGGGGAAAGCGAAGGGGACAGGATGTCACCGGACACACACGCATTTCCGGTCTTGCGATGGGGCGCGCTGGCTTGGATGGCGGTCTGGTTGCCCTCTTACATCCGCGTGTGGGGTTGGGCCAACCTCCTGCACTTGTGCGATATCGCCGTAATCCTCGCCTTCATCGGCATCTGGTGGGCGAATCCTCTCCTGATTTCCAGCCAGACGGTGAGCTCGCTGGCTGCCGGAGTGTTCTGGTGCCTGGACGTCGGCTGGCGGCTCGCCACGGGACGCTATCTGGTCGGCGGGACTGACTACATGTGGGACACGCGGTACCCGCTCTGGGTGCGGCTGCTCTCGACTTTTCATGTTGGGTTGCCGCTGGTGCTGCTGTGGGCCATGCGAAAAGTGGGGTACGACCGGCGCGCACTGGCGCTGCAAGCTGCGCTCGCCGCGGGGCTGCTGATTGTGTCGCGGTTTCTCTCGGCTGAACTCAACATGAATTACGCGTATCGAGATCCGCTTCTGCAGCGCACTTGGGGGCCTGCTCCCGTTCATCTTGCCGTGATCTATATTCCCCTGGTGGCGCTGATTTATTGGCCCACTCATCTGCTGCTCGCCTGGCTCTTCCCCGTCCCTGCGGGGGCGAAATAAATCGTCGTCTTGCTCGGAAATCAAACTGGAGTGATAGAATCGCCCGGCTCGAAGAGGAGAGGACATTCATGCGCAGATTTTTCTTCACCGTATTGTTCTTGACCGCGATCCTGTCGTTTGGCGCGACAGCCGAAACGGCTTTCGCGCAGCAGGAGCCGGACTGGTCCAAAGTGCAAATCAAGACCACCAAAGTCTCCGGGAACATCTACATGCTGCAGGGACAGGGTGGGAACATCGCGGCTTCTGTGGGGGAGGACGGGATCGTCATCGTGGACGACCAGTTCGCCCCACTGGCGGAAAAAATCCAGGCCGCGCTGAAAAGCCTGGGCATTACCGACAAGCCCGTGCGCTTTGTGATCAACACGCATTTTCACGGAGACCACACCGGCGGAAACCTGCCCTTTGCGAACACCGGTTCGACGGTCATCGCACAGGACAATGTCCGCAAGCGGCTCGAAACCGGCGGCACCATGGGCAACGGCGGCTCGCTGAAAATGGAGGCCAAGCCCGCCCCGAAAGGCGCTCTGCCGATTATCACTTTTGAGCACGACGTGACTGTGCATCTGAATGGCGAAGACATTCGGGCGCTGCACTTTCCCGCCGGGCACACCGACGGCGATGCGGTGATCTTCTTCCCGAAAAACAACGTGGTGCACATGGGCGACGATTTTGTGCGCTACGGCTTCCCGTTTATCGACGTTGGCAGCGGCGGCAGCGTGCAGGGCATGATCGCCGCCATGGAAAAGGCGACCGATCTGCTTCCGCCCGACGTGAAGGTGATTCCCGGTCACGGGGCGCTCTCAACGTTGGACGATGTCCGCGAATTCGTGAAGATGCTCAAGGAAACTTCGGCGGTCGTGGGAAAAGCATTGAAAGACCATAAGACGCTTGATCAGATGAAGCAGGAAAGGATTCTGGCTCCTTGGGAAAAGTGGTCCGGCGATTTCATCAAGGCCGACGCATTTATCGAGACGCTCTACAACTCCTTGACCGGAAACAAGGGGGAGTTTGTGAAACACAATTGAAGCGAGGAGGCTGTTTCGGCCGTGATGGCCATGACGCAGTGGGAGACAGGCTCAAGCCCGTCCCGCATCAGGCGCGAAGAATATCTGTGCGGTAATGGCGGCGTTGCGGTTCGTCCGCGTCGTGATGCGCCCACCACTCGCGCCACGCATTTGCATCATTGCCCAGCGGCACACCGGTGATGGTGCGTAGCGCTCCATAAACTAATTCCCGCGTCGAGCTATCGAGCGAGTCATCGTCCGCGTAGTTCAGCAATTGAGGGACGGCGGCGAACCTTTCCTCCCTCGTCAACATGCCCGATTTAGCGAGGCTGCAGGCGGCGCGCTCACGGACTCGAGGCGCGCGGTCGTGAGCAAGAATGTCGAGGAGCGGGTCGAGCGTGGACTCGCTACCCAGCATCGCCAATCCTTCGACCGCCCAGTAGCGCGTGTTTTCATTCACGTGGTGCGAATAGGTCAGCAGAGTCGCAAGCACTTTTTGGGGTTCCACACCGCGATTGCCTAAGGCACCGAGTCTCCAAAGCGCCAGGGAACGTTCACCCGGATGATCTTTGATCTGTTGGATGAGGCGGGCGGCTGTTTGCGGCGACTTGCTCAGGTTGTTGGCCGCAAGGTCCACTTCCACTGCGGCCGTCCGTACTGCGAGATCTTCGGAGTTCAGCGCCGCCAGCACCAGATCGAAGAGCCGATCCGTGCTTTGCAAGCGACCCCGCCAGGCATCGACATTCTGACGGATCAGGTTTAGAGATGTTCCATCGCGATGGATCGCTCGCTCGAGCAAGCGTTCCGCTTGCTGCTGGGGAGCGAGGTGACTAATCTGTTCGATACCACTCTCTTCAGGCGCCGGCGTTCGCGCCAGCGAAGCCGTGGGTAACCCTCCATGCCTAGTGTTTGTCCCTTCCCATTTACTCCAAGCCCCCGTCGAGCGAGCAGTTTGGAAACCAGCAAAAAGGGATGACGCGCCGGCAACGATCAATGCGGCAGCGAAAGGGATAGAGCGGCGCGACCGCCGCGGCTTGACATCCGCCGTCGTCTGAATGTGTTGGGGTGAGTGGCCCTTTTGCTTGTTCATTCGCGCCTTGCTTCGTCCTCTTGAGGCGGGCAGGATGCCCCCGCCCGTTCTAGGTGCGAAGTTACGAGGCGCGGAGAGAGCTCACAATGGTACGCTGGGCCAGCAGAGCCGGTACGTCCCCTCTAAGTTTAGTGGTTTCAGATACATCGCGGCGTTACTGATAGGCAACGGACAATCCGGCTCCGTACCTTGGGACAGGTGCTCACCCTCTGCCATGCTGGCGGAATTCGCTAGTGCGTCACTTGGTGGGAGGAAGCCTTGGTGTCGGTCGGCGTGAACTCGAACCGCAAGACCCATTCGCTCGCTACGCTATGCCCATCAAGTTCGGGCGAAGAAAACTCCCAGCGACGCGCCGCCTGCAGAGCCAAATCCGCGAAATACCTGCTCGCGGTTGGCGTATCGAGCTCCGCCTGAGTCACGTTGCCCGAGGGATCCACGTGGACTCTTACACTCACGCGGACTTTCCCCTTAATCGTCTGTCTCGCCTTCTCGGAAACATCCGGAAGCACCAGATCCAGCACTTCCCCGTTCGCCGCTATTGGAGACGCCTTCGCCACCGGTTGTGATTCAGCAGCGGTCGGAAGGGACACCTCGCCCAGTGAAGCCCGCTGTTTCTCGGTGGTGGCCTTCAAGGAGCTCTCATCGGGGATTGGCGCGGGCTGCAGAGAGGGCGATTTCGTCCCCTGGGCAGTCGTCCTCTGCTCCAACTTTGGCTGGGTCTTGAGCTTCACTGGGGGTTGCACCGTTTGCGGTGGAGTCTGCTCCACGGCCTGCTGCGCTGAGGCGACGGAAGGAGCCGTCCGCGACTCCGGGCTGTGATTGAGAAGCTTTGGGACAATGAGGATCGCCACCAGTGCAACAGTGATCGCCACCGCTGGAACCAGTGAACGTGACTTCTTCGGCGTTTGCTTCCACCTCGCCATCGGGTCGTGAGGTTCTAAGAGCCCCGGCAAATCTCTCGCTCCGCGCCCGGGCGGCACCGGCGAGAGTGGCACTGACAACGGGTCCACCGCGGCTCCAGGCAGACGAGAAACCGCCGCAGGAGCAGGAGAAGGCGCGCTCTTTGATGCTGACGCGGCCGCCGCCGCTGCCGAAGACGGATTCAACCGGGCAGCTATGTCCCCCACGGTCCAACGGCGTTTCGGGTCACGGCGAAGAGAATTGTGCGCGATTTCCAAGAACGGCGCAGGGAGACTTTTCGGCACGACCGGGTCAGCTTTCTGCTCAGGCTGCCAAGAGGGAAGATGCTGGGTGAGGGCTTCAACAAGCGTCATCCCGAGCGCCCAGGCGTCGCCGGCGGGAGAGATCACGCCGTTCGCAGCCTCTGGCGCATGGTAGGGGCTTGGCCGCACAAGTTCGGGGCTGGGTGCATCTGCTCGGCACACGCCGTCAATCGAGAGCTTCAGCCGATCGCCGGCGGCGAGAATGTTGGTGGGTTTGACATGGGCGTGCACAAACCCTTTGGAATGAAGGTAAACGAGGGCGTCCAAGACGGGTTCGAGCATGTCGCGCACTTCGTTCGGCGTGAGCGGCCGTTCTGGAAGAATTTGGGACAGATCCTCGTCTGCGAATTCCATCACGACGAAAAGCAAGTCAGAATCCGCGACTCTACAGCGTCCCGAGTGAAACAGCTTAAGCAGATTAGGGTGAGAGAGTTTTGCAGCCAGCTGCCAGAGCGAGAGCTGGTTCTCTGCATCCGAAGAACCCGCGCGAACCAGTTTAATCGCGGCTTTCTGGGGTTCGGGGCCGCTACATTCCGTGAGGAACACAGCCTCGTGCTCTGAGCCGCCCAGGTATTGGCGCAGAGAGAATCGTCCCTCTACGACTTGGCCTTCCCACTGTTTCCAGGCCTCGGTCATAATTGCACCCCCGAAATCGCGCTCAGGCAGGTTATCCGTATCGTACCCGAGCACTCATGCTGGGTCTCGCTGAAAATAATGCGCCGGGCGTCCGAGGCAGGACTGGGGCTTGCAAACGTCTGGTCAACAGGCGCCTGGGGGCTGGACGCTTTTCTGCAGTATTCTTGCACAAAACGGCTCGAGCAAAACGCCTTTATCAGTCATTCGTGACGAAGAGGGTAACCGCTTCGCGTCAAAACATGCAAGATGGGCGTCGTGGCAAGCGTCGTCACGACAGCCATCAGCACGAACATGGCGAACAGCGTCGGCGAAAGCAACCCCAAGTCCAGTCCCACATTGAGCAAGATCAGCTCCATCAAGCCGCGAGTGTTCATCAACACGGCCTGGCGCCCATTGCGGCACAAGAAATCGAGCTGGTCTTGTCCTCCGGGTTATCCCGCGAATCTACGGCACGTGACTCCAGAACAGGTGGATTGTGCTTCCTCGAAATTGCGATTATCGGGTCGCTCCCCTCAATTTTCGCTTGGGTCATGTGGAAATAGTTCGGGGGGAAGCTTCTAGCTGGACGTACCAAAACTGACCATGAGACCAGTAGTTTTTCAGCATTCCTATAGGCTACTCTGGCGGCCAGCTCAGGCTAGATTCCAGCCTCTGGGAGAGCGAACGTGTTTTGTGACCGATGCGGACTGAATTTCCTGCCAAAGCAATCCGTGTGTTCGCGCTGCAAGAGAGTACCCACGCGATACTGGTTTCAGTTGATGAGCTTGGTAGCGCTGCTCATCGCAGTGCTGTGCAACGCCTTTGTGGGTATGTTCCTTCTGCCGCGATATGCCGTGGCGCAACACCCGCGGTTTCTTTTTCGAGCTTGGTCGTGGTTTGACGAAAAGGCCGGTTTGTACGGTTGGGTGATCTTTGTGGTTGCTCTCCTGGTGTGGGATTACTTTGTCTGGAAAGAGGCTCGGCCAAAAGTCAAGGGCTGGTTCACTCGCAAACTGCTGACCCTTTCGCTCGCGGCTGGTATCGCGCCCATGATTCCCTGGTGGATTCCCGCAGGCCAGCCTCCCGGCCAATTCCTGGCCATGATCGGTAGGTATCCTGGTTTGCCGGCGATTCTGGCTTGGGGAGTGGTGATAGTGGTTACCGCGCTGCTGTGCATCGATGCCGAATCCCGCGACTATCTCCTGGGTCACGGGCGCACACTCAGCGTGATCAGCTTCGGCATGCTTTTGCTCGTCCTTTCGCTGACCATCGTCGGTTGGTCGATGGCCTACTGAGCGGGCGCAAGGCAACGGAGCGGTTCCGGGACACCTCGGTGGTCTTTGAATCTGCCTTCATGCTCCCCGTGCCAAAGTGAGGAAAAGCGTTAGATAGCGCTTTAGTTTTTGGGTGATCAGGAAGTTTTCCTTCACATGCTGATGGCCGTGCTCGCCGAGCTTGGCCGCAATTTCCGGATGCGACAACAGGAAGCGGATTTGATATGCCGTGCCTTCGACAGAATGCGCCAATAGGCCCGTGTGCTTGTGAATGACTTGGATGGGAATGCCACCGACAGCGGAGGCCACCACCGGTTTTTTCTTCCAGAGAGCCTCTGAGACGGTCAGGCCAAATCCTTCGCGCAGGCTTTTTTGAATGACGACGGTGGATGCGCGCTGTAGGGCGTTGACCTCGAGTGGGGCCCACGCAGGCAGCTCAAGAACCTTGATGTCGGGGTCAGAATCGGCCTCGCGCAGGACTTCCTTAAGAACCACGGCACCTTCGGGATCGTCTGAGGCGCTGCCGCCGGCGAGAACGAGCTGGCAGTCGAAGTATCGTTTCACAATCCGATAGGCGCGGATGACCCCGACGGGATCCTTCAGCCGGTCAAAGCGCGAGATTTGCGTGAGGATAGGGCGGTGGGGATCGATCTGGTAGCGCGCAAGAACCTGGGCGACGAACACGCCGTCGAGGTCGCGATTCTTCTCCGAGAGTGGGTCGATCGCCGGATAGAAAAGATACTGCGGAATGGGAAGCTGCCGCGAGAACTCCGGCGAAGAAAACATGGCGCCGTCATAGCGAGCGACGAATTTTTCTAGAAAATCCCAGACCACCCGGTTGGGGTGGGAGAGATCGATATGGCAGCGCCAGCTCCAGTGGTTGCCGTTCTTTTTCCGGCCGTCAATGAGTGCGGCGGGCTGGGGGTCGTGGATGACCATGAATTCCGCGTCGAGAGGCAGGCGCTCGCGGTTTCGTTCGTTGTAGGCCAGAAAGACCTCAAAATCTTTGACGTTTGCATGATAGGGAGCGCCGTGCAGCGCATTGTGGAAGGATTTCGTGACCTCAAAGAAATCGTCCCCGCCGGTCATGACCTCCCAGCGAATATTCAGGTCCAGCTCCTCGGCAAGCGGCACGAGGCGATTGAGAATCTCCGCAACGCCGCCGCCGACGGCAGTGGAATTGATCATCTCGATGCTGCGCCCGCGTAGCGGCTTCGCAAGGGCGCGCAGCTCGTCAATCTCGCCTGTGCCAAGGAGAGCCGCGTACTCCTCCAGGGGTATGCGGCTGGCGATCTGGGTCTCGCTCATACTTTTCTCCTTTCGCGGTCGATCAAGCGCAGCAGCTTGGCCCGGGCGCTGTCGAGCGTGTTGGTGTAGATGTCGATGCGGTCGACGCTGTTCGCTAGCGTTCCAAGGCCCAGGCCGTCGGCGAGCCAGTGCGAGAAGTCGTTGGTCTTTAACTGCAGCCGCAGGCGGGAGGAGATGAAATGAAAATAAAAGGAAGCGTGACTCAGGTGCTGGATGCCGTAGCGAAATTCGTCCAGCGTGCGGGCCGTTAGCCCGAAAGGGACGGTGACTTCCACGCTCTCGCAAAAATAGAAGCGTTCGAGCGCTGTTTGATTCACGAATTCCGCGTGCCCGTCACAATAATCGGCGACCACCCTGCACAGATCGCTGCGGAGCGCCGCGATGGAGAGATAGTCCCGGACGTCGAGTGCCGCGAGTTGTTCCGCCAGGTCCTCGCGATTGGCGTCCGCGTAGGCCCACTGCGCAAAGTCGTTCGAAAAGCCTTCGGTGAGGAAGTGGTGGCTTCCCAGGGTTTGGAAGGTGTGATGGAAGATGGATGCGTCGCTGCAGTGTTGCAGCCCGGTGAGCAATTCCGCTACCGTCCCGGCCGATTGATTCCCGATGCGCGTGAGATAGGAGACCGTGAAGAATTCGAACGCCGTTTCTGCGCCATTCATGCGAGTGCTGCCTCCAATCTGCTGAGCGCTGCGGCGACTTCAGCCGGCCCACGCAGGCGAAACCTCGCGCGCGTGCGCCGTGCTTTGCCGACCAGGATCGAAATCCCGCGGCCCACCGCAGCAAAAGCCGGCTCGTCGGAGAGGTCGTCGCCAAAATAGATGGGGAAAGCGTGCGGGAAGCGCACCTTCGAGAGGAACACCCGAACCGCGGAGCCTTTGTCGCGAATCGCAAGCGGCACGATCTCGATGTCGCGTAGATTTTCGAATATGCGAAGCGTCTTCCTAAGTGCGCGGAGAGAACTGCGGATGCGCTGGCGAACCCGGCGCTGAATCTCAGGTTTTGCGGCGAGAAGATGAACAGAGAGACTCTTGCCTTTGTCTTCGATCCATACCCGTGGATATCCCGCGAGATGCCTGGAAAGGACACCGCGCGCTCTCTTGATCGCCGAGCTTGCCGAGGCGGAGAGACTACTGCGATTGTTGCGTTCCCAGCCGTAAAGACCCAGATAATGAACATTGCGAATGGCCACGTGCCGCGTGAGCTCGCCGCGGCGCCGCCCGCTGATCACCGCGACTGTAACTCGAGGATGGCGGGCAAGCCTGCCGAGAACGCGTCGCGCTCCGGGGGCCAAGCGAACTTGATTGGGGCGCGGCGCGATCCGAACGAGTGTTCCGTCAAAGTCCAGGAAGAGGATGATTCGACGGCTCCCATGAACGCAGGCCGCAACGCGGCTCCAATGTTTGAATAAGTGGGGGGCTGGGCGGGATGGGCGGATCATGACACCTGTGGCACCTCGATGCGCTCAGCGGAGTCGATGCGAATCTCGGTCAGATCGGAAAGAAGATTCGCAGCCCAGCGAAAAACGTTGTGCTCGCGGACGTTTTGGCGCATCCGCTGCATCCGGAGAGATTGCTGATCCTCAGGCATTTCGATGGCCCGGTAAATGGCGTCAGCGAGTTGCTCAATGTCGTAAGGATTGACGAGCAGCGCGTCGGAAAGCTCGTGCGCGGCGCCGGTGAAAGTGCTGAGGACGAGCACCCCGCGCTCGTCATCCCGCGAGGCGACGAACTCCTTGGCGACAAGATTCATGCCGTCGTGGAGCGAAGTGACTAGGCAGAGCGAGGCCGCGTGGTAATAGCGCGCGATTTCTTCATGGGAATGATGCTTCTTTATGAAGACGATCGGCTTCCAGCGTCCGGCCTGGAAGCGCCCGTTGATGCGCTCGGCTTCCTCGCTCACTTCCTCAAGGAATTCTCTGTAACGCCTTATATCCGTTCGGCTTGGCGCCCCGATCTGGACGAATGCGAAGCGGCGCTGATACTCAGGATGTAGACCGAGGAAATGTTCGATGCCCCGAAAGCGCTCGAGGATTCCCTTGGTGTAATCCACGCGATCGACACCTACCCCGAGCAGGCTGGCTTCGATGCCCAGCTCGGCGCAGATGGCGGCGCGCTCCACGCCGGCATTCCTTGATTCCGTCGTTCTATTAGAGTTTTCTGGAAAGGCCACGCTGATGGGATAGGGGCGCACGCGAGTTACGTGGCCCTTGCGGTTGACCGCGAAACGGTCCCATTCGGTGAGTGCCTCGAGCGCTCGATCGACCGTTTCCAGAAAATTATTGCAGTGCGACTGCACCTGAAACCCGATAAGGTCCGCTCCGAGCAGACCTTCGATAAGCTCGCGCTGCCACGGACAGATGCCGAAGACCTCGGGATTGGGCCAGGGGATGTGCCAAAAGATGGCGACGCGAGCATCCGGGCGCGCCTCCTTGACCATCCTCGGAAGCAGTGCAAAATGGTAGTCCTGGGCCAGAAGAATAGGTGATTCCGTGCCTTCCATTTCCTGCAACACCCCATCTGCGAATCGGCGATTGACCTCCTGGTAATGCTGCCAGTCCTCTGGGCGGAAGATCGGCCGGGTGTGTGCGACGTGGCACAGCGGCCATAGACCCTCGTTCGCGAACCCTTCGTAGTAACCCTTTTCTTCTTCTGCGCTCAACCATACGCGCCGCAGGGTGTAGCTCGGATGATCCGGCGGAACTCGCAGGTGATCGTGAGCGTCCACCAGTTCGCGGTCTGCGCTGCCCGAGCCATGGGCGATCCACGTGCCATCGCACGCAAGCAGCACTGGCTCCAACGCGGTCACCAGGCCGCTCGCCGGAACAATGATTCCTATCGAACGATCTTTTTCGCTGAAAACATGCAGATAAGGCTCTCGGTTGGACACCACGAAGAGAGGTTTCTCCTGCAGTTTGTTTCGAACACTCACCCGCAGCCGCTCCGCCGTCCAAAGCGAAGCGTTTGAATCGCGCAGGCGCGCTTCTTCCTCGGCCGTGGCTCGCGCGGCGTTGAGGTCCTGCGCCAGATGCCTCACCTCTTGATGAAGCTGATCGAAGATCTCCCCCTGCGGCGCCATGGGAGGCGCGTGCGTCTGGCCGGTCCGGAGCGTCTGCAGCCACTTGGCCGTGCGCGCCAGCGGATCCGTAAATGTCCACCGCACAAGCACGAGCGCCAGCCCGCTGATGAGCAGCGTCTGGATTACGGCATTCAGGAGGGAATCGCGCAGCGTGCGGGACACTTGCTCATCGATGTACGTGGCGTCGTGCAAGAGCACGAGTGTGCCTGCGATTTCGGCGTCACGATGGAGCGGCAGTGCGTAGATATGCATTGCAGATTCCTGGATCGTCAGGTACTCGCCATAACCCGCATCGCGCTCCGCAGCCTTGGCTGCCGCCCCGGGGCGCGAACGCAGAACCAAGCCAAGTCCTGATGTCATGGCCAGCGCCGCTCCCGACTCGTCGTAGACAGCGACCCCTTTGAGGTGCTCCCGCTTGCCAAAGCGTTCGACGAGCCGCTGCAGGTTCTTGTTGGGAGTGTGGTCGAGAAGCGGCTCGGCATTATCCTGCAGACTCTCTCCGAGAACCTCGGCCCGCCGCGACAAGTCGTTTCGCAGAATGCGTTTCTGCGTGCGGACTTGATACGCTGCGAACAGCAAAGACACGGACGCCACGCTGACGATCAAGGGCAGGACAATCTTCAGAGTAGTGCGCATCGCGACTCCTCAATTGGATGGCATGGAGTCAAGCCGCGCCGGGGCTGGGTCGGGCGGAATTTAAAGCTGAAAGTTCACATCGCGCATTCGCCTGCGCCAAAGCGCAGACTCTCAGTATAGCCGAATTCCGGAAGTGCGCGTCACCGCGACATGGACGGCGATATTCCTGCCGACCTCCACGTGGTATTCAATGCTAGCCTTCGCGCCGACGGCGAGCTTGCCTTCAACTTTGGTATTGTCATCAACCTGAAATTCCACCGCTTGTTTTTCCTGGTTCTTCCGCACGTCAACTGTGAATCAAAAGCGGCACGAAATACGCCAAAGTCGAATTAATTGGTTCCTGCCAATAAAACTATGCGAAATCAATAAGATACGGGCCTCCGGCGGCAACCTCGAACGCGAAGCCTGGTACTAGCTCTGTCAAACTTCTGCTCGCCATCCCGATCCCCCCGGCCGGTTCTTCAGGGAAGAGCTATTGCACGTTATCAGACATGGATCCACTCAACTGCCGGCTGACTGCACCTCGGCGTCTTGTGGTGGTATCCTCGCTGCGGAGCGAATCCACCTCCGGAAAACGCAGGTCAGGAACTCTCCGCGTATTTCCAAAGTGAGTCGGCTCATGTTTGAACGATATACGGAAAAAGCTCGTCGCACCATTTTCTTCGCGCGCTATGAGGCCAGCCAGTACGGCAGTAGGTCGATCGAGTCGGAGCACTTGCTGCTCGGTCTGCTTCGTGAAGATCAATCGGTTGCCAAGAAGTTTCTGCGCGAGCGCGGCGGAGACCAAGCAATCCGCGAAGAAATCGAATCCCAAATCACCCGCGGTGAGCGCATCTCCACTTCGGTGGAAATGCCGCTGAGCGGGGAGTGCAAGCGCATCCTGAACAAGGCCGCCGAAGAGGCGGAGCGCCTGGCCCACAAGCACGTTGGAACCGAACATATCCTCCTCGGGATTCTCGACGAGGAGAACTGCCTCGCCGCCCGGCTTCTCAGCCAACGCGGTTTGAAGGCCACGTGGTTTCGCGAAGAATTCTATCGCTCTTCCAGCGAAAAAGTGGACACGAACGCCCCGGATATTGTTTCTGTCTCGCAGCTCGTTGAGGCATGGAGCGAAGGAAATGCCGGTGACCTCGCGAACATGTTCGCCGCCGACGGTCAATTCGTCGACACGCAAGGCGATTTGTGGATCGGTCCGCCGCGCATCAAGGCAGCCGCTAGCCTGATTTTCTCTGCTCCAGGATGGGTCGCGTGCAAAGGCAGAATCGAGGATGTTCAATTCGTCGGCGCTCATGCCGCCATGGCCACACTCGTCTGGGAGAGAGACGCGAACTCTGAGAAGCACAACCCTGCCTGCGTTCGCATGACCGTCATCCTCATGCAAAAACCCGAGGGCTGGACTATCGCCCGCGTCCAGGCAACCGCTATTCACCCTCAATCCCGCTCCGCAGCGGGATGAAGCCCGGGCGGGCCTGCCTTCTCTATTTCGGTACTAGGCTTGTCCCGTGACATTCAGGGCTCAAACCAGCTCGCCAGGGACCCCGCTTCCTTGACTTGTCTGACTCGCCCCTCAATAATGAGAATGCTTGGATATTCGCGCCGGAGGCGTTGAAATCATGTTCCTTGACGTCAAGGATCTTGCCGTCCGCAAGCTGCGAATCCGGAAGGGTTCTGGAAGGCCAGATTCGCATCGAAGGCAACCTCGAGACCAAAATCGAATTGGTCTGCGCCCGCTGTTTGGAGCCCGTCGTCGAAGAAGTAAGCCGCAACTTCGATCTTTTTTATGCCCCGCTTCCCAAGGACGCCAAGCACAAAGAAGACCGGCTGAAGGATGACGATACCGAAATTGGCTTTTTTGACGGAGATGGGCTCTTCTTGGCGGACGTTCTGAGGGAACAGGTGCTTCTGGCCCTGCCGCTGAAGGCCATTTGTCAGAGCGACTGCCGCGGCCTCTGTCCCCATTGCGGCGTCAACCTGAACCACGAAGAGTGCCGCTGTGAGACCCACGCGACGGACCCGCGACTGGCTCCTCTCGCGCGCCTCAAGCAGGACTGGCTGAAGAAACAATAGTTTTCCGGGCCGAAAGCCCATTCAATCCGCCCCCAGCGGGCGCGAAAGAGGAATATTGCTATGCCTAACCCAAAACGAAGGCATTCGAAGAGACGTACCAGCACCAGGCGGGCCCACCACCACTTGTCTAAGCCCGCGCTCGGCGAATGCCCGAACTGCCATGAAATGAAGCAACCGCATCAGGCGTGTCCTCATTGCGGCTACTATAAAGGCCGCGCCGTGCAAGACAAGTCGGCCTGACCCATTCCTCTCCACCGGGTCCTGATTCGGGAACTGACGGACTGAAACTCACATGATAACCATCGCCGTTGACGCCATGGGCGGGGACCACGCCCCCCGGCCCGAAGTCGAAGGTAGCGTTATGGCCGTGCGCGAGCTGGGCGTCCGCGTCGTGCTCGTGGGGCAGCCCAATGTAGTCCGTGCAGAGCTGGCAAAGCACGCCGCTCCGAGCCTTCCCATCGATGTGGTGGCTGCCAGCGAAGTGATCACCATGCACGATCACCCTGCGCAAGCTTTCCGGCGCAAAAAGGACAGCTCCGTCCACGTCGCCGCTCGCATGGTGCGCGAAGCCAAGGCCGACGGCATGGTCAGCGCTGGAAATACCGGCGCCGTAATGACCGTCGCCAGATTCCTTCTCGGTACCCTCGAGTCTGTCGATCGTGTGGCCTTGGCCGCCCCCTTTCCGAATGCCAAAGGCGGCGTCTCCGTGCTGCTCGACGTCGGCGCCAATGTCGATTCGCGCCCCGAGCATCTTGTGCAGTTTGCCGTCATGGGCGAGATTTATTACCGCGCCACCTTCGGCAGCAAGCGCCCCCGCGTGGGGTTGCTATCCGTCGGCGAAGAGGAAATCAAGGGCAATGAGCTGACGCGCGAGGTCTACACCCGGCTCAAGAAAAGCCCGGTGCATTTTGTCGGCAACGTCGAGGGCGGCGATCTCTTTTCCGGCGACGTGGACGTGATTGTCTGCGACGGCTTCGTCGGCAACATCGCCCTGAAGATCTGTGAAGGACTGGCGCTGCAAATCTTCGGGCTCCTGAAAAGATCGATTCAGAGTTCGCTCGCCTCGCAAGTTGGCTTTCTGTTCAGTCGCGGCGCCTTGAAGGGGTTGCGCAAGACCATTGATTACACGGAGTACGGCGGTGCGCCGCTGCTCGGCGTGCGCGGCGTCTGCGTTATCGGCCACGGCCGCTCCAACGCCAACGCCATAAAAAACGCCATCCGCGTGGCTGCGGGCCTTGCCCGCGCGCGCATGAACGAAAAAATCGAAGAGGAGCTCTCGGCCGCAGGCGTTGTGGCCTGACCGCTTAATTGAGGATTTGACGATGGGCAAAGTTGCATTCCTGTTTCCAGGACAAGCCTCTCAGTACCCCGGCATGGGCAAAGACCTGGCGGAGAAACATCCTTCGGCGCGCGCCGTTTTCGATGAAGCCGATCAAACCCTCGGGTTCTCCATTTCGAGGATTTGTTTTGAGGGCACCGAAGACCAGCTGAAGCTGACCGCCAATACGCAGCCGGCTATTCTGACCTGCTCCGTCGCTGCGCATCGCGTCTTGGCCGAGCGGGGTCTTGCGCCCGATTTTGTCGCCGGTCACAGTCTCGGCGAGTATTCGGCGTTAGTGGCTGCCGGTTCGCTGAAATTCTCGGATGCCGTGCAGCTCGTCCGCAAACGCGGCACCTACATGCAGGAAGCCGTCCCTGCCGGCGTCGGCGCCATGGCCGCGATTATGGGATTGTCGCACGCTGTAGTGGCTGACGCCTGTAAACGCGCCGCGGAAGGCGAAATTTGCGGCGCGGCAAATTTGAATTCACCCGATCAAACCGTGATTTCCGGCCACGCCGGTGCCGTCAAGCGCGCCGTCGAAATCGCATCGCAACTCGGCGCCAAGCGCGCCGTGATTTTGCCCGTCTCTGCACCATTCCATTCCGCGCTCATGATGCCTGCCCAGGAGCGCCTGGAGCAGGATTTGCGCAACACCATCTTCTCGAATTTGCAGGTGCCGCTTGTCACCAACGTCGACGCGGACACGATTACCACCGGCGAAGAAGCGCGCGAAGCCCTCATCCGCCAGGTTTCCATGCCCGTCCGCTGGGAAGAGTCCGTTCGGCTCCTGATTGAGGAGGGCGCGGACACTTTCGTCGAGGTCGGCCCCGGCCGCGTCTTGACCGGTCTGCTGCGCCAGATCGAGCGCTCCGTCTCCGCCCTCAACGTCGAGGACGAGAAGAGCCTGGCCTCCACGTTGGAAAAGATCGCCGCTGCCCGCTCCGACGCGGCCTAGGTAGCACGGACTTCAGTCTGTGCTTCCTGTTTGACCGAGCAAAGTGTCGCGACTGGAACTGGATTTGTCACGAAGAGAATCGATGTTCAATCTGAAAGACAAAGTCGCCCTCGTCACCGGCGCCTCGCAAGGCATCGGCCGCGATACCGCTCTGGCTCTAGCTGAAGCCGGCGCAAAGGTCGCTGTCGCCGCTCGCAACGAAGAAAAGCTCGCCGCACTGGTCAACGACATCTCCGCCGCTGGCGGCCAAGCCCTCGCCGTCAAGATGGACGTGGCCGACGCCGAGCAGG
>WNFG01000453.1_pt1 | contig 34189 bp, 34 predicted proteins | sample 5400431 | NCBI WGS metagenome assembly WNFG01 (sample SAMN13153346, study PRJNA577476) | soil metagenome | isolation source: 120 cm saprolite under Douglas fir tree site 2 hole 3 replicate 2 | place: USA:California | collected 2015-04-18
CGCGCAGCGCGAGCACGCTGATACCAGCTTCCAAACCACCGGCGCCCCCAAGCAAATGTCCGGTCATGGATTTCGTGGAGCTCGCGGGAACTTGCCTGGCGCGCTCGCCAAAGAGGCGCTTGATGGCCGTTGTTTCGATGGCATCGCCAATCGGGGTAGACGTTCCATGAGCGTTCAGGTAGTCAATCGTACTCGCGTCGAGCTTGGCGTCCTTCAAAGCAGCTCTCATCACGCGAAACGCGCCATCGCCGTTTTCCGCGGGCTGCGTGATGTGGTACGCGTCGCCGGACATGCCATAGCCGACGATTTCCGCCAGGATCGGCGCGTTGCGTTTCTGCGCGTGCTCGAGCGATTCCAGAATCACGATCCCCGCGCCCTCGCCGACCACAAATCCGTCGCGATTGGCGTCGAATGGCCGGCTGGCGTGCGCCGGATCGTCATTGCGCGTCGATAGCGCGCGCATGGCCGCAAATCCGCCCACACCCATCGGTGTAATCGTCGCTTCCGTGCCGCCGCAAATCATCATCTCGGCCGCGCCGCGTTCGATAATCTTGAACGAATCGCCGATGGCATGCGCCGAAGCGGAGCACGCCGTGGCGGTGGCCGAATTCGGCCCGCGCGCGCCGTAACGAATCGAAATATTTCCCGAAGCCAGGTTCACAATCGCGGAAGGTATGAAAAACGGAGAGATCTTGCCCGGGCCGCCCTGCACTAACTTCCAGTGCTCGCGTTCGATAATGTCGAAACCGCCGATGCCCGAGGAGACGTAGACGCCGACTTCGTCCAGATCCGGTTCGGTTTCCTTCGACCAGCCAGACATCTTCACCGCAAAATCCGCGCCGGCGAGGGCGATCTGAATGAACCGCCCCATTTTCTTCATTTCTTTTTTCTCGATCCAGTTCAGCGGATCGAAATTTTTCACTTCGCCCGCAAACGTGCAGTCGAAGCCCGCGGTATCAAACAGGGTAATCGGCACGATGCCGCTCTGCCCGGCGACGAGGTTCTTCCAGGTTTCCTCCGTGCCGATGCCCAGCGCGCAGACCAATCCAACGCCCGTAACGACTACCCGGCGAGTCACGTCTTTGCTGCTCCCTGTTGAGGTGTGAATTCCGTGGCTTACTTACCTTTGGCGTGTTTGTCGATGTATTCGACGGCGTCTTTCACAGTGGTCATTTTTTCGGCGTCCTCGTCGGGCACTTCAATGCCGAAGGCTTCTTCAAACGCCATAACCAATTCTACCTGGTCGAGCGAATCCGCGCCCAGGTCGTCCACGAACGACGCCGTGGGGGTGACCTCCGCTTCGTCCACGCCGAGCTGCTCGACGATAATCTGCTTTACGCGTTCTTCTACACTGGCCATTCCTGTTCCTCCGCGATCGTTAATCGCACTGTCTGTGGACTTGTGTCTTCGTTTCCCAGGCTTATTTGCCTGCACTGCGCGCGCGGAGTACAGCCGCGCCAAAATCGTTCGTTTGCGCCCCTCTGGGCAACCTGCCCATTCTATTTACCCCGCCCCCCAAGGTCAACTTTTGGAGCGCTGGCTCAACCACAAAACCTTCACTTGCCGTGAATCATGGACAATATCCGACCATCGGCCTTAGCAATCTTTACAACCGCAACCCCTCCGAGGCAGTTCTTTGTTGTCTGTTTGCCATCTGAGTCACTGCAGTAGAGTGTGCCACTCACCGTCCACACACCCTTTTCGAGCTCCGCGCCAAACGGCTGCTCGGATTCCACCTTTTTTTTCCCGTACACGGGCTCCAAAACAGCTTCTCCGATCTTCACTGCTGTTTTCGCATCAGGCACGAAACCAGCCGCTGGAACATATCCCTGGGATCCCACAGAACTAGCAAGTAGTAGTGCGCAGCACAGGATTGTAATTGCTCTCATGAATGAACCTCCGGCACTCTAGGCCAGATACATTCCGCCGTTTACATCCAGGACGTGGCCAGTGATATAGCCGGCTTCGTCGCTGGCCAGAAACACAATCGCCGAAGCCACGTCTCGCGCGGAGCCCATGCGGCCTAGGGGAATCCGCGTCTTCAATTCTTCTTTCACCTTGTCGCCGAGAACATCGGTCATGGGCGTCTCGATGAAGCCGGGCGCCACAGCGTTCACAGTCACATTGCGCGATGCAATTTCAATGGCAATCGCTTTTGTCAGCCCGATTATTCCGGCCTTCGCGGCCACGTAATTGGCTTGGCCGGCGTTGCCCATTTGCGCGACTACGGAAGAGATATTGATGATGCGGCCAGCGCGGGCGCGCATCATGGTGGCGAGTGCTTGCTGGATGCACAGATGAGCGCCGGTCAAGTTCGTGCGAATCACCGCTTCCCAGTCGTCCTGTTTCAGGCGCAGAGCCAGGCCGTCGCGCGTGATTGCGGCGTTGTTCACCAGAATATCCAGCCGCCCAAATCTCTCCAGCACCTGCTTGAATCCTGTTTTCACCTGCTCCGCGTCGGCCACATCCATTTTTACCGCGTAGGCCTCGCCACCGGCCGCAACAATCTCGCCAACCAGCGCCGCCAGCTTATCTTCATTCCGAGCCGCAACGGCGACCTTCGCTCCCGCCTCCGCCAGCGCCAGCGCGGTATCGCGCCCAATCCCTTGCGACGCCCCCGTCACCACCGCGACCTTGTCTTTCAAACTGAACATCTCTTCTCGGCGCCCTCTGTGTGTAGTTCTTCGTGGCACAGCCAATCCTGGCTGTGCTCTTTCCGAAAACTGATAACTGAAAACTGTTAACTGAAAACTCCTCTTACGCCGCGTCCGACCGCGCTCCCGCGATTTTCTCCATCGTCGCGGCCAAACTTTTCTCATCTTCCACGTTCAGGACGGCCACGGAGCGTTCGATTTGCCGCAGCAATCCCGTCAGCACGCGCCCGGGGCCGGCTTCCACAAAAGTGTTCACGCCCTCATCGATCAACAGGCGCACGGACTCTTCCCATCGCACCGGCATGGTGACCTGGCGAATCAGGGCATGGCAGGCTTCGTCGCCGGTTTCAACGGTGTCGGCATCCACGTTGGTGACAAGCGGGACGCGCAGCGCGGCAAACTCGATCTGCTTCAAGTCCCTTTCCAGCCTGTCCTGCGCCGGCGCCATTAGCGCCGAATGAAACGGCGCGGAAACCGCGAGAATCACGGCCCGCTTGGCCCCCGCCTGCGACGCCAATTCCACCGCGCGCTTCACCGCTCCAGCGTGCCCGGAAATCACCGTCTGGTCCGGCGAATTCAGGTTCGCAGCCGAACAAATTTCGCCTTCCGCCGCGCGCTTGCAAGCATCCGCCACCACTGCCGGCGACAAGCCCATGATCGCGGCCATCGCGCCCACGCCCGCGGGAACCGCATCCTGCATGTACGTCCCGCGCTTGCGCACCAGCCGCACGGCATCCGCAAACTTCAGCGCACCCGCCGCCACTAGCGCGGAATACTCGCCCAGGCTGTGCCCGGCCACGAAATCCGGCTTCAACCCCTTTTCCGCCAGCACTCGATAGACGGCCACGGAGCAGGTCACAATCGCCGGCTGGGTGTTGGCCGTCAGCTTGAGTTCTTCCTCGGTGCCTTCGAAGCAAATCTTCGAAATCGACAAGCCCAATGCCTCGTCGGCCTCGTCAAAAACGGCGCGCGCCGCCGGATATTTTCCCGCCAGTTCCCTGCCCATACCCGGGTATTGCGAAGCTTGTCCCGGGAACACGAATGCGACTTTGCCCATCGTCAATCCTTTTCTTGCGCCGTCATGCGAGGACCGCGGCGGCGGAGAGCTCCTGTTCGATTTTTTCGTTCATGCGCGCGCGGGCCAGCCCCGCGGCCACGCGAATGGCGTTTTTCACGGCGTTGGCATTGGAACGCCCATGCCCGATGACGCAAACGCCCCGCACGCCCAAGAGCGGCGCGCCGCCGTATTCGGTGTAATCAATGGTCTTCCGCAGCGCCTTGAAGGCGCCCTTGGAAAGCATCCCGCCTACCTGCGAAACCAGCGAGCTGTCCATGGACTTCCGCAGCAGGCCGAAAATCTGGAACGCCAGGCCTTCGCAAATCTTCAGCGCGATGTTGCCCACGAATCCGTCGCTCACGATCACATCCACGTTGCCGGAAAACAGGTCCCCGCCTTCGACGTTGCCGACAAAATGCACCGGACTTTTCTTCAGACGAGTGTAAACCTCGCGTGTCAGTTCGTTGCCCTTGATCTCTTCCTCGCCGACGGAGAGCAATCCGACGCGGGGGCGCTTGCTGCCAAACGTCGCGCGGTAATAGACTTCGCCCATCACCGCGAACTGGACCAAGTGCTCGGGTTTCGAGTCCACGTTTGCGCCCACGTCCAGCAGCACGGAAACGCCACCCTTGGCATTCGGGAAAGGCGCGGCCAGCGCCACGCGATCTACCGATTCCAGCGTGCCCAGCAGAAACTTTGCCACCGTCATCACCGCGCCGGTGTTCCCAGCGCTAACCATGCCGTCGGCCTTGGCCTCGCGCACCAGCCGCGCCGCCACGTGCACCGAACTGTCTTTCTTCCGGCGAAAGGCCTGCGCCGGGTGATCCTGCATGGTGATCACGTCGCTTGCCGCCACGATCTCGATGGGCAGGTTAGGGACGGCGTGCTTGGCCAGTTCCGCGCGCACGGCCTGCGGCTGCCCGACCAGCAATACGCGCACGCCCAGTTCCCGTGCGGCCAGCACACTGCCTTCGACCTCGGGGCGGGGCGCGTGGTCTCCGCCCATGGCGTCAACGGCGATGGTGATCATGGGATTTTTGTCCGCGGGCGAAGCGAGAGAAACGCGAAAGCCTTACGACGCCGGTTCTTGCGCCGCTTTGCCCTTGTAGTGTCCGCAATGCGGGCAAACCTGGTGCGGCTGTTTCATTTCGTGGCAATTCGGACACTTGGCCAGCGTGGGCTTCGTCAAAAAGTCGTTGGCCCGCCTGGTGCTGGTCCTGCGCTTCGAATGCCGTCGTTTTGGGTTAGGCATAGCAATACACCTCTTTGCCGCCTTCGTGGGCGGATTATATCGGGCTTATCAGCCCTGGGAAAGTTATTGTTTCTTGAGCCAGTCCTGCTTGAGGCGCGCGAGAGGGGCCATTCGCGGGTCCGTCGCGTGGGTCTCACAGCGGCACTCCTCATGGTTCAGATTCGCGCCGCAATTCGGGCACAGCCCCCGGCAGTCGCTCTGGCAAATGACCTTCAACGGCAGCGCCAGCAGCACCTGCTCCTTCAACACATCCGCTAGGAAGAGTCCCGGGCCATCGTAAAATCCAATCTCCGTGTCGTCGTCCTTCAGCCGGTCTTCTTTCGGCTTGGCGTCCTTCGGCAGGGGCGCATAAAACAGGTCGAAGGAGCGGCTCACGTCTTCCACCACTGGTTCCAGGCAGCGCGCGCACACCAGCTCAATCTTCGTTTCGAGGCTGCCCTCGATGCGAATCTGCCCCTCCAGCAGTTCCGCCGTCGCGGTGACTTCCAGCGGCTCGATTTGCTTGATCTCCGCCGAATGGAAATCGATGCTGCCCGGCGCGTAGGACTTCCGAATGCGCAGCTTGCGGACGGTTAATTCTTTGACGTCCAGGAACATCTCTTCAGCGCCTCCGGCGCGCACGCTCATGCTTTACCATTATTGAGTCGCCTCCCCGCCAAGTCAAGGAAGCGCCTGCCGTCCGTCCCGTTTTTGCACCCTGTTCGTAACCGGCTCTGCCTAGTACTCGCTCTTGGGGGTCCGCAGATTCGGGGCGGTCTCGTAGGCTAAGGCAGCCGCTCCGGATCGACGCTCTGATCGAGATAGATCCACAGCACGCGGGAAAAGAGCGTGACCGTCGGCGCCAGCGGCAGGAACAACATGGCCGCCCAGAGGATGACTTTCGTGATCCACCACCCCGTCAGGAACCATAGGATCACGGCAATCGGCGCCATGATCAGCACGCCGAAACCAAAGCTGAGGTACATGGCGCCCAAAAAGTAGCCCGGTTCGCGATTAAACTTCAGGTCGCAGATGGAACAGCGCTCGCACATCTTCGGGAATCCGCGGAAGATGGAATAATGGAAGATTCCGCCCATGCGGCAGCGGGGACAGCGCTGCTGGAGAATGCTACGCAGTGTTGACGGTCTTGCGGCGGTTTCCATCCGAAGCTGCTTCTAACTTCTGAGGGCCAGACAAAGTTAAAACACCGGCGGCTGGGCGATCCTTCATCGGGCTGCAAGAATTTTGGCGGCCGCAACCAAGTTCAACTGCTTCGCCGCAGGACCAGGCAGCCCGCCATCATGTCGTGCAGCGCCTGTTTTTTCTCCGTGAACCCCGCCATGATGTAGCCGATGAATGCAGGCACCATATTGGTGATAATTTTTCCGAAGTGCCTGCCCGTCGAGCGCCCGAAACTGACGCGCTGTCCCGCCATGTCCGTCACCACCAGGCCTAGGGCTTTTTTCCCAAGCGTCGCCTGCCACTCCGAGCTCTCCAGCAGCGCGTGGTACAACCACGTAAAGACCAGGGTGGCCGTCGCGGCAAGGAAGATGAACCCCATCAACGCGAATATGCCGGCATCACTCATATCCTCGTTGGGATGGATATCCCGGAGGAAAGCGCCCAATCCCGTCAAGAAAAACAGTGGAATCACGATCAGGATAAAGCCCAAGCCCATCACCACATTGTCAATAAGAAGCGCCAAAAACCGCAGCCAGAATCCTGCATATTCCACGCGCGGCCCGGCGGCCTGTCCAGCGTAGACGGGAATGGCCGCCACGCCGCCTCCGACCGGGGCCGCAATCGCTGCCCGCATCAATGGCGGCGCAGCAGCAACCGCGAACGATTGACCGCAACTCGAACAGAACGCCGCGCCGTCCGCCATTGCCGCGCCACACTTGGAACAGAACACGGTGTCTCCTTTAACTCTTCCCGGGTTTGCTGCGAACCCGCAAAAATCGCAGCCAAATCCTACTTTCAACCGGGGGTAGCGTCAATCCTCCACCTTGCAGACGCGAAAGCGGCAAGGATTTCATAGTCCTAGTACACCAGTCTCCTTCTTGACTGCCCTCTCACCTTCACCGCATCTCATTGGATTCACATGCTTTAACTCGAATTGTGGAAATTCCTTCAATTTTGGCTCGTTTCGTGCCTTTATTTAGCCTTGGTCACCAATCGTTTCGAGTCGCTTCTCGCCGCCGGCACCCAGCCCCCCGCGGTCTTTTTCTGTGTACCCCTGGTGGGGACTCAATGCGCACGACTCTGAAAATTGTCCTGCCACTGATCGTAAGCGTCGCTGCGGTGTCGTTGCTTTTTGCCGCCTACCAGGTACGCACGGAAAAACACCTGCTGCGCAACGACCTCGCGCGCCGCGCTGAAATTCTTGGCGAGAGCCTTCAAGAAAGCATTGAGCCGCTGCTCGACCACGCACCCGAAAGGAACTTGCAACGGCTCGTCGAGCGCTTTGGTCAGCGCGAACACTTGAAGGGCGCGGCGGTGTACAGCGCCGCCGGTGGCACGCTGGCGATCACTTCCGGACTGTCGCCAGGCTTCCGATTGCGCCCCGCGGCGGCAACTCGCGCTTTGCAGGGAGACGCCGGGGTAGGCGAATTTCTGAGCGCCGATCAAAATCCTTCCCTGAATCCGGAAGAAGAAGTTCCCATGCATATCTATGCGTTGCCGCTGCACCGCGATGGCGAAGTGGTGGGCGCACTGGTGCTCTTCCACGATACGAGTTACATCGACAAGCAGGTTTCCCACACGCAACGCGATTCCCTGCTCAACGCGTTAGTCCAGACTGTCCTGATCACCGGGCTGGCGCTGGTTCTCGTTCGCTGGACTTTCACCGGGCCGCTCACACGCACGGCCAAATGGCTGCGCACGCTTCGCACCGGGCATCCCAACGCGGAGCCGGCGCTTGCCAGAGGAGAAATCCTCGAGCAACTGAATCACGAAGTGGCGCACCTGGCCAATGATTTGAACGCCGCGCGCGCGGTGGCGGAGGAGGAAGCGCGCTTGCGCGACTCCAACGCTTCGACCTGGACGGCGGAACGGCTGCGCGTGAGCTTCCGGAGCAAATTGCAGGACAAGCCGCTGTTCGTGGTTTCCAATCGCGAACCGTACATGCACGTGTTCGATGAAAAGGACAAGTCGATCAACGTGATCGTGCCGGCCAGCGGCGTGGTCACCGCGCTCGAGCCGGTCTTGCTGGCGTGCAATGGAACGTGGATCGCCAACGGCTCGGGCAACGCCGACCGCGAAGTTGTGAATATCCGCGATCACCTGCGCGTTCCGCCTGAGCATCCTAGTTACACGCTCCGCCGTGTGTGGCTCAGCGACGAGGAAGACAAAGGATATTACGAGGGTTTTTCAAACGAAGGATTGTGGCCGCTCTCGCACATTGCGCACACGCGCCCGGTGTTTCGCCCGGAGGACTGGCTGCAGTATCAAAAAATCAACCGCCGGTTTGCCGACGCCGTCCTCGAGGAAATGGAGAACGTCGAATCGCCGATTTTGCTGGCGCAGGATTATCACTTCGCTTTGCTGCCGCGAATGATCAAGGACGGACGGCCGGATGCGCGGGTGGCGATCTTTTGGCACATTCCGTGGCCGAATCCCGAAGTCTTCGGGATCTGTCCGTGGCAGCGCGAGCTTGTCGATGGCCTCCTCGGCGCGGATCTCATCGGCTTTCACATTCAATCGCACTGCAACAATTTTCTGGAGACGGTGGACCGCGCGGTGGAAGCCCTCACGGAGTGGGACCGCTTCGCCGTCAACCGCCAGGGCCACCTCACGCGGGTGCGGCCGTATCCCATCAGCGTGGCGTTTCCAGAGAATTCGCAAGCGGGCGTCGGATCCCGTAACGCCGGCGAAGAGCGCGCCGCGCTTTGCGCCGAGATGCAAATCGAGGCCTCGCTCCTGGGGGTGGGCGTGGATCGCGTCGACTACACCAAAGGAATCCTCGAACGCTTCCGCGCCCTCGAGCGTTTTTTCGAAGGGAATCCCGCGTACCAGCAGCGCTTCACTTTCGTGCAAATCGGCGCGCCGAGCCGTACGGATATCGAGCGCTACAAGAACTTCCTCGACGAAGTCAGCGCTGAAGCCGAGCGCGTCAACGCGCGCTTCCAGACCGCGCGCTGGAAGCCTATCGTGTTCCGCAAGAAACACCACTCGCACGAAGAGATCGGCCGCTTCTACCGCGCTTGTTCATTCTGCATGGTGACTTCCTTGCACGACGGAATGAACCTGGTGGCCAAGGAATTCGTGGCTTCGCGCGAAGACGAACGCGGGGCCCTGATCCTCAGCACGTTTGCGGGGGCGGCGCACGAACTTTCGGATGCGCTGCTGGTCAATCCCTACGATATTTCGCAACTCGCCGGGTCCATTCATCACGCGCTCGAGATGCCGGAAGAGGAACAGGCCCGCCGGATGCAGCGGATGCGGCACACCGTGCGCGAGCACAATGTCTATCGCTGGGCGGCGAATCTGCTCTCCGATCTCACCGAGATTCGCGTGGAACCGGCTGAGCGCGTGGAGGCGCCGCAGGCAACATGAAACGCCTGGATCGAGTCACATTTCGGAATTCTCGGCGCTGCAGGAGCGCTCACGCACATTCCAGGAAGAAGGAACCTCTCGCATGAATGCGGCAGAAACCCCGTTCGAGTTCGTTACCGTTTCCTATCTCACGCGCATCGGCAACGAGTCGGCCAGCACACTGGCGGAATTGCTCACGGGGCTGGAGCATTGCAGCGACGCCTCTATTTTCCACCACACGTTTCAAACGCTGGGCAGCCATCACTTCCTGACGGAAGGCTTTTCGAACGACTTCGCGCAGTGGGTGCTTTCCGACACGAACCGGAACGATCTTGCCGAACAGCTTGCCGTGCTCGATATCCGCGATTACGTTTCAATCGCCGCGCTGCGCAGGGATTTGTGCCGCGTGGTAGCCGACTATTGCGCGGCATATCCGCACTTCGCGAACCAGTCCGCGCTGGAGCGCTTCTACTTTTGCGAAAGCGTGGAAGTCAACGCTCCCCTGGGCCGGAGCGCGGGGACGCTGGATGAATTTCGTTTTGGAATCGCGCACCTCAGCCATTCGGCCTTCTATTTTCATTTTATTTCCTCGCGGCTAAGGCTGCAGCTCCAGACCAACGACTTCTCGCACTGGCTGGCCGACGGGCTGGGTTTGCGAACGCTGGCCGAGAGCGTGAATCACATCGATATCTACACCAACACGCTGGACAGCGCGCGCGCCAAGCTGCTCCGGCTGATCGATCGCGAAAGGAGAAAAGCATGAGCGAGACCCTGGCCCTCACGCGCATCCCCCTGGACGACTATGCCGAATTGCTGGGCGCCGGTGAAATCGAGGAATTGCGGGCGCTGGCCAAGCCGCTGCGCGGCCGGAGCATCCAGATGGTCAATTCGACGGCTGTCGGCGGCGGCGTGGCTGAAATTCTCAACCGCCTGGTACCGCTGGCGGAAGAGCTGGACCTGAACATCAAATGGGAAGTCATGAGCGGGGGCGAGGATTTTTTCGAGGTAACCAAGGCATTTCACAACGCGCTGCACGGAGCGCCGTACCACGCCAACCAAGAAGATTTCGATATTTTTCTGGCTTACAACCGGATGAATCGCGAGAAGCTGCCGCTGGACGCCGAATTCGTGGTGATCCACGATCCCCAGCCGGCGGCGCTCATCGAGGCGCGCAAGCCAGGCGCGAATCATTGGGTGTGGCGCTGCCACATCGATCTTTCGCATCCCAACCGGACGGTGTGGGACTTTCTCGAGCTGTTTGTTTCCAAATACGACGGCGCCATGTTTTCTTCCCCGGAATTCTCCCGGCAGCTTCCCATCCCGCAGTATCTTTTTTACCCGGCCATCGATCCGCTCTCGGAAAAAAATTGCGCATTGGAGCGCGAATTCATCGCCCAGGTGCTGGCGCGGTACCGCATCGATCCGCTGCGCGCCATCCTCACGCAAATCTCGCGGTTCGACCGGCTGAAGGACCCCGTCGGGGTGATCCGCGCGTATCGTATCGTAAAGCGATATTTCGATTGCCAGTTGGTCCTCGCGGGAGGCAGCGCCTCCGACGATCCCGAAGGCGCGGTGGTGTTGAAGGAAGTCTTGCGCGAAGCGGATGGCGACCCCGACATCAAAGTGCTGGAGCTGCCGGCATGGGCGCCGCTGGAAGTCAACGCCTTGCAGCGCGCCTCGACAATCGTGCTCCAGAAAAGCTTGCGCGAAGGATTCGGCCTCACGGTTTCGGAAGCGCTGTGGAAAAAAAAGCCGGTGGTGGCCTCCGCGGTCGGCGGGATTCCCATCCAGATCATCCACAAACACACGGGATTGCTGGCGCATTCGGTGGAAGGCACGGCGTACCAGATTCGTTTCCTGCTGTCGCATCCGGAGATTGCCGCGAAACTTGGGGAGCAGGGACACGAACACGTGAAGGAAAATTTTCTCATCACGCAAAAGCTGAAGCGTTACCTGACGCTCTTTCTGACGATGGTGCGCGGAGCGTGATAGCCCACTAAGCACGCTGGCAACTCTGCGTTGCCGGTTCTCATCTAAGTGAAAGAAGCAGCAGCTTCTCCCCCGGCCGAAGCCAGCCCCTGCTTTCTGCAATTCTTACTAACTCTGTGCAAGGAGAACACGAATGAAACGTGTCGCACTATTGCTGTTTCTCGCAGGCTGGCTCGTGCCGCTGGCATCGGCGCAGGATCATATTCAAGTCGGCGCTTACGGCGACTATTTCCGCCTCTCGCAAACGAATACGAATCTCGCAGGGCTTGGAGGGCGTGTGGGCTACAAAGCGTTCTCTCACGTCATGCTCGAAGGTGAGATGAGCTACGATTTCGACCAGGCTTTCACCGACCATTGCGTGGCCACGGGCTGCGCGGTCACGGTGGCCAATAGCAGCCTCAAAGTACTTCACGGGCTGTTTGGGCCAAAAATTATAGCCGGCCATGGGGCGATTCGGCCGTTCCTCACGCTTAAGGGCGGTTTCGTTAATTTCCGGCTGGATCCGCGGCCGGCTACTTTCGGAACGTTTACGGACTCCGTGAACAACTTGCGCGCAAACAACGTTAGCGGCGCGGTGTACCCGGGCGCGGGTGTGGAAGGGCATCTTGGCCCGGTTGGTCTGCGCCTGGAAGCCGGCGACGAAATTTATTTCGCCGGAGGGGCACACCATAATGTGCGGGTGGCCTTCGGCCCGTTCCTCCGCTTCTGAAGTTTTCACCGGAACGTCAAGCGCTTTAGCCAAAAAACGGAGTGGAAGGCGGCCTCCACTCTGTTTTTTTCTTTTCCACCTCACGTGATCACCACTGCAATGAACGCGGCGTGAATCAAGCAGCTCTTTCTTGAAGCTAATCCGATGCAGGGGACGGCCCACGGGAAGCGCCGCCGAAATGCTGGTGATGCTGGCGAAGAAGGAACTGGTCGGTCATGCCGGCGATATAATCGCAAATGATGACGTGGCGCGATTCCGTTGGCGCAAGCTCTTCATAAAAAACCGGCATCGAGCCGTTGCGCCCTAAATAATAAGTGAAAAGTTCTTCCAGACACTTCACGGAACGGTCGCGGTCCTCGGTGATGGCCGGGTGGTTGTAAATATGCGCGAAAAGGAAGCGCTTCAGCTCGCGATTTCGCGCCGCGGCAGCATCGCTGAAGCCGGCAAGGCGTTTGGGGGCGCGGCGGATGTCATCCACGGAGGAAGGGCCGGAGACCAGGACGCGCTCCTGCGTGGTCTCAATGAGATCGCTGGCCAAGGCGTCGAGAACGCGTTTGAGGGCTTCGTTGAAGATGAGTTTTGCGCGCGCGCCACGATGCGCGGAATTGACCTGCGCGTAAACTTCGCCAAAAAAGGAAACTTCCTTGCGCAAGACGCTGAGATCCAGAAGCTCGGCTTCGAGGGCGTCGTCAATATCCGCGGTGTTGTAAGCAATTTCATCGACCCAGTCGATAAGCTGCGCTTCGAGAGGCGGCCGCAAATCCAAAAGATATTCGGAAAGCTGGGGCCATTCCGCGGCGGAATAATCGCGCGAATGCTTGATGATGCCTTCGCGAACTTCAAACGTGAGATTCAAGCCGGGAAAATCGAGATAGCGCTGTTCGAACTGCTCGACGATGCGCAGGGCGTGCAGATTATGATTGAACCTGCCGCCGTGGGCGCGCATTAATTCGTCCAGCTTGCGCTCTCCGGCATGGCCGAACGGCGGGTGGCCGATGTCGTGGACGAGCGCGAGGGCTTCGGCAAGCTCGGTGTTCAGCCCCAGCGCCGCGGCGACGGTGCGGGCAATCTGCGCGACTTCCAGCGTGTGCGTCAGGCGGTTGCGGAAATGGTCCGAATAGCGCGTGGTGAAGACTTGCGTCTTGGCTTCCAAGCGGCGAAAAGCCCGGGAATGGATGATGCGGTCGCGGTCGCGCGCATAGTCACTGCGGTAGGGATGAGACTCTTCGGGGTAACGCCGGCCGCGGGATTGTTCCGCGCGCATCGCCCAGGGAGCGGGAGTGCAAACTGGTTCGATGGACCGCTCCGTCATGTTCCGGCAGCACCGCTCGAATTCTCGTGCGCGAAACGGATCAGGATTTCGGCGAAAGTAAGTCCAGGCCGCGATCGGCTTGGTCCGCGATGGCGGTGTCCGGAAATTCCTTTTTGATTTGCTGGTAGATGCTGGCAGCCTCCTTGGGGTTGGAAGCGCGAAGGACGCCGGCAAGCTCCAGCAGCACCATGGGCCGCGGCACGAGGGCGCTCGGTTTGTCCGCCAAGGTGCGAAAAGTTTTGACGGCATCATCGGTCTTGCCGGTGCGGGAGTAGATGATGGCCATCTGATACTGCGCCATGGCCGCGAGCTCTTTGTCGCCGCTACGGCTGATCTTTTTCAATTCCTCGAGCGCTTGATTGTGGCGCTCGAGATCCTCGAGGCAAAGCGCGGCGTAGTAGCGCGCCAGCTTGCCGGGATTCGTGCTGGGATACTTGTCGGCTACCTTAGTGAATTTCTGCATGGCGTCTTGTGCGCGAGCTGACTCGTCAGGATAGAACGGCTCGTTCGGATCGGCCGGGTCGGGAACCGCGGCGATGTGGCCCTGGTAAGCCTTCGTGGCGGCATCCAAGTCGGCGGACGCGGCGACGGTCTGGCGCTCGATGTAAAAACGCCAGCCGGCATAGCCGAGCGCTCCCGCCAGAATAAGAACCACCACAAGGAGCGTGAACTGCCCGTGCGAGATAACGGCTTCGGCGCCGTGCTCGATGGTCTCCTTGATTTTGTCCTGCTTCAGTTCCTTGCGCGAAATATGTTCGGACACGCACGCTCTCCTGAGTGGTCTGGAGCTTGCAATCGTAACATAGATGCGGAGCGCCAGCGGGTTCGCAGCGCAGGCTGCGGCCAGACGGAGCAGATTAACTGTTCCGACCGGCAAATATTCGGGGCGCAACTTAGGGCTTCAGAAAGTGTTAATTTTGAAGTATGCAGGCGGCTTGTATTCATTGCGGCGCGGAACATTTGCTGAAGGATGGGCAGTTCGGCGCCCATCCGAAAGTGCAGTTCAAATGTTCGAAGTGCGGAAAGACCACCATCGTGGAGATCAAACGGCGCGTGGATTCGACGGTGGTCATGTCGCCGCTTCCTTCGTTTGCCAGGGCCAACGCCTCCAGTTCGAACCTGAACCTGCCGCCGCCCGATCCGGGAATCCGGCTGCCCGAAAATGCGAAGGTGGTGCTCAGCATTCTGTCCGGCCCATCTAAAGGCGAGAAACACACGCTCAGCAAGCCGCGCGTCACGCTGGGGCGCAAAGGCGCGGACATTCCGTTGAACGATCCTGAAATATCACGGCATCACTGCCTGCTGGAAGTTCGCAACACGATCATCAATCTCAAGGATCTGGATTCCACCAACGGCACTTTCCTCGACGAAGAACGCGCGCGCGCCGCGATGTTGCGGGACGGCACCGAGTTTCGAATCGGCGGCAGCCTGATTCGAGTGAATTTCCAGCCGAAGTAGCCGGGCTTCGCGCCAGCGTTCCTGGATGAGCGCGAGCTGCCGTGAGGGCGGACGCCGTTATCTCTTCTGCCGGACAAACATGCTTGATTTTGTTGTCTCAGCGGGGTTCCAACTTCCGATAAATGTCGAGGTAATCGTGCGCCGCCTGCTCCCAGTTGTAACGCAGGGCCCGCTGGCGGATCTGTTCGGCCCGGCCCGGGGACTGGTAGTCCGCCATTCCGCGGTTAAATACCTCCCGCATGGCGGCAGGGTCAAAATCGGTAAAGTAATACGCTTCGCTTCCTCCGATTTCCGGCAGGGAAACCTGGTCGGACAAGAAAACGGGTTTCCCGTAATACATCGCTTCCACAACCGGTATGCCGAAGCCTTCCGCGCGTGAAGGGAACGCAAAGGCGAGGCAACTCCGGAAATACCAGGATTTTTCCTCTTCGCTGATGGGCCCTAGCAAGTGAACGCGGTCTTGCACCCCGTGACGACTGGCCTCTGCCCGGATGATTTTCTCGTAATCGGGGTCAAGGATTCCTGCAATCACCAGTTCATAATCATTGCCACCGCCGCCCAGAAGGCCGGGAAGGACATGAAAATTCTTTTTTGGCAGCACCGTGCCCAGGCTGAAAATAAAAGGGCGGCCGGGACGGAAACGGGGCTGGTCAAAGGCGGGAAATTCATTGACATCGCATCCGTTGTAAATAACTTGCACGGGGCGGTTCTCCAAACGAAGGTGCTTGCTCACGGTGGAGAGCGTGAACTGAGAGACGCAGACAATATAATCAGCGCGGTCAATCCCCGCTTGCACTTGGCGGAGTAACTTCGTTATTTTCTCGGGCTGGCCCTTTCGTTCCACGAGGAAATTGAGGTCATGGATGGTCAAAACTACCCGGGTCCTGCCGGGCGGACGAAGCAGCCGCGAATTCTGGTAAGTGCTGTGCCAGAGATCAAAGGAACGGGCGCGGGGAATCCACCACCTATGGAAACGGCGATAGAGAAAATAATGTTGCGCGGGACCGAAGAGGTTGAGCTGCGTCCGGGGAACATAAAAGCTCAATTGTTCCCGAGCCGGGTCTGCCTGCCGGATCAGGGCATTGCCCAGGTGCAGGCAAAAATAAAACAAACCCGTATAAGGATGTTTTGTTCTTTCACAATCGATCAGGATCTGGTTCATCGAAGATCCGGGAGGGACAGGATTACCTGTTTTTTCGCATCGCTTCGAGGGAATGGCAGTTGTCGTGGGCTGGCGCCGAAACCACTTCATAACCCTGGCTTTCCAGGAAGCGTGCGAGGTGGCCCACATTTCTTTGGTCCCGGTCCAAATCATGCACTTCCACGGTCAGGAAGTTGATTTTCCCCCAGCAGGAGGCAGGCGTTTCATAAAGAATCGGGTACTCGCTTCCCTCGCAATCAATTTTTACCAGGTCAGCGCGCTCAATCCCGGTCTCCTCAAGTATCTGCCGGAGGGAAATGGCAGGGACGCGCAAAGTAAATTGATTTTTATGATCAAAATCGGAGTAGACGGAAGCGATGACGGAGTTTTCTGCTTCGGTTTCCATGTGTAGCTCAACAAATTCCTGTGAAGCGCCGGTCACCGCCTTATTAAACAAATGAATCCGGTTAGCCAGAGAAGGGTTGAGGGCGATATTCTGTTGGAATAATTTGTAATTGTTAGGCATCGGTTCATAAGCGTACACAGTGGCTTCCGTCATTTTGGAAAAGAGCATCATGTCAAAATACCCCGCGTTGGCGCCGATATCCAGGACCACCGGCTTGGGCGGAAGTTTTTTCAGTAGCGCATCGATACCATAAAAATCAGAAACGAAAATCTCTTTGAAAACCAGGAAGAGCGACCAGGTGGGCACCCGGAAGTGAATGCGATTGCCCCGCGTGACAAAGGACATCGCTCTGTAACCCTTGCGGAGTTTGCGGGTGAAATATAAGGGCCAGTTGCGGATATGCCTGAGCAGGTTGCGGTAACGCGCTGTGGTTTGGTGCTGCATAGTCGGTTGCTGACGAAGAGATTAAACCTAAACGCAGCTGGGATAGCCGGTATTTTCGTCAGCTGATTCGCTAATCCTGGAAATCGAATGAGCGGCGGTCTTCAGCCGAAGCATGGCAGAAAACGCAATTCATGTCTATATGGAGGCGTTGCAGGAAAACCGGCCGCCCTGAATTTGGCAGCGCCCTGCACCAAAAGGATGAAGCGCCTGAGAGATTTTTTGATCTCCGCCAGGCGCTTCATGCTTTCTTACAATTTTTGCACCAGTTTTCTGTCTTCTCGTTTTGTTCCAGGCGTTTCCCTCCTATCCGCTCGCCGTTTTACGTCAAGCTATCTTGGGGATTGAACTACCCATCGCCCTTTTGGCTGGAGGAACTCCACGCCAATGGCAAAGCCTTCGCCTTGCAATGGTTGGCAGTAAGCCACCCGGCCTTCGGAGCGAAACTCACCCGTGCGCGAAGCAAACACCAATGGTTCGCCTGGTTCCCAGCGGCGCACACTGACGACGCGCGCGCCACGCGCACTGACATTCTCGGTAAAAGTCGATTCCGAGCCGGGCGCCCGGCGATGGCCGTCAATGAGAACGGGGATTTCCATCGGGATGCGCTTTTCGGTTCGATTCGACATGAATTTCTTCGCATGAGGCATGTGCTTGTCCACGCTCACAGGCAAGCGGCGATGCGCGTGAGATTTTGAACGGTGCTTTTGCCGGGGTGCTTCATGGCATAGAGAGCGCGGTCCGCGGCGCCAAGAAGTTTCTCGGGCGTGTCGCCATCTTCGGGGAAGGCTGCGACCCCCGCGCTAACAGAGAGCGCAGGCTGCTCCGGCTCTCCGGAAAGACGCTCGCGGATGCGCGAAACGACGCGCGACGCGATGTCCTTGCCCGCTTCCGGCAGCACTAGAGCAAATTCATCGCCGCCGTAACGCGCGGCGGTGTCAATCGCGCGGGAATGATTGCGGAGAATTTTACCGATGCGCACCAGCGCGCGGCTTCCGGTCAGATGCCCATACTGGTCGTTGATGATCTTGAGGCCGTCCATGTCCAGAAGCACCACGCTGAAGGGGCGCTGCGTGCGGCGCGAACGGTCCAGCTCCGCCTCGAGAACGCCGATCAGACGGCGGTAATTCGACAACCCCGTGAGCGGATCGGTGACAGCCATCGAGCGCACTTGCTCGAAAAGGCGGGCCTGATCCAGCAACGCGCCGGAGAGCATGACGACATAGCTGAGCGTCTTGCTCAACTCTGCCAGGAAAAAAGGTCCATCGAAAAGCTGCCGGGAAAAAGCCGCCGCTGCGTGACAGACGACATTGAGCGAGGCCACGAGAAAGAGAGAATGATCAAGCAAGCTGGCGGCGGCTCTCTTGTCCCTGGCGGTCTTCAGGCGCTGGCGAAAGCAGACAGCGGCGGCCAGGAACAGCGCCGCGGGGAGCAGATCCCAAGGACGGGACAGCCAGTACGCGGCGTACGCCACCGGCGCAGCGGGCGCGGCCAGAAACGCGGCGCTCGTCAGGTAGGCAGCCAGAGCAACAGCCAGCAACGCGGCGGCGGTTTCCTTGCTGGGCTGCCGGGCCGTGGGCATATAACGCTCGACGAGAATGGCGGCGAGCAAAAGAACGGCAAGTAAGGTGCGGCTCACCATCCATCCCATGGGGATGTGAGAGACTAAGAGCGCCCCAGAGAGCACCGAATCGTTCAGGCCAAAGCAGCCGACGGTTTCAATAATTCCGGAAAGCACGAATCCGAAGGCCAGGATCAACGCGGTGCGATCGTGAGTACCACGGAAACGGACCAAGGCATTAGCGGCATAGCAGAAGCTGACGAGTGTGCCGCCAACTTCCAGATACAGATAGCTTTGCGGAGAGCCTGCGACACTGATTTGCCGCAGATAGAAAGCTACGGCGAGAAAGAGGACCACGGACAGGGCACTAAAGCCGGCAAGGACGTGCTTATGAGCGTTCCGAGCGGAAACCGAATGGCGGTCGCTGCTGAGAAACCCTATGATTTGGCCCCAAGCACCCACAAAATCCCCCAAATGCCGAAGAAAAACCACCAACTACCGAGGAGTGCAAGTTTGTGACCTTTTCCGCCCAAAAACTCATTCCTGTAACTAATTGAAAATAAGTAATTTACCGGAGTGCGCCAGGGAGGAAGGAATTTCTTGGAAGGCGGCGAGACGCCGCAGCGATCTGCGAATCAGCGGATTAGGCCGCTATCATTTTTGTTTCGTTAGAGTTACCGGGCAAATGGTCAGTATCAAGCGAGAAATCAAGATTGTCTCAGACTGAGACAATCTCAACAATTGAAACAATTCGTCGTCGCTAGGCCGTGCCACGCCCTAGCTAGAGCTTGGGTTTGGGGGGAGGCAGCTCCCGAGCAGTCACGTTGTCGGCGAATCCGCTGGTCTTGTGCGAGCCATCGCAAAAGGGCTTGTTCGCGGAGTGCCCGCACCGGCAGAGACTGACGGTCGTCCGGCCGGCCAAGCCAAAGGGTTTGCCCTCCGGATCGAGGATTTCGAAGTCGCCTTCTATGCGGATCGATCCGTTGTGATTGACCGTGACTTTCGTGGCCGCCATTTTTTCTCCTGAACCACTGAGAGTATGCCCACACTTCCGTGCAGCGACAAGCACAAACACCCCGCGTCCCCATCAGGCGGGGCGCTATCAGCAACCCGCAGAAATGGCTGGAGCCAAATCAATACTTGGGAACGGACGGATCAACCTCGTCGGACCACGCGAGGATGCCACCCTTTAGGTTGAGGATTTTGCGGAAACCGGCTTTGCGCAGGAAGTCCACAGCCTCGGCGGAGCGCTTCCCGCTGCGGCAATGCGCCACGATTTCCCTTGAGGAATCGAGTTCGTGGACGCGCCGGGTCAGCTCTCCGAGCGGAAGCAGATGCCCCTTGAGATTGCAGATCTGGTATTCGTGGGGCTCGCGCACATCGAGAATGAATAAATCATCGCCGCGATCGAGCCTAGCCTTGAGTTCGCGCGGCGTGATTTCCGGCACTTGCACGGTGGGCCCGGGCGCTTCTTCGCCGCGTACGCCGCAAAATTCATAGTAATCGATCAGCTTGGTGATGGTGGGATGCGTGCCGCACACCGGGCAGTTGGGGTTTTTGCGCAGCTTGAGCTCGCGGAATTTCATTCCCAAGGCGTCGAAAAGAAGCAATCGCCCAACGAGATTTTCCCCGCGGCCGAGAATCAGCTTGATCGTTTCCATCGCCTGGATGGAGCCAACGATTCCGGGCAGAACGCCGAGAACGCCGCCTTCCGCGCAGGAAGGCACCAGCCCCGGCGGAGGCGGTTCCGGATACAGGCAGCGGTAGCACGGGCCGTCGGGCATACCGAAGACCGTGGCTTGTCCTTCGAAGCGGAAAATCGAGCCGTACACGTTTGGTTTTCCCAGCAAAATGCAGGCATCGTTGACGAGATAGCGCGTGGGGAAATTGTCGGTGCCGTCGACGATGACATCGAAGTCCTTGAAAAGTTCGAGCGCGTTGGCGCTGGTCAACTGCGTTTCAAAGGACTGGATCTGAATGTCCGGATTGAGGTTGGCGAGGCGCGCGCGCGCGGCTTCGCTCTTGGGCTTGCCGACGTCGCTGGTGCCGAAGGTGACCTGGCGCTGGAGGTTAGTAAAGTCGACCACGTCAAAATCAACCAGACCGAGTTTGCCGACGCCCGCCGCGGCAAGATACAAACCGAGCGGCGCGCCAAGCCCGCCTGTGCCGATAAGCAGTACCTTGGCGTTCTTCAGCTTGAGCTGCCCCTCCATGCCGACTTCCGGCATGATGAGGTGGCGGCTGTAGCGAAGGATTTCTTCATTCGATAGGCTCGCTGCCGGTTTTGCGCCGGTCTGCGGCTGTACGGTGGTGGCCATTGTGATTCCTTGCTCCTCTAAGATCCTATTCCATTATCGCCTACGAAGCCCAAAGCAGATTCCTCGCTTCGCTCGGAATGACAAAACTTGGGGCGCATGGCATCCGCGACGGACAGAATGCCGCCCGCAATGGACGGAATAATGCTGATCGTGTCGCCATCCTTCGTGGGCGTGTTCTCCTTCGCAAGATAACGAATATCCTCATCGTTCACATAGACGTTGACGAAGCTGCGCAGCTTGCCGTCTTCGGTGAAGAGATGCTTGCGCAGTTCCCCAAATTCCGTGGTCAGGTGGCCGAGCGCTTCCCCGACGGTCCGGGCGCTGAACTCGGCCGAATCGCGCTTCCCCGCGTAGGGACGAAGCGGCGATGGAATCATTACTTTCACGGACATGAATGCATTCCTCCGAAAATCCTGAAGAAAAAGCGCCGGTCTAAAAGACCGGCCACTACAAATTCTAAACAGCGGCGCGGTGGCGAATCTCAATTGCTTCCGGCGAAAATTCCGCGCGGTCGTCATTCAAACGCCAGGAAGTCATGTCTTGGGGCGCGCCGTTCAGCACGCTAACGATGATGTAGCTATACCACGGCCAGGCGTGATCGCGGTCGTACTCGCTGGGCCGGGCCGGATGGTCGGGATGCGAGTGATACCAGCCGACCACCTCCAGGCCCTGGTGGCGCGCCGCTTTTTCGGCTTCCAGAACATCTTGTGCGGTGACGGAAAAGCGGTTGCGCGGCGAATCGTCTCGCCGGTTAACGAGCGGAAAAAGTTGCAGGATTTCCCGTGTGGGCGTTTGTGGACTATTTCCCCGATCACTCTCCGAGACAGCGGCCGAATCGCGTCCCAGCAGCGCGCCGCAGCATTCATGCGGATAGGTCTCCGCTCCATGCGCGCGGATTTTTTCCGCGATATGCCCGCTGATCCAGAGTTCCGTCGCGTCCGCCATAATTATTCTTCGTCCCAAAAACGTTCGTTCAAGTACTTCGATGCGGAATCCGCAAATATTGTCACGATCACGGCTTTCGCATTCTTCGGGATTCCCGCCGCAACCTGGAAGCAACCCAGCAGCGCCGCTGCCGCGCTGGGACTGACGAGCAAGCCCTCTTCCCGCGCCAGGCGTTTCACAAGCCGGTAAGACTCTTCCGTGGAGACCGGCAAATTCTCATCGGCGAGGGTGTCATCGTAGATCGCCGGGCGAATGGCCGTCGGCATGTGCTTCCAGCCTTCGAGTCCATGAAACGATGCGTCAGGCTGCAGGCTCACGCAACGGACGGCGGGATTTAGTTCTTTCAGCCGGCGCGTGGTTCCGACAAACGTGCCGCTGGTGCCAAGTCCCGCGACAAAATGTGTGATGCGGCCGGAGGTCTGCTCCCAAATTTCGTTCGCGGTAGTCCGATAGTGCGCCTGCCAATTCGCCGGATTGCTGTACTGGTCCGGGTAAAAATATTTCTCAGGATTCGCCGCGACGATTTCGTGCACTTTGCGAATCGCGCCGTCCGTGCCTTCGTCGCCAGGAGTGATGACCAGTTCCGCGCCGAGCGCCACGAGGATGCGCTTGCGCTCGTGCGAAGCGCTGTCTGGCAAGCAAAGCTGCACGGGAAAACGCAGCGCTGCGGCGATCATCGCGTAGGCAATGCCGGTATTGCCGCTAGTCGCGTCGATGATGGTCTTGCCGGATTGCAGCGCCCCGCTGGCGATGCCCGCCTGAATCATGCTCAGCCCCGGCCGGTCCTTCACCGACCCGCCAGGATTGAACCACTCCGCCTTGGCACAAAATTCAACATTCGGGTATTCCTGGCCAACGCGTTCCAGCCGCAACAAAGGCGTGTTGCCAATCCGATCCAGCAGGGAATCTCCCGCCCGCCCCGGCGGAGCCGTTGATTCGCGGGGAGATGCGGCGATGTGGCCCGTGGTAGCCATGAAGCTCAGTTAGATGCCCCTCCAAATAGTGCAATGCCCCAGATATCCGACCATATTACTCCGAATTGGATGCACGGGCCTAGCCCCGAGATAGGAAGACCTCATCATGCTGAAGAGCAGAGGAACGCTGGGTTCGCCAGAACTTTGGGGGCCCCAATCCCCCCACCCGGTGTTTTTCCCCCCGCAAAGAGTGCGGAATCGCTTGAAAACAAAAGGGATAGTTCTCTGGCGAGTGCGAGAAAATGCAAAATAGCGCAAAAGAGTGCGCAAGAATATGAAAAGAGAGGGGATAGAGAGTAAGGAACGGACGATAGTATTGGCGGACAGGTCGAGTTCCAGAATGGGAAGAATACCCCCACACCCCGGGTGTTTTCGTAAGAGTGGCAAACAAAGGAGATAAGTCGGGGCAACGTACCAGTCTGGAGGTACGACCAATTGGCGCGGGTAGATCAGGTAGGAAACAGGAAATGGGGTTTCGACCAAGGGAAGAGACAAGAGGCCGACGAGGATGAGTTTCGATATACACGAAAGAGAATAGCACAATCTAATCAAGCTGTTAAGTGTTTTACAGTGAATGGCAAGAATTCGGGGTTGAACGGTCGCGGAGACGGGTCGAATGGTTCCCATGACGGACGGTAGGGGCCGGAAGGAGTCCTGAAAAGGCAATGGGGCCGACGACTGTTGTCGGCCCCCTTTTACTCGGTGCAACCAACTGCCGACCTAGAACTTCAGGTGCAACGCCAACTGCAAGAACCGCGGGCTGCCGAGCGTGTGCTGGATGGTTCCTCCATGACCGAACGGGGGAACCAGGTAACCGGGCGAAGCACCACAATTGAAGGAAGTCGTCATGTCCGGCGGGTTGCAAAAGGATGGATTGAACGCCACATTGTTGTTCGGAGCATCGAACGCCGGATGATTGAAAATGTTAAATGCTTCGGCGTCGAACCGCAGCGCAAATCTCTCGTTCAGCTTGGTCTCTTTGAAGAGGGACATGTCGAATCGGACTTGGAAGGGAGCGCGGAAAATATTGCGTCCCGTGGTTCCATAGCTCGTTTCGAACGCGTCGTCAGCCGGCACTCCCATTTGACCCGCCGGAATCAGAGGCACGCCGAACGCGGCGATATTAACCAGCGTCGGGCCTACGGGGCAGCTTACCATCGGGGATGGAACGCACGGTGGTACCCGCTGCGCACTCGCCGGAGTCTGGCCCGGAAGGAGCGGAACGATGGGATTCCCGATAAAATTATTTGTGCCGAAGTAGACGCTGGCTACGCCTCCACTGAAATCATAGATGCTGTAAGGTTGTCCGCTCTGTGCCACGGTAATTCCGCTAAGCCCCCATCCATTTACCGATTTGTCCGCAAATCCGGTGGCCTTCGAAAATTTCGGGAACTGATAGAGATAAGAGACGGTCAGAACATGGGTGCGGTCAAAGTCGGACGACGCGTACGCGGAGCGGGGATTCAGTGGATCATTCCCGGTGAAGAAAAGGCCCAGGCCGCTCTGTTCATCCAGTGTATGCGACCAAGTGTAGGAACCCGCCACCTGCAAGCCATGCGTCAAGCGCTTGGTAACCTGAAACTGCAGCGCATGGTAATTCGATATCCCTTCCCCTTTGTAGAAAACGGAGTTCGGACTGTATCCGATGAACGGCGCACGCAGGTCGGTGTTACCACCTGTCGAGGTCGCGACCGATTCCGCTGGACCGACGTTGTATCCGTACGAGGTGGTTTCCCCGTGGATAGGTTTTGTAGTTGTCGCGATCCCGGGTTGGTTAAACGCGATCGGAAGGGGCAGATGGAGTGTGCGATTACCCACATACGCCAGTGTCATTGCAACGGAATTGACCGGTTGCCATTGCAAATCGAGCGCCCAGTTTTCGGAGTAAGGTAGCTTATTGGCAGGATCGTATCCGCCGAAAAGAAACGGATTTGCGGGGCTCACGTTGCAATTAAATGGAAAACCGGGATCGCTGCTGTTGCACGTGCTCATGGCTGCCTTGTTCGGCACCAGAGCTGTCACCCCGCTCAGATTTTTTGGGGGCGGAGGCGGGGCGACATTCCCGAAAGGCGCTGAAATACAGCCTGCGGTCGCGCACGAGTTTGTAATAGCCGCCACAAACGGCGGCTCCACGGTGACGCCAAATGGTCCGTTGAAGCCGAAGCCGGCACTGGGCGAAAATTCCGTGAAGTATTCGCCACGGTCGTAATAAAGCCCAAACGAAGTCCGGACCACAACGTTCTTCAATCGAGACGGGCTCCATACGATGCCGATTCTTGGACCAAAACCCCATTGCCGTCCGGTCAGCGTGGAATTGCTCACCCCTTTCGTGCCGAAAGCCTTATTGTTCCCCGCCACGACCAGCCCGATGTTCGGAAAGGTATCAGTCGTCGAATCGTACTTGTAAAGATCGGGATGGAAATTCGTCAGCATTCCGTTCTTCTCGTATAGCGGTCCATCCCAATCCCAACGCAAGCCGTAGACAACCGTGAGATTCGGCCGCAGCTTGAAATTGTCGCTTACATACATGCCCACCTGCTTCGCGCGGTAATACCGATTGCTTTCGCCATTTAGAAAAACAGTATTCGCCACACCGGATCGCAGTGTTCCGGTCACGAAGTTAACAAAATTGCTGAATGCCAACCCCGCGGCTTGATTGTTCTTGTTGAGCACATTTAGCTGCCCGTAATCTCCGTTGATCCCCGCTGAAATGGTATGGCGTCCGTGCACCCAATTCACATTCGTGGCCAACTCGAACTGATTCTGAAACAGGCCGGCATTTGCAAACGCAGAGCCGCTGTAGCCGATCATCATGGTGTCGAAACTGTTGTCGGAATTACTGATCGTGATTCCCGGGAGAAGCGGGCTGCCAAAGACGTTGATGCTCTGCCCGGACCCTCCGATATTCGTCGGTCCGAAGGGCTGAGCCGTGGATGCAAAGGCTCTCTCCCGGATAAATCCGACTCTCTGCTCCCAGGTCAAATTCGGCGTCACCACGGTGGTGTTAATGAGCGAGAGTGCCTGGCCCCCGGCATTGAGTCTCTGCGTGGAGCCTTCCAGCGCGCTCACCGCAAAAGGACTTGTCGCCGGCGCGTGCTGGAAGAAATACTTGGCGGCAAAGCGGTCTTTGTCGCTGAATTCGTAATCAATATTTCCATTGAGCTGGTCCGCCCGGAATGTCGCAGGAGGGCCCTGAATCGTAACGGTGCCTCCGTTAACGACACCTCCGGGCGTCGCCGTCGGAATATAGAACGATCCGTCCTTATTCTTCACATTCAAAAGCGCGAGCGCCACAGGGTCCACTTGGTTTGGTGTCAAAGTGCTTCCAAAATCGTTATTCACAGCAGTGACGATCCCTAGCGGAGTGCGGTCATTCGTCAAGCTCGGTGGCGATGGTACGGCTGAAGACGCGTCAAATTGGTCGCTAACCCGCGTTCCCTGATACGACCCAAAAAAGAACATCTTGTTGTGAATGATCGGCCCGCCCAGCATGCCCCCAAACCGGTTGTAATGCAGCGCCGGGCGCTGCTGACCAAGCTTAATCAAGGTCGGATCGAGGTTGCGGAAAAACGGCGCCGCGTTCATTACAGTGTTCTGGAAATACTCATACACTCCGCCGTGAAACTCATTCGTGCCGGACTTCGTCGTCTGCGCGATGTGCGCGCCGCTGTTCGCGCCTTGCGAAGCGTCGTACATCGCGGTATCCACGCGCAGCTCTTCCAGAGTTTCCGGTGGCGCCGAGGGCAGCGCGTTTCCGATGGCATCGTACACCGACGTACCGGTTTGAATATCACCCCCGGTAATCATATTTTGCGCCGTGTTCAGCACGAAGCGGTTCGCCGCGACTTGGCTGGTGGACTTACCGTTGAACAAATTGTTGGCGTAGACGCCGTTGAAGGTGAAGCTGTTGCTGGTATCCCGCTGGCCGTTTGCAAAGATCGCCTGGTTTCCCAGACCCGAGTTGGAGCCGGAGCTATTCAGCGGATCGGCGCTAACTCCAGGGCTCAAAATCGCGAGTTGCGTGAAACTACCTGTGCCAAGTGGAGTCGCTTCAATGAGTTCGCTGCTGAGAATGTAGCCGTTGGTCGTATCCGTCTGATTGAGCAAAGGCGTCGCCGTCACGGTTACTTGTGTACTCACTTCGCCCGGCTGCAAGCTGCTGTTTACGGTGGTGGTCCGGTCGCCTTGCACGAAAATTTGCGAGTGCACCTCTGTCTTAAATCCATCTTTGGAGAAGCTCACCTCGTAGGTGCCGATCGGAAGGTCCGCGATGCTGAAAGAACCGTCACTCTTGCTCCTTGCAGTTTGCTCCAGGTTCGTTCCAATATTCCGGGCCCTAACGCTTGCGCCCGAGATCACCCCTCCGCTGCTATCCGTCACGGTGCCGTTGATCGAGCCAAGTGTTTGCTGCGCGCGCGAGGAAGATGCGAGCAGGAGCAAAATGCCTAGCAAGCTGAAGACACAACGATATGCTTTTGCCATCGATAACCACCCCCCAGTGCTAGTTTCTGACTGCGAATCAAACCACAATCAGCGGGCCGAAGCGAGACCAGCCCTGTGAGTATCCAAACTTCGGGTGGGCCGCACCTATTCCCTGCCTCTGCCTAATTTCGCGGTGCCTATTACTTATGCGAAAGAGATTAAAGGGCTTAGCACAAGATGTGACAGCTTATTGAATAGGGCCTGAATATTCATTCAGATGAATTCCTCAGATAATCCACAGACGTGGGAACCCGCTCTCCTTCACGCAGGCTTGCCGCCCGGATGTCTTTACAGAATCGCGCGCATTCATTAGTCTAAAGAGACCATGTGGAATATCGAAGAACGGTTTTCGCCAAAAGCGATCGAGAGTCTCGCGGCGCTGGGGTTTGCCGTGGGCAGCACGCGTGGCGTCGTGCGCGTGGAAAAATACGGCTGCGGCGCGGAGTTCCGCAAAGGCCCCGATGATCTCTACCAGATGACCATCGCTCCCACCGTCATGCTGAAGGGCCAGTTCACGCGGCTGTGGGACGCCGGTTACCAGAAGTTTTTGCTCACTGCCGACGGACTGAAATTGCCGGCGCTGGCGACGCACCTGGAAAACCTGCGGAAGTTCAACGAAGAACTGCGCACGGCGCTGGGCATTCCGACGTTTTACAACGAGGCGCTCGGATCGGTCAGCCAGGTCAGCGTCTACGACCGCGTCAAGGGCCGCAAAGGCGACGTGCCGGACGAAACCGTCGGCGCGCACGAGGCCGGCGGCGGCCACTAGGATCCCCGATTCTCCGCTGCGAATTGTGAACCGCACGGCTCAACTCGCCCCCGTGCCCTGAAGCTGCCGCCGGAATTGCTCCAAGTCGACGCGATGCTTCGCCGCCTTTCTCTGGCCGATGAAAATCACGGGAACATCCCAACCATAGCGTTCTTTCAAGACAGGATCGTCTTCGATATTGATTTCCCGAAGGCTGGCGCCGAATTCTCGCAAGAGCGGCGCGATGGCGGCCTTGGCTTCGTCGCAGAGGTGGCATCCGGGGCGCGTGTAGAGAGTCACGTCGCGTGGGCCGCAAGCGGCAAGGCGGGCGTCTTCGGGATGGGCGCTCATCGTTTTGCTGCGAAGGCGCATCTTACCGGGGAGCGGGCGCCTTTGGGAAGAACCGTCGGGAAAAACGGGCGCATAATAACAAGGCAGTCGCTGCCGAGCAGCCAGGAAGAGGCGGAGCAAAATGGGAAGAGTCGTGGCGCTGATGGACGATTTGTTCTTCCAGATGAAGCTGGCGGAAACGGCGAAACAGCTCGGCGTGGAGGTAAAAGTGGCGGCGAACGCCGAGGCGTTGATGGGACTGATGGCGAACGAGGCGAAACTCGTCATTGTGGATTTGAACGCGCGGAGCCAGCCCATCGCGGCGATTGAAAAACTGCGGCAGGCGCGCAAAGACATTCGCGTGGTCGGTTTCCTCTCGCACGTGCAAACAGGGCTTGCCGCTCAAGCGCAGGCCGCAGGATGCGATGAAGTGTTGCCGCGCTCGAGCTTCACTCAGAATCTGGCTGCCATACTGAGCGTGGCAAAGGATTGAAGTGAAAGCACGGGAACCGAACATGCGCGGACAAATCTTATGCCTGAGCTGCGCCGTGCTGTTCGCTGCCGCGAATGCTCTTTCACAAGATTCCAGTTCCAAACCTGGTGGAAGCTCCGCGACCGCTCCCGGCGAACTGGTAAACAATGGCGGACCCGGGGCCGCGCTAAAAGCCGTGCTCTCCGCGGCTTGCTCGCAAAATCAATCCGAGTTCGTTCGCTTTCTCACGGCACGAAATAAGGAGGCGTTTTCCCGCATGACGCCGCCCGCCCGTGTGGCGCTGATGAAGCGCTTCGTACTGCTGAACGAACCGGGCAAACCCACCGCGTCGGCAAACCCCGCCGGCCGCCCCATTGTTCGGTGCCAAACTCCCGACGTCACCACGGAAATGCAGATTGGCGGCGCCGAACTTCGCGACAATATTGCGTTTATTCCCATGGAACTGCGCGATGCTACTGATAGCACCGGCGCGAACGTCCACCAGATCACCCTGGGGCTGGTACGCGAAGACGGCGAATGGAAACTGCTCTCGCTCGGCTTGCTGCTCCTGGATCTTCCTTCGCTGGAAGTGGAATGGGACACCGCCGAGATGGAATCGACGGAAAAAAGCGCTATCGAATCTCTGAAGAAAGTTGCCGCCGCTGTCGAAGCCTACCGCAACAAGTATTCGCACTTGCCCGAATCTTTGGCGAATCTGGGGCCGCCCCTGCACGGCGCGGCAAACGGCGAGGCGGCCGGCCTCGTCGATTCCGACCTCGCCAACGGAATGAAAAATGGCTACGCCATTCGCTATGTCATTGTCGGCGCGAGCGCCCTCGGCGCGCCGGCAAAATACGAGTTGGCGGCGACTCCACTGCAGTACGGACGCACCGGGCACCGCTCGTTCTTCCGCGATTCGAACGGCGCTTTGCACGCCGCCGATCGGCGTGGCGCGGTCGGCAGCGAAGCAGATCCCAAAGTGGAGTAAAAACCTCCTGCGAAACTCGCAAGTTTTACGAATGAAAGAAGGATCCCCGAAATTGGTGCGCCTGGCGGTTGGCAAGGCCTGAAAATCTTCGCTAAACGATTGTCACGCTTGGACTTTGTTTGTGCTTCGCAAGACTTGGCGTTACTATCGTGCGATTCCCTATGCTTAACAGAGCGCCAGCGCGATTCCCCCTTTTGCTGTTTGTCCTTTCCTTGCTCGCCCCAGTTAGAACAGCAGCCCAGCCGCAAAGCAATTTCACCTACGGGCCGCTGCCGGTCTTCGAGCTTCACAGCGGCTTCTGGATCAATCTCCATCACACGCTCTATCACGAAGCGCGGTCCCGAACCGCTTCGGCGCCGCCGGACAAGAGCGCCAAGCCCTCCGGACCAACTTTGAACACCGCGCCGGAGGCGAAATCCACTCTTGCGCCCGGTGAACAGCGCGTTTGGGATGACGCCGTTGCTTACTACGCCGCAAATTACGCCGCGAAGGACTTGCTCTTTTCCGCCGAGCTAATCCAATTGAAAGATCAACTAGGCGATTTCGAGGATTGCGATGAACTCTCGGGTAGGAAGCGGAAATTCTGCGATGCGGGTTTGCCCGCAAAGCTGACGCAGGTCCTGGAGGCAGCGGCGCCCGTCTACCGCGCGCATCTTTGGCCGGCGCACGATCGCGCCAACCGCCGCTGGATCATGCGCGTCGCTCCGCTGGTGCGCGAACAGGGCGTGGGCCTCTCGGAACGGCTTGCGGATATTTACCAGGCGCGCTGGCCGCGCGAAAAAATTCGCGTCGACGTTACGGGCTACGCCAATTGGAGCGGCGCCTACACCACCGCCGATCCTTTGCGCGTCACCATCTCCAGCCTGGACCCGCGCAATCAGGGCGCGGCGGCGCTCGAAGTTCTCTTCCACGAAGGTTCGCACGGTATTGCCGAGCCAGTGCAAGCGGCCATCATTCGTGAATGCCACCAGCGCGACAAAGCCATCCCCCGTGACCTCTGGCACGCTTTGGTTTATTACACCACCGGCGAAGTCATCCGCCCGGTGCTAGGCTCTTCCGGTGCAACTGCGGGCGACGAGGACGGCAGCGTCCCGGGCGGCGGCTACACTCCCTACGCCTTGCGCGAAGGCCTCTATCAGCGCGGCTGGAACGACTACTTCAAGTTGCTTCAGCAGTTTTGGCAGCCCTACCTTGACGGCCATGCTTCCTTCGATGACGCCATCGCCCGCATGGTCTCTTCGCTCTAGCGTTCGCGACTCCTCTTTCGCACCTGCGCCCCCGCGCCCCGGCCCCCGTTTACACCAATTGTTAGGCAGGCATCAATATGCTAGGCTCTGTCTAGCAAGGAACCGCCCGGCCTGGCGCCATGCAAGCCCCTGCGACGCGCACATTTTCTTCCGTTCCTCTCTGAAAGACACCCTCCGTCGCGGGAACGTCTCTCAGTGACGAAACAGAGTCAGGGCGAGGAGACCGCTTCGCGAATGCGCGTGAATGACCCGGCTTCGCCGGACTCGCATTGAAAGAGGAAACGGACAAGCCCATGCCTGGACAACAGACAGCTTCGAAGACGGAGAAAGAGCCGGTCGAGATCAAGCTGGCGCATTCCCCGGATTCCGATGATGCCTTCATGTTTTACGCGCTCGCCACTCACAAGCTCGCCACGCCCGGTTACAAGTACACACACATCCTTTCGGACATCCAGTCGCTGAACGAAGCCGCGCTCACAGAAACCTACGACGTCACCGCCATCAGTTTTGCCGCCTACCCCGCTCTCCGCGACAAGTACATCCTGCTCGATTGCGGCGCCAGTTTTGGCGAGGGCTATGGCCCGATCGTCGTTTCCACGAAGTCCCTTAAGCCAACTGAGATTGCTGGCAAACGCATCGCCGTGCCTGGGCTGAAGACCTCGGCCTATCTCACCCTCAAACTCTACGAGCCGAATTTTGAACCCGTGGTCATGCCCTTCGACAAAATCATTGAAGCGGTTCAAAAGGAACTGGTCGACGCCGGCCTTCTCATTCACGAAGGACAGCTCTTTTTCCCTCAGATGGGATTGCACCGCGTGCTCGACCTGGGCATTTGGTGGCAGGAACAGACCGGCTTACCTCTTCCGCTGGGTGGGAACGCCGTGCGCCGCGCGCTCGGGACGGAACTTAGCCACCAAATCTCCAAGACCATCCTCGACAGCGTTTCCTATGGCCTCGAACACCGCGAAGAAGCGCTCAATTACGCAATGCAATTTGCCCGTGAAATGGATGCTGAACTCGCCGACAAGTTTGTTGGCATGTACGTGAACAAGTGGACGCTCGGGTACGGCGAAAAGGGCAGGCAGGCGGTAAAGGTGCTGATCGAGCGGGGCACCGAGGCTGGCCTGCTGCCGGCCCCGCCAACGGTCGAGTTCCTTAGCGAAGGATAGTCACGACTACTCTGTTCTCGCGCGTCCTGTTCTCCTTTGGAATCCTCCTCGGAGTTCTAATGGTCGAGGCGAGGCCCGGTGGTCAGTTCGTTTGGAACCGATTCCTTTTGCGCCTTGCCTCTTCATACCGACGCCTCAAGTAGTCCATATTCCCCCAAAAGTCGGGTAAACCTTGCCCTTTACTGGTCCAGTTTTTCGTCCGGAGTTCCGTGCGAAACTGCTCTGTCGCATTCCAAAAATCATCCGGAAACGGAATGGTTTCAAAAACGAGGTCGAAGTCCATGTATTCAAGTTTGACCAAAGTTGCAAGGACTTCGTAATGATGCCCAATATCCCTTAAATCGGTAAGCTCATCCGAATCATAGGCTTTCTTCCCGCTCCCTTTTTCTTCGATTAACTTTAGAAGTTTTTGAGGATTATTGTATGGAGAGGCCAGGAAGTTCTCGGCTTGCTTCCGCACTTTGACGTCGTCTTCTATGAATTGTTTGAGGGTGGAGAGCGTGGAGAGCCGGACACCACTTACCGCCACATTCGCGTTTCGCAACGTGCTATAAACGGTGATGACGGTCACGAGGATGCCCACGATTACGCTGATACTGCTAGCGACTTGTGTTATCTGAGTGATTTGTTGCAGCTTGCTGGTTTTCTGCTCCTCAGCCATGACAACTCCTTATTGTAATTTCGGCATTGCCCTGGAGAACCAATGCGCCGGTGCGGGCAGGATACTAACCATCGGCTATTACTTTGTCTACTAATCCATTCAGTTGTTTTGCACAATGGTTAGACTCCCAAGGAATAACAAATCAACCCTGGGGTTAGACATCTCATCCTTTTCAAGTTCCCGGTTCGATGGCTATCAGCTAGATGGGGGTGCATTCTGCCGATGTACATGCGAATGATTCCTTCAAGTGCCATGCTAGACTTTCTTGCTCGTCCACTTCAGGGGAATTTGCAATAATGGAAGACGGGCGTCGCGTTTGCGTCTTGGATGATTGAAAGTGCTTGAGCCGATTGGCGGGGTGCGGCTGGAAAATCCGACACGATGATGCAGAGACTCGTTTCGACTTACTTGTTCGTATCGCGAAAATTGACGCCCGAGCACCTGAAACAAATTGCCGGAGCAGGCTTCCAGGGCGTCGAGATTTTCTGCACACGCAGCCACTTCGAGTACTCGATGAAGCCGGAAGTCCGCGCGATGGCAGACGCGCTCGAAGCGCACCATCTGCAGCTCGTCTCGCTGCACGCCCCCACCAGCCGCGACCTCAGCGCCACGCGCGAAAGCGGCACGCCGCTTTCCATTTGTGAAATCGAGCGCGTCCGCCGCGTTGAAGCCATGGACGAGCTGAAGCGCGTCATCGACGTCGCCGACGACTTGCCTTACTCGCGGCTCATCGTGCACATGGGCGGCCCGCGCGAAACCGCTGATCCCCGCAAGCGCGATGCCGCGTTCAGCACCCTTGAGCACTTGATTTTGCACGCGCACCACGCCGGCGTCGCCATCTGCGTCGAGAACACCACCAGCGAAATGGGCGATCCCGCCTATCTCCGCGCCTTTGTGGACGAAACGCGCCTGACCGGCCTGCGCTTCAATTTTGATATCGGCCACGCGCACCTCACCGATTTTCCGGAAGAAGAGCGCCTCGAAAAAAGCTTCTCTCCACTGCGAGAACTCGTCTCCTCCGTTCACTTGCACGACAATCATGGTGAGAAGGACGAGCATCTCCCGCCCTTCGACGGCACCATCGATTGGCCCACCGCGATCAAAACCCTCCAGTCTGCGCCGCAAACGAGTTTGCCGCTTGTGCTGGAATTGAAGGAAAAGACCGGCCCGGAAGCACCAAGCGCCGCCGAGCAGCTCGCCGCCGCCTGCAAGTCCATGGATCGGTTTGAAAAGGCTTGGTCGTGACTGAACCACGAGCCGCTTCACCCACATCGTGGGAACGCGAGCCTTTCACATCCGGCGTTTCAATTCCGTACAAGGCCGTTTTTAGTGAAAAGCAATTCGCCCGCCTCAAAATCGGGCT
>WNFG01001883.1_pt1 | contig 34159 bp, 28 predicted proteins | sample 5400431 | NCBI WGS metagenome assembly WNFG01 (sample SAMN13153346, study PRJNA577476) | soil metagenome | isolation source: 120 cm saprolite under Douglas fir tree site 2 hole 3 replicate 2 | place: USA:California | collected 2015-04-18
TGGCAACTTCTGACCTGCAGCTGGCAGTGAAGCCGGCCCTCTCGCCGTCGGAATTGGCGGACGCCGACGCGCTGGTGCGCGAGGCCAATTGGAATCAGCTTCCGGCCGACTGGCGCATCTTCATCGAGCGCGGACGCCTCTATGTCGCGCAGACCGCCGACGGCCGCATCGTGGCGACGACGGCGATTCTGCCCTATGGCGGACGCTTCGCCTGGATCAGCATGGTGCTGGTCGCGGGCGAGTTTCGCCGCCGCGGCCTGGCGACGCTGCTGATGCGCCGCGCGATGGACGAGCTCGCGGCGTCGAGCCTCGTACCGGTGCTCGATGCGACACCCGACGGCCGCGCCGTCTATCACGCGCTGGGCTTTGAGGATTCGTGGGGCTTCCATCGCCTGCTGCGGCGTGAGCGGCAAGCCGCCGCCGCGCCAGCGCCGCCCGCAGGCGTCGCGATCCGGCCCGTCACCAGCGAGGATTGGTCGGCACTATCGGCCTACGACGCGCTCGCCTTCGGCGCCGACCGCAGCGCCGTGCTCGCCGGACTGCGCGGGCGGCTACCCACGGCCGAGCTCGTCGCCGAGCGCGACGGCCGCGTCGCCGGCTTCCTGCTCGGGCGCGACGGCCGGCTGGCGAGGCACCTCGGGCCGCTCGTCGCGGAGGACGACGCGATCGCGCAGGCGCTGCTCGCGCGCGCCCTCGACGGGCTCGAGGGGCCGCTGTTCGTCGACCTCGCCGACGACAAGGTCCAGGTTCGCTCGTTTCTCGACGCGCACGCCTTCACCGCGGTGCGGCCGCTCACGCGCATGCTGTTCGGGAGCGCGAAACGCTTCGACGCCGCCGCCCGCACCTTCGCGGTGATCGGACCCGAGTTCGGATGAACCGAAATTCGTCGCGCGCAGGGTGGACAACGGCGCCTGCTCAATCGTTCAAGCGAGGCCGAGCTCTTTCGCGCGCTCGATGGAGGCGTCGTTGTCGGCGCGCAAGCGTTCGTGGTAACTCGCTGGCGATGGCCGACTTTGGCGAAACGTAACCGGCTGGTTATTGTGGACGGGGTCTCCATGGGGCTGCGCTGGCAGGACTGGCCGCCGCGGGTGCTCGCCGCGCTGCGCGCCGGCACGGTGATCCCGGCGCATCCGCTCGCGCTCGATGCCGACCGCAGGCTCGATTCCCGCCGGCAGCGGGCGCTCACCCGCTACTATCTTGATGCCGGCGCCGGCGGGCTCGCCGTCGGCGTCCACACCACTCAGTTCGCCATCCGCGAGGCCGGGCTGCTCAGGCCGGTGCTCGAGCTCGCCATGCGCAGCGCGACGGAGTGGCGACGCGAGACGGCGATCATGATCGCGGGGCTTGCGGGCCGCACCGCGCAAGCCGCCGAGGAGGCGCGGATCGCGCGCGACCTCGGCTATCATGCCGGCCTCCTTTCGCTCGCGGCGCTCAAGGGCGCGAGCGAGGACGAGCTGATCGCCCACGCGCGAGCGGTCGCGGCCGAGATTCCGCTGGTCGGCTTCTACCTGCAGCCGGCGGTCGGCGGGATCGTGCTGCCGGTGTCGTTCTGGCGCCGCCTCGCGGAAATCGAGAACGTCGCCGCCATCAAGATCGCCCCGTTCAATCGCTACCGGACGCTCGACGTCGTCCGCGGCGTGGTCGAGGCCGGCGCCGCCGACCGCGTCGCGCTCTATACCGGCAACGACGATCACATCGTGCTCGACCTTCTGCTTCCGTTCAGCGTGGCGGCGGACACCACCACCGTGCGGATCAAGGGCGGGCTGCTCGGCCACTGGAGCATATGGGTGAAGCGCGCCGTCGAGCTGCTCGACCGCGTTCACGCCGCGGTCGCCGCCGGCAGCGTGCCGGCCGACCTTCTGGCGCTCGATCCGCAGGTGACCGACTGCAACGCGGCGATCTTCGACGTCACCAACGATTTCCAGGGCGTCACCGCCGGCTGCCATGAAATCCTGCGCCGCCAGGGCCTGCTCGCCGGCATCTGGTGCCTCGATCCGAAGGAGACGCTGGGACCGGGACAGAAGGCGGAGATCGATCGGGTGTGCGCGGCCTATCCGCATCTCAACGACGATGCCTTCGTACATGCAAACCTGGAGCGATGGCTGTCGTGACGAACGCTTTATGTCGACACTGAAGACTCAACGGAGGTTCGCAGGCAATGGCGCAACACCGTCTCGGCATCATCATGAACGGCGTCACCGGCCGCATGGGGACGAACCAGCATCTGATCCGCTCGATCGTCGCGATCCGCGCGCAGGGCGGCGTCAAGCTGCGAAACGGCGACCGGGTGATGCCGGACCCGATCCTGGTCGGCCGCAACGCGGCGACGCTCGAGCCGTTGGCGCAGGCGAACGGGATCACGCGCTGGACCACCGATCTCGACGGCGCGCTCGCAAATCCCGATGACACGCTGTTCTTCGACGCCGCGACCACCAAGCTGCGCGCCAAGCTCGTTCGCAAGGCGATCGCCGCCGGCAAGGACATCTATTGCGAGAAGCCGACCGCCGACTCGCTCGCGGACGCGCTCGACATCGCCCGCGCCGCCAAGAAGGCCGGCGTCCGCCACGGGGTGGTGCAGGACAAGATTTTTCTTCCCGGCCTCATCAAGCTCAAGACGCTGATCGATTCCGGATTTTTCGGTCGCGTTCTCGCGGTGCGCGGCGAGTTCGGCTATTGGGTGTTCGAGGGCGACTGGCAGCCGGCGCAGCGCCCGTCGTGGAACTACCGCAGGAAGGACGGCGGCGGCATCATCCTCGACATGCTGTGCCACTGGCGCTACGTGCTCGACAATCTGTTCGGCGAGGTCAAGAGCGTTTCCTGCCTGGGCGCGACCCACATCCCGAAGCGCTGGGACGAGAGCGGCAAGCCCTACAAGGCCGACGTCGACGACGCCTGCTATGCCACGTTCGAGCTCGACGGCGGCATCGTCGCGCAGATCAACAGCTCCTGGTGCACGCGCGTGCGGCGCGACGATCTGGTGACGTTTCACGTCGACGGCACGCACGGCTCGGCGGTCGCCGGCCTGCAGAAGTGCTGGAGCCAGGCGCGCGTCAACACGCCGCGGCCGGTATGGAATCCGGACGTGCCGCAGCCGATCGACTTCCGCAACACCTGGAGCGAGGTGCCCGACGGCATGACCTACGACAACGGCTTCAAGGCGGAATGGGAAATGTTCATCCGCCACCTCTGCGAGGACGCGCCGTTCAAATGGACCCTGGTCGAAGGCGCCAAGGGTGTGCAGCTCGCCGAAGCCGGGCTGCGGAGCTGGAAGGAACGGCGCTGGATCGACGTCCCGCCGCTGAAGGTGTGATGCCAATGTCGCGCTCTTTGCTCCGCCCTCATCCTGAGGAGGCGCAGCGCAGGCAACTTGCCTGCGTTGCGCCGTCTCGAAGGATGGGGGCGGCCTCCTGCTTCGAGACGCATCGCAGCGCGGCTGCGTCTGCCGGGCTGCTTGCGATAGCTGGCGCTGCGATGCTCCTCAGCAAGAGGCCGTGAGAGATCACGCCGCGGAATGAAAGGATACATAAGTGCCCACGCTCAATCTTCCCGTCGAAGGCGGCAGGCTCGAGCGCTACACGATGCGGCCGCCGCGGCAATTTCCCGCGGCGAAGCCGCCATTCAATCGCATCGCCTATGCGGCGGCGCATGTCGTCGCCGATCCGACCGCCGACGGCGATCCCTGGCTCGACGCCGCGATCGATTGGGAGCGAACCATCGCGTTCCGCCGCTATCTGTGGTCGCTCGGCCTCGGCGTCGCCGAGGCCATGGACACCGCGCAGCGCGGCATGGGGATGGACTGGCCGCTGTCGCTCGAGCTGATCCGCCGCAGCCTCGATGCTGCGAAAAATTTTCCCGGCGCGCTCATCGGATGCGGCGCCGGCACCGATCATCTCGAGCCGAGCGCGCGCGTCACCATCGACGCGGTGATCGGCGCCTACGAGCAGCAGTGCGAGAGCATCGAGAAGCTCGGCGGGCGCATCGTGCTGATGGCGAGCCGGGCGCTGGTCAAGGCGGCGAAGAGCGGCGATGATTACGCCAGGGTCTACGGCCGTATCCTCGGGCAAGTGAAGGAGCCGGTGATCATCCATTGGCTTGGCGAGATGTTCGATCCCGCGCTGGCCGGCTATTGGGGCGACGCCGACCACATGCGGGCGATGGAGGTCGCCATCGACGTGATTGCCGCCAATGCCGGCAAGGTCGACGGCGTGAAGATCTCGCTCCTCGACCGGCACAAGGAGATCGCCATGCGCCGGCGCCTGCCGCAAGGCGTGCGCATGTATACCGGCGACGACTTCAATTACGCCGAGCTGATCGCGGGCGACGCGCACGGCCATTCCGACGCGCTGCTCGGCATCTTCGACGCGATCGCCCCGGCGGCCGCCGCCGCACTCGGGGCGCTTACCCGCGGCGAGCGCGCGACGTTCCACGACATCCTCGCGCCGACGGTGCCGCTCTCGCGCCACATCTTCAAGGCGCCGACCCGCTTCTACAAGACCGGTGTGGTGCTCATGGCCTATCTCAGCGGCCTGCAGGATCACTTCACGCTGGTCGGCGGCCAGGAGAGCGCGCGCTCGACCCTGCATCTCGCCGAGCTGTTCCGCCTCGCCGATGCGGCCGGCCTGCTCGCCGAGCCCGAAAAGGCCGCGGCGCGCATGCGGCTCGTCATGGCGGTGCGCGGGGTCGAGGCGTAATGCGCGACCTCTCGCACGACCGCTCGCTCATCTCGATCAACTCGATGACGGTGAAGCCGTGGTCGCTCGAGGAGCTGGTCGAGGGCTGCGCCCGCGCCGGCGTCGCCGCCATCTCGCCCTGGCGCGACATCGTGCAGGCCTGCGGCCTCGCGCGCGCGGCCGCGCTCGTGCGCGCGCACGGGATGACCGTCACCGGCCTCTGCCGCGGCGGCATGTTTCCCGCCGCCGACGCGGCCGGACGCCGCGCCGCGCTCGACGACAACCGCCGCGCGGTCGACGAAGCAGCGGCTCTCGGCGCGCAGTGCCTCATCCTCGTGGTCGGCGCGCTGCCCAAGGGATCGCGCGACATCGCCGACGCGCGCCGCCAGGTGCGCGACGCGTTGGCCGCGCTCCTGCCCCATGCGCGGCAGGCAGGCGTGCCGCTCGCGATCGAGCCGCTGCATCCCATGTATGCGGCCGACCGCGCCTGCGTGAACACGCTCGCGCAGGCGAACGACCTCTGCGACGAGTTGGGCGAAGGGGTCGGCGTCGCGGTCGACACCTATCACGTCTGGTGGGATCCGGACCTCGGACGGGAGATCAAGCGCGCGGGCACGAGAATCCTCGCTTATCACGTCAACGACTGGCTCGTCCCCACCGCCGATCTGCTGCTCGACCGCGGCATGATGGGCGACGGCGTGATCGACCTGCGCGCGATCCGCGCCATGGTGGAGGCCGCCGGCTATGCCGGCCACTGCGAGGTCGAAGTCCTGTCCGCGAACGATTGGTGGAAGCGCGACCCTGACGAGGTCCTGCGGGTCTGCATCGAGCGGCACCAGACGGTGGTGTGAGGTGCGGCCTCATGCTCTGAGGAGCATCGCAGCGCGGATTGGCGCATACATCGCCATGAACGCGGTCGCGCTACGATGCGTCTCGAAGCATGAGGCCGCCCTCATCCTTCGAGATGCGCGCGCGTGCGTAGGTGTGCGAACCACGATCTCGTGCGCGCGCTCCTCAGGATGAGGGCGGAACAGGGAACGGTGGCTTCGAAAAGTTGGGTCTCGCAAGAGCTCGACCCAACCTACGATGCTACTATGGTATGCAATGACATGCTGGTGGAGAGTTCGCGGACTTGCCGGAGCGGCCGGGACATCGATGGCATGCGGCTTGCTAGATTTCCGCGAAACAACGGGAGGCTGAGGGTGACGAACGCTTTCGGCGACGGGCGATGCGCCTGACGGCAGCCGCGACCGTGGCGGCGCATCGTTCCGGCGAATCGAGCCCGCAAGCGACCATCACCGACTGCTACGCGCGCATCCGCGCCCACGGCGATCCCGCCGTCTTCATCGTGCTGCGCCAGGAGGCCGACGCGCGCGCGCGCGCGCAGGCGCTCGCCGCGGAAGGCAACACCGATCTCCCGCTCTACGGCGTGCCGGTCGCGGTCAAGGACAATATCGACGTCGAGGGCCTGCCGACCACGGCCGGCTGCCCGGCCTTCGCCTATCAGCCGACGCGGGACGCGACCTGCGTCGCCCGCCTCAAGCGCGCCGGCGCCATCGTCGTCGGCAAGACCAACCTCGATCAATTCGCGACCGGGTTGGTAGGCGTGCGCACGCCCTACGGCATTCCGCGCAACCCGTTCAATCCGGCGCTGATCCCGGGCGGCTCGAGCTCGGGCTCCGCGGTCGCGGTCGCGGCCGGGCTCGTGCCGCTGGCGCTCGGCACCGATACCGCCGGCTCCGGCCGGGTGCCGGCCGGATTGCAGAACATCGTCGGCCTCAAGCCGAGCCTCGGCCTGGTCTCGACCGCGGGCGTGGTGCCGGCGTGCCGCACGCTCGATTGCGTGTCGGTATGCGCGCTCACCGTCGACGATGCCTTCGCGGCGCTTGCCGCGATGGCCGGCCCCGATGCCGCCGACCCCTATTCGCGCCCGCGCGCGCTCGGGGCGGTGGGCCCGATGCCCGAGGGCGCGCGGCTCGGCGCGCCCAAGCTTGGCCAGCGCCTGTTCTTCGGCGACACCGCATCGGCCGCGGCCTACGAGGCGGCGCTCGCGCGCCTCGCCGCGCTCGGCGCGGCGATCGTCGAGATCGACATCGAGCCGTTCTACGAGGCGGCGCGGCTCCTTTACGAAGGCCCGTGGCTGGCCGAGCGCTACATCACCGCCCGCGCGCTCATCGCCTCGGCGCCGGAGTCCCTTCACCCCGTCACCCGGCAGATCATCCTCGGCGGCGCGCATGGCAGCGCGGCCGATGCATTTGCCGCCTTCTACCGGCTCGAGGAGCTGCGCCGCGTGCGCGATCATGCCTTCCGTGAGATCGACGCGCTCGCCTTGCCGACGATACCGACGGCCTACACCATCGACGACGTGCTGGCGGATCCGATCGGGCTCAACAGCCGGCTCGGCACCTACACCAATTTCGTCAATCTGCTCGATCTCAGCGCGCTTGCGGTGCCGGCCGCGATGCTGCGCGACGGCACGCCGTTCGGCATCACGCTGATTGCGCCGGCCGAGCAGGATGCCGCGCTCGCCTCGCTCGGCCGCCGCTTCCATGCCGATACCGGGCTGCCGCTCGGCGCGACCGGCGCGCCGCAGCCGCCGCTCGCGCCCGCGCCGAAAATCGCGGCCGACGGCGAGATCGCCGTCGCGGTGGTCGGCGCGCACCTTTCCGGCATGCCGCTCAACCGCGAGCTCAAGTCCTTCGGCGCGCGCTTCCTCGAGGAGACCACGACGGCGCCGGACTATCGTCTGTTCGCCCTTCCCGGAACGACGCCGCCGAAGCCCGGCCTCATACGGGTCGGCGGCGGACGCGGCACCGCAATCGCGATCGAGATCTGGGCGCTGCCGGCCACCGAGTTCGGCCGCTTCGTCGCGGCGGTGCCGGCGCCGCTGTCGATCGGAACGCTCAGCCTCGCCGACGGCCGCCGCGCGAAGGGCTTCCTGGTGGAGGCCGAGGCGACGCAGGGCGCGCGCGACATCTCCGCCTTCGGCGGCTGGCGCGCCTTCATGGCGCAAGCGAAGGCGAGCGCGTAGGGCGGATGAGCGAAGCGTGATCCGCTTTTTTTGCGACGGGTTACGCCTGCGGCTAAGCCGCCCTGCGGCTCCGCAACCGGGAGCAGTCAATCGATGTACTCGGCGGGCTTGGTTTCGGGCAGCGCCGTCCACACCAGCGCCAGGCCCGCGACGGTGACCGCGGCCATCGACGCAAATCCGACCCAATGCGATGCCGGTCAGCGTGCCGACCACGCCCTGCGCCAGGTTGAAGCGGCCGGTGCCGGTCGTGAGGTCGGTGATCACCAGGATCGTCAGCACCGTGATGACCGCGCCGGTCACGCCGTCGAGCAGCTGGACGAGGATCATGACCCAGGGCTCGCTGACCACCGAGAACAGGAGCGCGCGCGCAGCCTCGGTGCCGAAGCCGACGAGCAGCAGCGGCTTGCGTCCCCAGAGCTCGGACCAATAGCCGATCCACGGCGCCAGGACCGCGACGACGATCTGCGGCACGACGATCAGTCCGGCCATGAACAACGGGCTGAGCGCAAGCTTGCTCAGCGCCAGATTCTCGCCGACCAGCGGCAGCACCGAAGCGTTGGAAAACTGGAACAGCACCATTGCGCCGGCGAACAGCAGCAGATTCCGGTTCTTGCCCAGATCGGCGATCCGCTGCACCTCGAGCGAGCGATCGCGCATGGCGGCATTGCGGGCGCGCATGTAGTCGATCTCGTCCGGCCGGATCCGATCGAGCGCGATCAGCGCGGGAATGCACAACAGCGCGGTGACCACGAATATCGCGCTCACCGACGCATAGATGCCCAGCGCTCCCATGGCGAGCGCGGTGACGGCATTGCCGGCCGCGGCGAACCGAAAGTTTCGACCGACGCGGCATGACATGCCGTGCCGGCCGGCAAGGCCGAGGCTGATCGCCGCGATCGCCGGCCCCACGATCCCGCCGGTCACGCCGTGCAGGATCTCGGCCACGAATACGAGGGTGAAGCTCGGATGGAGCGCGAGAATCAACGCCGAGGCGGCAATGGCGACGACGCCGAGCGCGACCAATCCCCGCTTCCAGCGCACGGCGTCGGCAAGCGCGCCGCCCGGGATTTGCGCGCCGACGCCGGCCAAGGCGCCGGCCGTCAGCGCCAGCCCGACGTCCTGCTTGGACCAGCCCAAATCCGCCAGATAGAAGGCCAGAAACGAGCCGAAGCTCATCTGCACGTCGGCAATGAAGAAGTTCGTCCAGTCGAGACCGCGTCGGCTGCGATCGGAGACCTCCTTGTCGCGAAGCTTCCGCCGTTGCCGGTGCTCGGAGATCACGCGCCGCGAGCGGGACGAAAACTCGATGACGGATTGCTTGATCGCCGAGCGCCGGTTGCGGGGAGGTCGCGAGCCCGGCGATTCCGGGTGCGGCGTTTTACTGACTGGCTGCGCACTCATTGGCTGACTTTACTCGTGGCAGCGGGCCGGCCGGCCCTGCGTCATGGTAAGCGGCTGCCAGCGTCTCGGTTCCATGCGGGGTCGTAGCGCATCTTACGATGTCGTAGGGTGGGCAAAGGCGCGGGCCAGGAATTCCGAACTCACCACACGAGCGGTGCAGCGCCGTGCCCACGCGTCCTGTTCCCGCGGTCGCCGATCGCCACGTGGGCACGGCGCACGCGACCGAGCTCCCGGTGGGTCCCTGGGTTATTCAACGTGCGCCTTTGCCCACCCTACGGGCTGGGGAGCGCGCATCACTCCGGCTTGACGCCCGCGAGCTTCACGAGCTTGGCCCACTTCTCGGTGTCCGCCGACCACAGCTTGCCGAGCTCGTGCGCGCTGAGGACGATCGGCCGACCGCCGAGCTCGGCAAGGCGCGCCTTGATGCGCGGATCGGTCAGCCCCGCGTTGATCTCGCGATTGAGCGTCGCGATGATCTCGGGCGGCGTGCCGGTCGGCACGCCGACTCCGGTCCAGCCGCTCACGTCGTATCCCGGCACCGTCTCGCCCACGGTCGGCACCTCCGGCACGACGTCCGACCGCGCCGGGCCCGTCAGCGCGAGCGCGCGCAACGCGCCGCTGCGGATATGCGGGAGCGAGTTCGGCAACGCGTCGATGCCGGCCTGCACTTGCCCGCTGAGCAGGTCGACGACCATCGGCGCCCCGCCGCGGTAGGGCACGTGCAGCAGGGTGACGCCGGTCATGACCTTGAGCAGCTCGATCGCCAGATGACTGATCGTGCCGACGCCGAACGAGGCCATGGTGACCTTGCCGGGATTGGCTTTCGCGTAGGCGATGAACTCGGCCATGGTCTTGGCCGGGACCGACGGGTTGACCTCCATCACGAAAGGCAACTCGGCGAGCGCCGCGACCGGCGCGATGTCGCGCAGGAAGTTGAACGGCAGCGTCTCGTAGAACGACGTGTTGATCGCGTTGGTGACCGTCGCGAACAGGAGCGTGTATCCGTCGGGCGGCGAATTGACCACCGCCTGGACCGCGAGATTGGTGCCGGCGCCCGGCTTGTTCTCGATGACGAAGGACTGACCCAGCCGCTCCGCCAGCCAGTTGCCCATGATCCGCGCCACGATGTCGGTCGAGCCGCCCGCCGGATATCCGACCACCCAGCGCACCGGCCGGCTCGGATAGGCCTGCGCGCGAACAACGCGCGGGCCGGCCGCAAGCGCGGCGGCACCCGCGGCCAGATGCAGAAATCGACGGCGTTTCATCATTTCCTCAATCCGCCTTCGCCCCCGAGAACTTGACCACCTTGCCCCACTTCTCGGTCTCGTCGGCGACGAGCTTGCCGAACTCGGCCGGCGAGCCCGCAACCAGCGTGGCGCCCATGTCGGCAACCCGCGTCTTCATCCGGGGATCGGCGAGCACCGCGTTGATCTCCTTGTTGAGCCGGTCGATGATCTCGACCGGCGTGTTCTTCGGCGCTCCGACGCCGTACCACGCGCTCGATTCATAGCCGGGAACGAAATCGGCCACGGTCGGGACCTCCGGCAGCAGCTCCGAGCGCGTCGCGCTGGTGACCGCGAGCGGCCGCAGCTTGCCGGCCCGGATGTACTCAATCGAGGTCGGCAGGTTGTCGAACATGACCTGCACCTGGCCGCCGAGCAGGTCGGTCAGCGCCGGCGCCCCGCCGCGATAGGGCACGTGCACCATGTTGACGCCGGCCATCATCTTGAACAGCTCGCCCGACACGTGGATCGTCGACCCGTTGCCGGACGACGCCATGTTGATCTTGCCCGGATTGGCCTTGGCATAGGCGATGAACTCGGGAACGGTCTTGGCCGGAACCGAGGGATTGACCTCCATGACGTTGGGAAAGCGGATCAGGCCGGCGACCGGCGCGATGTCGCGGATGAAATCGTGGTTGAGCTTTTCATAGAGCGTGGCGTTGATCGCGTTCGCCGGGGCGACGAGGAGAAGCGTGTAGCCGTCCGGCGGCGCATGCACGACGGCCTCGGTGGCGATGTTGGTGCCGGCGCCCGGACGGCTTTCGACCACGACCGGTTGGCCGAGCCGCTCCGAAAGCCACTGCCCCACCAGCCGCGCGGTGAGGTCGGCCGAGCCGCCGGGGGGATAGCCGATGATCAACCGGACCGCCCGGGTCGGATAGGTCTGTGCGCCCGCGATGCGCGGCGCGGCCGCAAGCGCGGCAGCCCCCGCGGCCACACGCAGAAATCGACGGCGGGGAAATTTCATGGTGATCCCTCCTCCGGCGACATGCGGGCGCGAGCATCCAGGCTTTCCCGGCACCTCACAAGACGGATGTCGTTTGGCGCGCACCGTCAGTCCCTTCTACACGCAATACAGAAGCGCTTGTAGCCGGGAAAGGTCAAATTGCGATCGCGTGCCCGCTTCGTGACGACAAGATTGCCGTTGAGCTCCAGAAGCATCTTGAGGACCGCGCAAATCACCTTGTAGGCGAGAACGGGTCCAAGACACGAATGGCGTCCGGATCCAAACCAAAGATGCTTGAGCTCATTGGGAATCGATCGTCTGATGTCGAACGCATGAGGTTGCGGCAAGAAACCGCCGTGCTTCAAGATGGCATAGAACACGACGTAAATCCTGGCGCCTTTCGGGAAGCTACGCCCGTCGACGGTTACTGGTCCGGTCGTAACCCTGAAGAGGACATTGGAAGGGCTGATGAATCGAAGGCTCTCGTCGACGGCGCCCTTGAGCAGTGCCGGGTCGGCCCGTATCTCCGCGAATGCGCCGGAATCGAGCAGGACCGCAACGATGCGCGGCACCGCAATCGTGACGATCGCAGTGCCGGCGACCAGGAGGGACGTCAGCAATCCCTCCACATCTGGATAGGAAAAACCCGCTGCTTTCAGGCCGCCGATGATGCAAAGCGGATTGGAATTCCGCTCGTAAGCCTGACGCGTATATTCGGCAAGCCTGTTATGAACGGCCTTGGCGGAGCTCGCCTCGGACTCGGAGAGCAGCCTCTTCGCCAATGTCCCGTAAGAGGTGAGACGCGCGCTGAGGCGATAGATCTGCTTGTAGTTCTCCTCCGCCTCCGCGCCCGTCGCCTCGATTCCGAGCACCCGGGCAAAAACCCTCGATGACAATCCGCGCATGACGTCCGACAGATCGACGGGCTCGCCGCCATCGAGCAGCCGTCGCAGCCGCTCCACAGATCGGCGCAGCTCTTCGCCAGCGAGGCTCTCCAATACGTCGTCTTCGAAAAACTTGCGCAGATAGGATTTGAGCTCCCGGTGCTCCGGGCCCTCCATGTTGAGCAGCGCAAACTCGCCGAGCACTTGCGTGAACCATGCGCCATATGAGCCGACGTCCCTGTTGCTGACATTCGGATCATCGAGAACGGCCTTGGCGATGGCCGGATTGTGAACGAAATATCCGAGCGGCGGGACGTAGACGACATCCCCCAGCCGCCGGACGGTATCCAAGAAAAGAAACGAGAACGGACGATTGCATATGCGAACGAGAAACTCGTGCCAGCGGGCTTTTCTTTGGCCGGGCATCCTGCCGTTCCGATTTCAGCGTGCCGAGATCGCTCTAATATACGAACTGCGCACCGACGATGGAGATTCCCGCGGCGACCGTCCCGACATGGACCCGATCGCCGCGATTCAATCGCCCATCCTTGGCGGCGATACTGAGGCCGAGCGGGATCGAGGCGGCGACGGTGTTGCCGTATTCGGCAAAGGTCTTGACGATCCGACGGGCGGAAATCTTGCTGGTCCGCACGGCGACGTCGATCATGCGCGCCGCGCCCGCGTGTGGAACCAGGACATCCACCGTCTCGCCTCGCAGAGAATCATCGTTGCGCACGCAGTCCATCCAAACCCGGAAGCCTTGCGTCAACAATTCCTGCGATCGCGTATGAAACCGCATGCCTTCGAGCGGCGCGACCGCCAGCTGTGAATAGCGCCGAACGTCCCGCAGCGGAATGATCGCGAGATCCCCGAATTCGCCGAACGAACGGGAATAGAACCTGATTGCCCGGCTGTCGTCCGTGCGTGCCACGACGGTCGCTGTCGCCGCCTCTCCGATTGTGAACGTGCCGCCCAGACGCTCCAGGTCGCCTACGTTCTTGATCTCCCAGACGCCGGGGTCGTCGTAGAATCCGGATTCGCAATTGACGAGCAGTCCAAGTTTTCCGGCACCGGACAAAAAGAAAGCTTCCGCCACCTGCAGCGCTCGCAACCAGCTTGCACAGGCATCCAGCACGTCGAAGCAGGTGCAGCCCGATGCACCAAGGGCGTGCTGCACCGCAGAAGCGGTCGAGGGAACCAGAAAGCCGCGTGCAACGCCGCCGTAGATGATGAAATCGAGCTGGCGCGCGCGCACGTCGGCGGCCGCAAGCGCGCGCGCGCAGACGTCGAGAGCGAGGTCGATGGGTCGTTCCCGACCGTCGCTGAGGAAACGATTGTTCGACCCGTAGGAGCGGAACAGATCCCCGAGAAATCGCGCGGTATGCTCGAGCTCGCGGTCGGCGAGCGCGCCGCGACTGGCCGACGTGACGCGATCGATAACCCTTTCGTTCGAATACGCGGTGCCGGGAACGGCGTGCTCGACGGCGAGAATCTTCACGTGCGCCCCCTCATCCCGACATTCTCGCGTGCTTCAAGGGTCCGGTCAAAGCAGCGATCTTTCGCGAATGCTCGACCGCCCTGCGCGCGCTTTCGCCGTGGGTGAAGAGCGCTGGATGCGAGCACGACCAGACTTGCCGCTCGAGCCGAGTTCTCATCGGAACATGCACTTTTCTATCATACTGCAATATTCTGTGCCATGCGGGGCGGCGCGCCGCGCACGCTTCTGATGCGGACTACCGTCCGGCACGCCGATCGCGGGTCAATCTTGGACGGCTGATTGACAGCCCCGCGCGAACTGACCTACTGCTCCGGCGTTCACGAGGGGCCGTGCCGCAGATGGTGTCGCATTTAGCCGCAGTCGGGCGCGCGGCTCTATTCGTCTGCGCCGCACCGGCGGTGGTAACGGCTGCCGTCAATGATGCGCGGGCGCAAGCCAGATTTGAGCTGAGCTATACGATCTCGCTTGCCCGGATATCTTTTGCCGAGGTCACGGTGTCTGCCGAGATCGGCGTGAGCGAATATTCGATGTCCGGCGACGGCCGCATCCGGAGCTTGACGGGAGCGGCCACGACCAGCACGGGCTCGTCGTCGGTCCGCGGGATCGTGGAAGGCTCTCGCTTGGTGCCGACAACATTCAACTCGAAGAGCGCCTTCGAGGGAGAGCCGCTGGACGTCACGGTGACCTTCGAGGACGGCAACGTGAAGGAGGTCAGCGCTTCGAAGTCGAAGCGAGCCGGCGCGCAGCTCGATGATGCGCAGCGCCGGGCCGTCCTCGACCCCCTGACCGCGCTGCTGATTCCGGCCGATCTGACCGACGCGGCATGCCGGCGTACCGTTCGTATCTTCGACGGGTACCAACGCTTCGACGTCGCGCTCGCGTTCAAGCGCATGGGCGCGGTCAAGGCGAAGGAAGGCTACGCCGGTCCGGCAGTGGTTTGCTCGGGCGCTTACAAGCCGGTCGGCGGATCTCGCGGGTCGGCCACCGTGCCCGGTTTCATGATGGACCTTCTGGTCGGTCGCGAGATGGAGATAACCCTTGCTCCGGTCTCCGGCACCGGCGTGCTGGCACCGTTCCAGACGACGATCGAAAGCATGCTCGGGAACGCGGTGGCGCAGGCAAGCCGTTTCAAGGCGGTGGCGCAGTAGCCGCCGGGGCTTCACTCGGCCTTGATGTTCGCCGCCTTGATGATCGGCCACCACTTCTCGATCTCGGCTTTTTGCAGCGCCGCGAGAGCCTCCGGCGTCTGTCGGTCCAGGGGCCAAATCTCCTGGCCCACGTCGGTGAAGCGCGTGCGCACCGCCGGGTCGGCGAGCGCTTCCCGCACGGCCGCAATCAGCCTCGCGACGACATCCCTGGGCGTGCCCTTGGGCACCCACAGTCCATGCCAGAAGGTAGCGTAAACCCCCGGCACGCCGGCCTCGTCCATGGTCGGAACCTCGGGCGCGGCGCACCAGCGTTTCGCCGCCGTGACCGCATAGGACCTGAGCCGGCCGCCGCGAACATGGGCCAGGTAGCCCGCGGCCTGGCCAAAGGTCAGGTCGATCTGCCCGGCCACCAAATCCTGCAACAGCGGGGCGCCGCCGCGATAGGGCACCAATTGGAAGCTGGTGCCGGTCTGCTTCTGAAAATGGACGGCGGCGATATCCGGCAGGCCGCCGACGCCGACCGACCCCACCGTCGCCTCCCCCGGACGTGCCTTCAACCAGGCGATCAGCTCCGCGAGGTCTTTCGCCGGCAAGGCATTTTTTCCGACGATCCATTGCGGCGTATCGGCGATGAGCGACACAGGCTCGAAGTCCTGAACCACGTCGTACGGCAGCTTGTAGACCGCGCCATTGAGGACGTGCGTTTGCACGTGGCCGATGCTGAGCGTGTAACCGTCGGGCGCCGCCCGCGCGACCCGACCGACGCCGATGCTGCCGCCGGCACCGGACACGTTCTCGATGATCACGGACTGGCCGAGCGAGGTCTTCACGCGGTCGGTCAGGATGCGCGCGAGCGTATCGGTCGGCCCGCCGGCGGGGAACGGCACGATCATGGTGATCGGGCGCGACGGATAGGGCTCGGCAGGCGCCGCGCCCACGGCGGCGATGCCAAAGCCCGTCGCCCATGCAAGCAAGATCATTCGTGCCGCGATCATGGCGTCATCCCGTCCCTGCTGCGTGCAACAATCTGGCAGCGCTGCGGCCGGCGTCCTGCAGGATCATGTCGGCGCCTTTCTCCGCAATCATCACGACCGCCGCATTGGTGTTGCCGGAGACGACGGTGGGCATGACCGAGCCGTCGACCACGCGCAGGCGCTCGATGCCGCGCACGCGCAGCCGCTCGTCGACCACGGCGGCGGGATCCGGGCCCATGCGGCAGGTGCTGGTCGGATGAAATACGGTCGTGCCGGTCGCGCGCGCGAAGGCGAGCAGCTCCGCGTCGCTCGTGCAGCGCGGGTCGGGCGCGCGCTCCTCGGCGATGTAGCGGCGCATCGCCGGCTGACCCATGATCCGGCGCAAGAGCTTCATTCCGGCCACGATCGTGTCGCGGTCGGATCGGCTCGACAGGTAACGCGGCTGGATCGCCGGCGGCTGCCGCGGATCGGCCGACGTGATGCGCACGAAGCCGCGGCTCTCCGGCCGCAGCTGGCACACCGACGCGATGAAGCCGGGGAAGGAATGGAGCGCGGCGCCGACCGCGTCGGCGCTGAAAATGATGAAGTGCACCTGGACGTCGGGGGTCGCGGCGAGCGGGCTGGTGCGAAAGAACCCGCCGGCATAGCCCGCGCCGATCGCGAGCAACCCCTTCCTGAACAGAAGATAGCGCAGTCCGGCGCCGGTCCGATGCCGCCAACTGTTGACCACGTCGTTCATGGTGATCGGCTGCGTGCAGCGGTATTGCATGCGGACCTGAAGGTGGTCCTGCAGCTCGGCTCCGACGCCGGGGAGGTCGGCGACCACGTCGATGCCCAACGACTTGAGCAGCGGCGCCGGTCCGAGGCCGGAGAGCTGCAGGAGCTGCGGCGAGTTGAACGCGCCGGCGGCGACGATGACCTCGCCGTCGGCGCGAGCGATGTGGGTCGCGTCGCCGCGCCGGTATTCGACGCCGACCGCGCGCCGCCCCGAAAAAAGAATGCGGCTCGTCAGCGCGTTCGAGACGACGGTGAGGTTTCCCCGGCGGCGCGCCGCACGCAGATAGCCGACCGCGGTCGACCATCGCCGACCGCGCCGCGCGGTGAGCTGGAAATAGCCGGCGCCTTCCTGGGCCGGTCCGTTGAAATCGTCGTTGCGCGGGAAGCCCGCCTGCTGCGCCGCTGCGATGAAAGCCTCGCACAGCGGATGCGGCTCGCATACGTCGGAGACCGCGAGCGGTCCGCCCACCCCGTGCAAGGAATCTTCGCCGCGCTCCTGGTCCTCGGCGCGGCGGAAATAGGGCAGCACGTCCTCGAAGCTCCAGCCGGCATTGCCGAGCTGGCGCCAATGATCGAAATCCGCCGGCTGACCGCGGACATAGAGCAGGCCGTTGATCGAGCTCGACCCGCCCAGCACTTTCCCACGCGGCTGGACGATCCGCCGGCCGTCGAGCTCCGGCTCGGGCTCCGAGCTGTAGAGCCAATTGACCTTGGCGTTGGAGAACAGCTTGCCGTAGCCGAGCGGGATGTGGATCCAGATGTTGCGGTCGTGCCCGCCCGCCTCCAAGAGGAGAACGCGATGGCGGCCGGAGGCGGTCAGGCGATCGGCGAGAACGCAGCCGGCGGAGCCGGCGCCGACGACGATATAATCGAAGGTTACCGCGCTCGCCGCCATGATCCGCCCGCCGAAAGACTGGAGCATTTTCAGGAAAAAGCCTGCCCCGGACTTGATACGGGGTGGGAACCGGTTTTCCGTCCGAACATGCGACCACGAAAAAGAGCTACAGCACCAGCTCGGTCGCCGGATCGATCAGGTGCATGTGATTGAGGTTGGCGCAAAGCCGCATCGGCTGCCCCGGCGCCGACGCCGCGTCCGGCTCCACGCGCGCGCAGACCTCGGTGCCGTTCACCGTGAAGAACACCATCGTCTCCATGCCCATCGGCTCGACGACGTCGAGCGTCACCGTGAACTCGCAGCGCGGGTCGCGTCCCTCCCCGCGCGGCTCGGTCATGTGCTCAGGCCGCAGCCCGAAGATCAGCGCCTTGCCCGCGGACGGCTGATAGCGGGCGGTATGCGTCGGCGGCACCGGCAGCACCAGCCCTTCGCCGAGCCGCAGCAACAGGCCCTCGCCGTTCCGCTCCAGGCGGCACGACAGGAAGTTCATCGCCGGCGAGCCGATGAAGCCGGCAACGAAGCGGGTCTTCGGCCGATGGTAGAGCTCCTGCGGCCTGCCGACCTGCTCGATGCGGCCGCCGTTCATCACCACCACCCGGTCGGCGAGCGTCATGGCCTCGACCTGGTCGTGGGTGACGTAGATGGTCGTGGTCTTCACCTGCTGATGCACGCGCTTGATCTCGGTGCGCATCTGCACGCGCAGCTTGGCATCGAGGTTGCTGAGCGGCTCGTCGAACAGAAATACCTTCGGGTTGCGCACGATGGCGCGTCCCATCGCCACCCGCTGCCGCTGGCCGCCGGACAGCTGCTTCGGCCGCCGGTCGAGCAGGTCCGAGATGTCGAGGATCTTCGCCGCCTGCTCGACCCGCGAGCGGATCTCGGCCTTCGCTATCCGCCGCAGCCGCAGCCCGAACGACATGTTCTCGAACACCGTCATGTGCGGGTAAAGCGCGTAGTTCTGGAACACCATCGCGATGTCGCGATCCTTCGGCGGGACGTCGTTGACGACCTCGCCGCCGATCAGGATGTCGCCGGCGGTAGCCTCCTCGAGCCCGGCGATCATCCGCAGCGTCGTGGTCTTGCCGCAGCCCGAAGGCCCCACCAGGACGACGAATTCCTTGTCGGGAATGTTGAGGCTGATGCCGCGCACCGCATGGTCCCGATCGAACCGCTTCACGACGTCGCGCAATGCCACATCGGCCATCGCTCACCCCTTGGTCGCGCCGGCGGTCAGGCCGGCGATGTAATAGTCCATCAGGAACGCGTAGATGAGCAGCGGCGGCGCCGCCGCGACCAGCGCGCCGGCCATCAGCATGCCCCATTTGTAGACGTCGGCCTTGATCAGGCTGGTGACGGTGCCGACCGTCAACACTTGCTGGTCGGCGCTGAACAGGAACGCGATCGGATAGACGAACGCCGCCCACGACACCGTGAACGCGAAGATCATCGCGGCGATGATGCCGGGCAGCGCGACCGGAATGAATATCTTGAGCAGGATCTGCGTATAGCCCGCGCCGTCGATCAACGCCGCTTCGTCGAGCTCCTTCGGGATCGACTGGAAATATCCGATCATGATCCAGGTGCAGAACGGCACGGTCAGCGTCGGATAGACGAGAACCATGCTCCAATAGGAGTTCAGGAGGCCGAGGCCGCGCACGATCTGGAACAGCGGGATGAACAGGAGGGTGTCCGGAATGAGGTAGGTGAGGAAAATGCCGGTGGCGAGCATTCCCGATCCCCAGAACCGCATGCGCGAGAGCGAGAACGCGGCGAGCACGCTCACCACCATGGTGATGGCGACGACGCACAGCGTAACGACGACGGTGTTCTTGAAATAGATCAGGAAGTCGGTTTCCCTGAACAGCAGCCGATACTGCTCGAGCGTCACGCCGTTGGCGATGATCCACGGGTTGGTCGCGAGATGGGCGACCTCGGCGTCGGTCTTCAACGACGTCACGATCATGTAGTACGGCGGGATCAGGAAGAAGATCGCGAACAGGATCAGGAAGAAATAGGACGTGAGGAGGGCCCAGCGCCGGCTGCGCCGGAGGCTCGTCCCGCCGCCGATGCGCGCAGGCTCGGAAACCGCGGCGGTCGCCGTCATCCGATCGCTCTCCCGCGCTTGTGCACGCCGCGCAATATGAAGACGGCGGAGACCGCGAGGATCGGGAACATGAACAGCGATACCGAGGCGCCGAGCGGGAGGTCGCCCGAGCGGATGCCGAGCAGGAACGCGTAGGTCGCAAAAACGTGCGTCATGTTGCGCGGCCCGCCCGCCGTCATGATCTGCACGATGTCGAAATTGGCGAAGGTCACGATCAGCGAGAACAGCACCGTGATGGCGATGATGTTGCGCATCATCGGCAGCGTGATGTGCAGGAATCGCTGCCAGGCGTTGGCGCCGTCGATGGCGGCCGCTTCGTAAAGCTGCTCCGGAACGGATTTGAGCGCGGCCAGATACATGATCAGGAAGAACGGCGCCCCGTACCACACGTTCACCAGGATCACCGAGAAGCGCGCCCAATAGGGATCGCTCAGCCAGGGAATGTCGGTCCCGCCGAAACCCTTGATGAGCCAGTTGAACGCGCTGTGGGTCGGATCGAACAACCACCACCACCCCAACGTCGACAGCGCGAGCGGAATGACCCACGGCACCAGCAGCATGCCGCGCCACTTGCGCTGACCCTTGCTCGGCAGATTGTTGACGAGGTGCGCGGTCACGAGCCCGATCAGCGCCTTGAAGAACACGGCGCTGAGCGCAAAGATCGCCGACTGCTCGATCACCATCCGGAAGGTGTCGCGTCCGAGCAGATAGGAGAAATTGCCGAGACCGATGAATTTGGTCTGCGCCTTGTTCAGCGTGGCGAGATAGATCGAGTAGAACGCCGGGTAGATGATCAACCCGGCCACGATCGCGATCAACGGCAGGCACATCAGGAAGGCGATCGTGCTGCGGCGGCGGATGAGCCGCCGCATGCTGGCATGCGGGCGGGCCGCCGTCTCGGCGAGCTGTCCCGGATATCGCCGGGCAATATCGACCATGGCGTTTCCGTCCCTGGTGGAGAGCCGTCATCGCCGGCGAGAGGCGGCGATGACGCTTACCTCGATTGCCGCCCCCGCGGCGTTGATGTCCGGATCAGGCCGGCGCCGCGTCCTCAGGCCCGCAGGAAGCCTTCGAGCTCGCCCTCCGCCCACTTGACCACCTTGTCGATCGGCTCGTTGCCCTGGCACACCTTGGCGACCATGATCGTGTGGATCGACTGGTTGTAGATTTGGGTCGCGACGTCCGGCCGCGCCGGGTAGCCGGTGATGCTCGGTTGCTCGTCGCCGCGCGGCGGATAATTGTAGACCGTGCCGTGCGGCGGCTCGACCTTCCGCCAGGTGTCGAAATCGTAATAGCTCTTGAACGACGGCAGGTCGTAGCCGACCGACGCCTCGACGAGCTGGCGCGACTGCTCCTTCTCCGAGAGGAATTGCAGCAGGTCCTTGCCCGCCGGCTTGTTCTGCGAGAACGACCACAGGCCGTAGAAGAACGGCAGCTGGCCGACGAACCGGCCGGCCGGGCCGCGCGGCATGTCGTGGGTCCAGCACTGCTCCGCCACTTTCGGGTTGTCGCGCTTGGCGACCGCCCAGGCGCTGGGCGGATTCTGGATGCCGGCGCCCTTGCCGGAGATCAGCCAACGATTGTTGCCGGCGTCGTCCCAGGCGTAGACTTCCGGCGGATTGAACGGCATCAGCTTCTTGAAATATTCGAGCGCCGCGCGCGTGCCGTCGGAATTGACCTTGATGTTGTCCTTCTCGTCGATCATGACCGAGCCGAAGGCGCGGAACATGGCGCCGGTCGAATCGATCGCGTCGCTGGTCTGGCCCATGGGCAGGCCGATCGGGAAGCCGGCCTTGAACAGCTGCTCGGCGCTCTTGAGATAGAGGTCCCAATTCCAGCTCTCGACCAGCTTGGGGTCGCGGGTGTCGCCGGCGGGGAAGATCGCGGTCAGGTCGATGCCGCAGTGCTGCTTGTAGAGATCGAGGCGGGAGCAGCACGGCTTGACCTGGCTGCCGACCGTGGTCGGGATGCCGAACCATTTGCCCTCGTGCCTGGCGAGATATTCGGCGACCGGGCTGATCGGGCCGGCCTTGGCGACGAGCGCCTTGATGATGTCGTCGACCGGCTCGAGCACCGCGCGGTGGACTTGGATCTGCCAGGCGCGGTGCGACATGATGTCGTGGCCGGCGCGGGCCTGGGCTTCGGCGCTGGCGGTCAGGATGTCCTTGTCGCCCTGCGAGGTGATGTAGTCGATCGTCACCTCGACCTTGTGCTTTTCGCCCCATTCGTTGCACAGCCTGGTCAGCGTGTTGTTGGCGCCGGGAACCCAGTGATCCCACACGCCGAGGGCGAGCTTGCCGGCGGCGTGGGAATGGCGGACATAGGGGGCGGAAACGACCGAGGCGGCGGCGAGCGCCGTGGTCTTGAGCAGGTTTCGTCGCGAGATCCGTGGCATGGGCATCCTCCGTCGGGGGTCTGGCTGTCGGTTGAGACCGATCTACCTTGGGGCGCAGCGTACATCATCTGGCGGCTCGCCCTCAAACGGTGAAATTTGGGTTTCCGCCGGCGCGGGTACGACAATAGTCTAAAGCGCTTCCGCGTAAGCCTCGTATTCCTCGCCCACCGTCATGATGTGGACGCGCATGGCTTGGGCGGCGCCCTCGCGGTCGCCGCGCAGGATGGCGCGCACCACGCGGTCGTGCTCCAGGTGCGACTTGGCGAGCCGGCCGAGATTGCGAAACTGGGCGCGGCGGAACGGCTGCACCCGCGCGCGGGTCGCGTGCGTCATCTCGGCGAGATAGCCGTTGCGGGCGCCGGCATAGATCGCGCCGTGGAAGGCCTCGTTGACCTCATGATAGCGTTGCGGGTCGCCGCCGTGGACGAGCGCGCGCAGCGCTTCGTGCACCGCCTCGAGCCCCGCGCGCTCGGCCGGCGTCATGCGCTCGGCGGCGAGCCCCGCGCACAGGGCTTCGAGCTCGGCCATCGCCTCGAACATGCCGACGAGGCGCTCGTCGCTCGGCCGCGCCACCACCGCGCCGCGGTGGGCGCGCAGCTCGATGAGCCCGCTCGCGGCGAGCTGGCGGACCGCTTCGCGCACCGGCGTGCGCGATACGCCGAAACGGCGCGCGAGCTCGGTCTCCTCGAGGCCGGCGCCGGGAGCGATGAGGCCGCGCACGATGTCGTCGGCGAGCGCCACGCGCAGCTCCTCCGCCAGCGTCCGCCGGCCGGCGACCGGCAGGCTGCGCGCCGCGGCGCGCGCCGACGAGCCCGGTTCAGGGCGAGTGTCACCAGCGCGTTCACGCGCGTCTTCCGACGCGCTATGCGCGCGCACTTCAGAGTCGCCGCGCTGGCCGCTCGCTTCGCTCGCCAGCGCGGCGGGCCGCACCCGCTCGGCGAGAGCGCATTCAGTTTCGCTGGAAACTGAATGCGCTCTCACTTTGTTACGTGGTCGCATTTTCGAACGGAAAACCGGTTCCCACCCCGGATCAAGTCCTGGATCAAGTCCGGGGCAGGCTTTTTCCTGAAAATGCTTTGGCGTCACGACGACGACCCCGCGGGCTCGTCGATCAGGCTCACATGCGCGGCGACCACCCGCCAGCCGTCGTCGAAGCGAACCCAGGCCTGCATCTGGCGGCCAACCTTGCCGGGCGGCGACGCGCGGTGAAACAGCGTCGAGGCCACGGCGAAATGTCGGCCGTAGGTAGTGATGACCGTCTTCGACAGGGTGCGTGCCAGGCCGACCGGCGAGCGGGCGACGCGGAATGCCTTGATCGCATCGTAGCCGTAGAGGATCTCGGCGGCGCCGTAGCGGATGCTGCGGGGGTCTTCGCGGAAGATCGCATTCAGCGTCGCGACGTCGTTGGCCATCAGCGCCCGCTCGTAGCGCGCGAATGCCGCCGTCACCTCCGCGACGGCCTCCGGGCGGTCGATGTCCATGACATTCATCCCTTGATCATCGGTTCGCCCGCCGCCGCCACGCCGGCCTGCTCGAGCGCATGGGCGATCCGCAACGCAACGTCCTCCCGCCACGGCGCGGCGATGATCTGCACGCCGATCGGCATCGGTTTGAGCGGTAGCGGCACCGCCACCACCGGGAGGCCGATGAACGAGATCGGCTGGGTGTGGATGCCGAGATTGGCGCGCACGGGCATTTCGACGCCGTCGAGCACGAAGGTCTGCTGTCCGATGCGGGGCGCCGGGCAAGGCGTCGCCGGCGCGAGCAGAGCGTCGACCCCGGCAAACAACTCGAGCACCCGCTCGCGATACCAGCGCCGGAATTTCTGCGCCTTGGCGACGAGCGCGGCGGGGATCATGGCGCCCGCGATCAGGCGGTCGCGCACCGCGGGATCGAAATCGCGCGCGCGCTCGCGCAGGCGGCCGAGGTGCAGCGCGCCTCCTTCGCTCGCGGTGATCACGTAGGCCGCCGCCCGCGCGCGCTTGGCTTCCGGCACCTCGATCTCGTCCGCGACGCCGAGCGCCGCGGCGACGCGCGCGAGCGCGGCCCGCGCCTCGGGAGAGAGGCCGGCGCGAAAGTAGCCGCCGGCGACCGCGATGCGCACGCCCTCGACGCCGCGATCGATGAGCGGCGCCACCGGCTGCGGCGGACGGTCCGTGCAGACCGGGTCGCTCGGGTCGGGACCCTGCATGGCGTCATAGGCGAGCGCGAGATCGCGCGTCGAGCGGGCAAGCGGCCCGACATGATCGAGGCTCGCCACGAACGGGAAGGTGCCGGCGCGCGAAAGCCGTCCGTAGGTCGGCTTCAAGCCGAAAATCCCGCACAGCGAGGACGGCACCCGGATCGAGCCGTTGGTATCGGAGCCGAGCGCGAGCGGAACGAGCCCGCCGGCGACCGCGCCGCCGGAGCCGCCGGAGGAGCCGCCGGTCATGCGGGCCGGATCGTGCGGATTGCGCGAGGCGCCGTCGTGGACGTTCTCGCCGGTGAAGTCGTAGGCATATTCGCCCATGTTGAGCGCGCCGACGAGCACGGCGCCGTTCGCCTCGAGCCGCTCGATCAGCGCGGCGTCGCGCGCGGCCGGGGCGCGGGTCCGGTTGATCTTGGAGCCGGCGAGCGTGGGCAGGCCCGCGATATCGAACAGGTTCTTGACCGCGAACGGCACGCCGACGAGCGGCCCGAGCCGGCGGCCGCTCGCGCGCGCCGCGTCGATCGCCTCGGCCTTGGCGAACGCGCGCGCCTCGAGCACGGCGGTGAACGCGTTGAGCACGCGGTCGAGCTTAGCGATGCGCGCGAGCGCGGCGCCGACCACCGCGGCGGCGCTGGCGCGGCCGTCGGCGACGGCCGCGGCAAGCTCGCTGGCGTGTGCCCATTGCATCGGTCTCGCCCTAGGCCTTGAACACCGGCGCGGGCTCGGCATCGTCCGGCAGCGGAAAGTCCGCGAACAGGCTGGCGAGCCGCAGCGTCACCTCGAGATTGGCCTTGACCATGGGCTTCCAGGCCGGCTCGAGCGGCAGCGCGAGCGCCCGTGCCGCCGCATCGACGAAACGATCGAGCGGATCGCGGCCGGCCGGCTTGGCGCGCGTCTTCCTCTTCGCCGCAGATGCGCGCGCCGACGAGCCCGGTTCAGGGCGAGTGTCCGGCGCGCGCACTTCAGAAGAGTCGCCGCGCTGGCCGCTCGCTTCGCTCGCCAGCGCGGCGCGCGCCGACGAGCCCGGTTCAGGGCGAGTGTCCGGCGCGCGCCCGACGAGCCCGGTTCAGGGCGAGTGTCCGGCGCGCGCACTTCAGAAGAGTCGCCGCGCTGGCCGCTCGCTTCGCTCGCCAGCGCGGCGCGCGCCGCCTTGCGCCCGCCTTTGCCCGGCGATTTCGCTCGCTTTCGCGTCATTGCATTCGCGCCGGCGCGCGCGCCGCCGCCGGCTCGAAGTCGGGACGCGGAATGGCCGCCAGGAGATCGCGCGTATACTGCGCCTGCGGCGCCGACAACACCCGCTCGGTCGGCCCCTGCTCCACGATCCGCCCCGCCTGCATGACGATGACGCGATCGCAAAGGAGCCGCACCACGTTGAGGTCGTGGGACACGAACAGATAGCTCATCCCGAGCGACTCCTTGAGCTCCTGCAGCAGATTGAGCACGACCGCCTGCACCGACACGTCGAGCGCCGCGGTCGGCTCGTCGAGAACGACGAGATCGGGGTCGAGCGCGATCGCGCGCGCGATGCCGACGCGGGCCTTCTGTCCGCCGGAGAGCTGGTGCGGGAAGCGGTCGAGCAGATCGAGCGGCAGGCCGACCCGGCGGGCCAGCACCTCGCAGCGCGCGCGCACCGCGCCGCGGCCGGTCGCCCCGCCGAGGCGTAGGATCGGATCGGCGATCGCGCGCGCCGCGGTGAAGCGCGGATTGAGGCTGTCGGTCGGGTCCTGGAACACCATCTGGATGCGCTTGCGCAGCGGCAGCCCGGCGAATCGCTTGGCCGGGATCGCGCCGATGTCCTCGCCGTCGAACATGATCACGCCGTCGGTCTTGTCGATGAGCCGCATCACCATGGTCGAGGTCGTCGACTTGCCGCAGCCGGATTCGCCGACCAGGCCGACGCTCTCGCCGCGGCCGATCGTGAAGCTGATGCCGTCGACCGCGCGGAACGTATCCGGCTCGGGCGCCGGCCGCCGCCGGAACATGCGGCCGAAGCGCGCGGGTAATCCCTTGCGCGGATATTCCTTGATGAGCTTCTCCACCACCAGGAGCGGCGCTGCTCCGCTCTCCTCACCACCGCCGTTCATCGGATTCGGCCGGCAGGGCGGAGCCGCGGAGCCCGCATCATCGTCCGGCAGCAGATCGCGCAGCGCGGCGCCCGGACGCGGCGTCGCGCGCATGAGCTTGCGGGTATAGGGATGCGCGGGCGCGGTGAAGATCGCACGCGATTCCGCGGTCTCCACCACGCGGCCCTTTTCCATCACCACGACGCGGTCGCAATAGGTGGCGGCGAGCCCGAGGTCATGGGTGATGAGGATGGTGGCCATGCCGCGCCGCCTGGTGAGCTCGACGATCAGGTCCATCACCGTCTTCTGGGTGGTGACGTCGAGGCCGGTGGTCGGCTCGTCGGCGATCAGGAGCTGCGGCCGGCAGGCCAGCGCCAGCGCGATCACCACCCGCTGGCACATGCCGCCGGAGAGCTCGAACGGATAGGCATGGTAGCGCTCGCGCGGGCGCGCGATCCGCACCTGGTCGAGCATCTCGATCGCCTTGTCGGCGAGCGCGGCGGAATCGGCCTGCGCATGCTGCGCCAGCACGTCCTCGATCTGGCGGCCGACCTTGCGGATCGGATTGAGCGCGGCGCGCGGATTCTGGAAGATCATCGAGATCTCGCGCCCGCGCAGATTGCGCATCTCGTCCTCGCCGGCGCCGCCGATGTCGAGACCGGTGAAATGCACGGCGCCGGCGGCGATGCGGCCGGCGCGGTCGAGAATCCGCATGACCGCGTAGGACGTCACCGACTTGCCGGAGCCGGACTCGCCGACGATGCCGAGGGTCTCGCCCTTGGCGACGCTGACGTCGACATGCTCCACCGCGCGCACGATGCCGCGCCGGGTCGAGAATTCGACCGTGAGATCGCGGACCTCGAGCAGCGGCAGCGGCTGCGTCATCTACGCCCTCACGTGCGCCGCTGCGGGTCGACGATGTCGCGCAACCCGTCGCCGAGCAGGTTGAAGCAGAACACCGCCAGCATCAGCGCGGCGCCGGGAAAGAACGCGATCCACCATTCGCCCGACACCATGAAGGCCGCGCCCTCGGCGACCATGATCCCCCATTCCGCGGTCGGCGGGCGCACGCCGAGCCCGATGAAGGAGAGGCCGGCGGCATTGAGGATGGCGTAGCCCATGGTCAGCGACATCTGCACCACCATGATCGGCATGATGTTCGGCAGGATGTGGCCGAGCAGGATGCGCAGCTCGCCGTTGCCGGAGAGCCGCGCCGCCTGCACGAAGCCGGCCTCGCGGCGGACATTGGCTTCGGCGCGCGCGACCCGCGCGTAGAGCGGGAAGTTCACGATCGCGGTCGCCAGCACGATGTTCTGCACGGTGTTGCCGAGCGCGGCGACGATGCCCATGGCCAGCACGAAGAGCGGGAAGGCCATGATGGTGTCGGCGACGCGGCCGACGATGCGGTCGGTCCAGCCGCCGAAGAAGCCGGCGGCGACGCCGGCGAGCCCGCCCATCAGGAACACCAGCGCCACCGAGGCAACGGCGATGACCAGGTCGAGCCGGGTGGCGCTGGTCACGCGGCTGAACACGTCGCGCCCGAGCTGGTCGGTGCCGAACCAGTGCGCGAGCGAGGGCGGCTTGAGCGCGGCGGCGGTATCGCTGGCGAGCGGGTCGTAGGGAACGAGGTGCGGACCGAGCACGGCCGCCAGCACGATCAGCAGGAACAGCGCGAAGGCAAAGGCGGTGACCGTATTCTCGCCGAGGATGTAGCGGGCGTGGCGCAGCATTGCGCGCGCCGACGAGCCCGGTTCAGGGCGAGTGTCCGGCGCGCGCACTTCAGAAGAGTCGCCGCGCTGGCCGCTCGCTTCGCTCGCCAGCGCGGCGCGCGCCGACGAGCCCGGTTCAGGGCGAGTGTCCGGCGCGCGCCGCGCCGACGAGCCCGGTTCAGGGCGAGTGTCCGGCGCGCGCACTTCAGAAGAGTGGGGGCGCTGCGTCGGCAGGGCGATATTGGTCATGCCTCGATCCTCACACGCGGATCGATCACCCCGTAGAGGACGTCGATGATGAGATTGAGCGCCACGTACATCACCGCCATCGTGAGCACGAAGCCCTGCAGCGGCGCGAAATCGGACGCGATCAGCGCCTCGACCGCGAACGAGCCGATGCCGGGCCAGGCAAAGACCTTCTCCACCAGCACGTTGGCGCCGAGCAGGAAGGAGAACACCATGCCCAGCGTGGTGACGACCGGCAGCATGGCGTTGCGGAAAGCGTAGGTGACGACCACCGTGAACGGCGCAAGCCCGCTGGCGCGCGCGGTGCGCACGAAATCGGAGGCGAGCACGGCGAGCATGGAGGCGCGGGTCATGCGCGCGATCGGCGCCAGCGAGAAGATGCCGAGCGTCAGCGCCGGCAGGATCAGCTGCTTGAGGCTCGCGACGAACAGCCCGCCGTCGCCCGCGATCAGGCTGTCGATCAGGTAGAAGCCGGTCACCGGCGGCGGCGGACTGTAGAAGACGTCGAGCCGCCCGAGCGGCGGCGGCGCCCAGCCCAGGAGATAGTAGAAGACGTAGAGGAGGATCAGCCCGGTGAAGAACACCGGCAGCGACACGCCGGCGGTCGATATCACCCGACAGGCGTGGTCGATGATCGAGTTCGGCCGCGTCGCCGCCAGAATGCCGAGCGGCACCGCGACCGCCATCGACACGATCAATCCGATGAGGGTGAGCTCGGCCGAGGCCGGCAGCCGGGACTTGATCTCCTGGCCGACCGGCTGCCCGGTGGTGAGCGAGGTGCCGAGGTCGCCGCGCGCGAGATCGCCGACATAGCCGACGAACTGCCGGTAGAGCGGCTGGTCGAGACCGAGCTTGACCCGGATCTGCTCGATCGCCTCCTTGGTGGCGGCGGGTCCGGCGAAATAGGCGGCGGGATCGCCGGGGAGCGCCCGCGTCAGCAGGAACGTGACGATCACCACGCCGACGAGGCTCGGCACCGCGATCAGCAGGCGCTTGAGGATCATTGTCAGCATGGGTTTGCTCTCGCCGGCCTCCCCTGTCGCCCCCGCGAAAGCGGGGGCCCAGTATTCCAGCGACCGCTGTGTGTGGCACGATGGGTCCCCGCTTGCGCGGGGACGACAGTCCTCACCCCTTCGCCAGCGCGCGGTAATCGAGCCGGCGGTGGAACCAGTACTGATAGCCCGACACGTTCTTCTGCATCGCGACGTTGACGTAAGGTTGATAGAGCGGGATGCGCGGGATGTCGGCGAAGGCGAGATCGACGAAGCCTTTGACGTCCTTGTCGTAGGCGGACTTGTCGCCCTCCGCCGCCGCGGTCACGGCGCCGTCGATGAAGCCGTCCATTGCCTTCGACTGGTAGCTCATGGTGTTGAAGATCGAGTTCTTGCCGTGATAGCACCAGATGAAGAAGTATTCGGGATAATCGAGCCAGCCAGAGAACACGTTGGTGTAGAGCGGCAGCACCTTCTTGTTGAGCTCGGTGCGCCAGGTCGCGCCCGGGATCTTGTTGATGGTGCACCTGATGCCGATCTGGGCGAGGCTCTCCTGGGTGAGCACGCAGATCGGCTCGTTGACGCCGGCAAAGCCGAGATCGAAGGAGAGCGTGGTCTCGAAGCCGTCGGGATGGCCCGCTTCCGCCATCAGCGCCTTGGCCTTGGCGATATCGGTCTTGTACGCGTGCGGCTGCGGCCAGGCGACCTCGGTCGGCGCGCCGGGCGCCGCCCCGAACATCGGCTTGGCGAGACCGAACAGCGCCGCATCCATGATCTTCTGGTAGGGAATGGCGTAGGCAACCGCCTGGCGCACCTTCAAATTGTCGAACGGCGGCTTGGCGACGTTCATGCCGATATACTGGATGCCGTTGGAATAGGGCGTCGAGACGATGGCGAGCTTGCCGAGGTCCTTGAGCTCGACGAAATCCTTGTTCGGCAGGTCGTAGGAAATGTCGGCATCGCCGCGCTCGAGCAGCGCGCGCCGGTTGCCGGCGGAGGGCACCATGCGCCACACGATGCGCTTGACCTTCGGCAAGGGCCCGCCGGTCCATTTGTCGTTGCGCTCGAGGACGACCTCGGTGCCGGCGTTCCAGCTCACCACCCGGTAGGCGCCGCTGCCGGCGGTGTTCTGCTTGGTGTATTCGAGGCCCCAGGGGTCCTTGTCGGTGGCGTGCTTCTTGACCAGCTCCGAATTGATCACGCACGGCACGATCACGGCGAGATCGGGCACGGTCAGGCGATCCTTGCGCAGGAAATCGACGCGGATGGTCTGATCGTCGACGACCACGAACTGCTCGGGCTTGGTCAGCGACCCCGCGCCCATCTGGAAGGTCGGAAACCCGCCCACGGTGACGGCACGGTCGAGCGACCACTTGACGTCCTTGGCGGTGACCGGCGTGCCGTCGTGGAAGGTCGCGTTCTTCTTCAGCTTGAACGTCACCGACATGTCGCCGAGCTTCATGTCGTCGGCGAGCTCCATCTTGAACTTGTCGCGATCGTAATATTGCGCCCCGTTGGGCAGCGTCTTCATCTCGTGGCTGATCAGCCGGTCGTAGCAATTCCACGACACCTCGTAGCCCGGGACATTGGTGCCGACGCCGTGAATGTCGACATTGTTGGGGCCGCTTTCGGAGACGATCAGCAGCGTCTCCTGGCGCGACTGCGCCTTGGCCGGAGACCGGATCGCCGGCGCCGCCGGCAGCACGCCGCCCGCCGCCAGCGCGGTCATCGATTTCAGAAACTGACGACGCTGCATCAAGACCTCCCAATCGCACCGGATGTGTCGGGGCGCAGACCGCAAAGCTCGTGCCAACCGCGGCGAACCCTCGGGATTTTCCGTAACCGGCTGGGGTTGATGGGGAATCGGCAGCGGCCGGGCTTGGCGGCGGCGCCCCGATCGGATCGTCCTATTGCATACAATTCACGTTGAGCCGCTCAAACGGTAGGCAGCGCCGATCCGCCGCCGACGCCGCGAATGCCGATTTTGCCGAACGATCACGCGAGGGGCCGTTTGCGGCATCTCGCTAAGGCCTGCTTGAAATTTAGTCGATTGCCTAAGAATGCGGCGAGCGGTCGCGACGCGCATCCACGCCACGACGATCGCACCGTAGAATCCGAAGCCCATCCAAAACCCGTGGATTGGCACGACCATTGCTAATTCGACGGTGCCGGCCGGCGTTCGTCGCCGGCCAAGCGATGGAGCGCGCCGCCATGTCGACCTTCGACGACCCCTTCGATCCGCAGCGCCGGCTCTCCCGGTCGGGATGCTCGTGCGGACGGCATCGCAGCCAGGCCGAGCACGACGCGCAGCTGCAGTGCGTGCCGGTCGAGAGCGAGAGCGAGGACGACCGCTACCACGGCGTCGTCGCCTCCGCCGTGATGCGCGCGGTATTTCCGAAGGACGCGGCGCGGCGGACGTTCCTCAAATCGGTCGGCGCCTCGACCGCGCTCGCCGCGCTCTCGCAATTCTTCCCGCTCGAGACCGCGACCGAGGCGTTCGCGCAAGGGGGCGCGCTCGAGAAAAAGGACCTCAAGGTCGGCTTCATCCCGATCACCTGCGCCACGCCGATCATCATGGCGCACCCGATGGGCTTCTACGGCAAGCACGGCTTGAACGTGGAGGTGATCAAGACCGCCGGCTGGGCGGTGATCCGCGACAAGACCCTCAACAAGGAATACGACGCCGCCCACATGCTCTCGCCGATGCCGCTCGCGATCACGCTCGGCGTCGGCTCGAATCCGATTCCCTATGTGGCGCCGGCGATCGAGAACATCAACGGCCAGGCGATCACGCTCTCGATCAAGCACAAGGACAAGAACGATCCGAAATTGTGGAAAGGCTTCAAGTTCGCGGTCCCGTTCGATTACTCGATCCACAATTATCTTCTGCGCTACTACGTCGCCGAGGCCGGGATCGATCCCGACACCGACATCCAGATTCGTGCGGTGCCGCCGCCGGAGATGGTGGCGAACCTGCGCGCCGACAACATCGACGGCTATCTCGGTCCGGACCCGTTCAACCAGCGGGCGGTCTACGACGGCGTCGGCTTCATCCATATCCTGTCGAAGCAATTGTGGGACGGCCATCCCTGCTGCGCCTTCGCGGCATCGAAGGAATTCGTGACCACCATGCCGAACACCTATGCGGCGCTGCTCAAGTCGATCATCGACGCGACCGCGTTCGCCCACAAGTCGGAGAACCGCAAGGAGATCGCCGCCGCGATCGCGCCGGCGAACTACCTCAATCAGCCGGAGACCGTGCTCGAGCAGATTCTCACCGGCACCTATGCCGACGGGCTCGGCAACGTGAAGCGGGATCCCGATCGCATCGATTTCGATCCGTTCCCCTGGCAATCCTTCGCGATCTGGATTCTGACCCAGATGAAGCGCTGGGGGCAGATCAAGGGCGACGTCGATTACAAGGCGGTGGCCGAGCAGGTCTATCTCGCGACCGACACCGCCAAGCTGATGAAGGAGGCCGGCCTCACCCCGCCGGCGAGCGGCTCGAAGAGCTTCAAGGTCATGGGCAAGGAGTTCGATCCGGACAAGCCCGACGAGTACGTCAGGAGCTTCGCCATCAAGCGGGTGTGACTTGCTCAGACGCCGTCGTGCGCGGGCTTGACCCGCGCATCCGTCCCCCACCCTAACCCTCCCCCGCTTGCGGGGGAGGGATTGGGAGGGGGCGATGGATTGCCGGGTCAAGCCAGGCAATGACCAAGGAGAAGACCACGTTTCGCCGGGAGACGAAGATGGGACTGACGTTGCGGGCAGCGGCGGTATCGTTGGTGTTGCTCGGCCTGTTCGTCGGCGTGTGGCACCTCGCCACCTTGGGCGGCGGACCCGCCGCCACCATGGACCCGGAATACGCCAAGCTCGTCGGCGCAAGCGCGAGCCAAGGCAAGTCGGCGATGCCCGGCCCGGCCGAGGTCGGCGCGAAAGTCTGGGAGCACCTGAAGAATCCGTTCTACGACCGCGGCTCGAACGACAAGGGTCTCGGCATCCAGCTCGCCTATTCGATCGCGCGCGTGCTGGTCGGATATCTGATCGCGGTCGCGGCCGCGATCCCGATCGGGTTCCTGATCGGCATGTCGCCGCTGATGAACCGGGCGCTCGACCCGTTCATCCAGGTGCTCAAGCCGATCTCGCCGCTCGCCTGGATGCCGCTGGCGCTCTACACCATCAAGGATTCCGGCCTGTCCTCGATCTTCGTGATCTTCATCTGCTCGCTGTGGCCGATGCTGATCAACACCGCCTTCGGCGTCGCCTCGGTGCGCCGGGAATGGCTCAACGTCGCGCGTACGCTGGAGGTCGGCCCCGTCCGCCGCGCCTTCACCATCATCCTGCCGGCGGCGGCGCCGACCATCCTCACCGGCATGCGCATTTCGATCGGCATCGCGTGGCTGGTGATCGTCGCCGCCGAGATGCTGGTCGGCGGCACCGGCATTGGCTACTTCGTCTGGAACGAGTGGAACAACCTCTCGATCACTAACGTCATCATCGCCATTCTGGTGATCGGCGTCGTCGGCATGCTGCTCGATCAGATCCTCGCGCGCTTCACGCGCATGGTTACGTTCCCGGAGTGAGCGAGATGAGGACGGCGACTATTCTCATGTCCCGGGCGCACTGCGGCGCGAAGTGCCGCTGTGCAGAACCGGGACCCAAGGCAAAGTGGGTCCCGCATCCGCGGTGCACCACTGCGTGTCGCACCGCGCGCGGGACACCGGAACTAGAGCGATGACCGACAAATTCATCTCCATCGAGGGGATCGCAAAACGTTATCCGGGTGCCGATGGCGGGGCGATCGCGGTGTTCGAAAATCTCTGGCTGTCGATGGCACGCGGCGAATTCGGCTGCGTGATCGGCCACTCCGGCTGCGGCAAGACCACGGTGCTGAACATTCTCGCAGGCCTCGACCAGCCCAGCGAAGGCACCGTGATCGTCGATGGACAGGCGAT
>WNFG01000457.1_pt1 | contig 34123 bp, 29 predicted proteins | sample 5400431 | NCBI WGS metagenome assembly WNFG01 (sample SAMN13153346, study PRJNA577476) | soil metagenome | isolation source: 120 cm saprolite under Douglas fir tree site 2 hole 3 replicate 2 | place: USA:California | collected 2015-04-18
GAATATCCGCGGGTCGCCTACTCCGTCGAGTGCCTAGTCGGAGCTTCGTTGCACCATAGAAACCCACCTGCACTCACGGCTAGACGCCGGTGCCGGTCCTCCTCGCCTTCGCCAGGCGCGAATACAGCTTCAGATAGTTCTGCGCCATGTGCTGAGCCGTGAAGCGTCGGTCGAACTCCGCGCGAATGCGATCGCGGTCCAGCGTGCCGATCTTGCTCGCCGCCGTGACGGCTTGATTTTCATTTTGCACGATGAACCCGGTGACGCCGTCCTCGAGAACCTCCGGCACCGAGCCGTTTTCAAAGGCAATCACCGGCGTGCCGCAAGCCATCGCTTCGATCATCACCAGGCCAAAAGGCTCGCGCCACGCAATCGGAAACAACAATCCCGCGGCATTGCCGAGAAATTCACCCTTTTGGTGCTCGCCGATTTCACCGATGAATTCCACGTGGTCCTGCGACAACAAGGGCTCTATCGTGGTCTTGAAGTACTCCTCATCGACCCTATCCACTTTTGCAGCGATCTTGAGCCGCATACCGGCTCTGGCGGCGATGCGGATGGCCGCGTCCGGCGCCTTTTCCGGTGAAATGCGCCCGAGAAACGCCAGATAGCCGCCGGCGCCCGCGCCTTTCGCCAACGAGTCCTGCGGCAGGCCATGAGAGATCGTCGCCACATAGTGCGCCGCGGGCAGCGGTGCCCGCTGCGAGTCTGAAATCGACACCACCGGAACGTCCCCGTATAGCCCGTACAGGGCCGGCAGCTCGGGCAGATCGAGGCGGCCATGCAAAGTCGTCACCGAAGGGATATTGAGCAGCCGTAGCAGCGGATAACCGAAATAATCCAGATGCGAGTGGATCACGTCGAACTCATGGGCGCGCCGCGCCACCGTTTCCAACTCCATGAATACCGGCGCGAAATAATCCTTCACGCTGGGATCGAGGCGCAGCGCGCGCGGCCAGATCGGCGCGAGTTTCGCTTTCGTCAGACTGTCGCCGGAAGCAAACAGCGTGACCTCGTGTCCAAGTTCCACCAATGCGTCGGTCAGATAGGCGACGACACGCTCGGTGCCGCCGTAGTATTTCGGCGGCACGGCTTCGGTGAGCGGAGCAACCTGGGCAATATGCATGACGAGTCTCCCCGGAGGGTATGACGAAACGAAAATAATTTGACGCGGCAAAATCGATTCAGTTCCAATGCGCGTGCTCGCTGCTTGGTTGAACGGATCGCTGCGATTAGACTCTGACCAGCATGTGCTTTTGCGATCGGATTTTGTAATTTCTGCAACACCTGCCGCGACACCGGAGCACTCAAGTGAATGCATTGTCCAAGGACGAAACATCCGTCCCGCAGTTCTATATTGCCGCCGGCCCGGCGCTGCAGGAGCGGCGAACTCTGACCTTGAAGCACGGCGACACCTTCGCCGTATTGGATCATCGCGGCGACATGGGCGCGGAGACCGGCAGTTCCCAAGGGCTATATCACCGCGATACCCGTATCTTGTCGCACTTGAAACTGCTGCTCGAAGAAGCGCGGCCTTTGCTGCTGAGCTCGATGACACAGGACGACAACGCCATGTTCACCGCCGATCTCAGCAATCCGGATCTCCTGCTCAATGGACAAATCGCCCTGCGGCACGAGCAAATCCACTTGCATCGGCTCAAGTTCGTCTGGGACGGAGCTTGCTACGAGCGGCTTCTGATACGCAACTTCAGCGACCGGATGTGGCGCATACGCGTTGCGCTGCAGTTCGGCTCCGACTTCGCCGACCTGTTCGAAGTGCGCGGCGAACGCCGCCGGGCGCGCGGCGACCTGTCGGTGACTCGCGACAGCGATCGCAGGGCGGCACTGCACTATACGGGCCTCGATAAGATCGAGCGCATAACGACTCTGGATTTCGATCCGGCGCCACAGACGCTGACGGCCGAGCGCGCCGGGTTCGAGACGGCGCTGAATTCGCGGCAGGTGAGGCGGATCTTCATTCGCGTCGGGATTGCGGACCCGGATGCCGGCCGTTGGAGTGGGCGCGTATTCTACCGGTGCATGCGGGCCGCGCGTCACGGGCTGCGCGAATCGAGCGCGCGGGCGGCGAGCATCGACAGCTCCAACACGGTGTTCAACGAGATCGCGCGGCGTGCGGTGTCCGACCTGTACATGTTGATCACCGAAACCGCGGAAGGGCCCTATCCCTACGCCGGCACGCCCTGGTTCAGCACGCCCTTCGGACGCGACGGCATCATTACGGCGCTCATGACTCTGTGGGCCGATCCCAGTATTGCGAAAGGCGTGCTGCGATTTCTCGCATCCACCCAAGCCAAGTCCGTCGAACCGGAGCGGGACGCCGAGCCCGGGAAAATTCTGCATGAGATGCGTCACGGAGAAATGGCCAATCTGCGGGAGGTGCCGTTCGGGCGCTACTACGGCAGCGTGGATGCGACTCCTCTTTTCGTGCTGCTGCTCGGCGAATATTTTGCGCGCACCGCCGACCTCGATACCGTCAAGGCGTTGTGGCCGAATGCACAGGCGGCGTTGACCTGGATCGACACCTATGGCGACCGCGACGGCGACGGTTTCGTCGAATATTATCGGCAGACCAAGGAAGGCCTGTCCAATCAGGGATGGAAGGATTCGCAGGACGCGGTATTCCATCGCAACGGACAGTACGCCGAAGGACCCATCGCGCTTTGCGAAGTACAGGCCTATGTCTACGGAGCGAAGCAGCACGCCTCGGTGCTCGCCGCGGCGCTCGGGCATCAAGCGCAAGCGGTACGGCTGCGGGCGCAGGCCGATGCGTTGCGCGAGAATTTCGAAGCCAAATTCTGGTGCGAAGAGCTTTCCGTCTATGCGTTGGCCTTGGACGGCGCAAAGCAGCCCTGCCGCGTGGTGTCATCGAACTCGGGCCAGGTGCTGCTGACCGGTATTGCGAGCGCGAAGAGGGCCGCGCGCGTCGCAGACACGCTGCTCGGCCCGGCCTGTTTCAGCGGCTGGGGTATTCGCACTCTGGGTCTGTCGGAGCCGCACTACAACCCGATGTCCTATCACAACGGCTCCGTGTGGCCGCATGACAACGGACTCATTGCCCTGGGGTTGGCGCGCTACGGTGAGGTCCAAGCGACCGCGAAAATCTTCGGCGCCATGTTCGACGCCGCCAGCTACATGGACCTGTGCCGCCTGCCGGAATTGTTTTGCGGTTTCCTGCGCCGTCAGCACAATGCGCCGACTCAGTATCCCGTAGCCTGTTCCCCGCAAGCCTGGGCGAGCGCCACGATGTTTGCGCTGCTGCAGGCGACGTTGGGTCTCAAGTTGGTGGCGGGCAGCGGCGAGATTTCGTTCTGCCGGCCGGTTCTGCCGGATTTCCTCGACCGCCTGCATATTCGCAATTTGCGCTTGAACGGCGGCTCAGCCGACGTGCTGCTGCAGCGGCACGGTCCTGATGTGACCATGACTCAGACCCGCCGCGACGGCGACATCAGCGTCGTGATGCGCTACTGACCGTCGGCATCGATTTTCGGGCGCGTCTCCGGCATCGCCGCGAGCACCAGCATGACGGCGGCAATGCCGACTGCGGAAAGGAAGAAAAATGCCGCGCGCATGCTGAAATGATCCGCCAGCCAACCCGCGGTCGGCGTGCTCAACGTGCCGCCGATACCGATCGCGAAACCGACGAAGCCCAGCGATAAATTGAAATGGCCGGAGCGCGCCGCGACGTCGCTCACGATCAGCGGCACCATGATGCCGAAACAAGCGCCGCCGATGCCGTCGAGCGCTTGCACGGCCACCACCAGCGTTGGATTCGTCGAGGTCGCAAACAGCAAACCGCGCAGCGGCAACATGCAAAATCCGATCATCAGCACGATCCTGCGACCGCGCCGTTCGGCCAGCCGGCCCATGGCGGGCGATGCTATCGCGACGATAATCTGCGGCAGCACGATGCAGGCCGCGACCAATAGACTGGGATTGCCGACCTTTGCGGTCATGGTGGCGCTCATCAGCGTCAACATCGGCGCATTGGCGAAAGTGAAGAGCATGGCGCAGCCGCAAAAAATGAGCAGACGGCGGTCCGCCAACACGCGAAAAAATTGCGCCCTGCCCTGCCCCGGCTGTCGCGGAGGCGGCTGCAAATCTCTGCCGGCAATCGCCACGCGGCGCAGGGGCAACAGGGCCACCAACGCCGGCAGCGTGAATGCGGCGGTCAGATAAAATACGGCTCGCTCCGATACGTATTGTCCGCAAGCACCCATCAATAAGGCGCCGACGCCGTTGCCGATGGCAGCGTAGCGTGCGTTGCGGCCGAGACGGAGACCCATGCCAAAGCGCCCGGCGATGACCAGGCTCATCGCGGCCGTTGCCGGTCCCAGGGTACAGCTGGAAATACCGTGCAATACTTCGGCGAGGTATACGAACAGCGGAATCGGATAGACCGCGAACATGAGCGCGCAGCCCGTAAACGCCAGAACGCTGAAGGCCGCTACGCGCGTCTTGTTCGGTATCGCGTCCACCAGTGCGCCGGCCGGCACCTGGCTCGCCATCGCGGCAACAGTCCCGATGCTCAGCGCCAGACCGATCGAGGTTTGCGTCCAGCTTTGACTGATGAGATAGACCGCAATGAAGGGGCCGAAACCGGTTTGGATATTAGCCACGAACAGGTTGAACCAATCGAGCCCTCGTCCTGCGGCAGGAGATCCTGCGGGTTGTGAATTCGCCGGAGGGGGGTACTCAGCTCGGAGCGCCATTCGTTCACTTCTTGCCTTCCGCGGCACTCGGTGTGGATGCGCCGGCGGGAACCTGGGGCGACGCGGGGACCTGCGACGGCGCGGGGGCGTGCGACGGCGCGGGGGCCTGCGACGGCGCGGGGGCCTGGGGCGGCGCGGGTGCTTGCGGCGACGCGGGTGCCTGCGGTGGTACCGGTGCCTGGGGCGCCATCAGTGCCTGCGGCTGGATTGAGTTCTTGTATTCGGGCGCTGACTGCAGTTTTTTCCTGCTCACGCTCAAGGTCAGAGGCTTAGCTTGATCGTCGGGATTGAAGTGCAGCAGCGACCAATCGACGGCAATGCGGCGATTGCCGACGCCGAGGAAGCCGCCGAACTCGACGACGGCGACGCGCACGCGACCGTCGGCATCCGCCAGCACATCGACCACGCGGCCCATGTCCTCGCCCTTCGGCCCCTGCACCTTCTTGCCGAGGACGGTCACCACTGAATTATCCAGAGGCTTGACCTCGGCATCGGGCGCCGCGGGTGCGGGAGCCGCGGCGGGCGGCGCCGGCGGCGGCTCAGGTCTCGACTTGGGCCGGCGTTTCGGCGGCGGCGCTTCCGGCGGTAGTTCGGGCGGCTCGGCCGGCGTTTCGATGGGCACTTCCACGGCGTGCTCGGGAGGTTTTTCCTCCGGCGATAACGGTGGCGGAGGTGCGGGGCTTTCTCCGGCCGATACCGGCGGCTCCGCCTTGGGAGGCGTCCGATCGACAACCGGGGCCGTGTGGCATGCCGACAATGCGCAGAGAAACACCAGCGACATCGCGATTGGCCGCCGGGACCCGCCCTCGTGGCAAGGCCCGGTCATGGGTGCTGCTCGGCACCGATGGACAGTTGGCGTCCGTACATGCGGCTATACACACCGTGGGTCTGCAACAGCCGCCGCGGGGGGCCGTCTTCGACGATGCGGCCGCGATCCAGCACAACGATGCGGTCGAAGGCATCGAGCGTGGATAACCGATGCGCAATGGCGATCACCGTCCGCCCTTTGAACAGTCGCGACAGCGCCTCCTGGATCGATTGCTCGGACTCGGTATCGAGCGAGGAGGTCGCTTCGTCGAGCACGACGATCGGGGCGTCCATCAGGAAGGCGCGCGCGATCGCCAGACGCTGCCGTTGCCCGCCCGACAGCTTCATACCGCGATCCCCGACCACGGTATCGAAGCCTTGCGGCAAACCATTGATGAACTCGGTGCAGCGCGCAGCTTCGACGGCGCGGAACACTTGCTCGTCGGTCGCCTCGGGGCGACCGTAGCGCAGGTTCTCCAGCAGCGATCGGTGAAACAGCGAAATATCCTGCTGCACCACCGCGATCGAAGCGCGCAGGCTCTCCTGCGTTACCTGCGCGATGTTCTGTCCATCGATCAGTACCGCGCCGGAGTCCGGATCGTAAAGCCTTTGCAACAGCGCGATGATGGTGGACTTACCCGCACCGGAGCGTCCCACCAAGCCCACCTTCTGTCCGGCCGGCACTTCGAGATCGAAAGCCTTGAGCACTTGCTGGCCGCTCGGATAGCTGAAGCTCAGGTGTTTGAATTGGATGGCCCCGCCGCGTACCACGAGCGGCCGGGCATCCGGGGCGTCCCGCATCTCGTGCGGTAGTCCGAGCACCTGCACCGCTTCACCCAGCTTGGCGAACTGCTGCACCATGTCGACCAATGCCATCGCAAAATCGCGCGACGCATGGAGAACGGTGAAGCCCAGCGTCGTGGTCAAGACCACGTCGCCGGTGGAGATCTTGCCGCGGCGCCACAGCTCCACCGACCAGACCAACACGCCGGCGGTGACCGTGAATACGGTCACCGCGTGCCACAAGCGCAAGATCTCGAGCGACCGCAAGCTGGCGCGTTGCGCCTGCATCTCAACCTGAATCTTCGAGCTCAGCCGATCCCGCTCCCGGCGCGCGGCGCCGAAAGCGCGCACCAGTCCGATATTGCTCACGATGTCCGCGAGATCGCCGCTCACATGCGCTGCATGACCCGCAAAACTCTGGTGCAGATGACGGCCCTGCGCCGCCAGCCGGCCGATGCTCACGCCGAGGGCACCGACCACGACGAGCAGCACGACGGTGAGGTGCCAATTGATCGTGCCGAGAATCAGGATGCTGCCGATCACCGCGGTCCCGGGCGGGATGGTGGTCCAAGTCAGCGAATTCTCGATGGTCCAGGCGGCGTTCGCCGCGGCGGTGATACGCCCGGCAAGCGCGCCGGGAAGGCGTTCGACGAAGTAGCGCGTACCCTGGCCGGACAGATGATTGAACAGGTCGAGGCGAATGTCGCCGCCGACCGCCACGAAGGCATGCGTCGACACCCAACCGGCGAGCCGCCACAGAAGGTTGTCCCCGGCCACCAGCGCGAGCAGCAACGCGACCGCGCTCCACAACGTATAAGTCGCCGGGTGCTGAGTGCCCAGCACGTCGACCAGATTCTTGACGGCGTACTGCGAGCCGACTGCGCAGATCACCGCTGCGAGGACAGCGCCCACCACGACCGCATGACTGAGAAAGCGCCGCCGGACGTAATGTGCGAGGAAGCGGATTGCTCCTTGGGACGCATATCGTGGCGGGGCTTTGGGCATCAACTCCTATTCTTAGGCAATCGATACCCAAGACAGGCCGGAGAATGGAGTCAGTCTCTGTCAGTGTCCGCTGACAAGGTCAGTGCCTGCCTACACGACGATGGGTGAAACGATCACGGGGAATTCGGCGGCGCGCGACTCGAAGGCGTTCGAACGCAACGGTAGAATCGACTCGCTGGAAAATAAGAGTCGAGGAGAAGTCGCCCATGCCGTTTTTTTGCAACGAAGATCTTTCGCTGCACTACGTGGAACGCGGTCAGGGCGAACCGCTGGTGCTCATTCACGGACTCGGATGTTGCGGAGCGGCCTGGGCGTTTCAGGTCGCGGCGCTTGAAAAGCGATTTCGCGTGATCGTCCCTGATCTGCCGGGCAGCGGACACAGCCCACCCCCTCGGGACGAGTACACCATAGCGGGATGCGCCTCAGCCCTTTGGTCGCTTCTCGATCACCTCCAAGTGTCGCAGGCCAACATCATCGGATTTTCTCTGGGCGGCGCGGTCGCGCTCGAGATGGCGGCACAACGCCCCGGGAGCGTGCCGCGGCTTGGACTCATCAACAGTCTGGCTACCTATCGGCCGGATGATTGGCGCAAATGGCTGGAAACCCATGTATCGGCAACGCTGGTACGGCTGCTGGGAATGCGCCGGGCAGCATGGCTGCTCGCCGTTCGGTTGTTTCCGGAACCCTGGCAACGATCGATTCGCGCCCATGCGGCGGCCGTCGTGGGAGCAGTCCCCGCCAGCACCTACCTCGGCCTGGGATTGGCCTTGGCGCATTGGGCGATCATCGATCGGCTCGACAGGCTGAAGAGCCGCATATTGCTGATCGCGGCCGAACACGATTTCACCCCGCTCGCGGAAAAGCGCGAACTGGCTGCGAAGCTCAAGGCGGACATCGTCGTGGTGCGCGGCTCGCGGCATGGTACCCCGTTCGATTCGGTGGAAGCGACGAACGCCAGCCTGCTCGCCCTGTTGACCGATCAACCGCTGCCGCCTCAAACGCGATGGATTCGCGACACTCCCACTCGGGCGCGTGCGCTTTGGCTCACCGGCAGCATCGCCGAAGACCATTCATTGAGTCCTGACCGCTTCCATGCGCGGGGATAGCACCTGAACGGTCGCGAGGGCCAGCCAGTAAACCGTGCCCGCCACCATGAAGATCGGCGTGTAGCCGCCGATACCGTCCAGCACCCATCCCGCATACTTCGCCATCAACATGCCGCCGATGGCGCCCGCGGTTCCCCCGATGCCCACCACCGAGGCCACGGCTCGCTTTGGAAACACGTCGGACGGAAACGTATAGAGGTTTGCCGAGAATGCTTGATGCCCGGCCGTTGCCGCGCCGACGATGGCTACCGCCAGCCACAGATTGTCCGCGTACATGGCGAACATGACCGGCAAGACCAGAAGTGATGCCAGGAACATCGTCATTTTCCGCGCCCTATTCACGCTGACGCCGATCCGAATCAGTTTCGACGACAACCAGCCTCCCGCAATGCTGCCGATATCCGAAACGGCATACACGACCACCAGCGGCGGACCGAAAGTCTTCAAGTCCAAGCCGTAGCGCTTGGCGAAAAAATCAGGCAGCCAGAACAGGAACATCCACCAGACCGGGTCGATCATGAACCGCGCGGCAGCGAACGCCCAGGTCTCGCGAATGCGCAGCAATTGACGCCAGGACATGCGTGGGTCGGCGGCGGGCGGGTCGCTATTGATGAATGCAAGCTCATCGGGGCTCACTCCGGGGTGCACATCAGGGCGCCGATAAGTTTTCAGCCACACGATGAGCCATGCCAGGCTGAAGGAGCCGGTCACCACGAATGCGGCGCGCCAACCGAAGGCAAGGGTGATTCCGGGAACGATCAGCGGCGTCAGGATCGCTCCGACGTTCGAACCCGCATTGAATATACCGGTCGCGAACGCACGTTCACGCTGCGGAAACCATTCGGCTATCGCCTTCAGGCCGGCGGGGAAATTCCCGGATTCGCCCAACCCCAGCGCGAATCGGACGGCGGCAAAGCCCGCAATCGAGGCGACGCAGGCATGCGCGACATGCGCGATGGTCCAGAGGACCATGCAGGCTGCGTAGCCGGCACGCGCTCCGAGTTTGTCGACTAGTTTCCCGAATCCGATGTAGCCGAGTGCATAGGCGGCCTGGAACCAAAAGATGACATCGGCAAATGCGCCCTCGGTCCAGCCGAACTCGAGCTGCAAGGTCGGCTTGAGAACTCCGATGATCTGACGGTCGACGTAGTTGATCGCGGTCGCCGCAAACAGCAGTCCGCAAATGAGCCAGCGATAGCGGCCGATCGACCCCTTAGTGCGGTTCAACGGACGCAATCGAAAGCGCCGAGACCAGCGCATCGCCTTTGAGCGGACGAAATTCGATCAGGATTGCGCCGTCTCGGGAAGTCGTGTCGAAGGAGCGATCCACCGCCTTGAGCTTGCCGCCGGCCGCCGCGAAGATGTCGAAACGCCGCAGCACGACCTTACCGTTGACCTGCACATCGAACTCTCGGGCGCCGGCTGCGCCGGCGGTGGGCTCTTGAAATTTCAGGGTAACTCGGTAGCGTCCGCTCGGCACCGGTACGCGATACGAGAACTCTCCCTCCCTGAAGCTGTCGTAGATTCCGGCATCGTCGGCGGCCACCGCGATCCGGCCCGACGCCGGCGTATCCGGCGCGTTGATTCCACCGGGTACGCCTCCGCTGAAATAAGCGTCGGAGCCGTAGCGCTGCCCCGCCTTCGACACATAGCCCGAAATGTCGCCTGCTTTGATTCTAACGCTGTCGGGCGATCCTAAGAACGTCCACTGCATCGAATCGACCTGCGCCGCCCCGGCGATATCCGCAGCGGCGCGCAATGTGTTCGGCCCCGGCTGCAGATGTACGGATCGCCACGCACAAATTCCGCCTTCGCAGGGCGTCATGCCTTGATCAGCGTCATTCACCCACAGCCTCACTTGCGCCGCGTTGCTGTACGCCTTCACATCGACGACGCCGTAGGGCCTGTCGACGTAGCGCCGCCCGACCAGGTGCAGGGTCGGCTGGCCGCTCCAATTGGCGCGGTAGAAATAAAATGCGTCCTTGCGAGTCCGCCGGTCGTAGCTGACGAGGCCTTTCTCGTTGATATCCGTCAAATCGCCCTCGCGGCGCGAATCGCTGGAGAAATCGAACATGTTCCAGATGAACGCTGCCCAGAGAAATTCGCGGCCGCGAAGGGCGCTCCAGGATGCTTCGTGGTACCAATCCTGATATTCCTCAGGATGCGGCCGGCCGTGCGGATTGACCGGGCCGCCTGCGGGGTCATCGGTGTGCTGGCTGAGGGCCGCGCCCGCGCCATATTCGGAAACGGCGATGGGCAATGCGGGATGGCGCCGATGTGCCTGGTCCAACATCGGGCCAAAATCGTCGAATTTTCCGGTGTACCAGCCGAAATACCGGTTGTAGCCGACTGTGTCGGCAATTCCGACGATGGCGTCGCGGGAGGCCATGCCGGCCATCGCGGCACCACCCCCAGCGTCCGCGTGCGGCCCGATACCCGCTTCGCAGCAGTCGGCAACCGTCGTGAACCGGCCCGGGTCTTCCTGCTTGGCAAGCAGATCGAGTGACTTCAGCAGGGTCGCGGGTTTGCTCGGGCCCTTGATCTGCGTTGCGGTGAGATCGATCTCGTTGGCAATCGACCAGACGGCGATCGAAGGATGGTTGTAATTTTGACGGATGAGCTCGGTCAGCTGCTGCCGAGCATTGGCGGCGAGCTCCGGACTCGCGGACGAACCGTCGAATGACACTTTGTTGACCAGCGGAATTTCCGCCCACACCACGAACCCCAGGGCATCCGCCAGCTCATAGGAATATTGATCGTGCTGGTAGTGGGCGAGGCGGACCGCATTGCCGCCCATGTCGCGCAGCAAATCGAAATCCTGCGCTTGATCCGCCTGCGAAATCGCCCACCCCTTCGCCGGGCGGTCCTGGTGCATGGACGCGCCCTTGAGGTATAGATGTTCCCCATTGAGAAAGAACCCTTTATCCGGATCGAAGTTGAGGGACCTCAAACCAAGCGGCTGCGCCACTTGATCGAGATCCAGCCCCTGGGTTGACCGCACCGTCAGGAGCAGCTTGTAGAGGTACGGGTCTTTCATGCCCTGCCACAGATGCGGCCGGTCAACGTGCAATGTGCGCATCACCGGCACAGGCTGTGCCGGCGATATCGTCACCTGGCTCGATTCCGACGCGACGACGACACTGGATTCGTTTTCGATGCGAGTCTCGACGATGACCGTCCGACGCTTCGGTCCGTCGTTGACCAACTTCGCCGACACTCGCACGGCCGCGGACTCAAGGCCGTCGATGGTCACGGCTCTCGCGTACAATCCAGGCCCGCCGTAGTCCAGCATGTCCGCATGCACGAGATCCGTGGCGATCAGCGTCACGCTGCGATAGATGCCGCCGAACACGAAGAAATCGCCGGAGAGCGGGATGACATTTTCCGTGCTGGAGCCTGATTGCGGACGGCTATTGTCAGCCCTGACCACGAGAAGGTTGTCGCCGGACGGTTTGATCGCGGCCGAGGCGTCGAAACGGAATCGGGAGAAGGCTCCGGCATGCCTGCCGAGATAGCGTCCGTTCAGCCAAACATCGGCGATGGCACCAACCCCGTCGAATTGGAGAAAGTAACGTCTCGCCGTGGATGAGGGGGGCGCCGTGAACCGCAGCCGGTACCAACCCACTCCCTGGACAGTGTTCGTGAGCGGCGAGCGTTCGGCACCCTCGTTGCCGATTCGGTTCCAGGTGTGCGGAAGGTCGACCCCCGTCCACTGCGAATCGTCGAACTCGCTCCTCTCCACGCCGGCCAACCCGGCCTCTTGGCGAAAGCGCCAGCCGTGGCTCAAATCCATCGATGCCCGGGGCACCCCGCCGCCTCGAGACGGGGGCCCGGCGCCGGTCTCACGGCCCAAGTCAGCAGCGCTTGCGCCCGCAAGCGAAGGCCAGCAGAATACCGCAAGCAGCCCGGCAAAGGCCGGCAAAACACCCGAACATCGGCAAGGCATCACGGCAGTCCTTAGCTTCCCGGCTACCAATTGGTCATCGTGCCATCCTCGAGTCGATTGACGGGAAGATAAGCGCGCTGATACGGGTATTGGGCGGCGAGGGTCTCATTGATATCGACCCCGAGTCCGGGCTCATCGCCGGGATGCAGGAATCCTTCGTGGAAGCGGTAGGCGTGGGGGAATACCGCATCGGTTTGCGGCGCGTGGCGCATGTACTCCTGCAGCCCGAAGTTGGGTATTGCTAGATCGAAATGCAGCGCCGCGGCCATGCATACCGGAGACAGATCGGTGGCGCCGTGGCAGCCGGTTTTGACGTGATAGAGCTCGGCGAGCGCCGCTATGCGCCGTAGATGGCTGATTCCGCCCGCATGCAGGACCGTGGTCCTGATGTAGTCGATCAGCTGCTCCTCGATCAACTGTTTACAATCCCAAATGCTGTTGAACACCTCGCCCACGGCGAGCGGCGTGGTGGTGTGCTGACGAATGAGGCGGAAAGACGCCTGGTTGTCCGCCGCGACGGTATCTTCCAGCCAGAACAACCGGTAGGGCTCTAGATCCTTGCCCAGCCGCGCCGCCTCGATCGGCGTCAGCCGATGGTGCGTGTCATGCAGCAGGTCGATGTCCCAACCGAGCGCTGCGCGGGCCGCCCGGAACAACTCCGGCGCCGAAGCCAGATACTTGCGCGTCGACCACCGATTCTCGGCCGGCAGCGCGCCGTCGGCCGGCTCGTAGAACATCTTGTCGCGCGACACGCCATAGGTCGAGGCGAGACCGGGCACGCCTGACTGCAGACGGATGGCCGTGTAGCCGAGACCGACGTAGCGCTGCGCCTCGGCAATCGTCTCCTCCACCGTCTCGCCGTTGGCGTGGCCGTACACGCGCACCGCGCTGCGGCAGGCGCCGCCGAGCAGCTGGTACAGCGGCAGGTCGGCCGCCTTGGCCTTGAGGTCCCACAGTGCGGTATCGACCGCCGCGATCGCGGTCATGGTTACCGGGCCGCGCCGCCAATAGGCGCCGCGGTAAAGAAACTGCCAGATATCTTCGATCTGGTGCGCGTCGCGGCCGATCAGGCAGGGCAACACATGATCGGACAGATAGCTCACGACGGCCAGTTCGCGTCCGTTCAACGTGGCGTCCCCGAGGCCGAAGCTGCCGTCCGCCGTCTCGATCCTGAGCGTGACGAAATTACGGCCCGGACAGGTGACGATCACCCGTGCATCGGTGATTTGCATCGCGGTCGTCTTTGACATCGTATCGGAGCTTCTGGCTGCCTTTGGTAAGGCCACTTCAGCGCATTGTCCGACCTCGCGTCAAGACCCGCGGTCAACTATTTACACCCGGGCGTCCGAGCTAGGCGGGATCACGCCGTAATATGAGTACAAATGCTATTTCTAGTCCACGCTGGGCAATTTTAGTGGCCTGACCAGTATGAGTTAGCGGTCAGCTCAAATCGCCAGCCGCCGCGTGTATTCATGGCGTTTGCTGACGGCTTTCTTGCGCGCACTATCCACCGCATCGGTCTCGGTCGCGGCGAGCAGCCCGTCAATGACGCGGGCCAAATGATCCCGCATGGCATTGCGTGCGGCTTGGCTGTCGTGCTTGCGTAATGCCGCGAGGATGCGCCGATGTTCGCTGATGCGCGGCTGCACACCGACGCTGCGTGCCCGCTCCAGCATATGCGCGCAAAGCGGTGATTTATGGCGTATGTCCCAAAGATTCTCGATGACCGCAGTGATCGCCGAATTGCGCGTGGCTCGCGCAATCGCGACGTGAAAGCGGCGATCCGCCATCTCTCCTTTCTGCTTGCGCACATTCTCCTTGATCATATCGCCCAGAATCTCTTCGATTTCCCGCAGCTGTTCCTCGGTGATGATGGTCGCCGCCAACGCCGCCGCCTCGGCTTCGAACAGGCGCCGCGCCTCGGTCAGCTCGAACGCGCCGATGTCGAGGTCATCCGCGCCGATCTGCGCCGGCGGGTGATCGGTGACATAGATTCCCGAACCTTGCCGCGCCTCCACCAGGCCGTGGATCTCGAGAGCGATCATCGCCTCGCGGATGGTGGGCCGGCTGACTTTGAACGAGGCGGCAAGGTCCCGCTCCGAGGGCAACCTCGAGCCGGGCTCGTAGTCGCCCGATTTGATCGACGCCATGATGGCATCGGCGACCTGACGATAGAGTTTGCGAGTATCGATCGGAGTACTCATGGCTCGAATCTTGACCGCTTCATCCACGGATGGCAATGTTGTCAGACCACTTCAAGGGCCAACCATGGGCCGATCACTTCACCTGCATCCTCAGAGATTCTTTCCCGCGGACCCGCAGGTCCGCTCGATCGCGGCGCGCCTGTATGCAGCCGTCGAAGATCTGCCCATCGTCAGCCCGCACGGCCACACGGATCCCCGCTGGTTCTCCGGCAATGAGCCCTTCGAGGACGCCGTCAGTCTGCTGCTTTGGCCTGACCATTACTTGCTGCGCATGTTGATGAGCCAAGGGGTGCCGCTGGAAAGCTTAGGGTTCCGTTCCGCGGATGCCGCGCCCGTTGCGACGGATCGGCGGCGGATATGGCGCCTGTTTGCCGAGCACTACCGGGCGTTTCGCGCAACCCCTTCGCGGCTGTGGCTCGATCATGTCTTTGCGACCGTGTTCGGATTCGAGGTCCGCCTCAGCCCGGAGACAGCCGACCATTATTTCGACACCATCAATGCGGCCTTGGCCACGCCTGAATTTCTGCCGCGGGCCTTGTACGAGCGCTTCGGCATCGAAGTGCTGGCGACCACCGAAGGCGCGTTGGATGCGCTCGAGCATCATGCGGCCCTCGCCAAGTCCGGCTGGAAGGGCCGGATCATCACGACTTTTCGGCCGGATGACGTCGTCGATCCGGATCGGGCGGACTTCGTCGCCAATGTACTTCGCCTGGGCGAATTGGCGCGCGAGGACACGACCAGCTGGCGGGGCTATCTCGCAGCCTTGGCGAACCGGCGCGCCTTCTTTCGCGCGCTCGGCGCCACTGCAACCGACCATGGCCATCCGACCGCACGCACCGCGAATCTCTCACCGCCCAAAGCACAGGAACTTTTCGGCCGCATTATCGCGTCAAGACGGCAGCCGGGCGACGCGGAGGTATTTCGCGCGCAGATGCTCACCGAAATGGCGCAGATGTCCTGCGACGACGGCATGGTGATGCAGCTGCACCCCGGCGCGTGGCGCAATCACAACGAGGCTCTGTTCAAACGTTTCGGCCGCGACAAAGGCGGAGATTTTCCCACCCGGACCGACTTCACAGCGGCGCTCAAACCATTGCTGGATCGCTTCGGCTCGAGCCGAGATTTTCTGCTGATTCTGTTTACGCTCGACGAGAGCACCTACTCTCGGGAACTCGCGCCGCTGGCCGGCCACTATCCCTGCCTCAAGCTGGGTCCGCCGTGGTGGTTCCTCGATGCTCCCGAGGCCATGCTGCGATTCCGGCGGCAGGTTACCGAGTCGGCCGGCTTCTACAACACGGTCGGATTCAACGATGACACCCGTGCATTTTTTTCGATCCCCGCGCGCCATGATCTGGCGCGGCGGATCGATTGCGCCTACCTCGCGGAATTGGTCGCGACTCACCGCCTGGATGAGGACGAAGCCGGCGAAGTTGCGGTCGATCTAGCGTATCGTTTGGCCAAATCCGCCTACCGCTTGTGATGCACCGGCTCAACCGAGGGGCATTGGCGCGGCTGCCGGCTAGTGTGCGGCGTCCCGATTATGACTTCCAGAACGTCGGCGTCGGCATCGTGCATTTGGGAATGGGTGCATTTCATCGCGCGCATCAGGCTGTTTTCACGGAAGACGCGCTGAGCGGCGGCGGCGACTGGGGGATACTCGGCGTCTCACTGCGGCACGCCGCCGCGTCGGAGGCATTGGCCGCGCAGGATCAGCTGTACACGGTTGAAACACTCGCAAGCGGCATGGACTACCGTGTGGTGGCCGCAATCCGCGCTTCCCTGTGCGCCCCGACGCATCGCAGCCGGCTCGAGGACGCGCTGGCCTCGCCTCAGACTCACATCGTGACGCTGACGGTAACCGAAAAAGGCTACTGCCTCGGAGCAGACGGGCAACTGGATCTCGCGCGGCCTGAGATCTCACACGATCTCGAGCATCCGCTCGAGCCGATTTCCACGATCGGGTGGATCGTGCACGGGCTGGCCGCGCGCGCGACGCGGCACCGCCGGCCGATCACCGTCATCAGCTGCGACAACCTGCGGGAAAACGGCACCCGGCTGGGCGGCGCCGTAACGGCCTTTACCGAGCGCAGCCGACCCGACCTCTTGCCCTGGCTGGAAGACAACGTTGAGTTTCCGCGTACGGTGGTGGATTGCATCGTGCCGGCGGCGACCGACACCGCGCGTTCGCGCGTCGCCCAAGCGTTGGGCCTCGAAGATACGGCCTGTGTCCAGCGCGAGGCGTTCAGCCAATGGGTGATCGAGAACCGCTTCGCGGGCCCGCGCCCCGATTGGGATCGCGTCGGCGTACAAATCGTGGATGATGTCGATGCACACGGCCGGCTCAAGCTTCACGTGCTCAATGCATGCCACAGCGCCCTCGCCTACCTCGGTCTGCCGCGCGGCTACACCTTCGTTCGCGAGGCCGTCGCGGACGCCGAGCTTGCCCGATTCCTGAATGAGCTGGTGTCGATCGAGATCGCGCCCGCGCTCGGGCCGCTGCCGGTCCTCGACTACTGGCGCACGGTTCGTGCGCGATTCGCCAATCCGCGGATAGACTATCGGCTGTCGCAGATCGCCGAAGACGGCTCGTTGAAGATCGCCGAGCGGATATTCCCGCTCATGATCGCCAACGTCGGGACCGGCACTCCGGTTCGCTCGCTCTCGCGGATCGTGCGCGGTTGGCTCGAGTCGGAGTACGGGGAAATGCGAGTGCAGGGCGCGCTTGACGATCCGGCGCTGTTTCCGCCGCCGATCCGCGAAAATGCTTCGCTGCGCGCCGCCATCCTCGAGGCCGTCGCTTGAGGCGCGTGATCTGCATCGGCGAGTGCATGGTGGAGCTGCGGGCTGCCGGCGCCGACGCCTTTGCCAGAGCCTATGCCGGGGACGCCTACAATACGGCCGTTTATCTCAAACGTTCACTGCCGGATGCGCAAGTGCAATTTCTCACCGCCACCGGCGACGATGCACTGAGCCGCGCCATGCGTGAGGTTTGGCGTGCGGAGGGAATCGACGGCTCCCTCGCCTTTACCGCCGGCGGCGGCTCGCCGGGTTTGTATCTCATTGAAAATGACGCGCGGGGCGAGCGGCGCTTCCACTATTGGCGCAGCAATTCCGCGGCGCGTCGCTGGTTCGAGCTCTTGGAGGATCAGGACGAAACAGTCCTGTGGGGCGCGGATGTCATCTATCTGTCGGGAATCTCGCTTGCCATCCTAAGTCCGGCGGAGCGCGCCCGCGCAATCGAGTTGCTGCGGCGTGCGCGCCCGCACATCGGCCGCATTGCATTCGACCCGAATGTTCGGCTCGCATTGTGGGAAACCGCGCAAGCCGCCGTGGCAACGATCGAGAATGCGCTGTCAATCGCCGACGTCGCCTTGCCGAGCAGGGAGGACGCCCGGCTGCTGCTCGGCGTCGACGATCCGATCGAACAAATCGATCGATTGCAGAGAATCGGCGTACGCGAAATAGCTCTCACTCTGGGTGCCGACGGTTGCCTCATCGCCGATGGCGACGTCCGCGCACGATTGCCGGCTCCCCACGTGGCGTCGATCACGGATACATCCGGCGCGGGCGACGCCTTCAACGGCGCCTATTTGGCAACCCGGTTGCGGGGCGGTTCTGCGGCGGATGCGGCGCGATCAGGGCTGGCCGTGGGATCGCGCGTGGTCGCGCACGCGGGCGCGGTGGTACCAAAATCGGTTTCACATCCGTAAGCGTCCGCGCAGCTGCTCAGGCAGCTGCTCAGATAGTTCGGCCGCTCGCCTTGCGGCCCGCCAACTTTGCATACACTTTAGGACTGAACTTTGAAACAATGCCGGGTATGCATAACGTGCGCCTCGACACGAGTCTCGAAATGCTCCTGGAGCGCGCACCCGCCGCCCAGATTTCCCGCGTTCTCGCGACCGTGGTGGCGACGGCCGGCTCGACGTACCGCAAGCCGGGCGCGCGCATGCTCATCATGGCCGACGGGAGCTACTTGGGGCTGCTCAGCGGCGGCTGCCTGGAAGCGGATCTCAAGCTTCACGCCCAGGAGGTGTTGGACAGCGGCATCCCGCGCGCCATCGAGTACGACATGCGCGGCCCCGACGATATCCTTTTCGGCATCGGTGCGGGTTGCGAAGGTGCGATGCGCGTGCTGCTGGAGCCTGCAGGTCCCGGAAGTCCCGCGGCCGCTGCGCTCGCGGCTGCCGGGCGCGCGACTCGAGCGGGCCGGCCGACCTCGCTGGTTTCGGTTCACGAATCCGCAGACGTTCCGCTCGGCACCTATGATGCCGCGCCATCGCTGCCCTCCGTGCTGAGCCACGCCGCCGCGCGATCCCTCGACGAAGGCACATCGCGCGCCATGAACTGGGAAGAAGGCGGCCGGCGGACCCGGGCATTTGTACAATTCCTCGCACCGCCCCCGCATGTATTGATTTGCGGGGCGGGCCCCGATGCGCAGCCGGTGGTGAGCGCCGCGCGCGCCCTGGGCTGGCGAGTGTCGGTCGTCGACCATCGTCCCGCCTACGCGGTGGCGGCGAATTTCCCCGGCGCCGAAGTGAAGCTGTGCGATCCGCGCTCGTTGCGCTCCGTCGTCGCCGTCGAGCGCTGCCATGCCGCCGTGGTGATGAGCCATCACCTGCCCTCCGATGCATCGTACTTGCGCGAGCTGGCGCTGGCCGGCGTCCCGGCCTACGTCGGATTGCTGGGTCCCGAGGCGCGGCGCAGCCGGCTCGCGCAAGAATTGGGACCCGTGGCGGAAGAGCTTAGATTCAGAATGCGCGGTCCGGTGGGCATCGACATCGGAGCGGTGACGCCGGAAGGCATCGCGCTCGCCATCGTCAGTCAAATCCATGCGTGGCTGGCCGGGCGCAGCGACGTCGAACGGTCGACGCTCGCTCAGCCGTCCATACCGCTCGCTCAGCCGTCCATGCTCTGAGGAGCGCGAGCGCTTACAGACATCGCGCTCCATCGTCAAGGGGATGCGTGTTGCAGTTGGTTTGGCGTAGACTTTATTGCATCGCGTCCTGGTATTTGCCATAAGAATAACGACGACCCAGACGCCGGGGATATCGAATTAAATTTGCATGGCGGATGCAGGGAGACAGGAATGTTCAAGTTACTGAGGCCTTTGAGTGCGGCTCTGGGCGCTGCACTCTTGTGCGCGTGTGGATCGAGCAGCCAGACCTCGGCGGTATCGCCTTCCACTGCGCACGGCACACTGGCGGTGAATCCACCGTTTCGAATTGCCTCGCTGAACGCCGCAACCTTCCAGGCGGAACTCGGCGCAACCAGCACCGGCGCACAGCTGTTGCAAATCGCCGGCACCCCTGCGTGCGGCGTGGATTTCTACTATGTCAAGTTCTGGACCGTCGGCGGCGCGGGTGAGACCACGGAGTCGTCGGGTGCATTGATGGTGCCCACGGGCGCGGCGCCGGCCTGTTCCGGGCCGCGTCCCATCGTGCTCTATGCGCACGGCACGAATACGGACAAGACTCTCAACATCGCCGACATCACCAACACATCGAATACCGAGGGCGTGCTGATCGCCGCCATGTTCGCTGCGCAGGGTTACATCGTCGTGGCTCCGAACTATGCCGGCTACGACATCTCGACGCTGGGCTATCACCCCTTTCTCAATGCCGAGCAGCAGTCGGGAGAAATGATCGACATTTTGGCGGCCGCGCGCACGGCTCTGCCCAAGACCCTGAGTGCCGCGACCAGCGACAGCGGCAGGCTGTTCATCACCGGGTACTCCGAAGGCGGACATGTGGCGATGGCCACTCAACGCGCGCTCGAGGCGAGCGGCGCGGTTATCACGGGAGCCGCGCCCATGTCCGGACCCTACGCATTGGAAGCGTTTGGCGACGCCATCTTCTTCGGCAGTGTCAACCTCGGGTCGACCGTCTTCTCGCCGCTGCTCACCACCAGCTACCAGAAAGCCTATTCGAACATCTATGCCGCTCCCAGCGATCTGTACTCCGCGACCTACGTGAGCGGCATCGAAACCTTGCTGCCGAGCGCGACCCCGCTCAACACGCTTTTCGCAAACGGCTTGCTGCCGGAGACCGCGTTGTTCGACAGCAGCACGCCGACGGTGCCCGGCAGCGCCGCGCTGACGGCTCTGCTGTCGGTGCCCGGCAGCCCCACCTATCCGATACCGCCCGGTCCGGAAACTCCGTTGTTCGCGGCCGGGTTCGGTTCGCCTTATTTGATCAACAATAGCTACCGAGTGAGCTATGCGCTCGACGCGGCGTCGAACCCCGACGGCGCACTTCCGCCCACGCAACGCGCCGGCGCGCCGCTCGCGGCCGCCGCGCCGACTCAGCCGTTGCGCCTGGCGTTCTACAAGAATGATCTGCGCAATGGCCCCTGGGCACCGAATTCCCCCACCCTGTTGTGCGGTGGGTTATTGGATCCCACGGTGTTCTTCCCGGTAAATACCGGCGTCATGGCCACGTTCTGGAGCCAGTTGCCGGCCGGCCTGATCACGGTCCTGGATGTGAACGCCACCCCCGGCGGCCCGTTCGCGGCCTTGCAAACCGGGTTTCAGGAATCCCAAGCAGCGCAACTGGCCTACTACGAATCGGCGGCCGGCGGCAGCCTGTCGCCGGCGGCGGCACAGCAGCTCATCGTGCAGGGCTATCACGGGGCCGTGGCGCCGTTCTGCACGGCTGCCGCGCGCGCCTTCTTCAGCCAACTTTAAGGGACCCGGCCATGACCACTCTCTCTGTTCGCACACTGTCCGCCGCTATCGCCGCAGCGGCCATGAGTCTGTACCGTGCCACCCCGGCGCTGGCGGACGAAGTTCCCAGCAACAGCGCGCGCATCGGCCTTTACTCCGTGTTCTTTCACGTGAAGGCAGACGATCTTTCAGGGCCCTACGTGCCTCCCGGCGCCAACATCGATGCCAAGAACCTGACTACCCTGTATCTGGGATACGTGAGGCGCCTGTCCTCACACTTCGATGTGGAACTGGCAATAGGCTACCCACCGCTGCAGAAGACCGTGGGTAAGGGGCCCGCCACTCTGGGTTCGGTACCTTACGATGGACAAGTGATAGCGACGGCCCGTTGGTTGGCGCCGACCCTGCTGGTTGAATACATGTTCTTCGACGAGAATTCCAAGCTGCGTCCCTACATCGGCGCCGGCGTCAATTACGCCGCTTTCTACGATCGGGATGTGACCGCGCAGGGCAATGCCGCGAGCGGAGGCCCCACCAAGCTTTCACTGACTTCGTCGGTGGGACCGGCCGGCACAGCGGGCCTCGCGTATAATATCGGGGGCAATTGGAATTTGTACGCTTCCTATTCGATCTCCCAGGTGAAAACCAAGCTCAAGGCCGATACCGCGGGCGTCATCCGTACCTCTCACCTCAGTTTCGGGCCGCAGGTCTTCATCGCGTCCGTGGGTTATTCCTTCTAGCCGCTTGCATTCCCATGTCTGAACCCGGAGCGCGATCAATACACGCCGTCGGCCGCAGCGCCGCGGGACGCTCCCGTGAACTCCGCGGCCAATTCCTTGGCGGCCTTGACCAGGACCGACGTGTCGACCCCCACTGCGACGAACAAGGCACCCCGCTCCAAGTACTCGTGCGCGAGCTGCCGGTCCGAGGTGAGCGTGCCCGCCGCCTTACCCGCCCCTCTTACCGTCGCGATTCCCTGGAGTATGGCAGCCCGTACCGCCGGATCGGAGGGCTTGCCGAGCAAGCCCATCGACGCCGCCAAATCCGCGGGACCGAAGAAGACTCCGTCGACACCATCCACCGCGGCAATGCGCTCGAGATGGGTCAATGCATCGACGGACTCCACTTGGACGAATACGCACATTTCGTCGTCGCTGCGGCGTAAGTAATCGTCGACCTGATTCCATCGCGAGGCACGCGCCAGGGCGCTGCCGACCCCGCGCACGCCGCGCGTCGGGTAGCGGGTGGCCGCCACCACTTGCCGCGCCTGCTCGGGCGTTTCGACCATGGGAATGATGAGTGTCTGCGCGCCGATATCCAGGTATTGCTTGATCAACTCCGCCGTGGCGTGCACGGGACGCACGATGGGATGAACCGGATACGGCGCCATCGCCTGCAATTGCCGCAGCACGCTGCGCGGATCGTTGGGCGCATGCTCGGCATCGATTACCAGACAATCGAAGCCGACGGTGGCCAACAGCTCGGCGGCGTAGGAGTCGGCCAGTCCCACCCACAGCCCGATTTGCGGCTTTCCCTCGCGCAACGCCCGCTTGAATCCATTGGTCGGTAGTTCCATCACGAGCCTCTCCTAAGGATCAGACAAAACGCATCGATATGCCGCCGAGCGCGCCATAGTCGGCGTGCAGCACATCGCCGCGCGCGACGTTGGTCGGCCTCGTGAACGAGCCGCCGAGGATGATGTCTCCGGCTCTCAAGGTTTCGCCGTATGGCGCGATCTTGTTGGCCAGCCACGCGACGCCCGCGGCGGGATGATTCAGCACGGCCGCCGCGAGGCCGGTTTCCTCGATCACCGCATTCTTGTAGAGCAGCGCCCCGACCCAGCGCAGATCCACCGCATCGGGCTTGACGGGCTGACCGCCGACGACGATGCCCGCGTTGGCGGCAAAATCCGCGATGGTGTCGAACACCTTGCGCGGCGCCCGGGTGTCGCGGTCGAATTGCTCGATGCGTGCGTCGATGATCTCGAGCGCCGGAGTCACATAGTCGGTGGCTCTCAGAACGTCGAAGAGGGTCACGCCGGGTCCCGTCAACGGCGAGCGCAATACGAACGCCAGTTCCACTTCCACGCGCGGCGCGATGAAGCGTTCGACGGGTATGTCGCTGCCCGTCGCAAAGAACATATCGTCCATCAGCGGCGCGTAGTCCGGCTCCGTGATCTGCGATGCCTGCTGCATGGCGCGCGACGTGAGACCGATCTTGCGGCCTTTGATGCTGCGGCCGTCGGCCATTTCCAGCCTGACCCATTCGCTTTGAATGGCGTATCCGTCTTCGACGGTCATGCCGCGATGCTCGAAGGAAAACTGGCGCAGCTGGGTCCGGCTCTTGCGCGCGTCGTACAGACGCCGAGCCAGCAGTCGAATGGTTTCGGTGGGCAACATGGATGATTTCGCTCCGCGCCGTCTTGTCAGGTTTTCTTGAATCGCGCGTGCAGATTGTTGTGCTTGAGGGTGCCGGCTTCGCTGAATTCGTTGAGCTCGAGCGAGAGCGCCAGACCCTGCTTCGCAAATTGCTCCGCGAAATGCGCCTTCATGATGTCGAACAGGCCGGTGCAGGCCGCTTGCTTGGCAGGGTCGCCGCGGCCCGCGCCGATCTTCAGGATGGCATGCACGAATCCCGCATCGCCGGCCGTCCCGTCGGCTATGCAGTACTCCTCGCACGCGATCGCGCGCACGCGCACGCCCCCGGGCGGAAACACGGCGGCCCCGTCGACGCGCAGCCCCGTCATGAACTGCGCGAGCTTGCCGCAAAGCTCGCCGAAGCGGCCCGCGTCGCGAAGATTGGCGCTGTACTCCAAGGTCATGTGCGACATGGCTTAAGTACCAATGGCCATGGTGGCGACGGTGCAGCCCACCGCAAAAATCGGGATGGCGCGGTAATATCGGAGGCGGCCCAAACCTTGCGCCGCCGCTGCGATGCTGATGAAGGTGCGAATCTCGAATCCCCCCTGGCCTGCGTCGCGATATGTGGCCTCGTCCGTATACGACAACATCGCGCGCTGGTCGTTGCTTTGCCAGCGCCGCAGAAATTCCCGGTCCCACGATTCGTTGATCTTTCCGGAGTCCGGTGTCGCCGGCCAGTGCGAAATGCCGCCGGTACCGACCAGGGCGATGCGTTCCGGCGCAAGGTCCGCGGCGCGGCGCAAGGCCTCGCCCAGCGTCCATGCGCGATGCAACGGCGCGAGCGGCGGTCCCTGGCAATTGATGTTCACGGGGATGACCGGTAGATCGTAGCGGGGAGTGAGAAAACTCAAGGGCACCATGACCCCGTGGTCGAACTTCCACTCCTCCGCATACGCGAGATCCACGGTCTGCATCATTTCGCCGATCAGGCGCCTCGACAGCGGCGCGTTGCCGGGAATGGCGGTGCGGGCAATGCCCAGCCACTCCGGATCTTCGATCGGTCCTTCGTAGCTCTCCGCTAGCCCCATCGCGAATGCCGGCATGTTGTTCATGAAGAAATTGGCGAAATGCTCGGCGGCGACGATGACCAAGGCATCCGGTTTGGCGGCAGCGAGCTCGGCGGCCATGCCACGGTAGGCGCCATAGAGTTCGTCGACGATGGGGCGGTCGGCCATGTGCGCCCGTCCGGTGATGCCGGGAGCATGGCTGCAGATGCCCGCGAACACGAGGCTCATAGGTCGGCCATTTTCTCGTCCAGCCGGGTCGTCATGGCATAGACGCCGGCGCGAACCGGGCCGTGACGGCTGACGCCGGCGCGCATCGCGGCGATGTAATCGGCCCATGGCATGCCGAGAAAAGCCGCATAGTGCATGAGCAGTTGTCCATTCGCGCCCAGGACGTAGATCAATCCGATATCTCCCGCCTCGAGCGCACCGCGCTCCTCGCCGCTGAGATCGTAGCGGTCGAGGACTCCCGGCAGATCGGCGCGGCACTGCCGCTGCAGATCGCGGTCGCGATTGATGTCGAACAAGAACTTCTGCAATTGATATAGGCTCATGATTGAGTTCAGGCTGCGTCATCGCCCCAGTGCGGAATGTGGTGCGCGCCCAGGCTCACACAGACGTTCTTGGGCTCGAGGAACACCTCGTAGCTCCAGGTGCCGCCTTCACGGCCGACACCCGAGGCCTTCGTGCCGCCGAACGGCTGCCGCAGATCGCGGACGTTCTGGCTGTTCACGAAACACATGCCGGCCTCGATGGCGGCGGCCACGCGGTGCGCCCGCCCGAGATTTTCACTCCAGACGTAGCTGCTGAGTCCATAGGCGATGTCATTCGCCTTGGCGATCGCGTCGGCCTCGTCCCCGAACGGAATCAGGCAGGCCACCGGCCCGAAGATCTCGTCCTGCGCAATACGCATGCGGTTGTCGACGTCGGCGAACACGGTGGCCTTGACGAAATTTCCCCGATTGAGCGGCGCGGCCAAGGCGGGCGGCTCGACTCCGCCGCACATCAATGCCGCCCCCTCCTTGGGGCCCATCTCGATATAGCGCCGGACTTTTTCCAGGTGATTCGCGCTGATCATGGGCCCGATGATGGTCTTGTCGTCGAGCGGATCGCCGACCACGATGCGCCGAGCACGCTCGGTGAACTTCCCGACGAACTCGGCGTAAATGGATTTCTGCACCAGGATGCGCGAACCCGCGGTACAGCGTTCGCCGTTGTTGGAGAAAATCATGAAGAGGGCCGCGTCCAGCGCGCGCGGCAGGTCCGCATCCTCGAACACGACAAAGGGGCTTTTGCCCCCCAATTCCATGGAGAATTTCTTCAGGCCCGAAGCTTTCACGATGCGGTTTCCCGTGGCCGTCGAACCGGTGAAGGAAATCGCCCGCACATCGGGGTGCCGGCACAGGGGCTCGCCGGCTTCGGCGCCAAACCCGTGCACGATGTTGAGCACCCCGGCGGGAATTCCGGCCTCCAGGGCCAGCTCGCCCAAGCGCGCCGCCGACAGCGGCGACAGCTCGCTCATCTTGAGGACGGCGGTATTGCCGAACGCAAGCGCCGGCGCGACCTTCCAGGTCGAGGTCATGAACGGCACATTCCAGGGTGAGATCAACCCACAGACGCCCACCGGGTGGAACAGCGTGTAATTGAGGTGCGTCGTGGTGGGGTAGGTGTGACCGTCCACTCGCACGCACATTTCCGCGAAGTAGTAGAAATTATCGGCCGAGCGCGGCACCAATTGCTTGGCGGTCTGCGCGATCACCTGGCCGGTGTCCCGTGTTTCCGTCCCGGCGATCTCCGGCACATGTTTCGCGATCAAGTCGCCGAGCTTGCGCAGCAGCGCCGCCCGCTCATGGGAGGGCCTGCCGGCCCATGCGGGAAAAGCCGCCTTGGCGGCCGCGACGGCGGCGTCGACCTCCCGTTCGCCGCCGCGCGCCACCTCGGCCAGAACTTCCTGGGTGGCGGGATTGATGGTCTCGAAGTAGTCGCTGCTCGGGTGAGCTGCGCCATCGATCAAATGTTGGATCTGCATGCTTCGCCTTTCAACGGCCGAATTCATCGTCCGCCGCAATCGTGTTGACCAGTCGGCCGAGGCCGTCGATTTCAGAGGTTACGACGTCACCCGGCATCACATTGACCACCCCTTCCGGCGTACCGGTGAGGATCACGTCGCCCGGCGACAGCGTCATGAACGCGCTGAGATACTCGATCAGACAGGGAATGTCGACAATCAGGTCGCGGGTATTGCCGGTCTGCGTCAGATTGCCGTTGACGAATGTTCGCAGGCCGAGGTTCCCCGCATCGGCGACGTCGGCCGCGTCCACGAACCAAGGACCCAAGACCGTGGCGCCATCGCGATTCTTGGCGCGCAGATTGGGGCGATACCAGTTCTCCAAGTAATCCCGAACGGCGTAGTCGTTGGCGATGCAGTACCCCGCCACATGCGCCAGGGCCTGCGATCGCGCAACCTGCTTGGCCGTGCGCCCGATGACCACCGCCAGCTCGCACTCGTAATGCATGAATTTCACCCCCGACGGCCGACGGGTCACCCCACGATGACCGAGCAGGGTGCCGGGACCTTTGAGAAATACCAAAGGTTCGTCCTGGGCCTTGAACGCCAGCTCCTTGGCGTGATCGGCGTAGTTGAGGCCGAGCGCGATCACCGTGCCGGGTTCGAACGGCGGCAGCCAAACGACGTCCTCGGCGGCGGCGACGCGCCCGTCGGCGAGCTGCAGATCCTCGTGGCCCGGCGACTGGGACGATTGCGACTGGGGCAGCGGCGCCGGAGTCGCATCATGAATAGCGCCGGCATACGCGACGCGGGCGCGCATCATGCGGGGGCTTCCATGAACGGATTGCGCAGGCTGCCCAAACCGTCGATTTCGATCGTCACGATCCCACCCGAGCTTACGCGCGGCGCGGGTCCCGCGGCGCCCAGCGCAAGCACGTCTCCCGGCGCCAAGGTCATGAAATCGGTGACGTCCGCCAGCAATCGTGCCGCCGGGCGGATCAAGTCGGCGGTGCTCGCGGTTTGCATCAACGCCCCGTCTAGATAGGTGCGGATGGCCAGCGCGTCAGGATTCGCTACCGCGGCGCGCGCGGTGACCGCGGGTCCCAGCGGGCAGTACCCGTCCCGTGCTTTGAATCGAACGGACGGGCGATGATAGTTGGAATGCGGAATACTCACGTCGGCCACGATGAGATATCCCGCCACGTAATCCAAGGCCCGCGACTCGGACACCCGGCACGCCGTGCGGCCGATGACCAATCCCAGGCTGGCGCCGACTTCGAGTTCGGAAGTGCCGGCCGGAATCATCACGACACTACCCGACGCGGCCAGGGTATTGCGCGGCTTGATAAAGAGCACGGGAGCATGGGGCGGCGCGTTATACGGAGGCCGGAACACCGCGTCGCCGAGCACCGCGAGCGCCGAGCGGTGGTTCAACAGGGCGCCGTACACCGCGCCGCTCAATCGATAGGGCGGGACGTCGAACGGTATCGAGAAACAGCCTGCGCCAGCCTGCATCTGCCCATCCATGCGAATTTCGCAATATTCTCTTCTAGCGAGATTCACTAATATATTAGTAATATGCCGCCATGTAAATTACTGTGTCAAGACTGGGTTGCCGCGGGGAAACGATGAATCCTGAATCGGGAAAATTGAGGCACCGCAATCTGCCCCTGCTGCTGTTGCAGGCGCGCGAGCACGTGATCGCCCGTTTCAGACCCATTCTCAATGCGCACGGCATCACGGAACAGCAATGGCGCATCGTGCGCGCCCTGATCGACACCGGGCCGCTGGAGCCGCGCGAAATCGGCGACCTGTGCCGCATTTCGAGCCCCAGCCTCGCCGGCGTGCTGTCGCGCATGGAAGAACTCGGCTACATCAAGCGCAAGCGCCTCGATCACGATCAGCGCCGGCTGCGCGTTTCGCTCACATCGCGCAGCCGTACCCTGGCCGCCCGCATGGCCCCGCAGATCGAAGCGACGTACCGCGACATCGAGACGGTGATCGGGGGGGAGTTTTCGATGCGTTTCTACCGGGCACTGGACGAACTGATCGGCGCACTGTCGGTGCGCGCGCCAAACACATCCGCGGACGAGTAAACTAAAGCGACCGATGGGGCATTAGATGGCAGAGGGGGCATCGGCAATGAGTACTGGAACCGCTTTCCTGAAGAACACCTGGTATGTCGCGGCGTGGTCTCACGAAATTGCCGCGGACGGCATGCTGGCGCGCACCATCACCCGGGTTCCACTGCTGTTCTGGCGCGACGGCGCGGGCGGGGTCGTGGCGCTCGACGATCGCTGCTGCCACCGCGCGGCACCCCTGTCGAAGGGGCGCCGGGAAGGCGACAATATTCGCTGCATGTACCACGGATTGCTGTTCGACAAGACCGGCAAATGCATAGAAATCCCCTCGCAGAACTTCATTCCACCGGCCGCCAAGGTGCGCGCCTATCCCGTGGTCGAACGGTTCAAATGGGTGTGGATCTGGATGGGCGATGCGGACAAGGCGGATCCCTCGCTGATCCCCGACACGCACACCCTGGACGACGCGGGCTGGCGCGGCACGCCGGGCTATCTGCACTACGACGCCAACTACCTGCTGATCACCGACAATCTGCTCGATTTTTCCCACCTGTCGTACGTGCACGAAACCACGCTGGGGGGCTCGGCCAAGTACGCCGGCATTCGCCCCAAGGTGACGCGCAACGGGCGCAGTGTGCGGGTGGAACGCTGGCTGATCGATGACGAGCCCGCGCCGTTCTTGCGGAAATTGAAGACCTGGCCGGGCAACGTCGATCGCTGGAATGTCTACGATGTAGTCCTCCCCGGGGTCCTGTTGATGGACTCGGGGAGCGCTCCGACCGGCACGGGCGCGCCGCAGGGCGACCGCGTGGACGCGGCGCAATTTTTCGGTTGCCAGGCGGTCACGCCTGAAACGGAGAAGACCTCGCACTATTTCTTTCAACAATCGCACGGATTCGCGCTCGACGATCCGTCGGTCACCGAAAACCTGAGGCAAAGCGTTCTCGCGGGGTTTCAAGAAGATATGGATATCATCCTCGCGCAGCAGCACATCCTCGATCTTGCTCCCGACGCACCCATGCTGGCGATGCGCATGGATACCGCCCTCGCGAGTTTTCGCACCATGGTGGAAAAAGCGATTGCCGAGGAGCGCGCCGAATCATGCGCATAGCGGCGTTGCTCATCGGAATCCTCGTCGGAATTATCGGCGCGAGCTTGGGTGGATCGGATCGATCCAATACACCTCTTCCACCCGCTCCGCGGCGTCGATATTGAGGTTGACGACCACTGACTCATTGTCGCTGCGGACCAGCACGCACTCGAGCGGCGTGTCGCTCGAACGGTTGATCTCCTGGTGCGGCACATAGGGCGGCACGAAGATGAAATCGCCGGCATCCGCCTCGGCGACAAACTCGAGCCGTTCGCCCCAACGCATCCGCGCCACGCCGCGCACGACGTAGATGACGCTCTCGAGCGCGCCGTGGTGGTGTGCGCCGGTCTTGGCGTTCGGGTGAATGATGACCGTCCCGGCCCAGATCTTCTGCGAACCGCGGGCCGCATTCACGGCCGCGGCGCGCAGCATGCCGGGCGTCTGCGGCGTGTTGCTGTCCAGCCGGTCGCTTTTGATGACTTTGACGCCGTCGACGCGCCAGTCACGCTGGGAATTCGGCATGATGAGGTCCTCGAATACGGGCACACTAATCCAGTTCGGCCGATGCCCGCAAGAAGCGGCCCTTACAGTCACTCTTTGGCACGTAAACAAGGGGGCCGATTCGCGATACGCTCTCGGGGTAGGCTCGATACCGAGCGTCCAGCGCTCAGGATCAAAACAATAGGAAGAGTCATGGGCTACGTGGAAAGAAATCTTTTGCCGAACGAGCAAATTACCTATCGGGCAACGCTCCACTGGATCATCTATACCCTCCCGGCTTTCGTATTCCTGATCGCAATTCTCGTGGCACTGGGCGGTGGCGGCTGGATTGCCGGTAGTGCTATAGGCATCATCGGCCTTGTTCTCTTTCTCCCGCCTTGGATTAAGTCAAATAGTTCCGAATTTGCCATCACCAATAAGCGCGTCTTGATCAAGGTAGGGCTCATCCGCCGGCACTCCCTGGAATTGCTATTGCAAAAAGTCGAAGGAATCGGCGTGGATCAGAGTGTCCTCGGTCGAATCCTCGGATACGGAACAATTACCGTATCGGGAGTCGGCGGCACCAAGGAGGCATTCCCGATGATCTCGAGTCCCCTGGAATTTCGGCGCCAGGTCCAAGCCAGCCTCGCTTCGTAACAACTGCCTCTTGCTTTTCGGCCGTCCCCAATCCCGGGGGATAAGCCTGTGCACAACCTGAGACCTGTCACCCAAACGCCACGGACTTTCAGCCGTTTGCACTCATCTGCTTAATTTTTGACCACTCGCGGCCCCGGGGTGCAAACTAAGAAGGTAAGGAGGCCGACAAATAATACCCGCATGGACGCCATTCGCTTTACCGAACGAGCAACCAACCCGTTGAATTCTTTCGACCCGGAAGGTGCGGCCGTCGACCGCCGATAAACAAGTTCGAACAAAACAATCCTGACGAGGGGGGAGCTAGATCATGAAACTGTTACGCGTTATTTCCTACGTGTGCCTGGCGGCGGCTGTATGCGCCGGCGGGACGGCGGCGGCGAGGGATCGAGACGCAGCTCTGGTACTCGGCGACAGCGTCGCCTTCGCCTATATCGACTCAGCGGGCCACGAATACATCAATCCCGGCAACTTTCTTGGATTCGCCGACGACCTCGAGGACTCGCTGCGTATCGAATCGGTGGATGCCGGCTGTCCCGGCGAGACAACCGCCAGCTTCCTGTCATCCACGGGCGCCGACAACGGCTGCCGGGCCTTCCGCGCGCTATTCCCGCTGCATGTCCCCTATGGCGGCACCCAACTCGAGTTCGCCAAGATGTACCTGGAACAGCACCGCGATGTGCGCCTCGTCACCATCACGTTGGGCGCAAACGACGGCTTCCTTCTCATAGACGCCTGTGCCACACAACCCGACCCGGCGGCGTGCATCCGGGCCGGCCTGCCCGCGCTGCTCGCTACGGTGGAAGGCAACGTGCAAACCATCCTCGCCGATCTGCGTGCCACGGGATTTGGCGGCGCGATCGTCATCACCAATTACTACGCGCTCGACTACTCCGACGCGGCGGCGACGGGCCTCACGGCACTGCTCAACGGGGCGCTCGAGGCTCCGGCGGCCGCCTACGGAGCGGTGGTGGCCGACCTCTTCACAGCCTTCAAGACTGCGACCGCCGGCCCGACTTTCGGCGGCAAGACCTGCAACGCGGGTCTGCTGAATGCGAGCGTACATAACCAGCTGCTGTGCGACGTTCATCCGAGTCAGTCGGGGCACCGGCTCATCGCACGAACCATCGCCGGCGCTTTCCGGGCAGTGGATGACTGATCGGCGCAAGAAGCCCGCGGGGTAATGGAACTCACGAGGGCTGCGGCGGCGCAGCCTAGCCCGCGAGCGCCTTGATCAGCACATCCCAGTAGGTCAATCCGTTGTAGAACTCGTTTACGCGGATTCGCTCGTTGAGGCCGTGCGCGAACTGTTCACTGTCCATGATGAAGACACCGCCCACCCCGTAGGTGGGAATCCCCGCATTGCGGAACACGGCGCCGTCGGTTGCATACGCAGCTTGAGTCGGCACCACCGGCGCCCCGGGATCCGATGCCTGAACAGCCTTGGCTACCGCGCTCATGACGTCAGCGCGCATCGGCGAGGCACTCGACACGAGCGCCTCGTAGCCCTGCCGCACGTCGACCTTCGGCCCCACCAGTCCCTGCAAAGTCTTTTGCACGTCCGCGGCACTGGTGCCCGGAAAGATCCGGCAGTTGATGGTGGCGGTCGCCGACTGCGGCAGCGCATTTTCCGCGTGGCCTCCGTTGAGCATGGTGGCCACGCACGTGGTCCGGAGCCGGCCGATGAAGGCCGGAGTCTTCGCGATCTCGGCCGCTGCCGCCGCGTTGCCCGGATCGGCTGCAAAACGCGCCATGGCTTCGCCGAGCGGTCCCTTGGTCGCGACACTCGCCGCCTTGAAATCGCCGAGGGTCCACTCATTCCACATCACCGGAAATTGGTAGCGCTGCACCGCCTTCAGCGCGTCGGCGAGCTCGTAGATCGCGTTGTCGGGACGCGGCGCGGAACTATGGCCGCCGGGATTGTGCGTGGTCAGGAGATATTCAGCCGAGCTCTTTTCGGCGCCTTGCACGTAGAAAATGAGCGGTTTGGCCGTGCCCTCGCTGAGCACACCGCCGCCGCCGTCGCCGTTGAGAGCGAATTCCGCGTCGACCAGGTCCCGATGCGTGGTCACGAGATCCCTTGCCGTTGCCTGCGCGGTTTCCTCATCACCGCTGAATGCGATGATGAGATCGCGAGTGGGGACGAAGCCTTCCGCTTTGAGCCGCAGGAAGGTCGCGGTCAGCAGCGCCACTTCCTGTTTGACGTCCGATGTGCCGCGGCCGAAGAAGAAGCCGTTCTCCTCGATGAGACGGTAAGGATCTCGCTGCCAGTCGCTGCGTTTCGCGGTGACCACGTCCATGTGGGCCAAGAAGGCGATCGGCCGTCCCCCTCTGCCATTGCCCCGGTAGCGTACGACCAATGATGCGGTCTCGCCCAGCGGCAGGATGTGGATGTCGGCGGCGGGGAAGCCGCCGGCCTCGAGCGTTTCCGCGAGATACTTCGCGACCAGGGGGACATTCGCCTTACCGATCGAGCTTTCGATGCCGACGATGTGGGCAAAAATCTCTCGCGCCTGCGCGCGCACCGCCTCCGGCGCCGCGGTGGGAGTGGCAGTGGGAGTACCGGAGGCCGGAGAGCTGACGGCGGCCAGACTCGCGGCAAGTGCCCCGGCACACAAGCAAACGCCCAAACATCGCAATCCCATCATTTTAAGCACTCCCCGTAGCGATTTTTCTACGATAGCTGCCAGAATAACCGAACCGATGAACCCCAGCGTTCGAATTCCCATTTGGACCATCGCCGCCCCGGTGTTTGCGGGAGCCGTACTCGTCGCCGCCGGATTCGGATTGGGCGGAATTATCGTCGCTCTCGTCTCGCTGGGTCTTGCCGCGAGCGTCTTCGCCGCAGTCCATCATGCCGAAGTGATCGCCCAACGGGTGGGCGAACCCTATGGCACCCTGGTATTGGCGCTTGCGGTTACGCTGATCGAGGTTGCGCTCATCGTGTCGTTGATGGCCGCGGGTGGGGAGGAAGCGGCCGGCTTGGCGCGCGACACGGTATTCGCGGCCGTAATGATCATTCTGAACGGCATCATCGGTTTGTGTCTGCTCGTGGGCGGCCTTACGCACCGCGAACAGACCTTCAGCCTCGACGGCGTCAGTGCGGCGCTGGTTGCGTTGGCGACCATCGTGATCATGACGCTG
>WNFG01000459.1_pt1 | contig 34070 bp, 24 predicted proteins | sample 5400431 | NCBI WGS metagenome assembly WNFG01 (sample SAMN13153346, study PRJNA577476) | soil metagenome | isolation source: 120 cm saprolite under Douglas fir tree site 2 hole 3 replicate 2 | place: USA:California | collected 2015-04-18
GTGACCATCCGCAGCGGCAGCGAAAGCAAGAGCGTGAGCAGCACCATGCCGGCCGATACGCCCAGGCCAAACAAGAGGAGAAAGAGCAGGGCGGCGAACCGTTCCTGTAAGGTGGTCAGCGCAAGAAGGGCAATTGCCGCCGAGCCGGCCAGTCCGTGCACAATTCCAACCAAGGTGACGCGCAAGCCAGGGTGAGACGGAGCGGCCGCCGCAGCCGGGACCCGGGCGGGTTTGCATCGGTGAAGATCGTCCCCAACACGTAGTCGCCCGCCGCCGCGGTCCAGGTGCATCCCACGTCCGCCGATCGCGTCAGCAGCCCGGAGATGGCGAGCACCGCTCCGTCCGCGGCCACCTGGTAGAGATTGGCGTAGGCCTGCGATCCAGTGACGTATGGCTCGCACGAGTAGCGCCACGTTGCGCCATCGTCCTCCGAGATGGCCAGACCGAAGTTGGTGGCGAGCAGGATCCCGTGCGGCGCGCTCGCCGGGAAGTGGATGCTCATCTCGTCCGGGAACGCGCCGTCCGCGCGCGCCGGGAGCGGGGCGGCGAGGAGGAGCCCGAGCCCGATGACCGGTAGCAGCTTGGCGATCAGCCTCGGCCGATTCTCAGAGCTCGCGCAGGTCAATGTTGCCGCTCTTGACCTCGTCTCCCGCCACCGCAAAGGTGTTGTAGGTGCAGCCCGCGGTGCAGGTGAAGACGAATTGAGTGGGCGCGCCATTGTTGACCGCGCCGTCCGCCAGACAGGCCCGGAAGGTCGCCGCCGCGCCGTTGAAAGTGCCCGTCCCCCGGAGCTCCAGCGAGCTCGAGGCTTCCACCACCGATCCGCACCCCTGGCGCACCGCCCCCAGGTAGGTGATCTGAGTCATCCTCGCGAGGATGCCTAAATCCTCGACGACGATTTGGCCTTGTGGCGCGGCGACCGTCCCGCTGACGGTCAGGTTGAATCGGACCTGGTTGTTTCCGAGCGCGCCGGCGCCCTTGGCCTGGTATTTGGTGAGCTCGACGATGGTGAACCCGTTCACCAGGCTGCCGAACCAGAGATGGCCGGTGGTGGGGTGAAAGCGCGTATAGGTTCGCGTGCTGTCGAAAGGCCGGTTCGCGTACGACGGCCGGCTCGAGGTATCGCCGACGGCAGGATTGTAATAGGCGATCTCGAACGGGTTGGCTGGGTCCTTGATGTTGAAGATTCGCAGGCCTGAGGTGTACCAGCTGTATGCAACCATTGTTGCATCGTCGGGATTGTCCACCGAGATGTAGTGCGTCGTGTAAAAGAGGACGGGGCTGTCGCCGACCGTGTTGTCCGAGGTCGTCGAAAAGCAGTAGGGCGACTGGTTTACTGGAAGGTTGATCCGGGAGATCAGCACCGGATTCCGCTCGTCGGTGATGTCGACGATCCGGCCGCCGCCCCGCGGGCAGGTGCCTTCCTCGGCCGCAATGACATAGGACCTTCCGCCGATTTTCGTGGGGGTCTCGGTGTGCCAGTCGCCGCCGAGCAACGTGCCGATCGGCCTGATCTGCGGATTGGCGACCCGCTGCTGAACATCGGTGGTGTCCACCACCTGCACGCCACCGAACGGCTCGCCTCCGGAGACGATGTAGCAGCTCAGATTGTCCGGCGGACAGTTCCGGTACCCGAGGTACGCCCGATTGCCGTCCTTGCTGACGTCGAGATCGTGGCAGGTGACGCCGGAAAGGGGCGCGCCATACGTCGTCAGGACCCTGGGGTTCGATAGGTCGGCGATGTCGATTACCGTCATGCATTTTTGATTCGGGGGCATGGTGGAGTGGGTCAGGTAGACCGTTTTTCCGTCGGCGGAAAGCTTGCCCGAGTGGATGCGAGTCTGCCCCGCGCCCATGTCGAAGTTCGACTTCAGCACCGGGTTTTTGCAGTCGGCCGAGACGTCGTAGAGCCCTAGGATCGTCTGGTCGCCGGGGACCAACAGGACGCCTCGGTCTTGACTCACGTGCAGTCCCTCGTGAATCGCCACCACCACCAGGTTGTAGGTCCCCGGCGGGCCTCCGGTGGCAGGGTCGCGGATGATCTTCACCAGCTTCGGGTTCTTCGGGTCGGCGGCATCGATCACCGCCACGCCCTCGCCTTCGGTGTCGGTCGACTTGGTCACCACGTAGGCGCAGTCCTTGTACCAGGCGATCTGGAAGTCGCCTCCGAGGCCATTGATCGTGTTCTGACCAACCAGCCGCAGCCCGCGCGAGTAGCCGAGCCTCGAGCGCCCGGAGAGCTGATCGGCCACCGGAACCTGGCCCTGGAGTCCCGTTTCAGGACGATCGCTTGTTCCCGGCCGACCAGTATTCGTGGAACAGCTCAGCATCGCGAACGCGACAAACAACCCAACGCAGCGAAGTGTTTGCACGGCGAACCCCCTCTCGAGCGACGGTGATTGCGACGGCGGCCGTCTTAGATCAACGCGGGTAGGCGCACCAGAGTCGCTGCGTCCGGTTCCGGGTGCGGGCCTTCGACGGCGGTGATAATTGACGCGAACGGTCGAAACGGTAAAGGCAAACCATGGGTGAGCGAAGATCTGAACGGCGGGAGCGATGCGGATGATCGAGCGCCTGCGCGCGCGGGATGAGTGGAAGTTCTTCGCGGTCTTGCCGAAAGCCGACCGCATCCTGGCTTTGATCTGGTGGGTGGTCCTCGTTTTAAGAGGAGTGTTGCCCGCGGTCTTCGCCATCGCCATGGGCGCGCTGGTTGCCGCCGTCCAGCGCGGCGAGGGCGTTGCCGGCGCGCTCGCGCTCGTCGGCGTCGTCTTCGTCCTCCTCCAGATTCTCAGCCCGGTCCACCAGATGGTCGGAGCCAATCTCGGCGACCGGACCGCGGCCTGGCTGTACGACCGACTCACCGAGGCCTGCGTGCGCCCGCAGGGCATGGGGCACCTCGAGGATCCGAAGCTCACCAGCGATCTCACCGTGGCCCGCGACTTCGACCTCGGCATGACCGGCCCGCCGCTGTCGATCTCGATGGACTTCATCGCGAGCGGACTGGTCGACCTGATCGGGGGCCTCGCCTGCGCCATGGTGCTCGCCGCCTTCGCCTGGTGGGCACCGCTGGTGCTCGGCGGCGCCTGGTTGGCGACGCACTGGCTCCTTCGAGAAAGCGCGATCTGGCGCGATCGCAACACCGACGAGGTGCGCGCCGCCCAGCGCGACGCCGACTATGCCTACCGACTCGCGGTAGACCCGCCGGCGAGCAAGGAGCTGCGGCTGTTTGGCCTGGTGACCTGGACGATCGACCGCTTCGTCGCCCGTCGCACCCGCCTTCACGAGCTCCAATATGAGGCAACCCGGCTGCGCGAGCGGCCGGTGGTGTGGAGCATGTTGCTCGTCATCGGCGGCAATCTGATCGTGTTCTGGGCCCTGGCCGACGCCGCCGCGCACGGGAGCCTGAGCCTCGGCGAGGTCGTCGTCTTCGCCCAGAGTGGCTTGGGGATGTCGATGATCGCCTTTGGCGGCCTCAACTGGGCGCTGGGAGGATCGGCTGCGCCGGTGGCGGCGGTGCTCCGCCTCGAGCCGGCGATGGCCAAAGCCGGAACGCTGCCTTCCGGCAATCGCACCGCCGCGGGCGCGCCCGCGCGAGAGATCCGCTTCCGCAACGTGACCTTCGCGTACCCCGGCGGCGCGCCCGTGCTCGACAAGTTCGATCTCACCATTCCCGCCGGGTCGTCTCTGGCCATCGTCGGGAAAAACGGCGCCGGCAAGACGACGCTCGCCAAGCTGCTGTGCCGGTTGTACGACCCGCAGTCGGGCGCGATTGAAGTCGACGGCGTCGACTTGCGCGAGCTCGATCTGAGCGCCTGGCGTTCGCGACTCAGCGCCGTGTTCCAGGATTTCATCCGCTTCGAGCTGCCGCTGCGCGATAACGTCGCGCCGGCAGGCGCGGCGGACGAGGTGGTGGGCGCGGCGCTCGAGGCGGCGGGGGCGTCTCAGCTCGCCGCTTTGGACACCGTGCTCGCCCGCGGCTACGAGGGTGGCACCGAGCTGTCCGGCGGGCAGTGGCAGCGCGTCGCCCTCGCCCGGGCGCTTTGTGCGGTGAAGCTCGGGGCCGGGGTGGTGCTGCTCGATGAACCCACCGCCCAGCTCGATGTGCGGGGTGAGGCGGAGATCTTCGACCGCATCCTCGCCGCGACCCGGCACTGCACGACCATCCTCATCTCCCACCGCTTCTCCACGGTGCGTCACGCCGATCGGATCTGCGTGCTCGAGCACGGCCGGGTGATCGAGCTTGGCACCCACGAGGAGCTGATCGCGCAGGGCGGCCGCTATCGCACGATGTTCGAGCTGCAGGCGCAACGCTTCAGCGTCGAGGGTGAGGAAGGAGTGACCTTTGACGTCCTCGCCTGAGAAAGAGGGTGGCCGCGCCGCCCGCAAGGGCGACGACCTGCCGCCCGCTCTGCGTTCGATGTGGCGCCTCTGCAAGCTGGCGTACCGCCATGAGCCTCGGCTGATGCTCGCCGCGTTCGTGTTGTCGCAGCTTTCCGCTCTGCCGGATGCGCTGCTCGCGCTCTGGCTGATGCTTCTCGGCAAAGGGGTGCTCGACAACCGGCCCGGCCTGGTCTACGCCGCGGCGGTCGGCTTGGGCGTGTCGGCCGCGGCAACCTGGTTTCTTCGCACCGTCAGCACCCGCGTCCAGCGGCGCTTTCGCGACAAGGTCACCATCGCTCTCGAATCGCACGTCGCCCGGCTCCAGGCGTCGGTGGCGACGATCGCCCATCATGAGCGCCCCGAATACCTCGACCGGCTGGCGATGCTCCGCAACCAGGTGTTCGTGCTCGATCACATGTACATGTCGCTGTTTTCGACGCTGGGGTGGATCCTGCGCCTGGGCGTGACGATTGGGCTTCTGGCTTCGATTCACCCCGCGCTCCTGCTCCTCGCGGTGTTCGCGGTGCCGACCGTGCTCACCGCGACGTGGCGGCCCGCCATCGAGCGCTCCGCTCAGGAGCGTGGCGCGCCGGCCAACCGGCTGGCCCGGCACCTCTTCACCACCGCGACCACGGCGCCACCGGGCAAGGAGGTGCGGGTGATCGGCATCGGGAATCGCCTCGTGACCGAGCGCCGGAAGGCGTGGGAACGCTGGTACGGACCGGTCTCGGCTTCCCGGATTGGTTCGGCGGTCTGGCACGCGCTGGCCTGGGCGGTGTTCGGCGGGGCGTATGTTGGCGCGGTGGTGTTCGTTTCATCCGGCCTTGGCGCGCCGGCGAGCGATGTGCTGCTCGTGCTCGCCGCCGGCTCGCGCCTCTCGGCGTATATCGGCGCCACCGTCGGCGAGATTGGATTCCTGCGAGGCTTCTGGATGGACGGCTCGCGGCGACTGGCCTGGCTCGAGGACTATGCGGCATCCTTTGTCACTTCGGCCGACATGCCCGTTCCCGCCCAGATGCGTCAGGGGATCCGACTCGAGCACGTGTCGTTCACCTACCCGGGCACGTCGCGCCTTGTCCTCGACGATCTGACGCTGTCGTTGCCCGCGGGCGCGGTCGTCGCCCTGGTCGGCGAGAACGGCGCGGGCAAGACGACGCTGGTCAAGCTGCTCGCCAAATTGTACGAGCCGACATCGGGAACGATCCTCGTCGACGACACGCCGCTTGCCCGCGTGCACGCCGACCGCTGGCGCTCGCGCTTGGCGGGAGCGTTCCAGGACTTCTTCCGCTTTGAGCTCCGTGCCCGCCACACCATCGGCGTCGGCGACGTGGTCCGCCTCGACGACGAATCGGCGGTGGTCACCGCCGTCGAGCGGGCCGGCGCAAACGATGTCGTCGCGGGCCTGAAGGCGGGTCTGGAGACGCAACTGGGGCCGACGTGGCCCGGGGGTGTCGAGGTCTCGTTTGGCCAGTGGCAGAAGCTCGCCCTGGCGCGCGGGTTCATGCGCGACGAACCATTGCTCCTGGTGCTCGACGAGCCCACCGCCGCGCTCGACGCGGAGACCGAGCATGGGCTGTTCGAGCGCTACGCCGCCGCGGCGCGCCGTCACGGCGACGGTGCCGCCGGCCGGATCACGATCCTGGTGTCGCACCGATTTTCGACGGTGCGCATGGCCGATCTGATCGTCGTGCTCGACGGCGCGCGACTCGTCGAGATCGGCACGCACGATGAGCTGATGAGCAAGGGCGGACAATACTCGGAGCTGTACGGCATCCAGGCCGCCGCTTACCGCTGACGCATCAAGAGCGCACGGGAGGCAGATCCGGCGGAAAACGGTCGACCGGTGCCGGCCGGTCTTCATCGAGCACCCAACGCAGACGCTTGGTGGCCGAGTGCGTCCGCTTCGTCCAACAGGCCGGCTATCGACTGGAGATCTCGACGGAGGGCAACTCCGGCAGTTGCACCGATGAGTTGCGGAACCCATACCTTTTCAGCCTGTCGATCAGCGTGCCGCGGCCCAATCCGAGCCGCCTCGCCGCCTCGGACTGATTCCCGGACACCGCCTTCAGCGTCTTCGCGATCAAGCTCCGCTCGAGCGCCTCGACCTGCTCGGCCATCGAAAGCCTCTCTTCCCGGAGCGGCAATGCGCCGGGTTCGGCGGTGGTTTGGTCAAGTGCCTCCGCGCCGATTTCCTCGCCCGCGCCGAGCGCGACCACCCGCGCCACCGCGTTCTCGAGCTGCCTGACGTTGCCTGGCCACTCCGCCTGACAGAGCGCGTCGATCAAGCCGGGCGAGAGTCGAACCTCCGGATTGCCGAAGCGGGCGCCGTATCGACGGGTGAATTCGACCGCGAGCGCGGGAATGTCTTCGCGGTGTTCGCGCAGCGGCGGCACCACCAATTCGACCACCGCCAGCCGATAATAGAGATCCATTCGGAAGCGCCCCGCCCGCGCCTCCGCCTCGAGATCCCGGTTGGTGGAGGCGACGACGCGCACGTCGACCTTCTCGACGCGGCCCGCCCCGACCGGCTGAATCTCGCCCTCCTGCAAGGCACGCAAAAGCTTCGCCTGGACCATCGACGGAAGCTCGCCCACCTCATCGAGCACCAGCGTCCCCCGATCGGCCTCGGAAAAAAATCCCCGGTGCGCTTGCAAAGCACCGGTGAATGCGCCGCGGGCATGGCCAAACAATTCAGCCTCGGCGAGCGCGCCCGGAATTGCCGCGCAATTGAATCTCACCAACGGGGTCGAAGACCGCTTGCTGTGTGCATGAATGAGTGAGGCGATCAATTCCTTGCCGGTTCCGGTCTCGCCGCGCACCAGGACGGTGATGTCTTTGGGGCCGACCCGCGCCACTTCGCCGAGCAGCTGCCGCATCACCGCCGAGCTTGCGATCATCGAGTGGCCCAGCGCCCTCTCCGCGGTCAGCTGCCGATTCTGCATGCGCAGCGCTCGCTCCTCGAGGGCCCTGTCCACTACCAGCAAGAGCTCATCGTGGTCGGGTGGCTTGGTGACATAATCATAGGCGCCGGCTTTCATTGCCTGCACCACCAGCCGTTCGGAGCCATGCGCGGTGAGAAAAACCACCGGTAGCAATTCGTCCCGTTCGCGTATGGCCTCAAGCAACTGCAGGCCATCCATTCCCTGCATCGAGTAGTCGGTGATCACCGCATCGATGCCCTTCAACCGGGCAAGTGCCTCTTTGCCCGACCCGGCCTCCACCGCCTCGTGGCCGTTCGACTGGAGCAACGATTTCAGGGCCGAGAGCATCGACGGCTGGTCGTCAACCAGTAGCACGCGCGCCATGGCACTCCTCCTTCCCGGTTTGATCACTGCCAGTTGGGCGATAAAGACTCCATGACACCTTGGTATAGGAGGGCTAACACAAGACAAACCTGACCGCGACGCTTAGCCACTGCACCAGCCTCCCTCGATGATGCGCAGTGCTGGGCTCTGATGACAGCGAGCAGAAAGGTCAAATCATACCTTGGTAGGGGGTGCCCGATCCCGAAGCTCCCGTCCCGGGAAGCGCTCGACTTGTGACGCACTGCGTGGTAGCCCGGGAGCGCATCGAAGCCCGAGGGACTCGTGCGTTTGTTTGTTCGGCATCGAACCGCGTACCGCTACCCAAGGCCTGCAGCTCTGGGCCCGCATCTGATCCGCCTCCGGCCCACCGGCCAGTGCAAAGCAAAGATTGAGACCTACGCGCTGCGCGTTGGCCAGCCCAGCGAGCTGCGTTGGCAGCAGGACCCCAACGGCAACCGCGTTGCGCGCGCGACCTTTGCGAAGGGCTTGCGGTTCGAGGCGCTGGATCTCACCGTCGAGATGGCGGTGGAGATCCGCCCGGTCAATCCCTTCGACTTTTTTCTCGACGAGAGCGCCGAGACTTCGCCATTTCGCTACGCGCCGGAGTCCCTGCGGGAGCTGCAGCCCTACCTCGAATCGGCGGCCGAGCGCGACAGCGGGAGTACCGGTCTACGAGCCTTTCTCGAGGAGCTGCCTCGCGACGGCCCTACCGTGCCGCTGCTGGTCGAGCTCAACCGGCGGGTGAGCCAGCGCGTCCGCTACATCGTCCGCGACGACATGGGCATCTTGACGCCGGAAGAGACGCTGACCGCGGGGAGGGGAAGTTGCCGGGATTCGACCGCGCTGCTGATCGCCCTCCTTCGCGCCCGCGGATTCGCGGCGCGCTTCGTGAGCGGTTACCTGGTGCAACTCACCAACGAGGCAATGGTCCCCGATCAGCCCCGGGACGTCGGGCGGGACAAGGTGGATCTGCACGCGTGGACGGAAGTCTTCCTGCCGGGAGCGGGATGGATCGGATTCGATTCGACCAGCGGGCTTCTTTGCGGCGAAGGGCATATTCCGCTCGCCGCCACCGCCAATGCCGCGCGCGCCGCGCCGGTCGAAGGCACCAGCAGCGAAGCCGCCACCCAGGTTTCCTTCGAGACCGCGATTGAGAGGTTGGGCGCGACGCAAGAAGGTGCAGGGTGAACCAAAGCGCCTTTCGCCCTTCAGCCGCCGATGTCCCCGCCCGGTCGGCCAGGCTCTTCGATGGCTACACCTTCCTGGAGGATACCTACGACGAGATGCTCGCCTCCGACGGCGCCCCGCGTCCCGCCTTCCACCGCGCGATGGAGGTCCTCTCCCGCAAGTCCCCCGACGAAATGCGCCGCTGCCAGGCGCTGGTCGACCGCATGCTGCTTTCGCGCGGCGTGACCTTCTCGGTCTATTCGGACAACCGCGGCACGGAGAAGATTTTTCCCTTCGACGTGCTGCCGCGGATGGTCTCCGCGCGGGACTGGAGCCACATCCGCGCTGGGCTGGAGCAGCGGGTTCGCGCGCTGGAGCTGTTCCTCGACGACGTTTACTCGGACGGCCGCATCTTCGCCCAGAACCGCATCCCCGCCGAGGTGGTGCTGGCCTCGCGCGGCTATCTCAAAGAGGTGCGCGGCGTGAGGCCACCCGGCGGGGTGCGCATCCACGTCGCGGGCATCGATCTCATCCGCGACTCCGGCGGCACCTGGCGCGTGCTGGAGGACAATTTGCGCACGCCCTCGGGCGTCTCCTACCTCTTGGAGAACCGGGTGATGGCCAGGCGCGCATTCCCCAACGCCTTCGACCGCGCGCGGGTGCACCCGGTCGATGTCTACTCCGCGCGGCTGGGCGATGCCCTGCGCTCGATCTCGCCCGAGACGGAGGCGCCCAACGTGGTGCTTCTCACGCCGGGCCCGTACAACTCCGCCTTCTTCGAGCACGCTTTCCTCGCGCGCACGATGGGGATCGACCTCGTGCAGGCCAGCGACCTGTTCGTGGACGACGACCGGGTGTGGCTGCGCACGACGCGGGGACCGGTGCCGGTGCATGTGATCTACCGCCGGATCGACGACGCGTTCCTCGACCCCGAAGCGTTCCGCCCCGACAGCTTGCTTGGGGTACGGGGCGTCTTCCGCGCCTGGCAAAAGGGGAACGTGGCGCTCGCCAACGCGCCGGGCAACGGCATCGCCGACGACAAGGCGGTGTATCCCTACGTGCCCGAGATGATCCGGTTCTACCTCTACGAGGAACCGATCCTCGAGCAGGTGCCCACCTACCTCTGCGCGCGCGAGGACGATTGCGCGTTCGTGATCGACCACCTGCACGAGTTGGTGGTCAAGGCGGTGGACGAGGCGGGCGGTTACGGCATGTTGATGGGACCGCAGTCCACCACCGAGCTGCGCGACGAGTTCCGCCGGCGCATCCTGGCCGAGCCGCGCCGCTACATTGCGCAGCGGCGCATCGAGCTGTCGAGCTGCCCGACCTGGGACGGCAACCGCGGTTGCCTCGTGCCCCGCCGGGTCGACCTGCGGCCGTACATCGTCTCGAGCAATACCGGTCCGTGGGTGCTCCCCGGCGGCTTGACGCGGGTGGCGCTGGTGGAGGGCTCCTACGTGGTCAACTCCAGTCAGGGCGGCGGCTCCAAGGACACCTGGATGCTCAAGCAATGATTTCTCGCGTCGCCGATCACTGTTTCTGGATGGGCCGCTACGTGGAGCGCGCCGAGAACGCCGCGCGCGTTCTCTCCGCCACCCATGGCCTCGCGCTGGACGGCGAGCTGCCCGCGATGCAGTGCTGGATGCCGGTTCTGATCGTCGCCGGAGAGGAGCCCGCTTTTGCCGAGCGCTTCGGCTCCGCCGCGGCGGGTGAGGAAGAGGTGGTCCAGGACTACATGACCTGGGACGAGAAGAATCTCGCCAGCCTGGTGGGCTCGGTGGGCGCGGCGCGCGAAAATGCGCGTTCCATCCGCGATCTGTTGAGCATCGAAGTCTGGGAAGCGATCAACGAAACCCACCTCTGGTTGCTGGGCGAGGCCGCGCGCGACGAGTACGCGGAGAACCGCTTCGGCTTCTACGGGCGTCTGCGTTCGCACACCGAGCTGGTGCTGGGGCTGGTGCGCACCACCATGTTGCACGACCAGTCGCTTGACTTCATTGGGCTCGGGGTGCTGTTGGAGCGGGCGGGTTGGACCGCGCGCGTGCTCGACGTGCACCACCATGCGCTGCTCAGCCAGGGCATCGGCGATCGCGCGGCGGAGACCGGTCTTTGGCTGGCCATCCTGCGCGCCTGCTCGGGGTATGAACCTTTCCTGCGCCATGGGCGCGGACAGATCTCGGGGCTCGCGGTGGCGAATTTCCTGCTGCTCGAGCGAAGATTTCCGCGCTCGGTTCGCTATTGCCTGGAAGGGGCGGGGCACCGACTCTCGGTCATCCGTCCGCCGGATCGAGATGAATTGCCCGGGGGTCGTTCGCTCATGCGCCTGTTGCACCTCGATGCCTGGCTGCGCCGGGTCGAGCTGCCCCGGACCGACCACTCCGCGTTGCATCAGGTGCTCACTCAGGTCGTGGACGAAACAGCAGCCGTCTGCGACGGTTTGAGCGAAGAGCTGCTCGGGCAATCTGCGGATCCTCCCGCCGCCGCGAGCAGCGAAAGCTGATGGAAGATTAAGATGCCAAACCTGCTAGCCATCTCGTTCGAGGGTGACCTGGCGCCGTCATTCGACTTGCGCTGCCTCGCTCCGGGTCGCAAGCCGCCCGACGGTTGGGGGATCGGCTGGTACCCCGGCAGCGAGCCCGCGGCGACGGTGATGAAGGAGCCCGCGCCGCCGCACGGCAGCATTCGCAGCGAGCTGGTGCGGGCGTGGGAGCACCTCGCTTCCTCCCTGTTTATGCTCCACATTCGCCACGCCACCTGGGGTCAGAACAGCGACGCCAACACCCAGCCCTTCAGCCGCAGCTACGGCGGGCGCGACTGGTTGCTCGGGCACTCGGGCAGCCTCGCTCATCGGCTGGTCCAGGCGGAGGGCGCGCGCTTCCTGCCCATTGGCAGCACGGATACCGAGCTGATCTTCTGCGAGCTGCTCGACTGGGTCTCCGCCCGCAACTGGCGCAGCATCGGCGAAGTGGACCTCGCCGCGCTGCACGACTGGTTTCGTCGACTCAACGAGCACGGACACTCCACGCTCGCCTTCACCGACGGCCATGACCTGGTGGTCTACGCCGACCAGAACGGAAACGGCGATGTCTTCCTCTGGGAGCTGACCCCGCCTTACAGCCGGCTGGTGCTGGGCGACAGCGATCTGGAGGTCGATTTCACCAAGCGCGGGGTGAAGAGCCGCAAAGGGGTGATCGTGACCAGCACGCCTCTGGAGCCCGGCCCACCGGTGAACGGCACGCAGGTTGCGAAGCCGGCCTGGCGCAAGCTTGCGCCAGGGTCGATGGCGGTGATCCGCCAGGGCGCGCTGCGCACCGAATTGAATCCGCCGCCGCCCCGGAACGCAGTCTCCGTGCCCCACGCGGCGCCGCAGGGCGCGCTGGCCACCGAGCCCGGAGGGCCGAGGGTGCGCCCCCCGCTGCATCTGTTGACCCGGGAGGCCAAGGCGCAGCGGTTGAAAGTCGAGCACCGCAGCGTCTACCGCTATGCGACTCCCGTCGAGCGCAGCACCCATCTCTTGCGCCTGGAGCCGATGCACGACCTGTTGCAAAGCAAGCTGAGCTACGGACTCGAGGTCTCCGTCGACGGCAAGCGCACCGAATTCGAGGACGTGTTCGGCAACCGCGTCACCCGCCTGGACATCGATCGCCCATTTACCGAGCTGGCGATCGTCGGCCGCGCGCTGGTGGAGACGCGGGAAACCAATCCGCTGGCCTTCCGCTCCAGGCCCCATGGCGGGGCCGCCATCCCGGTGGTCTGGATGCCCTGGCAGCGGCACATGCTGCAGCCTTACTTATTACCGCCCGAGCTGCCCGAGACGCAGCTGATGGATCTCACCGACTACGCGATGAGCTTTGTCCTGCGCAACGACAGCGACCTGCTCGAAACGCTGCTCGACATGAACCTCTCCATCTTTCGCGAGTATCGCTACGCCCAGGGCCTGACGAATCTCACGACCACGCCCTTCGACGTCTACTCTACCCGTCGCGGCGTGTGCCAGGACTTCGCCAACCTGTTCATCTGCCTGGCGCGGCTCCTCGGCGTGCCGGCGCGGTACGTCTGCGGCTACGTCTATACCGGGCCGCAGGCGCAGAACCAGGCGCAGTCGGAAGCCTCGCATGCCTGGGTGCAGGTCTATCTTCCGGAGGTCGGCTGGAAGGGCTTCGATCCCACCAATGGCGTGGTCACCCAGACCGATCACGTTCGCGTCGCGGTCGGGCGCGCCTACGTCGATACCACCCCCACCTCGGGGACGATCTTCGTCGGGGGCGGGCAGGAGACGCTCGAGGTCGCGGTGCACTGCGAGCCGGCAGGTTGAAAAACTGCTGCGCAGCCCACCTGCTTCGTTAGGTGCGGACCTGCGCGCATTGATGACAATTGTTTACGTTGTCACAACTCTCGCTACGCGCAGAGCTGGAATACTCCTTTTTTCGCCCGGACAATAGAGCAGGTTCACTCTGTGTCGAGGGCTCCGCGGAGTGGAGGAGTACTCATGCGTCCGTTGCGCCGCGCTGCGTTTTGCAGCGCGCTGATTGCCCTGACAGCCAACGCTCAGACTGCGACGACGCCGCTTATCCTGGATTTGGAGCGGATCGACCTCGACCCGTCCGCGCTGGGCTCACTGCTCGTCTCGACGGGCAAGACGCTCCCGGTGGGCGAATTCCGGTTGGGTCTAGCGCCGGTTTACGAGCACAGGCCGTTGGTCGCCGTGCTCGATGGCCAGGACGCCAGCGTGATCGTCCGCAATCGACTCTCCACGCAATTGTTCGGGGCTTTCGGAATTACCCCGGACATTGAGCTGGGCCTGCAAGTGCCGCTCATTTCGTATCAGGGCGGCGAGAACACCGATGCGCTTGGTCTCACCCGACCCGCCTCGGCGGGGCTCGGCACTCCCCGCATCTCCGGACGAATCCACCTTCTCGATGAAGACAGACAGCTGGTCGACCTCGCCGGCGAGTTGGCCGTCGGAGTGCCCATCGGCAGCAAGAGCGCGCTCGGCGGCGACGGCTACGCTTCCTTCATGCCGAGGGTGAGCGCGGGCCGTCAGTTGGGCGATTTTCGGGCTTCCACCCAACTCAGCGTTCTGCTCCGCCACATCCAGGCGGTAGGAGCCGAGCGGTTCGGCAGCCACTTCGGAATCGACGGATCGATCGCCTACAGTATCGAAAGATTCCGACCCGAGCTGATCGTCCGCGCCTTCGTACCCTTCACCCAGCTTCCCACCGGCTATGAGCTCCTCGCTTCCGGGCGCTACCAGATAACGGAGCGGTTCGAAGCCTTCGCTCTCGCCGGCCCCGGGTTCGGTCACCTGATCGGGGTTCCGAGCTTCCGCGCGATGGCGGGCATTGCCTATGGCGAAATCGCGCCGCCTTTAGCCCCGTCCCGGTGCAAAGCAGGACAGGCGCACCTGCCCGAGCAGTGCCCCGACCTCGACGATGACGGCGATGGGATCCCGAACCGGGACGATCGGTGTCCTCTGGAGAAAGGCCTCGCGCAATATCACGGGTGCCCGGAGCCCGATCGCGATCACGACGGTGTGCCGGACTCCGTGGATCGGTGTCCGGACGAGCCGGGACCGAAAGACAGACAGGGTTGTCCAATCCACGACCGGGACGGAGACGGTGTTGAAGACGAGGTGGACCGATGCCCTGACCAGCCTGGCCCCGCCGAGAACCATGGGTGCCCGATCGCCGACCGCGACGGAGATGGCGTTCCGGACGATGTGGACAACTGCCCAGACGAGCCAGGCCCGGCCAGCAATCACGGCTGCCCAGACAAACAGAAGCAGTTGATCGTGATCACGCCCGAACAACTGGTGATCATCAAAGACAAGGTCCACTTCGCCATCGGCACCGCCACGATCGAACAGACATCGCATCCGCTGCTGGAGCAGGTGGCCAAGATAATCAATGCGCATCCAAACATTTTGTCGGTCCGCATCGAAGGACATACCGACGATCGCGGGGGCGCGAAGTACAACCTGAAATTGTCGCAGGATCGCGCCAACTCCGTCCGGGACTTCCTGATCTCGAAGGGAGTTGCCCGCGATCGCCTGGAGGCAAAGGGCTACGGGCTCACCCGTCCGCTCGATACCAACTCGACGAAAGAAGGTCGAGCGAAGAATCGGCGGGTTGAGTTCAACATCGTCCGATCTGGAGAGAAGCCGGGAGCTTCTCAGAGAACTTCGACGACTGGCCGGGGTATCGCTCACCATGAAGGCAAACCATGACCCGTCCACAACGAAGTCAGATACGGTGTAGCAGCGTCCCGCTGTGGCGAGGATTGCTGTTGATGGCTATCGCCCTTGGCACCGATGCGATCGGTTCTGCCGACACTTTTGGCCTGGGCGATGGCCACACCGGAACGACAACGCTGAACGCATCGGGATCGATCAATCGATACATTGCGCTCAGCGCGCCGGCGGCCAACGGCGACATGTCGATCATCGTGGCGAACACCACCGGTTACCTGGCCGGAGACCTGGTACTGATTGTTCAAACCACCGGGCTCGTCCCCTCGCCAGCCTCCGGAAACGGGACGGGCGGTGCGGTGGACATCAGCGCCAACCCCGTGGGCAGCTTCGAGCTCGCCCGCGTGGCGAGCGTCGCCGGAGTCGCGAATGGGACGCTTCAACTCTCCGCGGCGATGGTCAACAACTTCGCCAGCAATGTGACTCAAGTGATTCGAGTGCCTGAGTACGCAGACCTGAGAATCAATCCAGGAGTGACGATCAGCGCTCAGCCCTGGAACGGCTCGACCGGCGGCGTGGTGGTTTTCCTCGCCAGCGGCACGGTCACCAACAACGGCACGATCAGCGTTGCGAACCAGGGGTTTCGGCCGGGCTTGTTTGTCAACAGCCCCACCTTGAGCAATTGCACCGGTCTCGACGAGCCCGCTCCCGGCGGAGCGCAGAAGGGCGAGGGCATTCAGGTCGACCGGTTTCGCGGTCCTCCCGCGGGGACGCTGTTCACCGGCTACGGCGTTGTCAGCAACGGAGCCGGCGGCGGCATCTGCCACAACTCCGGAGGTGGCGGCGGAGGAAACGGCGGGTTCGGCGGCAATGGCGGATACCCGTGGATTGGAGAACCGGGCGGCGGTCTCGGGCGAGACGTCGGTGGGCGCGGTGGACGAGCGCTGATTTATTCGCAGTTCGATCACATGACGTTGGGCGGCGGCGGTGGGGCGGGTCATGGCAACGACAACGTGGGTAGCGGCGGAGGCGCGGGAGGCGGAGCGATCTACATCCGCGCCGGAACCTTCTCTGGCACAGGCACGCTGCGGGCTGACGGTCAGGTTGGCCCCGATACGACGGGAACAGGAAATGACGCCGCCGGGGGAGGCGGAGCGGGAGGGACCATCAGCCTGCGCGCGACCAATTCGCTCCGCTGTGGCGCCGTCTCTGCGATCGGCGGCACCGGCGGAAACACCACCTACCAATGCGCCACTTGTCCAACGGAACACGGGCCGGGAGGCGGAGGAGGCGGCGGCCGCATCCTCTTGCAGGGGTCCAACATCGAGGCCAATCCCGGCGATTGCTCCACCAACGTCGCCAATGGTCTGGCAGGAACGACAGTCCAGGGTGGTACCGGTCCTCGGATTCATTACGGTGCCACGCCGAGTGCTTCAGGCGGCCCCTACGCCGGATCGGTCACCATCGCTTCCGGTGGCGGTTTCGTCTTCCCGGTTCCACCTCCGGTGATCACCGCTCCAGCCAATGGTTCCTCCACCAATAACAATCAACCGACGATCAGCGGCACCGAGCCACAGGACGGAGCTCAAGTCGTCGTTTCGATCGATGGGCAAGTCGTTTGCACTGCCACTGTCGCGGGAGGCAATTGGTCTTGCCCCGTCCCGAACGCGCTCTCGGACGGTGCGCATACAGCAACCGCCGTCGCCCGGTACCAGGGCGTCCCGAGTCCCGCCTCCGGCCCGGTGACTTTCACGGTCACACATCTTCCACCGGCACCGGTCATCTCAAATCCGTCGAATGGATCAACGAGCAGCAACAACCCGCCCGTGATCTCCGGGACGTCCGAGCCCGGATCGACTGTGAACACGTCGATCGACGGCGTTCCGACCTGCACCACCATCGCGGACGCGAATGGGAACTGGTCTTGCCCGGGGAGACCAGTCACCCTGGGGCCTCACACCGTGACGGCCACGGCGACGAATCCCAACGGGACAAGCCCCCCCAGCTCTGCTGATTTCATGCAGGATCGAACCCACCTCCTGAGCTACCAGGGTGGAGGTCTGGGCTGCAGCGCGACGGCCGTCAGCTCCTCTGGATCTGCGATTGCGCTCATCTTGGCGATTCTGCCATTGCTTCTCGCCAGAGCGCGCCGCCGCAGAAGCAGAGCGCCTCGAGCGTAAGCCCATCTTCGACCGTGGCTCGTCAGCGCGCGCAACCGATCGCGCTGCGCACGATCTGCTCAAGCTCACGCGCGGGCAGATCGCCCACCGCCTCGGCGAGGACCTCGCCGCGCCGAACCAACACGATGTTGGGCACGGTCTTGCTGAGAAAGACGCGCTCGCGCGTGAAGCGAAAAAGCTCACCGGCGCGTAACTTCGTGAAGCGGATGCGCTCGCGGAATCGGCCTACCACTGCCAGGAGGCGCGCCTCGTACTGGCGGAAGTCACCGAGCGGCCGGACATAAACCAAATCAACTTGTTGCGGACCCAATTCAGGGGCGGGATCGATTCCCGCGGAAGCTCGAATCAGGGCACTGTTCAGCATGAATGGACCTCTTTCTGGTCGTTACCTCGACCGATAGGGTCCGTCTCCATCAGCATCAGCCGCGCCAACTGCAACCCGGCGAATCTCCAATCAAAGTCGGCGCGTCGAGAATGCGGTGTGCAGGATTGGATCGAGCGGCGCCTTGCAAGCCGCAGTGCGCTGCAACCTGCACGGTGACGCGTGCGAATCGCGGCGGCCCCTCCCGTGCCGCGCGGACAAGTGGTCGGATTTCAAGAAGAAGCCGCGTTGGCACCGCGAATGCGTAAGGCAGCGCATTCACGGTCGCTGTCCCTGGGAGCTACTCAATGCGGCAGGTCGAATCGCCATCCCTCCATTCCATCTCATCGGCGCGCGATGAGTCACCCGCGGGAAATGACGAGCCGAAGGCCTTGCGCTTCTTTCGCGCAGACACGTTTTGGGAAGCAGCACGGTCGGCGCGCGACGTACTGCGCGGCGCGCAGAACTGCCCGCGATGTTCGCGAGCGCTTGCACACCTTTACGACCGCCTCGGCTCGACGCTGTTTTACGACGATGACCCGCAGGCGCTGATCCGTGCCTTCGATCCCGAAGAGCAGAGCTCGTGCACACTCAAGATCGTCGCCGCCTGCATCGTGCTCGATGGCCGCGAGCGCGTCGAACCGACCGTGCACTGACGGCGGAAAGCGTCCAGCGTTTCGACGAGCGCGGTTAGGACGCTCGGCGACGCTCCGCCCTCCGGGAAAAGACGGCGCCCGCGCGTTTGGCGAGAAAGCGGAAAAGCAACGCCGCGAGCAGCGCGCCCGCCGCCCAGGTGGCGAGAGTGGCAAGGGCAGCCGCATCCAATTTCGGCCAGGGGACCTTCCACAACACCTCGCCGCGCTCGATCATCCAATGCCAGCCCGTATGCGCCACCAGCGCCGAAAAGACGATCACCCCGAGGCGTTCAGCGCGCACGAGCCGAAACAAAAGAGCGAGCACCGGGAGCATCACCGCGAGGACGACGACCTGTCCAAGCTCGATGCCCAGGTTGAATGCGAACAGCGAAACGAGCAGATGATTGCCGGCGAATTGAAGATTCTGCTGCAGCCCGTAGGAAAAGCCGAATCCGTGGACGAGGCCGAACAGGCCGGTGATCAACCACCGGCGGCGCAGATCGGCGCCGACGATGTTTTCCAGAGCCATGAAGACGATCGACGCGGCAATTGCCGTCTCGACGAACGGCGGAAACCAGGCGCCTTCGGGGGCGAGGTTGTAGGCCGAACCGAGCAGGGTGAACGAGTGGGCGACGGTGAAGGCGGTGACGATCGGCAGGACCTGCCGCAGGCGGCGGAAAGGGATAATCAGGCAGAGCAAGAAGAGCAGGTGGTCGAGGCCGCTGAGGATGTGCGCGACTCCCAGCGCGACAAAGCCCGCCGCCGCCCGATACCAGGTCGGGCTCAAAAAAACATTCCCCGAGCGACTGGTGATGATCATCGCTCGACTCTTCCCGTCGAGCGGCAGGTACCGGACGGCGAGCTTCAGATAGTCCCGAAGCTCCGGGGCAACCGTGGACGCAATCGAGAACTGCGAGTCCGGCGAGGTGATCGCGTAGGTGAAGAGGGCGTCCAGATAGCCCTGATCGTTGTAGATGGCCGTGCTCAGGTCGAGCGGTCGTTCGACGTGCCTCGCGGCGTCCGCGTAGCGATCGAATGAGCGATCCGACGGCAATGACAGACGGCCGACGGAAGCGGATGGGACCAGCACCCGGTTGCCCTCCCGCAGGGTGATCCGCTGTGCCATCTCCGTCAGCGCGCGCTGGACGGCGGGGCCGGCGTTGGCAAGATCGATCTCGCGGTCTTTCAGCGGAAATCTGGCGGGTCTGAGAAGATGGAGCGGCACGCGGATCACGAGATGTGCCTCGCGAGCCTCGATCTTGACGAATGCCGTCATCGTGCTGTCGAGGGCGAACTCGTGCGAGCCCGCCCGGCGCGGCGCGAGCAGGGCGCAGCCCAGGAATCCGAGGACGAGGAACCGCGTGCGTTGGGTCACCAATGGCCAATCCCGGAGCAAAGGCCGGGAGATTGTTTCTCCCGGCGGTCTGGTGGATTTCAGTTCTCGGCTGGCTTTTGGCCTTTGCCCCGCACCGGGACAAACTTCTGGATGCGGCGGCCACCGATCGTCTCGCCGGTGTACAAGTTACCCTGCGAGTCCAGGGCGACCGAGTGCAAGAACGTGAATTGGCCTGCCTGATGGCCAGGACGTCCGAATCCGCCGATGATCGAGCCCAGGGCGCGATCGAAGATGTGGAGAACTTCATTTCCGCCATCGGCTTCGTAGAAGAGCGTTTGGCTCGTGTCGCGTGAGAAATCGAGGTCCCACGCCGATCCGGCGGTGGGTAGATCCGCCGTTCCCGGAACCACCGCGATGATCCGCAGCGGCTGACAGACGCGGTCGGGAACGGTCCCGGTGCAATTGATCGGGTTCTTGTCGAACACCTGGATGCGGTCGTTGCCGCGATCGCACACGTAGAGCAGGCCCTCGGTGCTGATCCTCACGCAGTGCGGATGGCCGCCATCGCCCGGTTGGAACTGGCCGGGGTCGGTGCCAGCATTGCCCCACTGGCGCAGGTAGGTCCCTTTGCTGTCGAAGACGACGACGCGATGGTTGCCATAGCCGTCCGCGATGTAGACATCCCCGTTGGTCGGGTCGACCGCGATGTTGGCCGGCTCGTTCAGGAGTCTCTGACTGCCATTGCTGCCCGGGTTGCCACAGGTATGGTCTGGCGAGTCACAGCGTCCATGGATGCCAATCTGCATCAGCAAATGGCCGTCGTGGGTGTATTTCTGGACGATGCCATCGCCGTTGCCGGCTATCCAGACATTGTCCTGGGAGTCGACAAAACAGCCGTGAAGGCCAGTCGGGACGACGTTCGCATCGCCCCACGCGTTCACCACGTCGCCCGCTGGATTGTATTCGACGACCGGCGGCGCGGCGGCCGCGATCACGTCCTCGGGCGCGATCAAACCAGCTTGACTCGCGCGGTTCACCGTGAAGATGTGATCCTGCGAATCGATACAGGTTCCGGCGACCTCGCCAGTGACCCAAGGTTTCCCCGTCGCCGGGTCGAGGGGCAAAGGCCGTGGCCAGAATGGATCGACCTGGAACGCGGGCGGCAGGTTCCTTTGACGCTGTGCCTTCGCGCGCAGCGGACTCCAGATGATCGCCGCCACGAGCAGAACCCCCAATACGCCAAGAGCATACTTTGCAACTTTCATGGGCCCTCCAATCGCACGCTGTCGACGCGTGCTGCGCCACCGTTTCTGCCCGCTCCCAAGACTTGTCAATCAGCTTGAGCGGATCTGATTGGCACCGAACGAATGCCTTATGCCGACCGGCGAGATACGCGCTTCGGCTCCACTTATTGTCCATTAGAGTTCGGTTTCCGGACTTATTCGTACAACGTGTTGGTTCGGCTGAAACGCACCGAGGGGCACGGCGCATCTGCCGAGTGCATCAGTTCCGCGAAGCGGAACGGAATTCGAGAATCTGTCCACCCGATGAATCCGCGACGCAGGCGGTGCCCGTCGCATCGGCGGGCAAAGGTAATCGATGTTGTCGATCCCCGAACCGGCTTCAGCGGATCAACGACTGCCTATCACGCGGAGTTTCACCGCCTGGCGAAAGGAATGCCTGAAGGTAGGCAGCCCCTGCTCGGCCCAGGAAGCTTCAATCGCCAGGACAATGCGCAGATTCTGTTCGAGGAGAGCTTGGAAGCCAGGGTAGTCGGGCGAACTCGGATCCGGGCTGCAATGGCCATCGTGGCTGTCGGCGCGAAATTGGGCCCCGTGACCGTCAGGGGCGCGCTCGATCACCAGCTTGGCATGTAAATAAAATCGGTTGCCTAATCGCAGCGCAAACAGAGACGGCTTCAATTTAGAGTCTCGCTCGAACACTGCGCACTGATAGAAGCCTTCATCGACGGAGGACTTCAGTATCGCCAGGCGCGAGCCAACGGCCGGGGGCGGTGCTCCGTCATACGCGACCTTCAAATACGCAGTGATCGCGTGCCAAACGACAGAGGGTGGGGGCTTTTCCCAGAGCATCTTCTTCCAGACGGTTGGCACAGCATAATAATACTCCTGGAGCGGACACTCCTGGAGCAAATTGCCGCTTTTCGACCTGGTGTCCTGGTCCCTGGGCGCATCGGGCTAAAGTCGTTTTACACCCGGTTAGTATTGACCGTGGCCAGCGATTCGCGACCAGGTCTCGGGCTGCTCAGGGCACACAAGCGTACGCCGGGTTTTGACGCGCTGGGCGTTACAGCGGGACGTGGCGCAACCTGAGCGCGTTTCCAATCACCGACACCGAGCTGAAACTCATCGCGGCGCTGGCGATCATCGGGCTGAGGAGGAGACCGAAAACCGGATAGAGCGCGCCCGCGGCGATGGGAATACCCACCGCGTTGTAGACGAACGCGAAGAAGAGGTTCTGGCGGATGTTGCGCATGGTGCTCCGCGAGAGCCGCCTTGCCTTGACGATGCCGCGCAGGTCACCCTTCAGCAGCGTCACCCCGGCGCTCTGTATCGCAATGTCTGTCCCGGTCCCCATCGCGATGCCGACGTGTGCCTGGGCGAGCGCCGGAGCGTCGTTGATGCCGTCGCCCGCCATGGCGACGATTCCTCCTTCGGCCTGCAGGCGCTTCACCCATTGAGCCTTCTGATCCGGCAGCACCTCCGCGAACACGTCGTCGATGCCCAGTTTCTTCGCCACCACCTCGGCAGTCGTCCGGCTGTCGCCGGTGATCATCACGATCCGGATGCCCTCGCGATGCAGGAACTGGATCGCCTCCGGCGCTGAGGGCTTGATCGGATCGGCGACGCCGAGCAGACCTCCGGGCTTTCCGTCAATCCAGACGAACATCACGGTCTGGCCATCGCGGCGCAGAGTCTCCGCCCGCGCCGCCAAGGGCTCCGGGTCAACCGCGAGGTGCTCCTCGACCCGCGGATTGCCAACCGCGACGGCGCGGCCGTTGACCGTGCCGGTCACGCCGCTTCCGGTGATTGAATGAAAGTCTTTGAGCTCCCCGAGCTGAACGCCGCGCTCCTGGGCGCCGGCGATGATCGCCGCGCCGAGCGGGTGCTCGCTGCCGCGCTCGAGCGTCGCCGCGACGAGCAGCAGCTCAGCCTCGGAGATGCCGGGGGCGGGCACGACCGAAACGAGCTTGGGCTTGCCCTCGGTCAAAGTGCCGGTCTTGTCGACGACGAGGGCGTCGACGCGCTCCAGCAGCTCGAGCGCTTCCGCATTCTTGATCAGCACTCCCGCGCTCGCCCCTCGACCGGTGCCGACCATGATCGACATCGGCGTCGCAAGGCCCAGCGCACACGGACACGCGATGATCACCACGGCGATGGCGTTGACGAGGGCGTAGGCCAACCTCGGCTGCGGACCGACGATGGACCAGACGACGAAGGTGACCACGGACGCGGCGAGAACCGCCGGAACGAAGTAGCTCGCCACCACGTCGGCGAGTCGCTGGATGGGCGCGCGGCTTCGCTGGGCCTCGCTCACCATGCGGACGATCTGGGCGAGCAGCGTCTCGCTACCCACGCGCTCGGCGCGCATCACGAACCCCCCGGTCTGGTTCACGGTGCCGCCGAACACTCGGCTGCCTGGCGCTTTCTCGGCGGGGATTGGCTCGCCCGTCACCATCGACTCGTCGACGAGGCTCTTGCCTTCGATGACGACCCCGTCCACCGGTACTTTTTCTCCGGGTCGGACCCGCAGCCGGTCGCCCGGCTTCACGCGCTCGAGCGGGACGTCCTCCTCGGAGCCGTCGCCGCGGACGAGCCGCGCCGACTTGGGCGCGAGCCCGAGCAGTGCCTTGATCGCGCTCGACGTCCGGCTCCGCGCCCGCAGCTCGAGCACCTGCCCGAGCAGAACGAGCGCGGTGATCACTGCGGCCGCCTCGAAGTAGACGCTCACCTGCCCACCGTGACCGCGGAAGTCAGCAGGGAAAACTCCCGGCGCGAGCGTCGCGACCACGCTGTACGCGTAGGCCACGCCGACCCCAAGCGCGATGAGTGTGAACATGTTCAGCTTTCGGTTCACCAGGGACGCCCAGCCACGCACAAAGAGTGGCCAGCCGCCCCAGAGGACGGCCGGCGTCGAGAGGACGAGCTGGATCCAGACGACCAATCGGGTCCCGAGCGCGTGCTGGACGGGCTGCCGCGGGATCATCTCGGACATCGCCAGGCCGAACACCGGCGCGGCGAAGGCGAGGCTCACCCAGAATCGCCGCGTCATGTCCTCGAGCTCCGGGTTGCGCTCGTCGAGCGTCACGGTGCGCGGTTCGAGCGCCATCCCGCAGATCGGGCACGCCCCCGGCGCCTGGCGGACATTCTGGGGGTGCATCGGGCAGACGTATTCGGTGACCGTGACCACAGCCGAAGGCTCGACCGGCTCCAGCGCCATGCCGCAGTCCGGGCAACTCCCGGGCCCGAGCTTCCGCACCTCGGGGTGCATCGGGCAGGTGAACTCGGTCGTCTCCAGCGCCGGGCCGGGTTTTTCAGGAACGGCGCGCAGGTATTTGTTCGGCTCGGCGGTGAATTTCTGCCGGCACTGTGGACTACAGAAGTGGTAGTCGCGCCCCTCGAACGTGTAGCTGCCACCCTTCGAGCGACCGGGCACCACGTCCATCCCGCAAACCGGATCTTTCACAGGCGGCGCATGACGGAGCTCATCGTGCTCGCGACTCTCGTGCTGATGAGTCATTCACCGTTTCCGTTTTCGCGCGACCAGCTGCTCGACCTTCGCGCGCTCAGGCTCATTTGGCCGAAGGAATGTATCCGGCGATTCACGGTCGCGCCTTTTTTATTGCCGCCGGAGGGGAGCGCAACTTTTGCCTACCGCGGCGGCGCGCGTGCAGCTCGCCTGGTCGCCCCTCGATGCGGTTTTCCAACGTCCTGAAATAGACTCGGCCGCAAGCAAGGTCGTACGCCTCGCTTCATTCATCCCCAATGTGCGCTCCAAAGAACGGCTCAGTCTGGGGTCTGGGTCGAGCTCATCCGCGCCGCGGCAGGAGCCGGATTCCTTCGAGCCAGAGGCGAGGAAAGAATGAAATCAAAATTGGTCCGGGTGGGGGTTGTCGCGACGTTGGTCGTTTCATCGGCGGCTTGGGCGGTAACGCAGGCGCCCGACTACATGTGGAGGCGGCCCGCCTTTTACGAACCCTACGTTGGCCGCTTCGCAAGCGCGAGCGGGATGGTTGGCGTCGCCGACCTAGGCAGCTGCTACGTCGTTCGTACGGGCGATGGTTTTCTCGTCAAAGCGTTTGCAATCAACGGCTTTTATTGCGGTGCGGCGTCACTCTCACCGGATGGGCGGTTCCTCGCCTTGTCTGGCGCGGCTTACCTGGGATCGCTTCGTATTTACGTCTACGAAATCGCAGACTGGACGCGTGTCGCGGTTTTCACGGGCTCCGACTATACCGGAGAGGCCATCTTCTCTCCGGATGGGCGCTATTTGTTGGAGTCAAGCGCAGGTTTCTACACGCCTGTGTATGACGTCGCGACATGGACTCTTCAGAGATCGCTGCCTGGCCAGGCACCATCGGTCTCGCCGGATTCCCGATTGGTCGCTCTTGCGTCTCGGACTGGCTCCCCCTCCATCCATCTCTTCAGGCTCGAGGACGGTTCCGAAGTGACACCGCCCTCGGGGTATCCCCACGCCGGTTACCACCTCCTTGGCAACGATTGGATTGCCCTGGCCGCCAACGATGAAATTCGAATCGAAACCCTCACCGAGCCGCCACAGGTCATTGCAACGTTGTACGCACCTCAGATCTTCAGGCTCGTGATTTCGCCAGATGCACAAATCCTGGCCGGTGTTGTCGATGACGGTAACGGCGGCCGCCTCTTGCAGCTTTGGGAAACCAAGGGGTTTTCAAGCTTGCGCATCTGGACGATCAGCCCGAACAACTACGCTGGGGTTGCATTTGCGTCGAACGACTCGATTGTCTCGAGCTATTCCACCAGCGACGATGCCCGCGTTGATCTGTGGAGAGTTTCCGATGGCACGCTGCTGCTACCTTTGAACGCAGACACAGGAATCTACACGGCCTTGGTGTACTCCCCCGATGGAAGCGACGTTGTGGGCGGCTTCGGGCCGAATGGAAATATCCTCGCGTGGCGAGCCTCGGACGGGGAGTACGTCCAGATGATCGCCGGATCGGGACGGCTGACAGAACTTCTTGAGATTGGAAAGCGCTTTGACCGACCCTGCGCTGTGACCCGCCACGTAGAGCCGAAGTTGATACTCCGTTGAGGAAACAGTTGTCCCCCGCTGCCCAGCCCCCGATTTACGCGGCATCCGTTTCCTTCGACTTCGCTCGCCTGAGAATGTTGGCTCGTAGATAGTTTTCCAAAAGAAAAGGCGCCCGGCCAGTGAACGGATTACCGGGCGCCTCGGCTTTCGGGTCGTTGGCCCTACGCTGCCTTCTTTTCATTCGGAGGCGTCTCCTCGTTGGGGGCGGATGCCAGACGCTTGGCCTTCCCCCGACGGCGGACGATCGCCGCCAACTGGCGCGCTCCTCCACGCGCCTTCGCCAGCTGCTCCTTCATCAGGTCCATCGCCTTTCCCTCCTTGAAGGCGGAGAGCAGGCGCTCCTGAGCGACGTGCCAACGGCGAGCCAGCATCCCGACGCCGCTGAAGAAGAGACCCGTTCCGAACACCAACACCAGCGTGGTGGGGAACGAGTCCGGCAGGAGCCCGATCGTGGCAGCTATCAGGATGCCAAGCGCGAGCAGCGCGAGGGCGATCCTGATCGACGCGGCCTCGTTCTTCGGACGCGTCTTCGCGGTTCGGCCCTTGCCATTGGCAGTCTTCTTTCGACGCTGATTCGAAAGCCGCAACTCTTCCACCGTGCAGTCGCGGAACTTCTTTGCCAATGTCGAGCCGTCCTCCTGAACTATCTGCAACTCGCGTTCGCCGGGGTCTTCCGAAGCTGGCTTACCCAGAACCTCCCGGTCGTAGACGTTGAGACAAGCCAGTCTCGTCACTCCCCACGCTTCAACGTGTTTCTTCGTATAGTTACTGGCGACGTCTGCGTAACGGTAGAGAGTGCTCGTCTTCCCTTGGGCTTCAGGTACCTCGGCGTCTAGCCAGGCGCGGGTTTTTCCATAACCCTTAGTGCGCGCTAGACCCTGTTTCTCGATTTCATTAAGCAGGTCCCCGATATCCCATGCATTGCATTCTTCGTTCGACAAGAGCATACGGATCCTTTCTCGGGCTTGGTCAAGCGTGAGAGATAGATAGCGATCACTGTTCTGCTGCGTCAACGGGACAGTAGTTACTTGCTCCATATCGTACCTCCTCCATTCATGAGCCGGATCATTCCGGCGTAACGAATGCCACGTCCAAGGAGGTACGAGCCCGGTCGAGCGTCCGCATCCGTGGCCCAAAAGACTGGCTGGGCTACAAGAATATTCAAGCTAGGCAACGCCGCGATGGAAGTGTTTGATTCAGAAAGAGTACTGGACCAATCCGGTGAGACGATTTCTCACCGATGAGAAGTTGTCTCACCGTTTCGGCTCACTGGTGAGAATTTTCTCACCGTTCGCGTTTGCCGGTGAGAATTTCCCAAGGCTTTGGCTGCGGTAAGAACGTGGCCAGCCGGGGTTCTGAATTAGCCAACGAGACTGAGCAAAGGTGCGCCTTTGCGCTCCAGGGCGTCGCGCCCGCTGTTAACCGTTCGCGGCGCCCCGGACTACGGACGCTCAATCACTGCGTCAGGCCGTACGCGGTGATTCTGTTGGTACCCACGTACACCTTGCCGTTGATCACGATCGGCGTGTTGTACTTTCCGCCAGGCCCCAGCTGACTGTCCGGCGTCCGGTACACGACCGCGAGGGTGTTCATCCCGCTCGGGTCGACGGCATAGAGAATCGGTTGACTGTCCACCAGCGGAGAGCCGCGAAGGACATTCGAGTCCAGCAGCCAGAGAATGGCGCTCGCGAAATCATTCCCGTTGCTGCTGATCACGCCGATCGCGGGGTTCTGGAAGACGATGCTGTTCTCGTACGCATCGAAGGCCAGGTATGCGTGTTGGTCCGGCCCGGGGGTGACGACCCGGGTCCGAGCGACCGACGGAGTCGTCGGCATGATGCTGCAAGGCGCTGGCTTGGTCGAGCCGGTGAAGAACACGTAGCCCGTTCCGTTGGCATCCTGGAAATAGGTGGGCGTGGTGCGACCGCGAGCGAGATTCCCCTGATGGCAGTCTTCCTGGTACGGGCCGAACAGATTGATCGGCCCGGGCCGGTCCTCGCCGAGCCCATCCTCGCTCTTGTAATAGGGATGAGTCTCGGGGCCGAGCAGGGACTCCTCCGCCGGATCCGCCGTCGGATCCAGAGCACCCAGGTGGGCAGGATCGGTTCGATCCCAGTGGCAAGGAGGCATCTGGTCCAAAGCGCCGGGCATGTTGTCGCGGTCGAGGAGATAGGCATTCCCTTGCTTCCCGCCGATGGTGAGCAGGTGGGGCGTCGTGGTGACGCTCGGATCGAGATCGAACAACACCGTGCTGCTGCCGCTGAGATCGGCGTCATATTGATCCATCTGGCAGTGGTTCCACGGGGTGTAAGTCCCGATCAGGTTGAAGGTGTAATCCGGCGGCGCAACGGGGGCGAAGACGAGAATGGTCTCGGCCCAGGCACTCGGAAGGGGTGGATCCTGGGCGGGGATATAGTTGCCGGTGACAACGTAGACATTTCCGCTGCCGTCCAGCGCCGGCCCGCCGGGCGCCCACATGCCGCCAGAGGATGTCGGGTCCATCGCGGGGGCGGCCGCAAACACCTTCCGGATCGCGGGAGTGCCGCTGCCACAGGTGCCCGTGTCCACCGCCACGAGGAAGCCGGGTCCCTGGTCTTGATAGCTGCCGAACGTCACATAGAGGATCGAATTATCCGGGTTGAGCGTGAGCGCGCCCCGCGCGTCCATCCGGTTCACGTCTTGGAACAGGGTCGGACCGTTTTGCTGGATTCCCGGAGGCGCACCGCTGCCGATCGTGTCGTTATTGAAAATCAGCGGCCACCCATCCAGGACATCGCCGTTGCCGAGGTCGAGCGCGTATCCCCGGTGGGCTCGGCAGGGGGTTAAAGGATCGCAAACGTCGGTATCGCCGACGACGTACACGCGCGGCGGGGTCGAGACCAGATCGATCGCCGGCGTTTCGAAGATCCCCTTCGCGATGCCGTCCTGAAGTTGCTCGGTCGAGGGCGCTCCGATCGATCGCCTCCACAAGACGGTGCCCGGTGGAACCATCCCGGTCGGATCGAAGGCGGCGATCGCGCAGACGAAATTGGTATTGGTGGCGGCAATGATCACGCTGAAATGCATGCCGTCGTAACAGTCGCCGGTCGTCATCGTGACGTCCTCGACGAACAGCGGCGAGGCGTACATGTGCGCGGGAATGTCCGCGCCGCCACATTCGACCGGGTCCGATTCCCAAACCACACCGAAGCTCCCGCTCGCCACGCTGGATGGCGTCAGGATCGTTTCATTCGGATTCCACCCGGTGATCTGGCTGTCGCGGTGGAAGTGGAGCCAATTGTTGGAGGACACCCCCTGGTTCGGCGTTGGTTTGGCTCGGGCCTCAACCGCGGCGAGCGTGAGCCCAATCACGACCGCGAGTGCACTGCGAAATCTCGTCTGCTGAACGTGCTCGAATCGTTGCGCTGCTTTGCTCTTCATGGGACCTCCCCTCGGGTCTAGGGGTCTAGGGTTGAGTCGCTTTACATCAAAGCCCACCCGTCAAGCAGGACACCGGGAACCCCCCATCCCGTTGCACGCGAGGTCTTCTGGACCTCGCTCCTTACGTTCAGTGCTCATCACAACGCGAGCATCGGATGGGATGACGTACCGACTCCAGGCTGGTGAATGAAGCCGACGCGCACGAGAAGCTTGAGCGAGGGCACCGGTGGGCGCGCTGTGCGGGCTTCGGTTGGATGGTGGCGCAAGGTTCGAGAGACGCAAGGATTGCGCGATCCTGGAAATCCCGGCTAGCCGCGCGCACGGTTTGCGCCGCGACGGTGACCTTTGACCGCGCCGAGGCGGCAAGGCATTTGCTAAGGTGCGACGCATGGGGTCGACACGAATACTGGTCGTGGACGATGAGCAGAACGCTCGAGATGCACTTCGGACGATGCTGGTCGAGGAGGGATACCAGGTCGCCGAAGCTTCGGATGGCCAGGAGGCGCTTGACCGGATGTCGGAGTTTGCGCCGGTCGTCGTTCTCGCCGATGTGCGAATGCCGAAAATGGATGGCATCACCTTGCTGCGCAAGGCGCGCGAAGCGGGTCACGACGCGGCGTTCGTGATGATGACTGCGTTCGGCAGCATCGAAACGGCAGTCGAAGCGATGCGCGCGGGGGCGGAGAGTTTCCTGGTCAAGCCGCTCGATATCAATGCGGTTCTCGTCGTGCTGCAAAAGGTGCTGGAAAAGAAGGAGCTCGTCCGCGAGACCGAGACCTTGCGGGCACGAGTCCAGGAGCGGTACCGATTTCCCAACATCATTGGCGATAGCCCGGAGCTGCAGTCGGTCTTCGACGCGGTTCCCGATGAACGCGCAACGTTTGCATGCCAGCGGCCGAGACTTGGCAACGCATTTCCGTCGCTAAGCTTTCGATTGTGCGGGACGCGTTTTGAACGCGCGTAGGCAGTTTGGATGGCCGGTCCCAGGCAAGCTCGCCTGGTCGCTCGTCGATGTGGTTTCTCAATGTCCTGAAATAGACTCGACTGCAAGTGAAGTCGTGCGCTTAGCCTCCTCCATCCCCACGATGGGCTTCGTAGATCGGCTCAGTCTGGGGTGTCTGGGTCGAGCTCATCCGCGCCGGGCGGCAGGAGCGGGATTCCTTTCGAGTCAGAGGCGAGGAAAAATGAAATCAGTATTGGGCTGGGTGGGCGTTGTCGCGGCATTGGTTGTTTCATCGGCGGCCGGGGCGGTAACACAGGCGCCCGACTACGTCTGGAGGCGGCCCGCTTTGGACGAACCCTTCATTGGCCGCTTCGCAAGCGCCAGTGGGATGGTTGGCGTCGCCGACCGAGGTCACTGCTCCGTGATTCGTGCGAGCGATGGTTTTCTCCTCAAAACGTTTGCAACCAATGGCACCTACTGTAGCTACGCGTCATTTTCACGGGATGGGCGATTCATCGCTCTGTCGGGTGGCGCCGTCGCAGGATCGGTTCGTGTTTTTGTCTACGAAACCGCAGGCTGGACCCAGGTCGCGTTTGTCATGGCCCTTTACGAAGGAGAGCCCATCTTCTCCCCGGATGGGCGCTATTTGCTGGTGTCGGGCGAGGCGCATACCGGCACGATGGTGTATGACGTCGCTACCTGGACTCGTCTGAGGAGCCTGCCTGGCGTCGTGACACCATCGGTTTCGCCGGATTCCCAAGTGGTCGCTCTTGCTTCTGGGATTGGCCCCCCCACCATCCGCCTCTTCAGGCTCGAGGACGGTACCGAAGTGACACCTCCCTCCGGGTACCCTCAAACCGCGGGTTACCTCCTTGGCAATGATTGGATTGCGCTGACTGCCGGCGATGAAATTCGAATCGAAACCCTCACCGAGCCGCCGCAGATCATTGCCACGTTGACCGCACCCCAGATTTCTCTGAGGCTCTGGCTTTCGCCGGATGGAGAGACCCTGGCCGGTCTTGTCGGTGACGGTAAGGGCGGCCTGCTCTTGCAGCTGTGGGAAACCAAGAGTTTTTCGAGCTTGCGCAGCTGGCCTATCAGCCCGAACAACTACGCAGCCGTTGCATTTGCGTCGAACGACTCAATTGTCTCCAGCGATTTCACCAGCGACGATGCCCGCGTTGATTTGTGGAGAGTTTCCGACGGCACGCTGCTGCAATCCCTCAACACGGACAAGGGAATCTACACCGCTCTGGTGTACTCCCCCGATGGAAACGCTGTTGTCGGCGGTTTTGGCCCAAACGGAAATATCCGGGCGTGGCAGGCTTCGGATGGAACGCCGGTCCAAATGATTTCCGGATCGGCACGACTGACATCCCTCGCGTTCACCAAGGATGGGCAATATCTGGCGGGTGGCGGAGATCGACTGAGCGTCTGGAGCTGGCCGGATGGGAACCTAGTCCAGTCTGTTGCCGAATCAGCTCAGGACGTCGCCGTATCAGCTCGAGGAGTTCTGGCACAACGGACCAACAACGAAATCAGGCTTCGAACGCTGCCCGACTTGATGCCGCTGCGCACGATTTCGCAAGGCGGCCCGATCTCCTTCTCTCCCGACGGCAATTTGATCATGGTGGATGCCGACCTGTTCGAAGTGGATACCGGCGCGCGAGTGCGGACCTTCCCGAATGGGCCCTTTGGGAATTCCGTTTTTTCACCCGACGGAACGAACGTGGTCGCCTCACGGGGACCTCGGATCGACCGCTTCGATGTTACGAGCGGCGATCTGGTGGCGGAGTTCGGGTTGAGTCAAGCAAGCCTAATAGATTCGCTCTCTTTTTCTCCCGATGGCACACGGCTGGCCGCGTTTTCTGCCTGGTCAACCTTTTACTCTCTGCTCCTGAATCTGGACATCTGGGATGGATATGGGTCGCTCTTCCGGGACTACAATGATGATCTCGGGTTGGGCAGCGGGCGGGCCTATTACTCACCCGATGGGACCCATCTTGCGGTGACAATCGACAGCTCATCGTATTTCTTCCAGATGACCTTTGGCGTCGCTGTCGATCCGTGCGCAGACGGCGGTTGTGGCTCACGGGGGTTTTGACGCGCTTTGTCGGGCCTTAGCCGACCACGAGCACGGTGCTGTCAGGCCAGGTTCGCCTTGGGGATGAATCGCGCGGCGTCGTTCCAGAACCGTCGGTAGCTCTCCGGAAGCTCGAGAGAGTCGCGCCTCCGGTTCACCACAGCCATGGCAATTCCCTGGACACCTTCACATGTAGACGCCGCCATTGATGTTGATCTGCTGGCCGGTGATGTAATCGCCCTCGGCGACGATGAAGGCAACCGCCTGGGCGATCTCCTCCGGCAGGCCAAATCGGCCCATCGGTATCCTCGCCTTGATCTGCTCTTGAACGGTCTCCGACACCTTGCCGAGCATCTCGGTAAGGGTAAATCCGGGAGCGATCGCATTGACCGTCACGTTGAACTTGGCCGCCTCGATCGCAGCCGTCTTGGTAAAGGCGATGATTCCGCCTTTGCTCGCCGCGTAGTTGGCCTGGCCGAAGTTGCCGGCCTGACCGCCACACACCCACTCCATCGTGGCGTCGGTGCCCCGGTGCAAATTCTGCGTCAGGCGCGGATCTGTTCGTCGCCCATTGAGTCAGAGCGCCGAGCGTCGTTGATGCCGACGCTCGAGACGTCGGCAACCAGACGTTTGTGATTGTCGACCAACGCTCGGTCGTTTCGGCGAATCGAGGTTAGACGTAGCTCTGGTAGACGGGATCGTACATCTGGGAGCGGATGAAGCCCGGCAGGTTCGTGGGCCTTGCCGTGTCGGTAAGTCCTCTCCGGTAGGCGACCTCGGCGACGGCGCATGCGATCGTCACCGAAACCTCTCGAATGCGCTCCAGCGGCGGATAGATGCTGCCCTGGGCCAGGTCTGCGTCGGTCACTTCACTGGCGAGCGCCTTCGATGCCTCAAAAAACATCTCCTCGGTGACGATGCGCGCATTGCTGGCAACCACTCCCAAACCCACTCCCGGGAAAATATAGGAGTTGTTGCCCTGCCTCGGAACATGCTTGCGCCCGTTCACGGTGACGGCGGGGAAGGGGCTTCCGCAGGCGAAGATGGCTCTGCCTTCAGACCAGTCATACGCCTCTTCGGCGGTGCATTCGGACATCGAGGTGGGGTTCGACAGAGCGAAGATGATCGGCTTGCTGTTGATCCGGGACATGGTCTCGATCACCGCCTGAGTGAACGTTCCACCTCGTCCCGAAACACCGATGATCGCCGTGGGCCGCATTCGCTCCAGAGCGGACACGAGGTCTGCGGTGAGCTCGCCGTCCTGCGCAAAAGCCTTTTGGTGTTCCTTCAGATCCGTGCGGCTCTTCACCAGCAAGCCCTTGGAATCGAAGAACAAGCACTTCCGGCGGGCCGCTTCTTCGGAGACCCCTTCAGCGGCGATCGCGGAGGCGATCAGGTTGCCGATACCGATTCCGGCTTCTCCAGCACCGACAATGACAAATCGCTGATCCGCCAGACGCTGTTGGGTGATTCGCAGAGCGGAATAGACGCCTCCGAGGACCACGCTGGCCGTGCCCTGGATGTCGTCATCGAACATCCGTACCCGGTCTCTGTATTTGGCGAGCAACCTGAATGCGTTTTCGTTCCCAAAGTCTTCCAGTTGAATGACTGCCTTGGGAAACCGCTTCTGTGCGGCGACGACGAATTCTTCTACCAGTGCATCGTAGGGCTCGCCGCGCAGCCGTTTCTCGGGAACCCGATGTAGAGCGGATCGTTGAGCAGCGTTTCGTTGTTCGTCCCAACATCGAGTGTCACCGGCAA
>WNFG01000460.1_pt1 | contig 34059 bp, 36 predicted proteins | sample 5400431 | NCBI WGS metagenome assembly WNFG01 (sample SAMN13153346, study PRJNA577476) | soil metagenome | isolation source: 120 cm saprolite under Douglas fir tree site 2 hole 3 replicate 2 | place: USA:California | collected 2015-04-18
CATGCTCAGTACGGCGATGGGCCTCGTTCCGACGATTCAGGCGTTGCATGCGATCACGTTTCGGGGCTCGCCGAGTTACCAGTTGCGCTTCGAGGCCAATACGCCGGACGCGGGCGTTCCGCTGAGCGACATCGTGCGCGCGTCCGTTTCGCTGGCCGGCACGCCGACCGCCGGAATCGTCATGGCCGCCGACATCACCGGTCTCGTATGCGCGCGCTTGCGACGCTCGCCGGCGCGGGGCGACGCCGTGCATTTCGATTTCCCTGCCGTGCGCGAATGGTTGTCGTTCACGCCCGAGCGGGAATTCGCGCGCTTCAGCTCTCTCGTGGTCGGACTGGCATCCGCATCGCCGTCCGCATCGCTCGCACCGTTCCTCCGGCCGGTCAGCGAAGAGCACCACGGACACTTCCACGCCGTTGTGACCGCGTTCCGGTCGCTCCCCCGCGGAAAATTGCCGGTTGCCGACATCGTTTCCGCCTGGCTTCAACCGCGAAGCGTGATCTCCGTCGTTCACCTCCTGCGCGATGCCAGACCGATCGAAGGCGCGGGCGAGAGCGCATTCCAACGCGGTGCCTGCTGGATCTTTCCGATCGCCGCGCGACAGGAGTCGCCTCTTGCGCGACAAGAGTCGCCTCTCGATGGAGCAGCCGCGTGACCCTGCTGCTGTCCGCCTGGACGATCGGCCTGATCCTCTCGCTGCTCGCGCTCGGGGTCTACATCAGCTACCGCGTATTCAAATTCGCCGACATCACCGCGGACGGCTCCATCACCTTCGGCGCGGCGGTGGCGGCGTCGATGCTCACGCACGGCTTGCATCCGCTTGCGGCCAGCGGCGCGGCGTTCGTCGCGGGCGCCCTGGCGGGGATCTGCACGGGCGTCCTGCATACGCGATTCAAGATCAATCAGTTGCTGTCCGGAATCCTGGTCATGACCGCGCTTTACTCGATCAATCTGCACGTGATGGGGCAGAGCAATCTGCCGCTGCTCTCCGCCACGACGCTGGCCACGTGCGCGCAGGACCTGGGACGCTGGATCAGCGGTCATGATTCGGCAATGCTGCTCGGATGGCCTGTGAGCGCGCGCGACCTCGGATCGCTGCTGCTGGCGGGGGCCATCGTTATCGTCATTGCCCTGATCTTGTGGCTTTTCTTCAACACGAACCTCGGCAGCGCCATGCGCGCGTCGGGCGACAACGAACAGATGATCCGCGCGCTCGGCGTCAGCGTCGAGAACATGATCGTCATCGGCCTGGCCATCGCGAACGGCCTGGTGGCATTCGCCGGCGCGCTGCTGGCGCAGTACCAGGGCTTTGCCGACGTGCAGATGGGAATCGGCATGATCGTGTGGGGACTGGCCAGCGTCATCATCGGCCGGGCTCTCATCGGATCGGACAGCGTCGGCGCCGCGCTGACCGGCACGATCCTGGGATCGGTGTTGTTCCGGCTGATCATCGCGCTGGCCTTGCGCTGGGGCCTGAATCCGAACGACCTCAAGCTGGTTACGGCGATCTTCGTCTTCGGCGCGCTGGTCCTCCCGGCGGCGATGCAGAGAGTGAGACGGCATGCTGCAGCTTCGTGAGTTGCAGAAGACCTTCTTCGCCGGTACGCCGAACGAAGTGCGCGCCCTTCGCGGCGTATCGCTGCAGATCGAGGAGGGCTCGTTCGTCACCGTGATCGGCACGAACGGCTCCGGAAAATCGACGCTGCTCAATGCCGTTGCGGGCAGCTTTTTCGTCGACGGCGGCGCAATCGCCATCGCCGGACGCGACGTCACCCGCTGGCCGGAGCATCGCCGCGCCGCAATGATCGGGCGCGTCTTTCAGAATCCGTTCAGCGGCACCGCGCCGACGATGACGGTGGCGGAGAACCTCGCGCTGGCCGCCCGCCGCGGCCTCGGGCGCGGACTGGGAAGCCTGCTGCCGGCACGCCTCCAGAACGAGCTGCGCGACCGTGTGGCATCGCTGAACATGCAGCTCGAGACGCGCATGCACAACCCGATCGGGACGCTCTCCGGCGGGCAGCGCCAGGCGTTGACGCTGCTCATGGCCACCTGGCGCCGCCCCGAGCTCCTCCTGCTCGACGAGCACACGGCCGCCCTCGATCCGAAGAGTGCCGACCAGATCGTGCGGCTCACCGAGCGGATCGTGTCGCAGCATCGCCTGACGACGCTGATGGTGACGCACTCGATGCAACAGGCGGCGACGCTCGGGGACCGGATCGTGATGATGAATCAGGGCAGCGTCCTGGCCGACTACGCGGGCACGCTGCGACGCCACGTGCGCGCGGAAGACCTGGTGCATCGTTTCGACGAGATCCGGCGGGACGAGCAACTCGATGCATCCGCCGCGGAGATGCTGCGCGAGAACTACGTGTAGACAGCGTCCGGCTACTTAGGGGAGCGGCTGTTTGACCGAAATCTCTGCGAAGCGTCAGGACTCGAGTACTTCGCTGAGCTTGCGCACGATGTCGGCCCATCCTTTTCGGTGAGCTTCGACCTTCCCGGCCGGCAATCTTCGGTGAGTGAGCGTCAGGTCCGTGCCGTTCTTGCTCTCACGAAGCTCGATCGTGACCACGCTCGGCTGGAGCTCGGTGTTCGCCGAGATCCAGGTGAATGAGAGCAGCGAGGGCGGGTCGATGATCAGGTACTCGCCCCAGTGATCGGCGTCGCCCCGGCCATGGGCCATGACAATGCGGAACTTTCCGCCGACGCGTGGATCAATCTCAACGGTCGTGTGCGCGACGTCGCCAGGGAGCATCCATTGTGCGAGGCTCTTCGGATCGAGCCAGGCGGCCATGACCCGTTCCCGAGGGACGTGAATGAAGCGCCGGATGACTACGGCATCGTCGTGCTCCTCGCTCATCGACTCGATCGTCTCTTTCGCTTCGCCGGCTGCTGGCCGGTCAGAAAGGCTTCCAGTGCGTCGAGGCGCATCTCCCAGAACTCGCGGTAATGATCGAGCCACTGCGCCGCATCGCGAAGCGGCTTCGGGTTCAGACGAAGCCGATGCTCGCGTCCGGCCACCGTCCGCTCGATCAGTCCGGCGCGCTCGAGAACCTTGACGTGTTTGGAGATGCCGTTGAACGAAATCGAGAATTCATCGACGACCTGGCCGACGTTGACCTCGCCGTTCGCTAGCATCGCCAGGATGGCGCGACGCGTCGGATCGGCGATCGCCCCGTAAATGTGATCAAGGTTGTGTTCAACCACTTGGTTGAATATTATACCGCGAGTTTGGAGGTGAGTGCATGACGATCAGTACCGAGAAACATCCGGTGGTGTCACACGACGAGTGGTTGGCGGCGCGAAAAGCGTTTCTGACGAAGGAGAAGGAATTCACAAAGCTCCGCGATGAACTGAGCCGGCAGCGGCGCGAACTGCCGTGGGAGAAAGTCGAGAAGCAGTATGTCTTCGAGGGTCCCGAGGGAACGGTGACTCTCTCCGAGCTCTTTGGTGGGAGGAGCCAACTCGTTGTCTATCACTTCATGTTCACGCCGGAGTGGGACGAGGGTTGTCCACACTGCTCGTTCTGGGCGGACAACTTCAACGAGATCATCGTTCACCTGAATCAGCGCGATGTGTCGTTTGTCGCTGTCTCTCGCGCGTCTTCGCCGAAGATCGAGGCGTTCAGGAAGAGGATGGGGTGGACCTTCGCGTGGCTCTCCTCCGACGACGGGGATTTCAACTACGACCTGCGGGCATCGTTCCGCCCGGAAGAAGTCGCAAGCGGCGCGTACGTCTATAACTTCGGAACGCAGCAACCTGGTTTCACCGACCGCGAAGGCGCCAGCGTGTTCTACAAAGACCTGAACGGCGACATCTTCCACACGTACTCGGCGTTTTCGCGCGGAATCGACATGTTCAACACCGCCTATCAATACCTCGACATCGTCCCGAAGGGACGGGACGAGGATCGCCTGTCGTTCACACAGGAGTGGGTCCGCCACCACGACCGATACGGGCGATAAGGAAGGGGGACGAATCGGGTAACCGAACGTGAACGATGTCGAGCGAACGAGCATTTCTCGCCACGTCGGCATTCCTGTTCATGGCCAGTGCCGCCGGCACAATCGTTCTTTGTCGCTCGATGTCCGGCGGTATGGCCATGCCCGGCGGCTGGACGATGTCGATGGCATGGATGCGAATGCCGGCGCAGACCTGGCTCGACGCGGCCTCGATGTTCATGCTGATGTGGGTGACGATGATGGTGGCGATGATGCTGCCGTCGCTCGCTCCGATCCTGCGGCATTGCCGAGGGAGGCGGTGGCTTGTCGCGGCCGCCTACTTCTTCATCTGGACGATCTTCGGCGTAGCCGCGTACACCGCCGGTGTCGCGTTGGCAGCAGCCGAAATGAGCGTGCAAGGCCTCGCGCGCGCTGTTCCGGCCGCAACCGTTTCTGTGCTTTTTCTCGCGGGCTTCGTGCAGATCACTCCCTGGAAAGCGCAGCACCTTGCGTGCTGCCGCGTTGTGGCCACGCCGATGGCGCCCGGCATACGAGGGGCGTGGAACGAGGGCGTTCGCCTGGGCGTGCACTGCATCCTCTGCTGCTCGGGTCTGATCGTAGTCCTGCTGGTCCTCGGAGTCATGAACCTCGCCGTGATGGTTTTTGTCTCCGCGGCCATTTCGATCGAGCGTCTCGCCCCGCATCCCGAGATCGTTGCGCGCGCAATCGGCATCGCGGTCATCGCCGCGGGCGCGATCGTCGCGTTCGTTTGAAGCACAGGTTCACGAGGCGGTACCGGTGCGCTTCCGTCGCGAACGGCAGCGGGTCGTCACTTGCCGACCGCGCGGCGTCTCGGCTGCGAGGACAGGTGGAAGTCGGTGGTGCTCCGCGCGTACGCGTCCGAGCGGTCGACCCTGACGCGTCCAGCAGCGGCGCCGGGAGGGACGGTCGCGGTGATCTGCGTATCACCATCGATACTGAAGCTCGCCGCCGGTACCTCGTTGAAGTAGACCGCTTTCACTCCCGCGAAACCTTTCCCGGTGATGACAACGCTGCTCCCTGATCCGCCTGACGCCGGCGCGAAGCCGGCGATGGCGAGGGGCGGGAGCGTCGTCACACCGCTGAGAGGGATGGTCGCTCGCGTTCCGCTGTTCGGCGTTCCGTAAAACGTCGAGCCGATCGTGTACGGGAAGGCCGCATCACCGTGCTCGTCGAGCGGAAGGAAGTAGGCATACGTGCCAGCGGGGTAATCCGGCGTCACACAGAAGCGGCCGTTGTGCGCGTCCAGATCGCCGAGTCCGGCCAGCCATTCGAAGTCCTCGAGGTAGCGGCCTAGGATGAAGTTGGAATCGACATCAGGACCGTATTGCGCCGGCGTGAGGATCGTGCCGTCGGGGAGCGTGTGCCGCTGCGTGATCGAACGGAGCCGGAAGCCGCTCACCATCCTTCGCACTGCGCTCGACGGGTCGAGCGGCGACGAGTAGCCGTATGGGCCGTACATCGGGAAGCCATCGAGAGCGAAGCCGAGCAGCGGGGAATGCGACGTGGTCGTGGCGCCGAGCTGCGCTCCGAGACAGGGAGAGTACTCATGATGATGGTAGGCGCCCTGCTGCTGCGGGTGTCCTTCGCACGGGTCGAAACCGACCGCCTCGACGGTGCCTCCGTTGCGGTGCCAGATCCCGTCTCCCTGCGGCGACTCGGTATGGGTAGAGCTCCGCCAGGAGTTGCCGTCGTCGGCGTTGAACATCGCCACGCCGTTCACATACAGGCCGTTCGCGCCGAGCTGCGTGGCCGCTTTCGTCGCCGGCACGACCGGCGTGCGAGGAATCGCCGCGACGTAATGCTGATTGGCCGGGACGTTGGGGTTCCCCGGGAACGGACCGATGTCGTATGACGGAATCCCGCTCGCACTCACGTAAACGTAGGTGGCATCGTACTGGACCAGTTGCACGTTCGCCGGGAGGGTGCCTTTCGTGCCGTTCTGCAGCGTGTACGTTCCGGTCTCGCCGGTCGTGTTCAGCTTCCACGATGTGATTGCGGGCTGCGCGGCAAGGTGTACAGTCAGAGAAATGACGCAGGCAAACAGCATGAATCCTCGACGGCTCCTGGCACGCATTCGGGCCCTCCTGAACTGCTGGGATGCTCTATCGTACTCGACCACGAAGGCGCGTCCGAAGGCCAGGCACCGTAGGAGAATACCTGTGCGTTTTCTTCTTGCTATCGTCGCAGTTCTTTTCGTCGCGTATGGCGCGCTCGCTCAGCCGGTGGTCATCGGCAGAATTCCGCCGGAGCTTGAAGGTACATTCCCTGGGGCCGGTCCTCAGACGTTTGTCGATCTCGCCCATCCTGCCAATCGCGATGGCAACCTGACAACCGCGTCTCTGATCTGGAGTTTTGTGCCGGCGCCGGCGAGTTGTACGGCAGGGTTCAAGATCAAAATCATTCGGAGGAATACCGGCCTGTTCTCCGTCGTGGCGGAACGGGGCCCCTTTCCCCCGCAGGAGGGATTCGCGACAGTGACGCTGAGCCCGCCCATACCAGTACTGACGAGCGACCTTCTGGCGGTCGTGCAGCTCCAGGACAACGTCACGTGCGGCAGCGTTGGCAACGCCATCGGCGGCCCGCACGACATGATCCTGCGGTACGCAGGCATTGACTTTTCGACGGGAAACTTCGCCACGGGCGGAAATCTGACTAACGGCGCCGCGCTCATGGCCAGCGCCAGTTCTGATTCCGACGCCGTAGCGGCGATGCTGCCGGTTGTTGGGTCCACCGCGGGTATCGGAACCTTCTTCCGAACCGACATTCAGATAGTCAATCCGATCAATCTGCCGATCAAAGGCAAACTGATCTTCCATCCGGCAGGGGTGACCGCGTCGCCGAGCGACCCGTCGGTCGATTACAGCAACTCCGCTCTGGCGACCACGTCGATCTCTGACGTGGTCGCGTTCATGGGCCAGTCAGGTCTCGGGTCCCTCGACGTCGTCCCCACCTCGGGCCCTCCGCCCCGGCTCATCGCCCGCATCTACAGCGACAACGGCGCAGCAGGAACCGCTGGATTTACGATGGATTCGTTCGCTCCGGATCAGGCGTTGCGGCGAAATGCCATCTATATGCTGACCGCTGCCGCTGACCTGACCTCGTTCCGCATGAACGCCGGCGTGCGGGCCCTGGACGACGGCGTCACGATCTTGATCTTCCACGGCAGCGTGTCGGTCAGCCGCAGCTATTCGGCGAACCATTTCGAGCAGGGCACCCTCGCAGCATTCCTCGGCGAACAGCCTGTCGCGAATGGGCATTACTTCGTCCAGATCCAGAGCGGCAGCGCGTTCATCTACACGACCACGACAGACAACCGCACGAACGACACGACTGTCCGGTTCCTCAGTTCGGGGCAGTGAGGACTGGCCAGGCTTGATCTACTAACGCCGGCGGTTCCCCGGCGTCTAACCGTCGATCTCGGCACGCAACGGCGGCACGTTTCCGGCGGACCTCGATCCACAGAAGCGCGCCATGACCCTCGAGCACCTTCTAACGAGGAGAATGAGGATCAGTACGTTTCGCATGCGCGCAATATGGCGCCGTGATCAGCCGAAGTCCTGAGGATGGGCTGGCGTTTGCTGAGGAGGGATCGAATTCTGACCGCCGCAGCTCCGACGCCTCAGACCTTCTTTCGCAAGCTGCGTTCGATCACTCTTGCTTTGCGCAGCCAGGCGCGGTCGCGGCGCTTCTGGTATGCGGGCATCGTTGCGTCGCGCATGGCGATTCCGCTGGCGATCTCGAGGGCTTCGGCCGGCCGGCCGTGGTCGGCGAAGAATTGTGCTGCACTGACCAGTGGCTCCGCGCCGGTGGCACTCTGCGCGATCCCGTCGAACACAGCCATCGCTTCCTCGGTGCGGCCCAGTCTCGCCAGCGCCTGCCCGAGCAGACAGGCCGCCCTGGAGAAGTCGTACTTCCAGTCGGCTGCCGTCACGCGGCGGAGATCGGTGACCGCGGCCTCGTCATCGTGCAGCTCGAATTCCGCGATGCCGCGGCGGTAGAAGGGATCGATCGAGTCTGTGCGGACGGAGAGAGCCCGATCAAACGCGTCCCTTGCCTCGCGGTATCGCTTCTCCTCGAGCAGCAGCTCCCCGAGCTCCTCGTAGTTTCCTGCCGACGGATTCTCGATCACCAGGGCTCGCAGAACGTGAACCCGCTTCCGGCGTGCGGGACCGCGCAGGGTTCTCTGAACATTGCGAAAATCAGGCAGTCCCTCGATGAGGAAGTAGGCGAGCGCTCCGATGATGCCTCCGATGATGATGATCCAGAGCCAGAACGCCTCCGGGCGCTTGCGCGACCAGTGAATGACCGCCGCCACCTGGAAAAAGAATCCGTACCCGAACAGGTGCCCGATCGATGACCCGATCAATGACCCGATCAATGATCCGTGCGACGTTCCCTGCTGCCCGAAGGCGGCGAGCGTGGAACACAGAAACAGCAAGCCGAGAACGCTGCGGAGTTTCATGATTCAGATCACCGCCGCGGAGCGCGGACACTTCCTTTCGAGTGGTGAATTTGCCGAGAAGGATACGCCGGACGCGCGGCCCGGCCCAACGGTACCTTTGATCGCGCAGCACTCAGGTCTGCATCGTCACCGAGGCGAGCGAGAGGAGGCCCGTTGCAGAAACGGATATGTTCCTGATCTTGCGCGAATGGACGACCAGCGACTGCCCGTAGATCAGCGGCACGAGCGGCGCCTCCTCGCGTACGAGGCGGTCGATCTGACGCTTGTTCTCCTCCGTCGGAGCCTCTCGGAAGCGCATCAGCGCCTTGTCGGCCGCGGGATCTCTCCACCGGCTGTGGTTCGAATGGTTCTCGCCCTCGGCCATCTTCGACCAGAGCAGCGCCTCGTAATAATCGGCGGGATCGGGTGTGTCCGCGATCCAGCCCGCAAGGGCCAGATCGTAGTTGCCGCGCGCGAGATCATCGAAGAACGCCTCACTCGTTTTCGGCTGACGGAGATCGACGGCAATGCCGATCTCTCCGAGCTGCTTCTGGAGGAGCATCGCTACCGGCAGCGGCTTGGGCATGTACGGCCGCGGCGCCCACGGAACGAGCAGCGATAGACGGGAGAGCCTGATCGTATTTCCTTCGAGCATACGCCGGGCCTGCTCGCGATCCTTCGCCGGGATGCCGACGCTGCGTCCCATCATCGGAGGCAGGAGCGTCGGAGCCACGAAGGCGAGAGGATTCCGGTCGAAGGATGCGGCGGCAATCTCGTTCACGTCGAGCGCGAGAGCGATGGCGCGGCGGACGGCCGCGTTCACCAGCAAGGCGCGCTCGGTATTGAAGAAGAGGATGCCCGTCGAGTTTCCCGGCTGCAGCGCCGGCGTCATTCCGGCGATCTGATGCGCGGAGAGATCGCGCATGGTCAGCGCATTTGTGACGTCGATCTCCCCCTGGCGCAACGCTTCCACGAGCATGCGCGGCGAGCCGTCCGCCTCCGCCGGCCGCACCACGAACTGCACTTCGTCGACGCCGTTCGCGTGCCCGTGATATGGATTGCGCACGAGGCGAATACTTGTCGCGCTCTGAAGCGCGCGCTCGTCCGGCCGCCCTTCGAACATGAACGGCCCCGTGCCGGCGAGCTCCCCGCCGCGATCGAGAACGATCGCGCAGTTCCCCTGTGTCAGGCAGAGATCGAATCGCGGGTTGGGCACGCTGAGCGTGAACCACACCTGATCGCCCCGCGCTTCGACGATCGCCTTGTTCGTGAGCGCCTTGGCCCCGCCCAGCGAACGGGCCACGATGCCTGCCGTCAGCGGCGTTCCGTCGGAGAAGCGGATTCCGCCGCGCACGGCCGCCGAGTACTGCAAAGGTCCGCGCCGCTGCAGAGGCTCGAGTAACCGAGGCCGAACGGTGGTCTCACCTGAGTCGAGCGAGTACGGCGACTCGAAGATCTGGCCGAGAACCATCCCGCTGACATTGTCGACGGCCTCGCGCGGATCGATCTTCGCGATTGCGCTGAGAATCCCGACACGAAGAATCCTTCCGGCGGCCGCGGGGATCGTCACTACCTCAGACATCGAACCTCCCACTAATCCGAAACTCGATTAGTGCGGAACTATAGCAGACAGGAAACAAGCTCAATCCACACAGATGAGTTCATGGCGAGCACGGCCGTTCGATACTCACGCCATTACTCCCGGCCACACTTCAGGATGGGCATGCAGCCGCGAGGACGAACGCGCCGTCAACCGCCGGCGGAATGCACGGGCCGATCGGCCCTGCCCTGGATCGAGGCCCGCTCTCGACGAAGGGAGTGGCAAGGTTCTCGAGGGAACAATTCAAGTGAGCGTGGGAGAAATGCACGATAGCAGGACCGTTCGATCGCCGCCGCACGTCTCCGTTGCGACACCCGAAGACGTACGCTCCCTCGAGGTCGAGGCAGACCCACCATCGGCCGCGATGGCGGACGCGATCGACCTTCGGCTCTTCAAATGACCGCGCACATGCGCGCGGTCATTCCCGGATTAACTCACTTGCCCGCGATGATGTTGTGTGTCTCGATGAATTCCGGCGTACCGGCATCGACGCCGACGTCCTGAAGGATCGGCATCAACGTCTGTCCGAAGCGCTCGAAGTTCTCTTTCGTGTCCCAGATGTCGGACACGCGCAGTTCGTCGAGCGACCCGAACGCGACATGAAAGAGCCTCCCCGGAGGCGAGCCGGCACCGGCGGCGTTGAGGCGTTTGATGACCTCGTCATACTTTTGCGACGACATGGATTTTGGAACGAAGCGAACGACGTACGGCATGCGAATCTCCTTCTCTTTCACCATGATACGGGCCCGGCCGCCGTTTGGACGTGTCGGGCTTCCAACCCGCATTTCTTCGGAACTTCACCGAGAGACGGTAAGATCCCCGGCGGGATTGCGACCGCCACCGATGAACGAATATCAACTGAAGCAGGCCATCGTGCGCGTCGCGCGGCGTCTCGATCAGAAGGGAATCCTCACCTCAACGGACGGCAACCTCTCGGCCCGGCTCGATGACGGCGGGACACTGATTACACCGAGCGGTTGCTGCAAGGGCGAGCTCGAGCCGGAGAAGATCGTGCGCCTGTTTCGGGACGGCACTCCGCGGCACGGCCGTCCTTCCTCGGAAATCGCCCTGCATCGGATGATCTACGAACGCCGGCCCGATGTCCGGGCTATCGTCCACGCGCATCCGCCCTACGCGACGGCGTACGCGGTCGCGGGCATGGCGCTGGACCAGCCGATTCTCTCGGAGGCGATCCTCACGCTGGGGCGGGTGCCGGTGGCGTCGTACGCGATGCCGACAGCCGAGGAGCTCGCGCGCAGCGTCGAGCCGCTGGTCGCGCAGCACGATGCCGTGCTGCTCCGATTTCACGGCGCCGTCTGCTTTGCACGAGACATCGAGCAGGCCGGCTATCTCATGGAGACGCTCGAGCACGTTGCCAGGATCGACTTCATCCGGCGATCCCTCGGCTCGAACGAGGTGATTCCGCAGCACGAAGTGGCGCGACTCGAAGACCTCCGCGCTGCGATGCGCGCGCCGCGCTGAACCGGGAAGAGATCCTGGTGAGCGTGATCACCGAAGCGGAGCTCCGAACGGGCGTGGCAAAGAGCTCGTCACCGATCAAGACCCTTCGGCTCGTAGAGAATTTTCTTCGTCCGCTCGCTGTCGCCGAGTTCACCTCGGAGGACGCCTTCGCATACGCACACGTTCGCGCAAAACTCGAACGCGCGGGAGCTCCGATAGGGCCTCTTGATACGCTTATCGCCTCGCAGGCCGTGGCGCGAAACCTGACCCTCGTGTCGAACAACGAGCGGGAGTTCCGGAGAGTCTCCGGCCTGCACTTGGAGAACTGGGCGCGTTGATTCATTCATGCATCAGCCGAGGATCAGGAATCAAACTCCGGATCGTGCTTCTGCGCAAGGTTCCACAGACGGTCGAATTCGCTACGAACCGTAGAGTCGAGTTGCTCGGCGAATGACCGGGGCAAGTGCAATTCGCGGATGATCGCCTGCACGTCGCCGAGATCCTGAAGCTGGCGATAGTCGACCGTCGTACCTGTGATGATCTTGCTTTCGATCAGGCGCGGCAGCGAGAGGACCGTGTAGCCATCCAGCTCCACGGAATCGGAGGGATCGGGGAACACGACCGCCTTCGGTTTGCCGTCGCCGGGATACTCACCAGTGGTGATGATGTCGATCAACACGCCGGTAGCCGTGTCGCGTAGCCGCTTGCGCGCGCCAGGATACGCCGGAACGAAACCGCGGCCGACAAGCCGTGCGTGAATGCGATCGAGCCCTTCTTTCGTCGTGAGAAGGTCAACGTCCTTCGTCACGCGCAAGAAGCCATGGAGACCGATCGCCATACCGCCGATGATCGCGTGGGGGATATTCTCCTCCCGAAGGCGCTCCGTGACGCGCTGCATTGTTAGATGGACGTCATCCTTCTTCATGAAGAAATCCGATGCGATTTGAAGAATCTCATCGGAGGATCGTCCAACGACTAAGCGCCCCATGGCAAATATTCTACGACCGATAGACGATCTTCCGCTCAGTCGATGCTCAGATACGTCTGATCCTTCAGCCCGCGCTCGAACTCCTGCAGCAGGCGCATTCCTTCGTTCGGGCGGACGATGTCCTGTTTGATGGCGGCGTCGATCTGCGCCTTCATCCGCTTCTCGAGGTCGCGCCAGTCGTACTGCGTCATGGCCAGGACCTCGCCGATGGTCTGGCCGGGGATCTCTTCCTCGATGTAGAAGCCGCTCTCCTCATCGGCGTCGAGGAAGACGTGCACCTCGTTCACGCGGCCGAAGAGATTGTGGATGTCGCCCATGATGTCCTGGTAGGCTCCGGTCAGGAAGATGCCGAGGTAGTAAGGGGCGCCGTCGCGAAGCTCGTGGAGAGGGAGGGTCTCGCGCACGTCATTTCGGTCGATGTACTTCGAGACCTTGCCGTCCGAATCGCAGGTGATGTCGACCAGCGTCGACTCCAACTGCGGCTTTTCGTTGAGCCGGTGGATGGGCACGATCGGAAAGAGCTGCCCGAGCGCCCAATGATCGAGCAGCGACTGGAACACGGAGAAGTTGCAGATGTGCTGATCCGCGAGCTCGATATTCAGCGTGCGCAGATCCTCGGGGACCTCGTCGGGATCCATATGGCCGATGATGTTCTGCAGCTTCTCGGCGATCTCCCAGTAGAGCGTCTCGATACGCGCCTTCACATCGAGCGGCAAGAGACCCAGCTCGAACATCTGCTGGGACTGCTCCTTGATCTGCTGCAGGTCGTGCCAGGACTCGTTGATGTTCTCGTCGCTGAGACCCTGATCGATGTCGAGGATCTCCCGCGTCAGCTTGTGGTCGCTGGCGCGGACCGAGCGCGGCTCGATCGGCGTCTTCTCGATGGCGCCGAAGGCCTGCACCACCAGCACGGAGTGATGGGCGACGATGGCGCGGCCCGACTCCGAGACGATGTTCGGATGCGGCACTTTCTCGTCGTCGCAGACATCCATGATGTTGTAGACGATGTCGCTCGCGTACTCCTCGAGCGTGTAGTTCATCGACGAGTGGAACTCCGAGCGCGAGCCGTCGTAATCGATGGCCAGACCGCCGCCGACGTCGAGGTATTCGAGCGGGTGGCCGAGCTTGTGGAGCTTGGCGTAGTACATGGCCGCCTCGCGGACGGCGCGCTTGATGGTGAGGATGTCGGGGATCTGCGAGCCGATGTGGAAATGGAGCAGCTTGAACGCCGACTCCATCTTCGCCTCGCGCAGGATCTCGATGGCCTCGAGGATCTCGGACGTCGAGAGACCGAACTTGGCGTGTTCACCGCCCGAGGTGGCCCACTTCCCCTTGCCCTTGGAAAGCAGGCGGACGCGCATCCCGATCCACGGCTCGACCCCCATCTCCGCGGCAATGCGGGTGATGACGCGGACTTCCGAGAGCTTCTCGGCGATGAGGATGACCTTCTTGCCGAGCTTGCGGCCGAGGAGCGCCATCCGGATGAAGGCGTTGTCTTTGTATCCGTTGCAGACGATCAGCGCCTCGGGGTCGTTGTGGATGGCCAGGCCGGCGAACATCTCCGGTTTCGAGCCGACTTCCAGGCCGTAGTTGAACGGTCGGCCGGCATCGAGAATCTCTTCGACGACCTCGCGAAGCTGATTGACCTTGATCGGAAAGACTCCGCGGTAACTACCGCGATAGCTGTGCTCGGCAATGGCGCCGTTGAAGGCGTTGTTGAGCGTCTCGACACGATGCCGCAGCAGATCCTGAAAGCGGATAAGGATCGGCGCGGCGAGATTCAGCGCCTGCGCCTCGCGAAGGGCGTCGATGATCGGCACGGCGATGCCGCCTTCCTGCAACGGCGCCACCGTCAGATCGCCGGCCGCGTTCACGTCGAAGTAGCCGGTCCCCCAGCGGTCGATCATGTAGAGCGCTGACGAATCGTCCACGGTCCACGGCGGCTGTTCGTCGAACTGTTCGGGTTGCGCTTCCATCAGCTTGGGAAGGATAGAACAACGAAGGGCCGGCGGTATTGCGGATTACGGCGGTAACGGTCAGTGACTTGTCTTCGTGTCCGTCTTCTTGACGTCGTCCTCGGCTTTTTTCCCGGCTTTCTGCAGCCCGGCGCCGGCTTTCTGCGCGGCTTGGCCGAGGCCTTCTTTCACGCCGCGGCCGAGCTCGATGGAGCCGTTCTTGATCTTCTGGGCCGCATCCGACTTGCCGATGTCTTCGGTGGTCTTCTTGATCTGGTTGCCGGTCTTGACAGCGTCGTCATGGGCTTTCTTTGCCGCATCCGACGTGGCGGTGTCCGTGGCGCGGTAGGAGCCGTCGGGTTGTTTCTGCATGCAGGCGAACGCCAGAAGGACGATTGCGCAGGTGGTGAGTCGTTTCATAATGCCTCCGATCCTTGAAGGAGTAGCAAGCAGCGAGCCGTGTATGCTTCGGCGCAGATGAAAAGCGTGATGAAAAGCGTGATCACCGGCAGCGGAATCGGCATCCCGAAGAACGTCGTAACGAACGACAAGCTTGCCCGCATCATGGATACCAGCGACGAGTGGATCCGGACGCGCAGCGGCATCGAGCAGAGGTACTACGCTGACCCCGGCCAGTCGTCGTCGGACCTCGGCATCATCGCCGCCGAGGGAGCGCTCCAGGCCGCGGGGCGGACGCGCGACGACATCGACGCGCTGATCTTTGCCACGATGTCTCCCGACTACTTCTTCCCCGGCAACGGGCCCGTTGTCCAAGCCAGGATGGGCTTTCGGGAGGCGTTGCCGACGTTCGACATCCGCCAGCAATGCTCCGGATTCCTCTACGGTCTCGACCTCGCCGACTCGCTCATCCGCAGCGGCAAGTACGCGCGCGTCCTACTCATCGGCGGCGAGGTGCACACCCCGTTCATGCCGTGGGAGAACGGCTGGGACACGACGATCGGGCTCGAGGATCGCGAAGTCACAGCCGAGGAGCGCGAGCGAAACACCCAAATCCGCGACCGCGTCGTCCTCTTTGGCGACGGAGCGGGCGCCGTGGTTGTCGAGGCGATGGACGGCGGCGATCGAGGGTTTCTCACCTCGAGGCTCTACACCGACGGTTCGGGCATTGAGGCGCTTTACACACGCGGCGTCGGCTTTCGGCATCGTCCTTTCGTCACGCATCAGCAGATCGACAATGGCGACAACATCCCGGACATGGATGGCCGCGAGGTTTTCCGCCAGGCGCTTTCAAAGATGCCCGAGGCAGTACGTGCTGCCTGCGCTTCAGAAGGGCTGAGCGTGTCGGACATCGATGTCCTGCTCATCCACCAGGCCAATATGCGAATCATCGACGGCGTCGCGAAACAGCTCGGCCTCGGGCCGGACCGCGTGCCACACAATATCGAGCGATACGCCAACACGACCGCCGGCACGCTGCCGATTCTCTATCACGAGTGCGTGGCCGACGGCCGGATCAAACCCGGAATGCTGGTCTGTTTCACGGCCCTTGGATCGGGACTTCACTGGGGCGCGGCGCTGTACCGGGCGTGATCGTTCATGGCAGTCTGCGCGGCAGACTGATGGAACGAAGGCGGTGGCCGAGCCTTGGGGCAACCAGCGCAGCCGGCCGTGCCGGCCTACGCTTGCGGCTGCGGGATCTCGAAGTGCAGTCCGGGATCGTTGGGCGGCGTCAGGAACTTGGACACACGCGCGTCGGCCTTCGCCGCCTTCTGGAATGCATCGACGTCGGCAACGGATGATGGTGCGACGTCGAAGACATTGAGCAGCTTCGGGTCGGCGGCGTGATGCGAGACGTTCATCGGCCCAAGCTCGACGATCTTCGCCGTCATGTCGGCCTTGATCGCGTCGGGCGTTTTGCCGGCGGCCTTGCCCGATTCGTAGACGTCGATGACCGCCTGGCCAGGCGGCTTGTACAACCTCCTCTGCGCGGCAACGCCCTGCGTCTCGAGGTTGTTGAACATGACCCGGGCCTGATCGGCCGGACTTCGCTGGGTGCTGGAGATGGTCACGCTGGCGACATTCGCCGCGGCCATCACGTCCCGCAACACGCCGAGGGAGTACGGCGTCACATCCGAGGATTTCGCGTTGGGACCAAAGACAATGTCGTCCGGCATGGCGGAAGTTTATCCCGAATCATCCGTTCCAGGCGTCGCGAACAGAGGCCGTATCTTCGAAGGCTCGGAACCGCGCAATCCTGCCGCCACTTTCGATGACCGGCACGACGACGCCATCCAGCGCTGTTCCGGCCTCGGAGTCAAATTTTCGACCACCCTCTGGAGAGAGTAAGCCGGAAGCCGCCGGCGTCGATGATTCCGCGCGGCAGAAGGGGTGGGTCCAGCCTCACCGAGCGACCAGCCATTTATTCCCGCGAGAGCAGTCCTTCGGCTCATCGCAGAACCAACTGCCCCGTCTCGATAACAGTTACTCTGGTTTCCTGACCTAACTTGTTGATTCTTAGGATCAAAACGTTTGTTCGGAAGATCAAACTTCTTGCTTCGCGAAGCTAAACTTCTGCTTCGCGAAGCTAACTTTCTGCTTCGCGAAGCTAACTTTCTGCTTCGCGAAGCTAAGTTTCTACTTCGCGAAGCTAAGTTTCTGCTTCGCGAAGCTAACTTTCTGCTTCGCGAAGCTGACTTTCTGCTGTGCTGAGCTGACTTTCTGCTCTGTGGAGCTGACTTTCTGCTCTGTGGAGTTAACTTTCTGCTCCGTTGGAGCCGGCGTGGGACTCTTCAAGAACCGTATCGAGGTCTTTGTTAACTCTGGGCAGTCGGAGACAGCTGCTCGCCCTCTGCCAAATCAAACCATTTAGCGCAGCCGCCTGGGTCCCTTGGGCTCAGGCGTTCCGGATTACTCGTTCGGCTGCAACCGCAACGTGAGAGGCCCAGCGCCAGCGGAAAGCACTCCGGCGTCGCAGCCACCTGCCGTGGTGGTCATCGCGTCACAGAGCATGTACTCTCCTGGATCGCCGGCAACGATCGAGAGAATAGCAGTTTCACCGTCGCGAGAGGTGTTCGCGCCCGTCGCCCACTGATTCACAAGTAAGAGCGGCAGCATCGCGCCGCGATGTTTGAGCACGAGTCTGGCGCCGAGCACCGCGCGGGGAGTCCATACGAGTTTCAAAGGCGACCCCGCGCGATTCAACGCAACTTCCAACGGCGTGTCCGATCTGGCCGTCGTCCGGAAGAAGGTGAACGGAAGCGCGGGGGCGACGACCACGATGTCGACTTGCGGTTCATTCGGTCGGAAGTCAACCTCTGCGTTTCCATCGACGTCGGTAACGACAGGCGCGACGATCGTCGCAACGCGGCTCGCTGGCATTAGCCACACACGAGCACCGATGACGGGGCCGGCGTCCGTCGTCACATGGACTTTCATGCGGTCGTTGTTGGTCACGACGAGGCGAACATCCTGAACGCGATCATCGTCACCGAGGGTCACAGAAACGATCTGGCTCTCCCGGTTTCCATCCTGCGCGTGAAGTGAATAGTTCCCTGCGGGGAGTCCGTCGAACGTAAAGCCGCCACCGGCGTCCGAGAGGACATCGACGATGCGGTCACGGTTGGTTGCACTGGCGACATTCACAGGAATACCTGCGACGGGCTTGCCTTCACGATCGACGACCTGCCCGACGATGGCGCGTGCGGGAAGATCGACGTCGAGCCGGAAGGTGCCGTCCTCGGAGGTCGGTGACAGTTTGACATCGGACAATACCCGTCTGAGCGACGGTTTCTCAGCAACGACGTCGATCTCCGGCCAAGTGTCGCCATCGAGCTTTGGAACGCGAACCGTGTATTGTCCCGAGTCGTTGGTTCTGATCGGAATGCGGATCACGCCTTTGTCACCGCCAAACCACAGTGTCGCGCGGATTGGATGCTCGCCGAGGCGGACGGTGCCGCGTACGATCTCGGCGCGAATCGTGATGTGCAGATCCTCGTCGCCGGTAAGGTCGATCGTTTCTGAATGCCACTGCGCCTGGGTGCCCTGACGAACTGTGACGCGATAGACGCCCGGAAGCAACGAAGCAAATTCACACACACCGTCTTTAGCGACGTTGATCCCCACGGTATTTGTTCGCTGCGCTTCCTCCTGAACGGAAGAGAGCTCCACGAGCCAGGGACGCCCAGAGGCGTCGGCTGTCGGAGAAAGATGCAGTTGCAATCGTTTCGCGTCGCCGAGCAGCAGCGGTTGGCGCAACTCCGCTTCCGACGTGCCGATGAGATCTATCTCGGCCGCGTGGCTCACCAGCGGCGGTGCGGATGCGCTCAGCCGGTACCGGCCAGGAGCAAGGCCGTCGAACTGGAAAAACCCTCGTTTGCTGATCGACGTTTCGCGATTTCTGGCTGCCGCGGTGCGTCTGGCATCATCGCCGAAACGAGCTCCGAGCTCGACAGGCGTCATCACTACCCGCACGGGTCCGCGCGTCTTGGATTTCGAAACGATCTGGACACGCCCAAGCACCGACGCACCGGGCACAAAATTCTGCTCGCCGAGATGCAAACCCGTCACCGGGACGTCGTCGGACCAGCGAAACACGGAGGCAAAGCCGCGAGCGTGAAGGTTGTAGTCAATTCGGCCGGCCGGGACCCTGCAACGGAACGCGCCGCCTTTTTGCACAACGCATTCGTCCGAACCCGATGGCGGCGCATCTTCTGCCGAAGGCGAAGCCGCCGACCACGTGATCATCAGCGACGAAATCGCAGATGACTCGCGGGTCTGACGAATGTTGCCGTCGATGGTCGCCGCCGGCACCAGTTTCAGCGGAACCGTGACCTCATCACCGACCACCGTCACCACACGTTCTGCCCGAACGTAGTCACGGGCCTCGGCGACGATGCGCCACGTGCCTGGTGACAGATCGAGAGTTACCAGCGCAGGCGCGCTCGCGTCCGCCGTTCCGGAGACGCTGTCTCCCGAGCCGACTCGGGAAGCGACGACGCTGACGTGCGGATCACGGCCCGCCAGAGCTGCGACGGTCAGAGGCACCCTGACCGTCGCAGCAGCGAGAGGGCACGCGACGGCGAACAGCGCGCCGACTAGGGTCGGTAGGTACATTGTCCCGATTATTCGTCTGTCTGTCGTTGTTGTCCCGAAAGGGAAGCAAGTCGCGTGGCGCAGTGTAATGGCGAGGATGGTGAGAAGCGTTGACGCGCTGCGTCGTGAGGATTGCCCTTGGCGCATCGCGATGAGCGGAGTCGCCATCAGTGCGTGGCGTCAAGCACAAGTTGCCCGCCGATGGCGAGTAATCCTTCGGCGCAATGGCCGCCGGAACAGAATCGGTACTTACCTGGAGCAACGTTCGGGATCTCACCGTCACCGTCGTCGATCCTCGCTCGTTGTCCCCGCGCCCACGCAAACACGTCTGTTGATACCAAAGGGTGATCGTTGAATGTGAATTGGAGTGGTAGTGCACCGGAGGCCCACCGCACTCTCAGGGTGCCACCGCGAGAGGCCAGATCAAGATCGATCGCATCCTGGTTCGTGGGCACGCTGAAACTCTCCAGCGTGCGGCCTGGCGCTGCCACGGTGATGATGATCTCAGTGGCCGAGCTGGGTACGTCGACTGCAAAGCCTCCCTGGAGATCCGTTATGGTTTGTTCCTGTCGCGCTGAGCCTCCCAGGAATGCGTATCCATGGACGACTGCTCCGACGACGGCGTCGCCGTTCGACCGCACAACTCCTTTGAGGGATCTGATACTTTCGAGCGTGAGCTCGACGTTCTCGATTCCGCCATCATCAGGGACGGTCACCTCAGTTCGCTTGCTGTAGTCGTGGGTTCGGACATCCAGGGCTTGGAGACGTGCCAAGCCCGCCTGCACGCCTCGAAAGCGGAAGGTTCCATCGCTGCCGCTCGCTCGTACCATCGGGCGTCCACTGCTGGAGAACAAGGTCACTCGCGCGGCTGCCACGTGCTTGCGCTCCGCGTCGCGCACCCAACCTGACACTTCGGTAGAGGGCAGCCGAATGTCCGCCTCATCGTTGTCGTTTTGGACGGATACTTCCGTAGTCGCCGCTACGTCTTCCTTTGGGGCATCGATATCGACGATCCATTTCCCGCGCCGAGGAAGTGTCACCGTGAAATGTCCGTCTTCATCGGCAGAGGTTCGGACCTTTTCGGAACCCCCGCTACCGCCGAACAGCAAATTGGCCGAGGGCAAGGGGGAATCGCCGATGGTGACCGTACCGGAGATGCGGCTGACGTCGAGGCGGATGGTGTACTCAGAGGTAGCAGAAGTGATGACGATATCCCTGCTCCCGAGGATGTTCTGTTTGGAATCTTTGAGATAAACGTGGAGTGATCCCTCTTCCTGATCTGTCGCGGTGAACACGCCCTCACGCGACGCGGTCCCGCCACCGGCGTTCTGTGCCCCTGATCCCGACTCGTTCTTTCGCCAGAGCTCCACACGCCACTGAATCCCGCCCGGCCCAAGCGGAGGCTGGAGAAGTAGCCGAATGTTCAGGGCTGGCAGGAGCTCGATCGATCGGCGAGGTGTGGTCTCCTTCCCCGCGTAGAGCTGCATTGGAATGTGATCCGGCGCATAGCCTTTTGCTTGTATCTCGAGGATGTATCTGCCTGGGCCGATCGGAGCCAGTTGGACGACGCCTTTTTTTGTGAACACCCCCTCTGCGACTGGCAAGGCAAGACGCATCGCGGTAGCAGATGCTCCGGCCGCCGCTTCGTAGCGAAGGAGCGCTCGGACGGGCACTTCGACACGTTTGGCAAAGTCACTGTCGAGCCACGCCACAACCGACGCACCTTTTTGCAGTTTGACTATCCCCAGGTCAATGACGCCGGCGACGGGGATCTTGACGTCCCATTTGTGGAACGGAGCGTAGGTCTCAACGCGAACGGCAACATCGAGCAACGTTGCAGGTAGAGCGCACTTCCATTGCCCGCTCTTCTCAGTAGAGCAGTCAAACGTTGTCCCGCGGGGAATCTCCGGCGGAATCCGCGGCTCAGGGCGAGAAGCAACGACGACCTTGACCTCAACGGGCGCGGCTGGCTGCGGATCAGCGAGTTTCAACTGACCCTGAAGAGTGCCCGTTCGCCACATGGCCATCGCATATGGCGCTTGGCCGTCTCCTTTTGGGAAAACGACACGCTGCGGCAGTGCCCAGAATCCTTTCGCGTCCAGGCTCATTTCCCACTCGGAACCTGTCTGTTCCGCAATAAGAAGAGTCGATGAGCTCAGGTTCACTCGCCGGATGACGGCCCGGTTGAGAACTGATTGCAGGACCACAGCGCCATGAGCGTCGCAACTTGTGACGCTGCGGCATTTCACCTTGACGTTGATGGAGCTGCTATGGCTGTCTCTGGAAAGCAACAAGCATGCTGCTGTCCAGCAAATCAACGGTCTCATTATGCCGCTCATCATGGCCCTACCGATTCAAGGAACGACACCTAGTCCACGCAGCACTCATCTCCGTCGAGGAAACAATACGATCCCTCAGGATACGACTCGATGCGGCAGTTCTGATAGCCGCCGCCGCCCGGACCGGGTGACCCACAGGACATGCTTATGGACCCGTTCAAGCCGTAGCCGTTCATGTGACACACAGAACAACTGCCAGCTCCTCCACCGCCTCCAATATCGAAATCGCGGCTAAAGACGTCTTCCTGCGCGATAGCGCCTACTGCGCAAAGCGCAACCGCCAGGAATGTGGTGAGACAACGTAACGTCGTGTTCATTGACTCCTCCTTAACTATTTTTATATGCTGCTTTTCGAGATCGAATGTGCACGGTGCCATGTTTGGACGAACTTGCGACCACTCGCTTACATCGAGTTGGCTTGGCCAGTGATCCACCGCGACTGTTAAACGCCGCTGCGGGCGTGCTGACCGGCATTAATCCACGCAGCACTCGTCGCCGTCTACAAAACAATAGGTCCCTTCCGGATAACTTTCGATGCGACAATTTTGCCAACCTCCGCCGCCAGATTGCGCCGACGCGCAGGACAGGTACATCGTGTTGTCGATACCTCCATCGCAGTAATAACAACCGCCCGCGCCTGCGCCGCCTCCCATGCCGAAATCACGGTTGAGGACGTCGTTCTGCGCGGACATGCCCACGGCGAAGAGTGCAACCGCGAAGAATGTGATGAGACGCAGTATCATCGTTTTCATTGACTCCTCCTTCACTGTTTTTCGAATTGATGATGGGACGGTGGCAACAAATTTAAGATAGGTTCAGGCCGGACATATGTCAACCAGTGCCAGAATGCAGCTTACGATAGCCGTAGGTCTCCCCGGCGTCTACTCTCATTTCATAACCTTGCGAAAGGCACCTGGCGTCGTGCCGTGCGCGGCGAAAAACCAACGGTGAAAAGTCCAGAGGGTCCCGAAGGCGCACCGTCTGGCAATAACTTCGATGGTGAGGGGTGTAGTCAGAAGGAGGTGCTCGGCGTATGCGATCTGCTTGGCGCGCAGGAAGTCCAGCAGGCGCTCGGCAACGATGCCAGGCACGACGCGGCTCAGGTAGGGAGTCGTGACTCCGAGGAAACTTGCGAACTCAGAGGCGCGCGCAGCCGTGTTGCTCTGGTAGCAGGTCTGAAGATAGTCCTCTGCGGCATGGTCGAAGCGTTCACAATCGATGAGAGCAGCCTCACGGCGAATTCTGGTAGACACGTCTCGCATAAGCCCTCGTTCCTGCCAGCACGGAGCCTGCTAATCGAGAGTGCCGTCCTCACTAAAGAAGAGGTCCGCATCTTTTCGGATCCGCCTGTTGCAAAAAAGCCCTCGCTGGCCCTAGTAGTTGCGGAATCGCGTCACACGTGACCCCGACTTTGCAACGAGAGTGCATCGTGTCGTGCGCTCCGCTATACTTCCTGACCTCCTCCAGACACCTTCTAGCCACGGATTGCGAATGCCTGACTCTCTGACAGCGGCCGTGCTTCCTGATGTACGCGAGGAGATCGAGGCGGCGTACGACGCTCATTACGGCGTGCTGGAGTACGTGGTCGTGCAGCGGTTCGGGATCCCCGACGCCGATGTCAGGCCTCTCATTCACGACGTTTTCGTCTCCTACATCCGCAACCGGCCCAGGATCCGCGATGCTCGCGCGTGGCTCCTGGGGGCGACGTTTAATTCCGCCCGGCTGTACTGGCGAGGGCGCGGTCGGCAGGAGGACTTTTCGTGGCCGCTTACCGCCGACGGCATAGCGGCAGTTGCAGATGACGTGGCGACTCGATTGGACGTGAGCACGGTTCTTCGCCGCCTTCCTAGGCGCTGTCGCGACGTGCTGCGCCTTCGGTTTTACGAGGAGTATTCCTCGGAAGAATTGGCGCGCCACTTCGCGGCAACCGTGGGATACGCCCGAAAAATGGTCCACCGTTGCATCCTGAACGCGCGCGCCATATTCGACCGGATTGCAGGAGTACGCCGATGATTGGTGGCCACTACGAGGACACGGAGCTCCTTTCCTATGCCGAGGAGCAGGTAGACCTACCCGTAGGACTGGAAAGCCACATCGGAGAGTGCCAGCAGTGCATCGAGCGCGTGCGCTTGTTACGCGCCTTCATCACAACATTGCGCGACGGGAGCGTCCATGCTTTTGCCCGCCGTCTGCGAAGGGTCCGGAGGGAGATTGATGATTTTGCGTCACTGGCGTCCGCGCGTGCCAGCACCGATTCCGCAGCGAGCGACACGTTCGAGATCCTCGATCGTCTCCCGCCAGAGCGTTGGACGTCATGGATCGAGGATCATCCAGCCGCTCGGACGCGCGGCCTGGTGGAGCGCTTCATTGCAAAAGCGCGTTACGAGTTCAACGACCGCCCCGAGCGTGCGCTGCTGCTCCTCGACGTGGCCCGCGAGATCGCGAACGCCCTCGGCGACCAGTTCGACCTAGGGGAATGCCGCGGCAACGTCGAGTTGCAGCGCGCCAGCGCACTCAGGCATCTGGGGCGGTACCACGCAGCGCTTGATGCGACTGAGGAGGCAGGCCGCTTCCTCGGTCATCTGCCGGCCCCGACCTTCGATCTCGCGTTCGTCGGCTGGGCACGCGCTAACGTGCTGTTTTCGATGACGCGCTATGCGGAGGCACTCACGCTTATCCTCGATGTAGAGCGGACCTTTCTTTCGTTCGGGGATTCCTACCATACAGCACGAGCGCGCGTTCTCGAAGCGAACATCCTCTGTGAGCAGGGGGACACTCTCACTGCGGAACAGATCTACCGCGATCTTCTGCGGCTCTTCGAGCTTTACGAGGACCGGGAGATGGTTGCGAGGCTCAACCAGAACCTTGCGGACTGCGCAGTTCGACGCGATGACGCCATCACCGCGCAGTCACTCGCGCGGAAAGCCGCCGCGCTCTTTACCGTGCTCGGCCGGCCGAGCGAAGTGACGCGCCTGCGGTGGTCGGTCGGCCATCTACTCCTGCGGCAGGAGCAGTTCGATGCGGCCCTATGGGAGCTGCGGTCGGCGGCGAGCGATCTTGAGCAACGCGGCATGATCACGTCGCTGGGCGAAGTGTGCCTTGATGTCGTCGAGATTCACCTGCGACTCGGCGAATGGGATCAGGCGCACGCGCTCGCCGAGCATCTCGCAGGTGTCTTCCTGAAAGCTGGTGCCCCGCAGCTCCATGCCCAGGCGTATGCATCCCTGCGCGCGGCAGTCGCCAGCCGCTCGGCGACGATCGAGTTGATCGACTACCTCCGAACGTACGTCGGAGCCGCTGAGGATGAGCGGCGACCGTTTGAGCCACCGGCCTAAGCCCTTGAAGAAACGCTCGCCGAGCGCGCCACCAGCGCCGCACACATCACCAGCGCAAATTTATCCGTCAAGAAATTCTGCACCTCGGCGTGCGGCTTGACGACCGCCTTCCTCGTAACTCTTTCCAGCGCCGTTACTTCGCGAATCTACACCTTCGGCGCGGCGCTTGATCTACGAGCCGTCCCATGGATGACTGTGAATTCATTCAGGAGCGCGAGAACGAGAGCACGACGTTGATGTCGACTGTGCTGACGGGTTGGGAGAGCGTCGTCTTTCAGGTCGAAGACGTGCCACCGGACGACTGAACAGCGGGATCGGCTGCCTGCACCGCTTCATTGGCGCCTTTGAAGCCGATCTTGGAATGAGTGCCGTCGCAGAACGGCTTCATCGTCGAACCGCCGCAACGGCAGAGCACCGGCTTTTTTACCTCGATAGGGTTGCCCTGCGCGTCGGTCATCGTGAACTCGCCTTCGACGAGGTACGGGCCGTTGTCGCGGACCTTGATATTGATCGACACTTCACTCTCCTTGGACTCTGTCCGGTAGAACGTTCATTGCGCAAATGCTGATCGAGCCTTTGGCAACCAACGCCGCCGGCCGTGCCGGCTAGAAAATCGGATTCCTGGCTTCGTGTACGAGGTGCCAGTTGTAGGTGTAACCGGGAAAGACGATGGGGATGGTGTAGGTGACCGTGACGGTGATCTCCCCGTTGCCGCGGACGATGTTGATGTTGTCTTCCGTCACGGGCAGTTCGTCTTCTCGAGCTTTGGCCAGGATCGCCGCCCGGATGTGGTCGTCGTTGTGAGTGCCCGCGGACTTGGCCTCGTCAACCACGGTCTGCCGCAGCTCCGCCGCCTTCACCTTCACCGGGATCATCTTCCACGCCACGAAAATGACCAACCCGAGAACAATGAGGCCGATCAGGCAGCCGAACTGACTCTCACCGCGCTCGCGACGACTCATGCGCATAACGACCTCCGTCGGGTGTGAGTATACCTATTGGATGATCCTGAAGAGTCGAACGCTGCGCGAGCGCTCGGGAGCCGGCAGTCGGGGGTCGGGGGTCGGAGAAGGAGAAGCTGCTACGACTCCCGGCTCCCGACTCCCGGCTCCCGCATCACTCGACCACAAAACCATCCTGGCCTTCCCCACCACCAGATCGCGCGGCAGCACGCCCCAGCTCCGGCTGTCGAGAGAGTCGGCGCGGTTGTCGCCGAGGACGTAGTAGCAATCGGCGGGGATGATCTGAGGAGAGATGAAACCGGTCATAGCCTGGGCTGTGAGGTAGGGCTCGGGCAGAGCGTGACCGCTGACGATCACGCGTCCGGCGCGTGTCTCAACCAGATCGCCGGGAACGCCGATGACCCGCTTGATCAGCAGTTCATCAGCCTTGCGCGTGGAACGAAAGACGATGACGTCGCCATGAAGAGGCCGAGCGCTGAAGCGGTACGGCGTGACGACGATGTGATCGCCGGGAACGAGCGTCGGCGCCATCGATGACGACGGGATGACGTAGAGCCTCATTGCCGCACGCACGCTGAGCGCCAGCACGATGGCGATGGCGATCGGCTCAATCACCAGGCGGACGGCGGATTTGTGGGTCACGGTCTTTGGAACGCCTCCGGGGGCGGCGTCATTTCGCGAGAAGTGCCGGGACAAAAGTCAAAAGCAATGTCGAATGTTGAATGATGAATGTTCAACTCAATGTTGAATGGCCCAGCCCGCCTTTCCATCATCATTCAACATTCAACATTCGCTTCTTGGCTCGCCGGATCAGATCAACCTTCTTGACGCGCTCTCGCCGCACGGCTACTGTTCGCGACGCATGCCGATCGAGTCGAGACAGCCGCAGGGTCTTGTCGACATCCTGGACAAGATCCTCGATAAGGGTCTCGTCGTGGCGGGCGACATCAAGGTCTCGCTTGCGAACGTCGAGCTGCTGACGATCCAGCTCCGGCTGGTCATCTGCTCGATCGACAAGGCCGAGGCCATCGGCATCAATTGGTGGCGCTCGGACCGGTTCTACTCCGCCGCACCGAACGCGGTCGGCGCGGCGGGCAACGACGAATACGACGCGTTGAAGGCGCGCGTGAGCGAGCTGGAACAGAAGCTCGAAGCACGGACGCTTCCGCGGACTTCGCAAACAAAAGCAGACGAGAGGAAAGGCAGGTAAGTCATGGCAGTCGAACGCGCACCAGGCGGCACAAGTCTCATCGACGTACTCGACCGGATCCTCGACAAAGGCATCGTCGTCGATGCCTGGGTCAGGATCTCGCTCGTCGGCATCGACCTGATCACGGTTGAAGCGCGCGTCGTCATCGCCTCGATCGACACGTACCTCAAGTACGCCGAGGCGGTCGGCATCACCTCGACCGTGGCCCGTCCGGCCCTCGGGCCCGGCGAAGGCGGCACCGGCGGAACGGGAAGCAACACGCCGGCGTCAAACGTCGGACGCGCGTAACGCGCCCCGGCTCGCTGCTGTTCAAACGCCTGCCGCGCAGAGCGCACGGCAGGCGCTTTCATTTGGCGCGTCTGTCCGCGTACCGGCTCAGTGACGCCGGTCGAAGTTAATGCCGCGCTCGACTTCGGCGATGGCATCGTTGGTCAGCCGGAGCGCTCTCTCGCGATGACCGCCTTTGTCCCGGTCGGCCTTTTCCAGCTCCACCTTGGCCAGGCGCAGATGTTCGAGCGCCGCCTGCATGTGCGGCTGATCGGCGCTGGCGCGCCCTGCTACGAACCCCGAGGCGATTGCGGCGACGATGAGAAGGGCAATGACGACACGATGTAGCTTCATGGGTCTCCTCCTTACCCGCATTCGACGTCAAAGCGTTGAACCTGCTTACTTCAGCCACTGATCGAACCAATCTCCAACGGTCTGGTACCAGAGCTTCGAGTTCTGCGGCTTCAGAACCCAGTGCCCTTCGTCCGGGAAATAGACCATTTTCGATGGGATTCCGCGGCGTTGCAGCGCGGTAAAAAGCTCCAGCCCCTGATTGATGGGAACCCGGAAATCGAGCTCGCCGTGCGTGACCAGCGTCGGCGTTTTGAAGTTCTTCACGAAGTTGTCCGGCGACCAGCGTTGATAGAGCTCGGGGTTGTCCCACGGGTTGCCCTTGAACTCCCATTCCGGGAACCACAGCTCCTCGGTCACGCCATACTCCGATTTCAGATCATAGACACCGGCGTGCGAGACGAGCGCTTTGAAACGGTCGGTGTGGCCGAGGATCCAGTCGACCATGTAGCCGCCATAGGAGCCGCCGGCCGCGCCGATGCGTGAGCCGTCGACGTACGGCAACGCCGCAAGCGCGTCGACACCGTTCATGATGTCGATGTAGGCCTTGCCGCCCCAGTCGCCGGAGATCTCCTCGACGAACTTTTGTCCATAGCCGGTCGACCCGCGTGGATTCGGCATGAGCACGACGTAGCCGCGCGCGGCGAACATCTGCGGGTTCCAGCGATACGACCAGGAATCGCTCCATGCGCCCTGCGGGCCGCCATGAATGAGCACGATGGCCGGGTACTTTTTCGTGGCGTCGAACATCGGCGGCTTGATGAGCAGCGCCTGCACGCGCGTGCCTTCCGCCCCCGCGTACCATATTGCGGACGGGGCGCCTAACGTCAGAGACTGCATCATTTCGTCGTTGACGTTCGTAATTTGATCGTCGCCTTTCCCGGGCTGTAATGAGTAGATCTCGGCCGGCTGGGTCAGTGATGAACGCTCGAAATACAGCGTACCGTCACGGCTGATCGTCAGCGCGCTGGCCGATGCCAGAGTCCATTGTGTGTGCGGCTTGTTGTCACTGAGCGTGATCTGCGAAATGCCGTTCCTCGAAGCCGCGGGATAGTTGATGAACAAGGACTGGCTGTCGGGCGCCCAGACAAACGAATCAATCCATTGCTGGAACGTCGGCGCCAGGCGGCGGGTCGTTCCGCTTGCGCGATCGTAAAGCCACAGCTCCCACAGGTCGGATTCGTAGCCGGCGCGCGCCTGCGAGCGGTAGGCGATCCAGCGGCCGTCTGGTGAATAACGCGGAGAGGTGTCGGCGCCGGTGCGTGTGGTGATCTGCTTCGCGGTTCCGCCGGCGACCGGGACGATGAAGAGATCCGAGTTCGTGGAAACCTCCGGATGCGCGGACCTGTCCTGGGCGAAGACGAGCTCTTTGCCGTCCGGCGAGACGTCGAATTCGTCGCCGCCACCGACGGAGAACGGCGGCGCGTCGAAGGCGCCGGGGGTGAGATCGCGCGGAGCGCCGCCGCCGAGGGGAACGTAAAGGATGTGACTGCGCGTCGGTTCCTGCCACGCCTTCCAGTGGCGATACAGAAGAGTGGTTAGCACCCGCGCCTTCGTCGGGACCGCCGCCTCCGCCGTCGTCTTTTCCTTGATGCATCCCGGATCGACGCCGCAGTCGGGATAGATGTCGGAGACGGCGAGCAGGGCCGAGCCATCCGGCAACCATTTCACGCTCCCCGCGCCGCCGGCGAGATCGCTGACCTTGCGCGAGGTCCCCGCCGCAACGTCGTAGAGATAAATCTGGTGCACGCCGCCGTCGCGGTTGGAGACGTACGCGATCGCTTTGCCGTCAGGCGACCACACCGGGCCGTTGTCCTGATGCTTGGCGTCGCTGATCAGCTTCGGCGCGCCGCCGGCCGACGGGATGACGTAGACCCCGCTGAAGCTCTTGTTGGCCGCGAGGTCCGGCGAGGAGACGTCGTACGCCAGCCACTTCCCGTCCGGCGAGAGCTGCGGCCCGCCGATGCGGTGGATGGCAGCGAGGTCCTCGAAGCGCATCGTGTGCTGCGCGAATGCGGCCGTTGTAAGGAAAAGCGCGGTTGTTGCCAGTGCAAGTTTTCTCATCGTATGTACCCCAACGATCTCAGATTCTCGTAGTACTCCTCGTTTACTTTTACAAGCGAGCCGGTCGTGACCCGCGCGCCGTAGGTTGCGATGCGAGGCGGCTCGTTTCCCACAAGGGTCCGGCCGGACATCTCATTCGACGGCGGGAAACCGATGAGCGAGCAGAGGGTCGGCGCGACGTCAAAGGACGTGGTACTCGGCGCCAGCGTCAACGTCGAGGCGAGCACCGCCTGTTCACGCTGGTTGTCGCCGGGCATTCCGGCGACGATGACGTCGAATCCCCGCGCGCGCAATGCCGCGATCGTGGCCACGACGCCGTCGAGCGCATGCACGGACGCGGTCAGCCTCTCCGACGGGCCGATCGTCAGGCGATTCAGGACGATGTCGAGCGCCGGCAGGTAGACGGTGGCGAAGCGGGCCCGATCGGCATCGACCGCGCCCAGCAGCCGCTTCGAGGCTTCCCCATCGACCCGCAGCGCGAAGTCGGTTGGGCTCATGCGAGCGCTCGTCGGAAGGGCGAAGATCGACAGCTGGCCGATGGAATCGAGCGCGCCGAGGCGGGCGTCGGCAGAGGCCCACCAGTTCACGGCCACGCTCGGGACCCCTCGGGTAGCGAAGATCTCCCAGACGAAGTCGCGTTTTCGCACGGTCGGCGGCAACGGCTCCAGCCGCGCCAGCCCCATGGCCTCGGCGAGATTGCGCAGCACGAAGTCACTGGGTGACACCGACTGCAGAAGGTGAGTGCCGCCTCGCAGCCGCACGCCGTCGACCGCACGCACGCCGTGGAGGTAGGTCTTCACCCCCGTGCCCAGGGAAGCCCAGCGTTCGGTCGTCGATCCGCCGCGCAGCGAGGCAACGGCGTACGCGGACGGAGCCGCTTTGGCGAGGTCGGGCCGGGCCCGGTAGATGTCCCACGTCAATCCATCGACCGCTACCAGCGCCACTCGGCGGGTGCCTGGCGCCGTTACGACCTGAATCGGGGGGGCGGCGGTGCGGTTATCCTGCGCAGCGAACGTGGGCAGGAAAAGGAGCGCGATCAGAATCGAGGCCGCGATCGTCATCGGTATCCCCCGCGGCTTCTGATGGATGAGCGGCACGCGCTGCAGCTCGTAAATCGAGAATGACAGCAACGCCGCGGAGATGGCGATCGTGGCGATGAGAAAGAACGCCGCCATCGCCGCGATGCCGGTCAGCAGCTCCGGCCAGCCCGGCGTCGCCGGAAATCGATACCACCAGAGCGCGACCGGGGCCGCCAGGAGAGACGCCGCGGCGAAGGAGATGGCCAGCAGCGCGCGGGGTGTGTCGATGACGATCGTCGGCCGTAATTTGAGAATCAGAGCGATGGCGATCAATAAAAGAAACGAAATCGCGAATCCTGTCACTCCATAGAGCAGGGACATGAGCAGTGTCTCGCCGGCGGAGAGTGGATGATTGCGAAAGAGCATGATGGCGACCAGGGGGACGATCGCGAAGAGGGCCACCAGGAGGGCGGCTTTGGCCGCGACCGTGGCCAGCTCGAGCCAGAAGGCGCGGGAGCTCCGTCCGGCGGTAAAGGGGTCGTGCGCGAACCACCGCTCGATGGCGTGCGAGAGGTAACCGCGCTCCCGCAGATCGCGCCGCAAATCGTCGACAGACGGCACCGGCACGGCGCGGAATATAGCACTCGGTCCGGCGTTCTATCGCCCGGCTCTTCAATGGATTCCGGCGCGGTCACCCCTCATCATCCGATTGATAATCCGATCGACCACCCGGCACTCCCCCGGCAGTCGCATAGTGACCCCCCGAAGCGCCATCCATTCGCAAAGTTTTTCTCCGGAGCCGCCATCACCGTTGCCTTCGTTCTGCTCAAACTGAAGGCGCTGGTCTTGATCGTTTTCGACTTTTTCCGCGGCTACGCCGTCAATCCGTTCGAAGGCTTCGGCCTGATGCAGTTTTCGGTGGCCGGGATCTCGATGGGCCTGTCGATCTGGGCGATGGCCACGAAGGCGCCGCTCCGGCTGGTGGTCGGCTTCGTCGGCATCATCCTCATCCACGAGATCGGCCACGCCGTGGCCATTCGCGCCAAGGGGCTGCACGCCGGCATCATGGTGTTCATTCCGTTCATCGGCGGCGCGGTGACTCTGAAGGATCAGCCGCGGTCGGCATACGACGACGCCCAGATCGGACTGGCCGGCCCGGTCGCCGGCACGTGCGCCTCGCTGGTTTTTCTGCAGGTCTACAAATGGACCGATCAGCCGCTCTACCTGGCCATCGCTGCCGCCGGCTTTGCCGTCAATCTGATCAATCTCCTCCCGATCGGCATGCTCGACGGCGGCCGCATCTCCGCCGCGGTGACGAAATGGATGTGGGTCTTCGGCGGCGGCGTCCTGATCTACAAAGTAGTGAAGCAGCCCAACCCGCTGATGCTGCTCATCCTGCTGCTGGCCACCTTCCAGGTGTATCTGTCCATCGTCCGCGAAAAGGACGACAAGTCGTTCTACGACGTGACGATCTCCCAGCGGGTATTCATCGCCATCGCCTATTTCGGCCTGGTGATCTTCCTCGGGCACCAGACGTATATGAATCTGAACAGGCTGGCGGCACTCGCCAAGTAGCGCCTGCGGCGCGTTGTCGGTTGTCGGTTGATTGCCTGGCCAGAAGCCTTCAGACAACCGAAAACCGACAACCGACAACGCGGCGGCCACAGGCGCCGCCAACTACGCGGAATGCCACCCGCCGCAATTCGTTTTGATACCCTTGCGCCCGCTCGTATGAACCTTTACCTCCTCATCGCTATCGCCCTTGGTGCGATCTCCGGGACGACCGAAGTTACGGTCGCGCGGCCGGGGCTTACCAACGTGGCGGCCGAGTGCGGCGTCATGCGCAGCGAGCGGTCGATCGCCTCGCCGCGGAGCACGCTCCATCACGCCCGATCGGAATCGACCGCGCCGCGCGTCATCGACGGCGCCCCTGCTCGTATCGAAGCGCCCCTCGCCGGCGCCGCAACGCCCCGCGCCCCCGCAACCAACTGCTGAGCCCCCTCTGGTTCGCGGTTTGTTTGTTGCTGGGAAGGAAATCACCATGATCGATAAAGTACTCACATCCATTTTCGGATCGAAACACGAGCGCGACGTCAAGAAGATGTTGCCCATCGTCGCGCAAATCAACGCACTCGAGCCCGAGATCAGCCGCCTGACCGACGATGAGCTGCGGGGGAAGACCCTCGAGTTCCGCGAGCGCCTCCGCCCCGCCGTCGAGGCGCTCGAAGCGGCCAAGAAAGAGATCCCGCGCGACGAGGTCGTCGTCCGCACGGCGAAGGAAGACCTGCAGGCCGCTCTCGACGAGATCCTCCCCGAGTCCTTCGCCGTCGCCCGCGAGGGGAGCAAACGAATCCTCAACATGCGCCACTTCGACGTCCAGCTCATGGGCGGCGTCGTCCTTCACCGCGGCAAGATCTCGGAGATGAAGACCGGCGAAGGAAAGACGCTGGTGGCCACGCTCCCCGTCTATCTCAACGCCCTGACCGGCCGCGGCGTTCATGTCGTCACGGTCAACGACTATCTGGCCCGCCGCGACTCGGAGTGGATGGGCCGCCTTTACAAGTTCCTCGGCCTTACCGTCGGCGTGATCCAGAACCCTCACGGTGACCGCGAGCGGCAGGAAGCGTACGGCTGTGACGTCACCTACGGAACGAACAACGAGTACGGCTTCGACTATCTCCGCGACAACATGAAGTTCGACCTCGAGTCGATGGTGCAGCGCGATCCCGTCTACGCCATCGTCGACGAGGTCGACTCGATCCTGATCGACGAAGCGCGCAGGCCGCTCATCATCAGCGGCCCTTCCGAGGAGCGGCCGGATAAGTACTACTCCGTCGACCGCATCGTCCCGCGCCTGGTCAAAGAGAAGGATTACCAGGTCGACGAGAAGCAACACACGGCAGTGCTCACCGAAGACGGTGTGCTGCACGCCGAGAAGCTCCTCGGCGTCACCAATCTCTACGACCCCGACAACATGGACACGCTGCACGCCGTGCAGCAGGCGTTGCGCGCCCACACGCTCTACAAGCTCG
>WNFG01000463.1_pt1 | contig 33990 bp, 26 predicted proteins | sample 5400431 | NCBI WGS metagenome assembly WNFG01 (sample SAMN13153346, study PRJNA577476) | soil metagenome | isolation source: 120 cm saprolite under Douglas fir tree site 2 hole 3 replicate 2 | place: USA:California | collected 2015-04-18
GTCAACGGAAGCACGCACGCGGTCGAGGTCGAGCCGCGGATGAGCCTGCTCGATTGCCTGCGCGACCAGCTCGGGCTCACCGGCGCCCATGCCGGCTGCGAGCACGGCGTGTGCGGCGCCTGCACCGTGCTGTTCGACGGCGTTGCGGTGCGGTCGCGCCTCGCCTTCGCGGTGCAGGCCGACGGCATCGAGATCACCACGATCGAAGGGGTGGCGCCGGGCCCGGGCGAGCTCGCCCCGATCCAAGACGCGTTCTGCGAGACCCACGGCATGCAGTGCGGCTACTGCACGCCGGCGATGATCCTCACCGCGCACGCACTGTTGGCCACCAATCCGTCGCCGATGCGGGCAGAGATCGTCGACGCCATCTCCGGCAATATCTGCCGCTGCACCGGCTACGCCCAGATCGTCGAGGCGATCGCGCTCGCCGCCGAGCGCATGCGCGGCCGCAACCGGCCGGCGGGCAAGCCATGACCGCGCCGACCAAGTTTCGGTTCGTTTCCTCCGACCGCCGCGTGCGCGAGGATCGGCGCTTCGTCGTCGGTAAGGGCCGCTTCGCCGCCGACGTCGTGCTCCCGGGCATGCGGCACGTCGCGCTGGTGACCTCGCCCCATCCCGCCGCGCGCATCCTGCGCATCGACAAGGACGCGGCGCTCGCGCTCCCTGGCGTGCATGCCGTGCTCGACGGCCGCGAGCTTGCCGCCGCCACCGCCCCGCTCGCCGCCGGCCTCGATACCCCGAAGGTGCCGCGCCGTCCGCTTGCCGTCGACGTCGCGCGCTACGCCGGCGAATGGGTGGCGGCGGTGGTCGCCGACAGCCGCGCGCTCGCCGAGGACGCGGCCGAAGCGGTCGCGGTCGACTACGAGCCGATCCCTTACGTGCTCGACGGCGAGGAGGCCTACGCGCCGGGGAGCCCGGTGGTGCACGAGGCCCACGGCTCGAACGTGCTCCTCGACCGCGCCTTCGTCTGGGGCGAGGTCGAGAAGGATTTCGCCGAGAGCCCGCATCGCCTGTCGGTCAAGGTCAGATGGGGTCGCAGCGCGACCGTGCCGGTCGAGACCTTCGGCGTGCTCGCGAGCTGGGACCCCTGGCGCGAGATCCTCGACGTTTATGCTTCCGTGCAGATGCCGCGCTTTCCCGACCAGATCGCGCTCGCGCTCGCCCTGCCGGGCTCCGCGGTGCGGGTGCACAACGATGTCGACGTCGGCGGCAGCTATGGGGTGAAACGCGGCATCAAGCACGCGGTGGTCGCCGGCTATCTCTCGCGCCGGCTCGGCTTTCCGGTGCGGCTGGTCGAGGACCGGCTCGAGAACATGCGCGGCGGCGATGCGCACGGCCCCGAGCGCAATTTCGACCTCGAGGTCGCCTTCGACGATGCCGGCGTGATCCGCGCGATGAAGATGCGCGCGCTCGACAATGTCGGCGCCTATGCCGGGCGCTCGCCGTTCCAGCTCGGCAAGCCGATCGGCGCGATCGTCGGGCCCTACCGCATCAGGAGCGTGCAGTACCGGGCGATCGCGGTGACCTCGAACAAGACCGTGCAGGAGGCGGTGCGCGCCTTCGGCCAGGCGCCGACCAACTACGCCATCGAGCGGGCGATCGAGGAGGTGGCTGCGCATCGCGGGCTCGATCGGCTGGAGGTGCGCCGGCGCAATCTCATCCGCGCGGACGAGTTTCCCTATCTGATCCCGAGCGGCACCACCTATGACAGCGGCGACTATCACGCCGTGATCGACAAGGTGCTCGCGCGCGCCGACTATGCCGGGCTCCTCGCCGAGCGCGACCGGCTGCGCGCGGCAGGGCTCCTCGCCGGCATCGGCATCGCCGCCTGCCTCGAGCCGAGCGGCGCCAACTCGACCTTCGAGCCGCTACTCAACCCGAAGAACGAGACCACGACGTATACCGATTCCTGCCGCATCAACGTCGACGTCGGCGGCGCTGTCACCGCCGCCATCCACACGCTCTCGGCCGGGCAGGGCCACGAGACGATGGTCGGCACCGTGATCGGCGAGGTGCTCGAGATCGATCCCGAGCGCATCCGCGTGGTGCGGCCCGACTCGCTGGCGTCGCTGCCGAGCCAGTCGCCGGTGGGGAGCCGGATGGCGATCATGCTGGGCGGCGCCGCCTTCCACGCCGCGCGGAAGCTCAAGGCGAGGCTCCTCGCCATCGCCGCCCACGATCTCGCGATCCCGCTCGAGCGCGCGACCTACGAGGCCGGCGCCGTCTTCGACCGCGCGGCGCCGCAGACGCGACGTAGCTTCGCCGAGCTCGTCACCATCGCGCACCGCTATCTCCATCGCCTGCCGCCCGACACCGAGCCGGGGCTCGCCTTCACCCACGTGATGGCGGTGCCAGGCGGCGGCACGCTGCCGACCGCGGACGGCCGCGTGCAGATGTATCCCTGCTTCGCCTTCGAGTTTCATCTCCTCCTCATGACCATCGACCCCGAGCTCGGCAAGCCGCGCTTCGTGCGCTACGTCGTCGGCCACGATTGCGGCACCGTGATCAATCCGAAGATCGTGCGCGGCATGACCATGGGCGGCATCGCCCACGGCATCGGCGCGGCGCTCTACGAGGAGTTCGCCTACAACGCGGAAGGTCAGCTCGTCGCCCAGAGCTTCATGGATTATCTCCTGCCTTCCGCGCACGAGGTGCCCGCGGTCGAGATCGTCGAGCACGTGACGCCGTCGCCGTTGACCGTGCTCGGGCAGAAGGGATCCGGCGAATCCGGTTATCTCGGCGCGCCGGCGGCGATCGCGAGCGCGATCAACGATGCGCTGCGGCCGCTCGGCATCGCGGTGAACCGCCTGCCGATCAGGATGAGCGAGCTCGGCGACATGATCGCGGCGGCGCAAAAAAATTCGGTGTCATCGTCCGCCCCCGGGTCCGGCCTGCGGCCGGCCCGAGGGCAAGCTCCAGCGGACGATCCAGTAACCACCGGCCAGTGTTTGGGAGAAGGACCGTGCTCCGCTCTGACCTGCGGTGGATACTAGGTCCCCGCTTGCGCGGGGACGACAAGGGAGGGCATCAAAGGTAAAGAGGAGATGCGATGATCATCGACGTCCACGGCCATCTGGTGCCGCCCGATCTTCTCGCCGCGATCCGCAGGGAGCGCGGGCGCTTTGCGTCGCTGCGCCTGATCGAGGAGGCGAGCCTGGCGCTGGCATTCGCCGGCGGCAAGCCGTCGCGGCCGATCATGAAAGGCCTGAGCGACGTGGCGGGGCGCCTCGCCTGGATGGCCCGAGCGGGCATCGACCGGCAGGTGGTCGGAAGCTGGCCCGACTGGTTCGGCTACGAGCTGCCGGCGGCCGAGGGCGAGGCCTGGTGCCGGCTGATCAACGAGGCGCAGCTTGCCGCCGCCAAGGCCGAGCCGCGCTTCGTGCCGCTCGCGGTCGTGCCGCTGCAGGACGGCGCGCGCGCGGCGGCGGTGCTGAAGGCGGCGGTCGCCGCGGGCTTCCCCGGCGCGATGATCTCGACCTTGCCGCGCGGCATCGGCAGCGTGCTCGATGCCCGCGACCTCGATCCGTTCTGGGCGGCGGCGGACGAGGCCGGCGCGCTCATCCATATCCATCCGAGCTACGACGCCGGCGACGCGCGCGTGACCGACTACGGGCTCGCCAACGGCGTCGGCCGGATCAGCGACGCCATCGTCGCGGTGGCGCGGCTGCTGTGCAGCGGCCACGTCACGCGCTACCGCAACGCCAGGTTTTTCGTTCCCATGGGCGCCGCCGGGCTGCCGTTCCTGCTGGGGCGGCTTGCGCGCAACGCCAAGATCACGCCCGGGGTCGCCGATCCGGCCGCCGGGCTCGCGTTGCTCTATACCGACAGCATCCTGCACGATCCGCGGGTGCTGCGATTTGTCGTCGAGATGATCGGCGCCGACCGTGTGATGATGGGCTCCGACATGCCGTTCCCGATCGGCGACGAGGAGCCGGGGAAGATCGTCGCCGCCGCGGGGCTAAAGCCCGATCAGGTCGCCTCGATCAACGGCGGCCTGGCGCAGAAGCTGTTCCGAGTGGGATGAGAGAATTTCGGATGGCAGATTTTCGGCGCGCCGGTGGCCGCCGGCTCGGTTGGCTCCTCTTCTGCCTGGCGCTCGCCGCGGCCCCGGCGGCGGCCGCCGAGGAGGTCAAGATCGGCGTGGCGCGGACGTTGAGCGACGCCGGCTACTACATCGCCGACGCCAAGGGGTTCTTCCGCGAGGAAGGCGTCGACGTCTCCATCACCGGGTTCAATTCGGCCGCGCAGATGATCGTGCCGCTCGGTACGGGCGACCTCGACGTCGGCGGCGGCACGGTATCGGCGGGCTTCTACAACGCGGTCGGGCGCGGCATCCTCATCAAGATCGTGGCCGATCAGGCCTCGATCAAGCCGGGCTACGGCTATTCCTCGCTGATGGTGCGCAAGGACCTCGTCGACTCCGGCCGCTACAAGACCTTCGCCGACCTCAAGGGCATGAAGGTTGCCATCGGTGCGCCGGGCACGGGCACGGCGTCCGCGCTCAACGAGGCGCTGAAGAAGGGCGGGCTCAAATACAGCGACGTCGAGGTGGTCTATATCGGCTTTCCCGAGCATCTGCCGACCTACCGCAACAAGGGGATCGACGCCAGCATCACCAACGAGCCGACGATGACGCGGGCGATCGAGGAGGGGGTCGCCGTGCGCGTCGCCGGCAACGATGTGACCTATCCGAACCAGCAGACCGCGGTGACGTTCTATTCCGATCTCTTCATCAAGGGCCGGCGCGGCGTGGCGGAGCGATTCATGCGCGCCTACATCCGCGGCGTGCGCCTATACAATGACGCGCTGAAGGACGGCCGCCTCGCCGGCCCGAAGGCGGACGAGGTCATTGCCATCCTGGTCAAGCACACGACCATCAAGGACGCCGGCATGTTCCGCCGCATGATTCCGAGCTACGTTGATCCCGACGGCGAGGTAAACGTGACGAGCCTCGAGAAGGACCTCGATTTCTTTCGCGAGCTCGGCCTGATCGAGAAGAAGGACGTCAGCGTCGAGGGCGTGGTGGACGCCTCCTTCGCGAAGGCCGCGGTGGCGAGGCTCGGACCGTATCGGCGGCCGGCGAATTGAATCACGGCAGAACGACGATGACTACACCAGAGCAGAACGACTTTCTCACCCGGACCGGACCGGGCACGCCGATGGGCAACCTGTTCCGGCGCTACTGGATTCCGGCGCTGCTCGCGAGCGAGGTGCCGGAGCCGGATTGCCCGCCGGTACGCGTCAAGCTCCTGTCGGAGCGGCTGCTGGCGTTTCGCGACACGCAGGGGCGCGTCGGCGTGATCGACGAGTTCTGCGCCCACCGCGGCGTCTCGCTCTGGTTCGGTCGCAATGAGGAGTCGGGCCTGCGCTGCGCTTATCACGGCTGGAAATACGACGTCACCGGCCAGTGCATCGAGGTCCCGTCCGAGCCGGTCGAGAGCGGCTTCTGCCGAAGGATCAAGCTGACCTCCTATCCTTGCGTGGAGCTGGGCGACGTCATCTGGGTCTATATGGGGCCGCCGGCGTTGCAGCCGCCGTTGCCGGGCTTCGAATGGGCGAAGGTGCCGCCCTCGCATCGCTTCGTCTCCAAGCGCACGCAGGAATGCAACTATCTCCAGGCGATGGAGGGCGGCATCGATTCCGCGCATGTCTCGTTCCTCCACCGCCACGATTTGCGCAGCGACGCCTTGCACGTGGGCAAGGGCGCCGAGCTCACGCGCGAGACCGACGCGCGCTTCGAGGTGGTGGAGACCGCGGGCGGCATGGTCATCGGGGTGCGCCGCCCGGCGCCGGACGGCCAGCTCTACTGGCGGATCACGCAATGGATCATGCCGTGCCACAGCATGATCCCGCCCTACGGCGAGAACGCGCTCAACGGCCATGCCTGGGTGCCGGTCGACGACGACAGCTGCATGGCGTGGTGCTTCACCCACCACCCCGCGCGGCCGCTCGGCGCGGGCGAGCGCGCCAGCATGCGCGACGGCGGCGGCATCCACGTGAAGCTCATCCCCGGCAGCTTCCGGCCGACGGTCAACAAGGACAACGACTACCTGATCGACCGCGCCGCCCAGCGCGCCAGCAAGACCTATTCCGGCGTCGCCGGCATCGCCATGCAGGATGCCGCGATCCAGGAAAGCATGGGGCCGATCCAGGACCGCAGCAAGGAGAACCTGGTCTCGACCGACAACGGCGTGATCATGGCGCGCATCAGGCTGCGCAAGGCCGCGCTGGCGGCGCAGCAGGGCAGGGAGCCGGACGGCGTCGATCCGGCGACGCACGCCGTGCGCTCGGCCTCGATCGTGCTGCCGGAAAGCGTCGGCTTCTACGAGGCCGCCGCCGACGCGCTGCGGGTGAAGGAAGGCGTGGCGCACACCTCGGTGTGACCTGCAGCGGGTCCGTCAGCCGCCGATCTTGTGCGCGCGCACCGGCACGGTCATCTCGCCGATCGGATCGATCCGCGCCACCATCGTGTCGCCCGGCTTGAGCGGGCTCACGCCCTCCGGCGTGCCGGTGTAGAGCACGTCGCCGGGATAGAAAGTATAGAACGTCGAGCCCCATTCGATCAGCTTGCGACAATCGTAGATCATCTGTTTGGTGTTACTCGCCTGCTTGGTTTCGCCGTTGACCGAGATCGTGAGCGGGACGTCGTCGGGATCGGGGATTTCATCGGCCGTCACGAACCAGGGGCCGAGCACGGAATAGCTGTCGATCGATTTGCGGAAGCTGCGGTCTTCCGGACCGCGCGCGGTCATGTCGAGACCGATGCAGTAGCCGGCGACGTGATCGAGCGCCTTCGCGCGCGGGATGTCGCTGCCCGGCTTGCCGAAGATGATCGCGAGCTCGACCTCGTGCTCGTTGCGGCGCTCGGGAAAGCGGATGGCCACGCCCTCGGAGGGGCCGACCAGGGAAGAGTTCGCCTTGAGGAACAAGCCCGCGGTGCCGATGGCGGGCGAGGGCTTGCTGCTCTGCGCGGCCGCGCGCGCCGCCATCTCCTCGATATGCGCCTTGTAATTGGTCGGCGCCGCCACCAGCTTGGAGGGCCGCGCCACCGGAGCGAGCAGCCTGACCTGCGCCACCGGCTTGCCCGGCGCTTTCGCCGCCATCTCCTCGAGCCGCGAGCGCCACGCCGGCAAGGCCGCGATCACCGCGTCGCCCTTCATGGCATAGGGGGCGGTCGCCCTGATCTCGGTCTGCGCCGCGGTGACGTCGTGCACCATGTCCCCGCGCACCACGCCGAGGCGGTCGTCGTCGTACCGGCATAGCCTCATGGCATTCTCCTGTGTGAAACCTCGAGCGAATTCTTTCCGCTGTCATCGCCCGCCCCCGGGTCCGACCTGCGGCCGGCCCGAGGGCAGGCTCTAGCGGGCGATCCAGTAACCGCTGCTAGTGCTGGACGTCCCTCGTTTCACGGTCACTGATTACTGGATGCCCGCTTGCGCGGGCATGACGGCCGAGGAGTTTACCGCTGCTTGAAGATTTCCTTGAACAGCCCCTGCCATCTCTTCTGCTCCTCCCCGGCGAAGATAGTGGCAATGATTTTCTTCCCCTTCAACCGCTCGGCCGCCGCGGGAGGATTGACCGGCACGTCGGGCCGGGTCGGCATGCGGCCGCGCTGGGTGAGGAACTGCTCGGCCTCGCGGCTGACGACGAAGTTCGCCGCCAGCAAGGCGGCCTTGGGATGCGGCGCCTGCGCGCTCACGCCGACCGCGCCGAAGATCAGCGCGACCGGATCGAGCGCCCAGAAATCGATCGGCGCCCCGGAGAGCTGCACATTGAGGGTCAGCGAGGCGTAATTGTTGAGCGCGACCCAATATTCGCCGGCGCCGACCGAGCGCGCCAGCGCCAGGTGGCCGTCGACCATGACCGGCTTGAGAACGGCGACGATGTCCTGCAGCAGCTTCCGGCCGCGCTCCATGCCGTAATGCGCGATCATGGCGCTCAGCCACTCGTCATCGGTGTCGTCGAGGGCGATCTTCCCCGCCCACTGCTTGCGGTCGAGGAATTCCTCGTAGCTCCGCGGCAGCTCGGAGCTGCGCACCAGAGTGGTATTGTAGGCCGGCGTATTGTAGTTCGCGTAGACCCCGTACCAGCGGCGGTTGGGATCGCGCGCCTGCGGGATCAGGCCGCGCGCCTGCGGCGGATCGATCGGCAGCAGCGCCGCGTCGGGCAGCCGGTTCACGGTCGTGGTGACCGCGATGTCCCAGCTGCGCTGGCGCGCCCGGTTCTCGATCGCGACGCGCGCGAGGATGATCGAATCGGAGGCGCGCACGTAATCGACCTTCACGCCGGCCGCCTGCTCGAACATCTGCCAGAGCGGCAGGCCCTCCTGCTCGTTCATCGAGGAATAGACGGTGAGCGAGCCCTCGGCGCGGGCGGCGGCGGCGAGATCGGGGATGATCCAGGACGGGCTCGTCTGCTGGGCCGGCGCCGGAGCGGCCGCGAGCCAGATGCCGGTCAGCGACGCGGCAGCCGCGCGCGCGGCGCGCGCCAAGCGATGCCAGAACTGCGTTCGCCGCGTCGGATCGATCCTCATCGACCACCGGACCACTCGACCGACAACCATATTGCACCTTGCCGGCACGGCCGAAAATCGATCGGGATCGTGCTTCGCGGCATTGCACGGGCACGGCCGCCCGAATGAAATCAGATGGTCGCGCGTGCAACTGGCTATTGCAATGCACAATGAGGGTGCGTCATTGCGTCCCGGTCATTCGGCCGCAAATCCGGAAATCTCGCCAGTCCGGACGGTTGGTTTTCTGCAGGCCGGCGTGTAATTTGCCGAAAGAGTGGGACCCGATCGGCGGAAGCATTGCAGCGGGGCGGTGTTCGTTGATTTGCAGGCATTGATGGTTGTGCGACCAGCAACGTAGGATGCGCAAGGGCGAGATGCGTGGGGGGAAGCCAGTCCGCAACCAGTTGTTTCCGTGCGTCGTTGAAATGCTGACGTCGAAGGCGAGGGGTTAAGCCGCGGGGTCGAGGCCCGAGATCTCGATTCCGCGCCACCAACAAGATCCGGGGCATGGAGGGAACGGTGACCACCAGCACGACCGACGCGATTTCATCGCGAGCCACCGCGTCCGAGGCGACGCGGTGGGGCCAGCTGATCTTCGGCATCATCTGCATGGTGATGATCGCCAACCTGCAATATGGCTGGACCCTGTTCGTCAATCCGATCGACCAGAAGTACCACTGGGGCCGCGCGGCGATCCAGGTGGCCTTCACCATCTTCGTGCTGACCGAAACCTGGCTGGTACCCGTCGAAGGCTACCTGATCGACAAGTTCGGTCCGCGCGTCATGATCAGCGGCAGCGGCCTGCTGGTCGCGATCGCCTGGGTCATCAACTCGGTGGCCGACTCCCTCTTCCTGCTATATCTCGGCGCCGCGGTCGGCGGCATCGGCGCCGGCGTGATCTATGGCGGTTCTGTCGGCAACGCGCTCAAATGGTTCCCCGACCGGCGCGGGCTTGCCGCCGGCTTGACCGCCGCGGGGTTCGGCGCCGGCTCGGCGCTGACCGTGATCCCGATCGCCAACATGATCCAGTCGAGCGGCTACGAGCAGGCCTTCCTATGGTTCGGCCTCGGGCAGGGCATCGTGGTGATCCTTGTCGCGCTGCTGCTGCGCGCGCCGGAACCTGGGGAGGTGGCAGTGCCAGCGGCACCGGCGGTGCAGCAGACACGGCGCGACTATGGCCCCACCGAGGTGCTCAAGACGGCCCCGTTCTGGGTCATGTATGTGATGTTCGTCATGGTCGGCGCCGGCGGTCTGATGGCGATCGCGCAGCTTGCGCCCATTGCCAATGACTACAAGATCGCGGGTACACCCGTGTCGATCCTGGGACTGACCCTGCCGGCGCTCACCTTTGCCTTGACGATCGACCGGGTGCTCAACGGCTTGTGCCGGCCATTCTTCGGCTGGGTGTCGGACCACATCGGCCGCGAGAACACGATGTTCATCGCCTTCTTTGTTGAAGGCGTCGGCATCTACGCGCTGCTCTACTTTGCGAGTAATCCTGTGCTGTTCGTGATCTTGTCGGGCGTGGTGTTCTTCGCCTGGGGCGAGATCTATTCGCTGTTCCCGGCCACCTGCACCGACATCTACGGCCGGAAATTCGCGACCACGAATTACGGCATGCTGTATACGGCGAAAGGCACGGCGTCCCTGTTAGTTCCCTTAGCCAACGTGTTGACCAGCGCAACCGGCAGCTGGCACGCCGTGTTTTATGTCGCGGCGATCCTCAACATCATCGCAGCCGTCATGGCGCTCGCCGTGTTGCGGCCGATGCGCCGGCGCACCATGAAATAGGGTGGAAGCGGGAAGGCGGCCGTCGCGCCGTGATGCGGGCGCGCGGCCGTCTCACCCGATGTGGGACAGGATCCAGGCGATCTTTTCCGGCGCGATCACTGGCAGGATCGCGGCCGAGAGCGTCAAGCCCAGCAAGCAGAGCAGACCCACGACCTTCGGTATCGAATAGCCGGCACTCGACTGGGCGACGACCTGGGACATCGGCTTCTCCTGCATGGCGGCGACGGTTTAGCGCCGCCCGCACGCCGGCTGTGTGAACGAATTCACCGTTGCCGGCGTTTTTCGGCGGCGTTGCGTGCTGTCATGACCTCGGGTCGGCGCAAACGGAGAAGCGGGCGAGGGGTTGCGGCATGACCGGCTCTGGAATACTGTATACCAGCATGGTCGCCAGCGATCGCAACCGCCGCGCCGCCGTCGTCGGCTCCGAGCTCGACTCCGCCGACGGCGCGGTCTCGCCGCGCTTCGAGCCGATCGGCAGCCCGGAAAGCTTCAAGAGCCGCGCCTATGCCGCGCTCAAGGACGCCATCGCGGCGATGGACGTCTACCGGAGCCGCGCCGACATCAGGCTCGACGAGCGGCGGCTCGCCTCGGACTTCGGCATCAGCCGCACCCCGGTGCGCGAGGCCATGGCCCAGCTCGAGCGCGAGGGCTTCGTGCGCGCGGTGCCGCGCCGCGGCATCTACGTCGTGCGCAAGACCAAGCGCGAGGTGATCGAGATGATCACCGCCTGGGCCGCGCTCGAGAGCATGGCGGCGCGGCTGATCACCGAGAACGCCGCCGCCGACGAGATCGCCTCGCTGCGCAAGATGTTCGCCAAGTTCGAGAACGGCAGGCTGCACGCGCGGCTCGACGAATATTCCGACGTCAATATCGAGTTCCACCAGGCCATCATCCGCATGAGCCGCAACGGCGTGCTGATCGCGCTCGCCGAGAACCTGTTCACCCACATGCGGATGATCCGGCGCAAGACCATCGGCGAGCAGGACCGGGCCGACCGCTCGATCCGCGACCATCTGACCATCATCGAGGCGCTCGAGGCGCGCGACACCAAGCGCGCCGAGGACCTCGTGCGCGGCCACGCGCTCGGCCTTGCCGATCACGTGGCGAAATACGCTGATTACTTGGATTGAGTGAAAAAGATCGAGGGAGGATTCCCATGGCTGGTGCAGCTGTAAAAGAGAAGCGCGCAACGACCACGGCGGACGAAGCACAGCAAGAGCTGACGGATGGCTTTCACCTCGTCATCGATGCGCTCAAGCTCAACGGCATCGACACGATCTACGGTGTGCCTGGCATCCCGATCACGGACTTGGGCCGTATGGCGCAGGCCGCAGGCATGCGCGTCATCTCGTTCCGGCACGAGCAGAACGCCGGCAACGCAGCTGCAATTGCCGGCTTCCTGACGAAAAAGCCCGGCATCTGCCTCACAGTGTCGGCTCCCGGCTTTCTCAACGGTCTGACTGCGCTGGCCAATGCCACGACCAATTGCTTTCCGATGATCCTGGTCAGTGGCTCGTCCGAGCGTGAGATCGTCGACTTGCAGCAGGGCGACTACGAAGAGATGGACCAGCTGGCGATCGCCAAGCCCCTCTGCAAGGCGGCCTTCCGCGTGCTGCATGCCGCAGACATCGGCATCGGCGTGGCGCGCGCGATCCGCGCGGCTGTGTCCGGCCGTCCGGGCGGCGTCTATCTTGATCTGCCGGCCAAACTTTTCTCCCAGGTGATGGACGCAGAGGCTGGACAGAAGTCACTCGTCAAGGTCATCGACCCGGCACCGGCCCAGCTTCCGGCTCCGGCCGCCGTCAAGCGTGCGCTCGATGTCCTGAAGAGTTCGAAGCGCCCCCTGATCATCCTCGGCAAAGGCGCGGCATACGCGCAGGCCGATGACGCGATCCGCGCCCTGGTCGAGAAGACCGGCATTCCGTTCCTGCCGATGAGCATGGCCAAGGGCCTCTTGCCTGACACGCATCCGCAGTGCGCGGGTGCGGCACGCTCGACAGTGCTGAAAGACTCCGACGTCGTCATGCTGATTGGCGCGCGCCTCAACTGGCTCCTGTCGCACGGCAAGGGCAAGACCTGGGGTGAGCCTCATTCGAAGAAGTTCATCCAGGTCGACATCGACCCGAAGGAGATGGACAGCAACGTCGAGATCGTCGCTCCGCTGGTCGGCGACATCGGCTCCTGCGTGTCGGCTCTTCTCGAGGGCATTGACGGCAAGTGGCCGGCCCCACCGGCCGACTGGATCAACGCCGTCAAATCGAAAAAGGAAGACAACATCGCCAAGATGGCGCCGAGGCTGATGAAGAATTCGGCGCCGATGGACTACCACAGCGCGCTCGGCGCCCTGCGCACCGTCATCAAAGAGCGGCCGGATGCCATCCTCGTCAACGAAGGCGCCAACACGCTCGATCTCGCGCGCGGCATTATCGACATGTATCAACCGCGCAAACGCCTGGACGTCGGCACCTGGGGCGTCATGGGAATCGGCATGGGCTTTGCCGTCGGCGCTGCGGCAGAGACCGGCAAACCTGTGCTCGCGGTCGAAGGCGACAGCGCCTTTGGTTTCTCCGGCATGGAAGTCGAAACGATCTGCCGGTACAAGCTGCCGGTCTGCATCGTCGTCTTCAACAACAACGGAATCTATCGCGGAACCGACGCCAATCCCACTGGTGGTTCGGACCCTGCGACAACCGTCTTCGTCAAAGACGCGCGCTACGACAAGATTGCGGAAGCATTCGGCGGCGTTGGCGTTCACGTGACGACGCCCGACGAGCTGAGCCGCGCCGTGAACGAGGCGATGGACGCCGGCAAGCCGACCCTCATCAACGCGGTGATCGACCCGGCGGCCGGCACCGAGAGCGGCCGCATCGGGAAACTCAATCCGCAAAGCGTGGTTCGCAAGAAATAAGGAGCACGCAATGAAGACACTGGAAGGCGTCAAGATCCTCGACGTCACGCATGTGCAGTCGAGGCCGTCCTGCGCCACACTGCTCGCGGGGTTCGGCGCGAATGTTATCAAGTTGAATGTCCACGCGGCGAATACGCGCCGCGCATCAAGAGCCAGACGATGTACAAGTAACCTCCGAGCTGTCATCGCCCGCGCAGGCGGGCGATCCAGTAACGACTGACTGACCTGACGCGCGGTGATTACTGGATGCCCGCTTGCGCGGGCATGACAGTGGCGAGAATGCCTGAGAGAGAGGGAAACGCCAGAGGGACGACGATGGCAACACGTAGGAAAGCGACCAAGGCGGCTACCAGGGCCGCGATGAAGAAGACCGCCGCACGGAAGGCGGCGGGAAAGAAGGTAATGAAGCTTAAGCCGAAGCCGGCGGGCAAGCGCGCGGCGGCGAACGGCGGCCTGCCGAAACCTTCGACCAGGCCGTATGGCCAGGCGGGCAAGGCGCTCGACGGCGTGCGCATCCTTGACTTCACGCACGTGCAAGCGGGGCCGACCTGCACGCAGCTGCTCGCCTTCATGGGCGCCGACTGCATCAAGGTCGAGCGGCCCGGCGTCGGCGATATCACCCGCGGCCAGCTGCGTGACGTCAAGGGTGCTGACAGCCTCTACTTCACGATGCTCAACGGCAACAAGCGCTCGATCACGATCGACTCCAAGCACCCCAAGGGCAAGGAAATCCTCGATCGCCTGATCAAGCATTGCGACGTGTTGGTGGAGAACTTCGGGCCCGGCGCGCTCGACCGCATGGGGCTCACCTGGGACTACATCCACAAGACCAATCCGCGCATGATCGTCGCCTCGGTCAAGGGCTTCGGCCCCGGCCCCTACGAGGACTGCAAGGTCTACGAGAACGTCGCGCAATGCGCGGGCGGCGCCGCCTCCACCACCGGCTTCCGCGAGGGCCCGCCGCTCGTCACCGGCGCGCAGATCGGCGACAGCGGCACCGGACTGCACGTCGCGTTCGGCATCGTCAGCGCGCTCTACCAGCGCGTGCGCACCGGGCGCGGCCAGCGCGTGCTGTGCGCGATGCAGGACGGCGTCCTCAACCTCGCCCGGGTCAAGCTGCGCGACCAGCAGCGGCTCGCGCATGGGCCGCTCATCGAATACAGCCAGTACGGCGAGGGCATCCCGTTCGGCGAGGCGGTGCCGCGCGCCGGCAACGATTCCGGCGGCGGCCAGCCCGGCTGGATCCTCAAGTGCAAGGGCTGGGAGAACGATCCCGACTCCTACGTCTATTTCATCACCCAGGCGCCGGTCTGGGGGGCGATCTGCGACCTGATCGGCAAGCCGGACTGGAAGACCGATCCCGATTACGCCACTCCGGCGGCGCGGCTGCCGCGGCTGGGACAGATCTTCGAAACGATCGAGCAATGGACCATGACCAAGAGCAAGTTCGAGGTCATGGACATCTGCAACGCGGTCGACATTCCGGTCGGCCCGATCCTGTCGATGAAGGAGATCGCGGAGGAGCCGTCGCTGCGCAAGACCGGCACCGTGGTCGAGGTCGACCATCCGACCCGCGGCAAATATCTTACCGTCGGCAACCCGGTGAAAATGTCGGATTCGATCACCGAGGTGAAGCGTTCGCCGCTCCTTGGCGAGCACACCGAGGAAATCCTCGCGAAGGAGCTCGGCTACGGCGAGCAGGAGATCGCCGAGATCAAGAGCTCGGGCGCGATCACCGCGCCGGAGAAGGGCGCCCGCGCCGCAGCGGCGGCGTAAGCGAGCGACGACGGACGGTCGTCCCCGCGCAAGCGGGGACCCATCAAACCGAGGACTCTGGAATACCGGATGCCCGCTTGCGCGGGCATGACAGCGGAGAGTTGGGAGGAGACTGAATGCGCATCGTCGTCCACGGCCAGCAGGCGTTCGGCAAGGCCGTCCTGGAGGCGCTGATCAAGCGCGGCGAGGACGCGGTCGCGGCCTATGTCGCGCCGGAGAAGCCGGGCGCCAAGGCCGATCCGCTGAAGGAGGCTGCGCTCGCCGCCAAGCTTCCGGTTTTTCAGCCCGCCTCCTATCGCAAGCCCGAGGTGTGGGAGGAGTTCCGGGCGCTCAAGCCCGACCTGCAGGTGATGGCCTTCGTCACCCTGTTCGTGCCGGAGGAATTTTTGAGCATCCCGACCAAGGGCTCGATCCAGTACCATCCGTCGCTGCTGCCGAAATATCGCGGGCCGAGCGCGATCAACTGGCCGATCATCGAAGGCGACACCGAGACCGGGCTGTCGATCTTCTGGCCGGACAACGGGCTCGATACCGGCGACGTGCTGTTGCAAAAGAAGACCAACATCGGTCCCGACGATTCGTTGGGCTCGGTCTATTTCGATCGGCTGTTCCCGATGGGCGTCGAGGCGATGCTCGAGGCGGTCGACCTGGTGAAGGCCGGCAAGGCGCCGCGCATCAAGCAGGACCATGCCCAGGCGACCTACGAGGGCCGCTGCACCGCCGACAATGCCCGCATCGACTGGGGCAAGCCATGGCGGCAGGTCCACAATCTCATCCGCGGCTGCAACCCGGCGCCCGGCGCCTGGACCACGCTCGGCGGGCAGACGCTGCAGGTGTTCGAGGCAAAGCCCTTGCCGGCGCGCGATCCCAAGGGCATCGCCGGCAAGATGGGGGAGATCGTCGAGGTCGCGAGCGACGGCTTCACCGTCGTCTGCGCCGACGGCCGCATCAAGTTGCTGCGCGTGAAGGCCGCCGACGGCCCGAAAATCGCGGCCGGCGAATTCGCCGCCAATGCCAAGCTCAACCCCGGAACGAGGCTCGCATGACCCCGACTCCCGCCACCGCCGCCAAGGCCCCGATCGCCGCCTCGCAGCACTCGAATCCCAAGTCCGACATCGCTATCGCGCAGGCCGCCAAGATGCGGCCGATCATCGACATCGCGCGCGAGAAGCTCGGCATTGCGCCCGAGAGCCTCGAGCCCTACGGCCACTACAAGGCCAAGGTGTCGATGGCCTTCATCAAGTCGCTGCAGGGCCGCCCCAACGGCAAGCTGATCCTGGTGTCGGCGATCACGCCGACGCCGGCGGGCGAGGGCAAGACCACGACCACGGTCGGCCTCACCGACGCGCTCAACCACATCGGCAAGAAGGCGATGCTATGCATTCGCGAGCCCTCGCTCGGCCCCTGCTTCGGGGTCAAGGGCGGCGCCGCCGGCGGCGGCTATGCGCAGGTGGTGCCGATGGAGGACATCAATCTGCACTTCACCGGCGACCTCCACGCCATCGGCGCCGCCAACAACCTGCTCGCCGCGCTGATCGACAACCACATCTACTGGGGCAACGCGCTCGGCATCGATGCCCGCCGCGTCACTTGGCGTCGCGCCATCGACATGAACGAGCGCAGCCTGCGCTCGATCGTGTCCTCGCTCGGCGGCGCGGCCAACGGCTTCCCGCGCGAGGACGGCTTCGACATCACGGTGGCCTCCGAGGTAATGGCGATCTTCTGTCTCGCCAGAAGTCTCGACGACCTCAAGCAGCGGCTGTCGAAGATCGTCATCGGTTATACCCGCGACAGGAAGCCGGTGCGCGCCGGCGAGCTCAAGGCGCATGGGCCGATGACGGCGCTGCTCAAGGAGGCGCTGGCGCCCAACCTGGTGCAGACGCTCGAAGGCACGCCGGCCTTCATCCACGGCGGGCCGTTCGCCAACATCGCCCACGGCTGCAACTCGGTGCTGGCGACGACGACCGCGCTCAAGCTCTGTGACTACGTCGTGACCGAATGCGGCTTCGGCGCCGATCTCGGCGGCGAGAAGTTCATGGACATCAAGTGCCGCAAGACCGGGCTCGCCCCCGACGCCGCGGTGCTGGTCGCCACCATCCGCGCGCTGAAGATGCACGGCGGGGTCAAGAAGGAGGACCTCAAGGCCGAGAACCCGAAGGCGCTCGAGGCCGGCATGGCGAACCTCGTACGCCACGTCGAGAACGTGCAGAAGTTCGGCATCGTGCCGGTGGTCTCGATCAACCGCTTCAGCACCGACACCGAGGCCGAGATCGCGCTGGTCAAGAACGCCTGCCAGAAGCTCGGGGTCGAGGCGCTGATGGCCGACCACTGGGCCGAAGGCAGCAAGGGCGCCGCCGACGTGGCGCGCGCGGTGGTGAAGGTGGTCGAGAGCGGCAGGAGCAAGCTTAAGCTGCTCTATCCCGACGACATGCCGCTCATCGAGAAGATCCGCACAATCGCCAAGGAGATCTACCGCGCCAAGGACATCGATGTCCACAAGCCGGTGCGCGACCAGCTCGACGCTTTCGAGAAGATGGGCTACGGCCATCTGCCGGTCTGCATGGCCAAGACCCAGTACAGCTTCTCCACCAACGCCGACACCAAGGGCGCGCCCGACGATCACGTGGTGACCGTGCGCGAGGTGCGGCTCTCCGCTGGCGCCGAGTTCGTGGTGGCGATCTGCGGTGAGATCATGACCATGCCCGGCCTGCCCCGGGTGCCGGCCGCCGATTCGATCGATGTCGGCCCGGACGGGCGGATCGTCGGGCTGTTTTGATACTGCAACGCTCCGCGCTCGTTCTTCCCGGTTCCACGAGCGAGGCTCCGCGCGCCCGCAGGGCGGAACGCTGAGTCTCGCTGGCCGAGCGCTTCATCGCGTGGGCGTCTGAAATCGTGCGGCCGATGGCGGCGCAGGCGGAAGCGCCCCATGCGGGGCCGCCGGCCCTGCGTCCCCGGCGCCGAGCCCCAGCGCTTCGGCCATGATGCGGAACAGCTCGGTATTCTCCATTTGGCCGCGGACGCGCTCGCTGCCCGGACCGGTCGCGGTCAGGATCACGTCCTCGCCGGAATGCACGTCGGCGTTGATCATCGCCGGCAGATTGCCGAAGCGGAACACCGCGCCGGGAACGTTCTTGTAGCGCTCGTTCGCGACGTAGGTGCCGGGCTCCTTGCCGGCGACGGTCGGATCGTTGGGGCCGTCGAGCTTGGGGCGGAACGTCTCGTAATGATCGGGCAGGCTCGCCGAGAACAAGGCGAGCCGGCGGCTCACGTCGACGCGTTCCGGATAGCCTTCGGCGTTGGGCGCGGGATAGTTCGGGAACCCGGCGCGTTCATACACGCGCACCCGCTCTCGCATCGGGGCGGGAGATTCCTTCGCCATGTCGTCCTCGATCGTGCCGACGAGTCCGATCGGGTGGTTGTGGTCGGCGAGCACGAGGATCAGCGTATCGTCGCCGCGCGCGCTCGCCCAATCGCGCGCCAGCCTGACCGCATTGTCGAGCATGATGGTGTCGTAGACCGCGCGCTCCATGTCGAGCAGGTGCGTGTACTTGTCGATCAGGCCGGATTCGACCATCAGGAAGAAGCCGGTCTCGCTCTTCGAGAGCACCGCGAGCGCGGCGCTCACCTGCTCGGTCAAGTCCGGCTGCTCGGGATATTTTCTCACCGTCCCGCCCTTGAGGAACTTGCGGTCGAGGACGCCGTCCATGTTGCCCAGCGTGAACAGCCCGAGCAGCCTGTTGGTGGCCGGATCACTAGCGGCCGCCGCCATTTCGGGCCCGGTGAGCGCGACCGCATAGCCGGCGGCGCGAAACTGCGCGACGAAGTCGCTCTCGTCCCTGCGCTTGGAGCCGGTCGCTGACTTCGGCAGGAAATTCGCGAGGCCCCCGCCCATGAGGACGTCGGGCCCGGCTGCGAAATATTGCTCGACGATGCGGTCATATTCGCTGCGCCTGCGCACATGGGCGACCATCGCCGCGGGGGTGGCATCCTCGATCTCGGTATTGGTGACGATGCCGACCGCCATCCCGAGCTTGCGCTTGACCAGGCTGGTAATGGTCTCGACCTTCGGATCGTCGAGCGGGCTGAGCGTGCGGTCGGCATAGACTCCCATGGCATTGACCGCCGACTTGTGCCCGGTCGCGTAGGCGCTGGCGGAATTGGCCGAATCCGTGATGATCGAATCGCTGCCGGCGGTCGCGACCAGCGCGGTATGAGGCATGTCGTCGATGGCGAGCTTGCCCAAGGCCTTGCCCTCGATGATGCCCCTGGCGAGATGGCGCGCCGCGACCCGGTGCGCGGGCGACATGCCGTCGCCGATGAACAGGATCACGTTCCTGGCCTTGCGCGCGTCGGTCTCGTAGACGTTCCAGCCGAGCTCGCGGGAGCGATCTCCGTCGGTCACGCGGATCCGATAGCTGCCGGGGCGAGTCAACGAGACGTCGCGCATGATCAGCGCCGACTGGTCCTTGCCGTCCTCGCGCTCGATGAAATCCGCCGCCTTGCCGAAGACCTTGGCGTAGTCCTCGCCGTTCAACGTGACCGATATCTTGCCGGGATCGGCGAGCGCCGGGAACTCGACCTTGAAGTCGAACCGCGCGCCGGAGAGGATGTCGGCGCGGTCGATCGGATAGACCGTCTGCGCGTGGCCGACCGATCCGGCCAGCGCAAGCCCCGCCGCCGCGGCAAGCAATCGGCGCATGTCTTGATCCTCCAATTGTTCGGATGCCAGACCTATTCGCCGTTCATGACGGTTGGGTGACGGCGGTCGGCGTGCGGCCGAGAGCGCCCACGTGGGGAAATGCTTCAGCCCCGCGCCGATGCCGGGCCGCGCGACCACTTGTCCAGCCGCGGCTCGATCCTGGTCGCCCAGAGGTCGTTGTCGTCGACGTCCTTGAGCGTGACCGTCATCACCTCGGTCGCCCCGTCGATTGCCACGTGGCCGAAGAACTGCAGCCCGAAGCAGGGCGCGAGGTCATCGGGCTGGCCTTCGCCGCAGCCTTTCTGGAACAGCGCGCGCGGGCCGAAGGTGTTGTCGAGCTGTTGCGGCTGCCAGGTGCCGGCATGGATCGGTCCGGAGATGAACTCCCAGAACGGGTCGAAGTCCTGGAACACGGCTGCGTTGGGATCGTAGTAATGCGCGGCGGTGTAATGCATGTCGGCGGTGAGCCAGACCGTGTTGCGGATGCCGGCATGCTTGATGAAGGCGAGCAGCTCGGCGATCTCGATCTCGCGGCCGCGCGTGGGACCGTCGCCCTGGGCGATCGCATCCGCGCTCACCACGCCGATTGGCAAATCGGCGGCGATGATCTTCCAGGTCGCCTGCGAGCTCATCAATTCGCGCTTGAGCCACGCCGTTTGCGTCGGTCCAAGGATCGCGGCGGCGGAGCCATCCGCGCTCAGCGCGGTGCGGTAAGAGCGCATGTCGAGCAGGAAGACGTCGAGCAGCGGGCCATAGGGAATCTTGCGATAGACACGTCCGGCCTCGGCCAGGGTCTCGCGCATCGGCATGAATTCGTGGAAGGCGCGGCCGCCGCGCGCGGCGAGCTTGAGAATGCTCTTGTCGACGTAGCCGTCCCATTCGAGGGCCACGTCCGGGCACCAGTCGTTGGTGACCTCGTGATCGTCCCATTGCGCGAACATCGGCACCTCGGCATTGAACGCAAGCAAATTGCGGTCGAGCAGGTTGTATTTGTAATTGCCGCGAAAGTCGGCGAGCGTCTGGGCGACCTTGGATTTCTCCTCGGTGACGACGTTCCGCCAGATCTCGCCGTTCGGGAGCCGCCGCTCCGCAGGGAGCGGGCAATCCGCATAGATGTGGTCGCCGCAATGAATGAAGAAATCGGGCCGGCCTCTCGCCATGGTCGCGTAGCTGCGCATGCCGCCGCGTCCGAGGTCGATGCCCCACGCGCCGGTATCGCCCGACCATACGAACGAGATCGATCGGCGGTCGCGCGGCGCCGTGCGAAAGCGCCCGACTTGCGGCTCGCTCAGCAAGGTCGGGAACGAATGGTCCTGGAAGCGGATGCGATAGAACGTGTCCTGCCCGGCCGGCAGCCCCTCGATCAGCGCCTTGGCGGTGAAGTCGGTCTCCGGCAGCGCATCGACGGCGGCGGCGCCGCGCACGTTCTCGAAGCTCGCGGTGGTGGCGACCTCGACCAGCATGCGCGCCGGCCGGTCGGCGCGCGCCCAGACGACGGCGGAAGCGACCGAGACGTCGCCGGATTGGATGCCGTGGGTGATCGCCGGCCGGTCGGCGGCGCGGCTGAGACGGGGCTTGGCGATGCCGCCGGCGGCGGTGATCGCCGCCGACGCTGCCGCCGTCGTCAAGAGACGGCGCCGCGTGAGCGACGCGGCGTTGCGCATGGTGACGTCCATTGGGCCTCCGCCGTCGAATCGACGCGGCGGAGGCTGCCCGCTCCGTCTGACAGCGGTCCGACACTTGTGCGACAGCTCGATGAATCGTTTTACGCACGGAGCGGAGGGCGGCTTTCATTGACCGGGCGCGCGCTTGAGCTCCGACCATGCCGCCGGCTCGTGTCGCTGGTGTTCTGCAGCGAGACATATCTACCCGTTCGGTCTTGTCGCTAAAATCAGGAGAGGCGCCAGGCCGGGGGCTTCGATCGTGCGGACATCCTCGAAGCCGGCATCGCGCAGCCAGCCGCTGATCTCGTCGAACGAGAACGTGTCGCCATGCTCGGAGTTCACCAGCATGTTGACCGCAAAGATCAAGGCTGGCAGCGGCGCCGTCCGGTTCGTGTCGACCAGGATTTCGGCGATGGCGATTGTGCCTCCCGGCGCGAGTGCGTCAAAAGCCTTCCGGAGCAGCAAACGGGAGCGTGCTTCACCCTCGCTATGCAGAATGTGCCCCGCAGTCGCGATCGCGTGTCCGCTGCCAAAATCCGCCTTGAGCAGGTCGCCCCCGACGAAACGGAATCGGTCCGCAACACCGGCGCGTGCCGCTACCTTGCGCGTAACAGGTATCACGCCCGGCCAATCGACTGCGGTCACGCGGACGTGCGGTGATTGCCGCGCGAGAGCGATGCCCCATACGCCGGACCCGGCGGCCAAGTCGAGTACGGACACGGGCGCCGCGGCTTTCGACACGCCTAGTGCCTCGCCCAACCGCTGGGCGGCGGGATAGTGCATCGGGAAGATCTCTTCAACGAACCGCAGAAAAAACGGGACACCGTCCCGCTCTCGATTGATGTGCTTCGCCGGCCGTCCGCTGCGCACGATGTCGTGGAGGTTTCGCCATTCCGACAGCATTGGCTCGCTCGTCAGCAGGAAAAACGCTCCATGAAAGGTGGGCTTGCCGCTCACCAAGAACGTGGCGCTCTCGGGTGTCAGCGCGTAGCGTCCCTCATCGTCCTTCGCAACAAGCTCCAAGCCGACGAGGGCATTCAATAGTGCACGCAAGCCGCGGGGGGACGTGCGCGTCTCCGCGCACACCTGCTCGATCGTCCTGGCGCCTTCGTCGAGCACATTGAATACGCGGTGACGGATGGCGGCTTCGATGATCAGCGGCGGGGCGAAGCCGAAGGTGAATTGCATGAGGCGTTCAGGCGTGGTCTGCGTGGTGGACGCTATTGGCATGTTGGATCCTCCACGGCCGTGTTCCGACAATTGCACGGCCGCACTGCCACATCCCGTTTAGCGGTCGCGTACCATTGGGACACTCCGATCCTTGCTCTCAAATCAAAGATGTCCGGGCCGAAGGCGCACCGCGGTCGCGATCGCCCTCATGAACGGGATCAGCATCGGGTAACAAGGGGGAATTCGGCAGCAACAATCGGAGTGCGTCGAACGCGCGGAGCCGTGTATGCGGAACCGGGTCGATCACTGGAAGAATGTTCAACGCCGTGTCCGCAGACTCCGGAACGCGCCTGCCGCCCGCCTTCAATCGCCTGGCCTGGTCCAATCTGGCGGCGCAATCGGCCGAGCAAGTCGGCCTGGCTGCCGCCCCCATCGTTGCCGTGCTTGCCCTCGGCGCCGGCGCGACCGGCCTGCTTCAGACCGCGCAGACGCTGCCGTTCCTGCTGCTGTCGATCCCGCTGGGCGTTCTCGCCGATCGCACGTCTCGCCGTCGCCTCATGGCCTCGGCCGAGGCGCTGCGCGCGCTGTCGCTCACCGCGATCTTGACGCTCGCGGCACTCGGATTGTTGACGTGGCCACTGCTGGCGGTGCTGGGCTTCGTAGGTGCGTGCGGGACGATCGCCTACAGCGTGGCCGCCCCGTCACTCGTGCCGGCGCTGGTGCCGCCGGCGGCGCTTGCCGCGGCGAACGGCCGGATCGAGCTTGCCCGCACGCTCGCCTTCGCCGCGGGCCCGGCGCTGGCCGGCGCGCTGGTCAGCTGGACCGGGGCTGCTCCTGCATTCGGCCTGGCTGCCGCACTCTCGACCTGCGCCGTCTTCCTGCTCGCCGGTCTGAGCGAGCCGCCGCGACCGGCGCGCACGCGCCGTCACCCGATCCGCGAGCTGCTCGAAGGCGCGCAATTCGTGTTCCGCCAACCGCTGCTGCTGCCCGTCTTCCTCACGCGGGTTTGCTTCAACACGTCGTTTTTCATCCTCCAAGCCGTGTACGTGCCCTATGCCGTCCACACCCTCGGCCTCTCCGCGTCCGGCGTCGGCGTCACGCTGGCGGCGTACGGTGTCGGCCTGGTCGTCGGCGCGCTCCTCGCCGCGCGGATGATGCGCGTGCTGCCCTTCGGCGCCGTCATCGCGCTTGGGCCGATCGCCGGTCTTGCTGCCGCCGTCGTGATGGTGCTCACGATCTGGATACCGTCCTTGCTCCTTGCCGGGACGAGCTTCTTCCTGTTCGGTGCCGGACCGGTCGTCTATGTCATCAGCACCGCCACGCTTCAGCAGACCGTCACCCCGCGACATTTGCTCGGACGGGTATCGGCCATCTCCATCATGGCTTACGGATCGCGACCCGTCGGAGCCGCGATCGGTGCATTCGTCGGCGGGTTCTACGGGGCGCAGGTCTGCCTCGCCGTGGCCGCGGCCGGATTTCTCATCCAAGCGATGTTGATCTTGGCATCCCCCGTCGTGCGCCTTGCGCGACAGCCGGACATGGTCTGACGGCGACGACCGAGGGCACTTTTTTCCGAAGGCAGGAATGCGTCGCTCGCGTAAAGCCATGTGCGATCGTTCGCGACCGTCTCGACCGACCGAAGGCGTTTGTTCGCGGATGTCCTGCTGGTGGGCGCGACAGGGATCGAACCTGTGACCCCTACCATGTCAAGGTAGTGCTCTTCCGCTGAGCTACGCGCCCGGAACCCGTCGGGTGCTCCCCTCATATCGCCCCGACCACGGCGAGGCAAGGACCGCGGGAAACGTCAGGCCGCGAGCATCTTCTGCACCTCGTTGACGAGCTCGCGCAGGTGCACCGGCTTCGACAGGACCTTGGCGTTCTTCGGCGCCGCCGAATCGGAATTGAGCGCGACCGCCGCAAAGCCGGTGATGAACATGATCTTGATGTCGGGATCGAGCTCGGAGGCGCGGCGCGCCAACTCGATCCCGTCCATCTCCGGCATCACGATGTCGGTGAGCAGAAGCTCGAACGGCTCTTCCCGCAGCCGCTGATAGGCGGACAGCCCGTTGTCGAAGGAGATCACGTCATAGCCTGCATTCTGCAGCGCCTTCGCCAAGAAGCGCCGCATGTCGTTGTCGTCTTCGGCAAGGAGAATTTTCGCCATCTTCCAGCCTGCCCGGGGCGGTGAGGCTCGCGCGCGCCCTCGGGTTCCCTCACTTCCAATAAGCCGGATGCCGGGTAAACAACGGGTGAACCCCGTGCTTCCGGTCGACCGGGGATGCGATCGGCGACCATGCCCCAGTCCGGCCTTCGTGCCCATGGACAATAGCGCGTTTCCCGCCATAGTGGTTGCTCAAAAGCACCCGGGGCCGGGGGACCTCACCACCGTCAAGGCCAGTCAAAGCCGACCGCTTGCGATGTCCGAACCCAAAGACGAGCTCGATCCTCCCTTCGAAATCCTCGAACCGGCCAACGGGCGCGGGCCGGTCGTGTTCAACTCGCCGCACAGCGGCAGCGTGTATCCGCGCGCGTTCCTGTCGGCCTCGCGGCTCGACATCGCGACCTTGCGCCGCTCCGAGGACAGCTTCGTCGACGACCTCGCGCTCGGCGTGGTCGAGCGCGGTTACCCGCTGATGCGGGCGCACTTCCCGCGCTGCTTTGTGGACGTCAATCGCGAGCCGTACGAGCTCGATCCGCGCATGTTCGACGGCCGCCTGCCGTCCTTCGCCAACACCCGTTCGATGCGCGTGGCGGGCGGATTGGGGACCGTCGCCCGGGTCGTCGGCGACGCCCAGGAAATCTACAGCCAGCGTATCCCGGTCGACGACGCCATTCGGCGCATCGAGGGACTGTACAAGCCCTACCACCGGGCACTGCGCCGCCTGTTCACGCGCGTGCACCGGGATTTCGGGGCCGCCGTGCTGATCGATTGCCATTCGATGCCTTCGAGCGCCGGCGCCAAGGACGAGCGCCCGCGCGCCGACGTGGTGCTGGGCGACCGCTATGGCACGAGCTGCGTGGCGGCGGTCGCGGAAACGGTCGAAGCGACGCTGCGCGCCCAAGGCTATTCGGTGAGCCGCAACAAGCCCTATGCTGGCGGCTTCATCACCGAGCACTACGGCAATCCGGCCGCCGGCCTGCATGCGATTCAGCTCGAGCTCAACCGCGCGCTCTACATGGACGAGCGGCGATTCGAGCGCTCGCACGGCTTTGCTCGTCTGGCCGCGGACCTCGAGGGGCTGGCGGATTGCCTGGCCGCGATCTCGATCGAGGAGTTGCGGCCTTACCGGGCGGCAGCCGAATAGGGCACCGCGACTCGCCGGACCGATGTCTTCGTTGATTCAAAAAAGGGCCGCTCGCGGGTGCAAGCGGCCCAAGTCTAGGGAGGAAACGCCCAAGGAGGGCGGCGGTAACGCGAGGCGCTACCGCACCGCAACAACATACATCGCAGCGCACAAAGTGCAAGGGGAAAAGTAAGGCATATTGACCTTTAACAGTGCGCGGCGAACGGGCCGTCATGGGCCAGCCGAAACCGGGCAGGGATCGCGAGATCCGAAATAAGCAAGTATAACCAATAGGATGAACGTTGCCTTCCTGCGGAACACCCGCCGACAGGCGGCATGGTCGTAGGCGCCGTCCGCCGCTGTGGGGAAAAGATTCGATCACAAATCCGTTCATGGTTCGGACCAGGACGTGCCGCCCCATCGAGCCCAAATTGAGAACGGCGGGGCCGCGCGTGCTATCTTGCATCTAACCGAACGCGCCGTTGAACGGGTCCCAGGACGCCGGAAAGCGCTATGAGTCGCATGGCACCGGCCGGCCGACAAGGCGGTCCGGTAGGTCGAGGGGTGGGGGCGCGCGCGAATGACGCCAATCGATTTTTCGGCTTTCGTGGACGAGCTCGCCTCGGTATCGGGGGAGACCATCCTGCCGTTCTTCCGCACGGCGCTCAGCATCGAGGACAAAGGCCGCGCCGGCAGCTTCGATCCCGTGACCGCGGCCGATCACGCGGCCGAGACGGCGATGCGCTCCCTCATCCGGCGCAGCTTTCCGGATCACGGCATCATCGGCGAGGAATTTGGCAAGGAGCGCGCGGACGCGGAATATGTCTGGGTGCTCGATCCGATCGACGGAACGAAATCGTTCATCTGCGGGATGCCGGCCTGGGGCACGCTGATCGCCCTGTTGCGAAGAGGCGAGCCGGTATTCGGGGTGATGAACCAGCCCTTCACCCGCGAGCGCTTCAGCGGCGACGGCGGGCGGGCGAAATACCGCGGCCCGGCCGGGGAGCGCCACTTGCGGGTGCGCCCATGCGCCAAGCTCGCCGAGGCGGTCCTGTTCACGACCAGCCCGCTGCTCATGAACGCGGGCGATCGCGAGACCTTCGGCCGGGTCGAGCAGCAGGTGCGGCTGTCGCGCTACGGCGGCGATTGCTACGCCTATTGCATGCTGGCGGCCGGCCACGTCGATCTCGTCGTCGAGACCGAGCTCAAGCCCTACGACGTGCTGCCGCTGATGCCGATCATCACCGGCGCCGGCGGCGTGATCACGACCTGGGAAGGCGGCGCCCCCCATGCCGGCGGCCGCATCGTCGCCGCCGGCGGCAAGCGCCTGCACGCGGCCGCGATGGAATTGCTCAAGGGCAAATAACCCCGGACTTCGCGCGGGAGCATTGCGACAATCTCGGGCTCGAGCCGAAACGGTGCCCATCAGGGCATCTGATCTATGTTGCCCGAAAGCCACAGGTGCGAGCAGACGCATGATGGGCGGGACTGAAAGCTTTACTGCAGCCGAGGAATCTTGGGATGATGAACTGCGCGTTTCAGCTCTGTGCAGTTCACCGGGGGGCATCGATGTCGCTTCGTCGAGCGGTGCTGCAGACGACCGTCCTCGCCGGGATCGTCGGCGGGGTTTATCTGCCGGTCAGCGGTGCCAACGCCGCCGACCAGGCGGCGAAGGACCCTTATGCGGCGGGCGGATGGGGCTCCTACGCACCGGCGGTCGACGCGATCAACAGCAAGGTCGACGGATTCGGCGGCAGGCTCGCCAACCGGTCGATCTATGGGTCGCGCGGTGCGTTCACGGTCCCGCTCGGCGGTCAGTTCGGCGCGCAAGCCGACGGCGCGGTCGGCGACTTCGATCATCGATTCTTCGGCAGCGGTGCCGGTCACCTGTTCTGGCGCGATCCCGCGCGCGGCCTGATCGGCGTCTACGGCAACCATACCCACTGGAGTTATTTCGGCGGCCTGCACGTGACGCAGGTCGGGGGCGAAAGCGAAGTTTACTTGGGCCGCTGGACGCTGCAGGGGGTCGCCGGCGCGGAGTTCGGCAATTCCCAGTCGCGCTCGACGGTATTCTCGACGAGCAGCACAGCGAGCGCCACCTCGGTAGGCTCGTCGACGGGCACGACGGTCGTTCCGCCTGACGTCGGTGTTCCGGGCTCGATCACCACGACCACGACGACCGTCACGACGACGACCACCACGGGGACCACGACCACCACCACCTTCACCGAGTTGTTCGCAGTCAAGACGCGATTCTTCGACAAGGTCGACCTCGCCTATTACCTCACCGACGATTGGAAAACGTTCGTCGGCCATCGCTATCTCGGCGGCAAGCACGCGCTCGCGCTCGGCACCGAATATGCGCTGCGGCTCGGCGGCGGGATGCAGGCGTCGGCGTTCGTCGAAGGACGCATCGGCGAGCACGCCTTCCAGGGCGTGTGGGCCGGGCTGAGAATCTACTTCGGGCCGAACGACAAGCCGCTCATCGCCCGTCACCGCCGCGAAGACCCGATCAACTGGCAGCCGGATCCGCTGTTCTCGATCGTCAACAATCATTCGACCAATTTGAACAGCGTCACCAACACGACGACGGGTACGTCCACGACCACGAGCAACTCCAGCAGCACCCAAGGCATTCCGCCCCTTCCTCCCCCTCCTCCCCCTCCTCCCCCGGTCTGCGAGATATGCGACGGCTTCTAGTGTCATGGACATGACAGGGCGCGCGACATCCGCCGCATGAAGCGGTTGCGACGGGCCCGGCGGCGGCGCGCCTCGAAACGCGCGGCTCCGATTGAGATCACGCGAACAACGGCGTCCCCGGCACGAAGGCATCGAAAGCCGCCAGCACCTGGGCGCGGAAGCGATCGGCTTCCATCAGCATCTCGTGGCGCGCGCCCGGCACGATGAGGTGCGAGCCGGCGCGCAGCCGCACCGCAAATTCGTCGATCGCGGGCGTCGATACGATGTTGTCCTGGCCCGCCGCGATGATCAGGATCGGCTGCCGGATTTTCCCGGGATAGCCGGGCTGGAGAATCTCGCTCATCGCGCGGAACGCGGCGTCCGTCCAGGCCACCGTCGGCCAAGCGATCGCAAGCTTGGGCTCGGCCTCGACCACGGCGACGTTGCGCGCATAGCGCACGGGATCGGACGTGAGCAGATTACCGAGGAACGGGCGCTGCTGCATCACCGTCGCGTCGCCGCCGGGAACGTAGAGCGAGCCGAGCCCGAAGAGCCGCATCGTCTTCACCAGCGTGCGGGTGGCGGCGGAGCGCCGCATCCCCGGCAACGCGATCATCGGCGACAACAGCACCATGCGATCGAACCAGCGGCGCCCGGCATGGGCGGCCCGTAACAGGACGGTGGCGCCCATCGAATGCGCCAGCGCAAAGACCGGCGGCGGACAGTCCGGCAGGACCACCTCGTTGACGAAGATTTCGAGATCGATCAGGTACTGGTCGAAATTCCGAACATAGCCTTTGCGCGGGTTGCGCAATGCCCGGTCCGACATGCCCTGGCCGCGCCAGTCCAGCGTCGCGACCGCGAACCCGCGCGCGCGCAGGTCGCGCACCGTCTCGAAATATTTCTCGATGAACTCGGCGCGGCCCTGGAACAGGCACACCGTGCCCTTGCGCCCCGGCGGCGGCGCCCAGCGCGCAAAGCGCAGCGCAACCCCGTCGCGGGTCTTGAGGGTCCCGGTGACGACGTCAGAGGGCACCGGGTTGGCGGGAATGGAAACGAGGGTCATGACCGGCGGGAACGAAAGGCAATACGACGGACGGGGAGCGAGCAGGTTTAGAGCATGCCTGCTCCGCTGTCCTCTGTCTTCTCTCGGCCGTCGTCGGTGCCTGTCTTCGGCATAGAAAAACGTAATGATTTCAATACGCTAAATCCCCTTGCGGATGAGGGAACCGATCCCCACATCGATTTCGTGCAGGCCCTTCGGGATGCACAAGCAACCGGTCCGGCCCTTGCGGGCGGACCATCCGCATATCGCTCAACGGAGGTTATGCCATGCGAACTTTCGATCTTGCTCCCCTCTATCGCTCGACTGTCGGCTTTGATCGGCTGTTCTCGATGCTCGATGGCTTCGAGGCCGCCCCGGGCTATCCGCCCTACAACATCGAGCGCACCGGCGAGAACGCCTACCGCATCTCGGTAGCCGTGGCCGGCTTCGGCGAGCACGAGCTGTCGATCGAGGCGAAGGAAAACACCCTGACCATCAAGGGCGAGAAGCAGGTCAAGGACGAGACGACCCGCGGCGAGGTGCTCTACCAGGGCATCGCAGCGCGCGCGTTCGAGCGCGTCTTCCAGCTCGCCGACTACGTCCAGGTCAAGGGCGCGACCCTCGAGAACGGGCTCCTGCACGTCGATCTCGTGCGCGAGATTCCCGAGGCGAAGAAGCCGCGCCAGATCCCGATCGGCAACGGCCAGCCCAAGGTGGTCGAGGCCAAAGCGGCGTGACGATACGGTCCGACCGGCTGCCCGCGTAGCCGGCGCGATCGGATCGATCGGAGGGAGCGCCCCGGATTCCGGGGCGCTTTCATTTTGTGCGCGCCGCAAGGAGGCTGAGCAATGCCGGGCGGCCCACGCCCCGCAATTACTCGGCCTGCTCGACGGACGACGGTGAAGCTTGCGGCGGTGTGGCCGGCGCTGTTGCGCTGGCGGTCGATTCGGCGGCCGGCGATTCGGCGGTCGCCGCCATCTTGGGCCGCGGCCGGGGCAGCGGCGGATGTCCGGCCTGCACGGCCGGACGCGGCGGCGAAGCATGGCCCGGCGTCATCGGCAACAAAGCGGCGCCGTTCTCCGGCGGACCGTCGACGGCCGGCGGCAACATCCGCGAGCTCGGACCGTAGCCGTCCGGAACCATCGCGACCCGCCCGGGCGGCCGCCTGTATGGCGGCGGCATCGGCGGCGCGGCATAGCGCGGCGCCAGCGGGACGACCCGCACGATGCGTCCGAGCCGCGCGTCCACGATCACGCGCACCTCCTGGCCGGCGGGATCGACGGCGCGCAGCGCGTAAACCGACCCGCGGCGCGCGGCGGGGCTCAGCGGCTCGAGCCCGGTCGAGCGCACGATGGTGATGATTTCGTGCGGCGGCAGCGCCGCATAGGCCGGATGAGCCGGGGCGGGATATGCAGGCGGCACCGGCTGCGCCAAAATTCCTTCCGGCGCCGCAAGCGAGAAGGCCAGCACGCCCGCGCAGAGTGCGATCTTCCGTTTCAAGACATACCCCCGATGTTCCACATCGAGCGCAGCATGAACCTGGCTGCGCGTGCATCTCTCCGCAACGATAACCCGGAATGGGGCGGAGCTTTGGCGCGGGCGTGACATCAGTGCGCGCTCAAGCATGCGCCATGGCCACGAAGCGATCGACCTCGGCGGCGGCGGTGGCAAACGAGGTGACGAGGCGCACCAGCGTAGCGCCGGACGGCAACACCGTACCGTTGGGCAGCGCGTCCGTCGCCCAGGGATAGTAGCTCGCGCCAGCAGCCTTGAGGCGCGCGTCGATCGGCTGCGGCAGGACGACGAACACCTCGTTTGCCTCCACCGGCCACACCGGAGTGAGACCCGCGGCGGCGAGTCCGTCCGCCAATCGGTCGGCCATGGCATTGGCGCGGCGCGCCAGCTCGAGCCAGAGGCCGTCGGCGAGATAGGCCTCGATCTGCGCCGCGACGAAACGATGCTTGGAGATGAGGTGGCCGCCGCGCTTGCGCCGCTCCGGCATGTTCGCGGCGCGGGCCGGATCGAAGAACAGCACCGCCTCGGCCGCCAGCGCGCCACCTTTGGTGGCGCCGAACGAGAGCGCGTCGACGCCCGCCATCCAGGTCGCTTGCGCCGGCGAGGCGTTCATGCGCGCGAGCGCGTTCGCAAGCCGCGCGCCGTCGACATGCACGGCGAGCCCGTGGTGGTGGGCGATCTCGGAGAGGGTGCGGATCTCGTCCGGGCGATAGACGGTTCCGGCCTCTGTCGCCTGCGACAGCGACAGCACCGCCGGGCTGACGTGATGCGGGCCGCCCCATTGCCCCCGCTCGAGCGCCCGCTGCAACGTGTGCGGCGCGATCTTGCCGGCCGTCCCCGCGAGGCCGACGAGCTTCAGCCCGCCGCCGAAAAATTCCGGCGCCCCGCATTCGTCGGTCGCGATGTGCGCCTCGTCGTGACAGAGGACCGCGCCCCAGGGCGGGGCGAGATGCGCGAGCGCCAACGCATTCGCCGCCGTGCCGGTCGCGGTCAGGAACACCGCCACCTCGCGCTCGAAAATTTCGCCGAACCGCCGCTCGACGCGCTCGGTCCAGGGATCGCGGCCGTAGGCGAGGGCGGCCCCGTCGTTCGCCCGGGCAATGGCGGCGAGGATGTCGGGTGCGATGCCTGCCGCGTTGTCGCTGGCGAAATTCATGGGAAGTCTCCCCGACCGGCGGCGCCCATCATGCTGGCCGGGGAAAAGCCACGTCAATCGACGGCCGGCGACCCTGGGCGGCGCTGCCCACCGCTCCCCGGAAATGCGGGTGAGCGGTTTTCAGGCACCGGGAAGCCGAAACTTTGTCGGGACAGCCGCATTTTCCCGATAGGCGGACCCTTGTGTTCATGAGTAGAATTTGGCAAGGTAAACTAGGACAGTATTGCTGTCCCAGTTGGCGGGCTCGCCCAGTGTCCTGACCGGCAGGTCATCCGGCCCACATTGGACGGGAGCGGCGGTGCGATCGCATCGCTCACCGCCGAAGACGAGCGGCCACGCGCTTGCCCCGAGCTTGCGCAAGAACGCCTTGGGCAGAAGGCCTCGGGCCGGATGCCTCGGGCGAGGAAGCGGGCGACAAGGCCGCCAATGCGCAGCGGTGCCCTCGACGCCGTGACGCCGATCGGGCGCTGCGGATACTCAAGGTGCGCCGATCGTCGATCGGCACGCGGCCGGTGTGAAACGCGAGGACGAGCATGGGCGCTGATCGTGACGGCGCAAAACGGGTCGAGGCCGCGCGGCGTGCGCGGCGCACGGCTCGATTTGCCCACAGCGCAGACCCCGGACTGCCGCGCGCGGACGACCTTGCGCACTCGGCCCCAGGCATGACCGCGCAGGGCCTCTACGATCCCGCGCTCGAGCGGGATTCCTGCGGCGTCGGCTTCATCGCCGACATCAAGGGCCGGAAATCGCACAAGCTCGTCGAGGACGCGCTCGCCATCCTGTGCAATCTCGAGCATCGCGGCGCGGTCGGCGCCGATCCGCGCGCCGGCGACGGCGCCGGCATCCTGGTGCAGATCCCGCATAAGTTTTTTGCGAGGCAGGCGGACCGGCTCGGATTCAGCTTGCCGAAGCCCGGCGAATACGCGGTCGGCGCCCTGTTCATGCCGCGCGATCCGGACTGGCGGCAGGTCATCCGCGACATCTATGCCCAGATGATCAAGCGCGAGGGGCTGACGCTCATCGGCTGGCGCGAGCTGCCGACTGACAACTCCACCGTCGGCGAATCGGTCAAGCCGACCGAGCCCGTGCACCTGCAGGTATTCATCGGCCGCGGCCGCAAGATCAAGAGCGAGGACGAGTTCGAGCGGCGGCTCTACATCCTGCGCAAGTCGATCTCGCATGCGATCTACACGCGCAAGGAGCGCCGGCTGTCCGGCTATTACCCGGTGTCGATCTCCTGCCGCACCGTCGTCTACAAGGGCATGTTCCTCGCCGATCAGCTCGCGACCTACTATCCCGACCTGCGCGACCGGGAATTCGAGTCCGCCCTTGCGCTGGTGCACCAGCGCTTCTCGACCAATACCTTCCCGACCTGGTCGCTCGCGCATCCCTACCGGATGATCGCCCACAACGGCGAGATCAACACGCTGCGCGGCAACGTCAACTGGATGGCGGCGCGCCAGGCCTCGGTGTCCTCCGAGCGCTTCGGCGAGGACATCAACAAGCTCTGGCCGATCTCCTACGAGGGGCAGTCCGACACCGCCTGCTTCGACAACGCGCTCGAATTCCTGGTGCAGGGCGGCTACCCGCTCGCGCATGCGGTGATGATGATGATCCCGGAGGCGTGGGCGGGCAATCCGCTCATGGACGAGGAGCGGCGCGCCTTCTACGAGTACAACGCCGCGCTGATGGAGCCGTGGGACGGCCCGGCCGCGATCGCCTTCACCAACGGCCGCCAGATCGGCGCCACCCTCGACCGCAACGGCCTGCGCCCGGCGCGCTACTTCCTCA
>WNFG01001131.1_pt1 | contig 33986 bp, 30 predicted proteins | sample 5400431 | NCBI WGS metagenome assembly WNFG01 (sample SAMN13153346, study PRJNA577476) | soil metagenome | isolation source: 120 cm saprolite under Douglas fir tree site 2 hole 3 replicate 2 | place: USA:California | collected 2015-04-18
GCCGCCGTCAGCGAATAAAACTTCGCGCGCCGGTTGTTCTCCGAACTGCCCCACTCCGCCGAAAGCAACCCGCGCAATTCCAACCGGTGCAGCGCCGGATAGAGCGCACCTTCTTCCACGTGCAGTACGTCATTCGAGCTTTCGTGGATCCACTCGGCCACCGCGTAGCCGTGCTTCGCGCCCCGCGCCAGCGCCTTTAGTACCAGCATGTCCAGCGTGCCCTGCACCAAATCTCCCTGCTTCTCCATTCCTGCCCCCATAACTCCCTTAGGGGAATGTACCACATTCCCCTAAACGTTCAAGGGGACTTTTCGTTTCCACTTTTTTGGTCTATTTCTGAACGGCGGGTGGAGAACCCTTAACGCGCCGAGACGCACTCGGGTGCCGCAGCCCTTTGGGTTTTGGTTCACCAAAGGGTGCGGGGTTTGACTCTGGCGGACGCTAGTTGACGGCCCCTCGCTATCCGGTAGCATTCAAAGCACTTAAAGTAATTCTTGACATACTGTACCAATGTGCTATAATGGCTTCGTGAATTAGGCACGATCGTTTCGTGCCCGCGAACAATGCTCGCCCGCGAAGCGGTCCTTCTAACCCTCCCTTCCGACGGCAATCGTCCTCATTGGTCGTACCACCATACCGGTACGTTGACTCGACTTATCTCCTTTGTTTCTCACTCTTGCGAAAACTGCCGGGTGTGTACCCAAAATTCCCATTCTGAAACTCCGTACTGTGCGCCCCTCAACGTGCCGTCAATCCACCTGGGTGGTGGCGTCGGTCGTTTCTTCCGCTCTGTGCACTCTGCGTTCCCTATGATCTCTGCGTTAAATCCCTCTTTCCCTTTCTTTCAGCTTTCAACTGTCAACTTTCAACCTTCGCATCACCCAAGTCCTTTAGCCGCAACACTTATGGACCTCCCCGCAAGTGTTGCAAACAAAAGACTTACGAAAGAACTAAATCCTTTAGATGCAACACTTACAAAAAACAGGGGGTACCCCCTTCAAGCCAAATATCTTTCTCTCTCCTCCCGCTCCCCGACGTTCGGAGGTTCAGACCGTCGACGTTTCAACTTGCAGACTTTCCGAAGCCATTCTCCAGTTGGCCAGAGATTGCGAACCGGCTTGGTGGTATCTCCCAACGCTCGATTCGACATTCACCGGTCGACTGTCGACATCTCCCGCGCGGCTCTTCCACGGGTCACGGAACACGGATCACGAGTCACGTTGCGTCCTATCTGTATTCCTTGCCACTATCCCAGTTGTCTGCTTACAAGCAGAGCGAACAGAGCAGCTTCCATCTTCCGTATGCTCTTCCAAGTTCCGTATCCCGTAAGCCTATTGTTTGCCACTCTTACGAAAACTGCCGGGGTGTGTACCAACAATTCCCATTCTGGCACTCTTGGCTCTGTGTCCCCAACCTTATCCCCTATTCCCAATCCCCTATCCCATCGCTTCTGCCCTGCTACACTGTTCCACCCATGGCACGCCAACGCCTCGGCCAACACTTTCTCGCCGATCTTCACTGGCGCGAAGAGATCGCGCGCGCCATTCGCGTTTCGCCGCATTCCACGGTCCCGCTCCCGCGCGACGATCAGCATTGCTGGATCGAAATTGGCTCAGGACATGGTGAAATGACCCAGCACCTTGTCGCCACCGACGCTCCCGTCCACGCCATCGAAATCGATCCGGCGTTCCTCCCCGGCTTGCGCCACCTGGCAAAGCAATTTTCCAATCTCACCGTCGTTCCGGGCGATATTCTCGAAGCCGACCTCGCCGCCATCGCTTCCGGCCGCCGCATGCGCATCTACGGCAATCTTCCCTACTACATCACCTCGCCGATCCTTCATCGCCTCTTCCACTTCGCCGATCTCATCGACGAAATCCACGTCGTCATCCAGAACGAAGTCGCTCTTCGACTCGCCGCGCAACCCGGCACGCGCGATTACGGCTATCTTTCCGTCGTCACCCAGTTTTACGCGCGCCCCGAATTCGTCTTCGAAATCCCTCGCGATGCCTTCAATCCGCCGCCGGAAGTCGCGTCCGCGCTGGTCACGCTCCGCCTGCCCGGCGAGCGCGCAAAACTCTCGCTCGGCCCCAGCGTGCCGTCAGCAGCAAGCGCGCAGGCGAACTCCTCCCGCGGCGCAGAAACTCGTTTCCTGGACTTTGTGAAATTGTGTTTCTCAAAGAAGCGCAAAACTCTGGTCAACAATCTGCGGTCTCTCACCAAACCCGATCGCGTCCGCGAGGCCCTGGCTTCACTGAGTCTCCGCCCGGACGCCCGCGCCGAACAGCTAGCGGTTTCCCAACTCGCCGCTCTTCACGCGCGACTGGCAGGTACGCAATGAATCTTCACTCGCCCTCCGTCTTTAGTAGCCTGCTGAAAAAATTCTTTTACTGTCATCCCGAGCGGAGCGATCGAAGATTCCGACCTTGTCGGAAGGGATCTGCTTTTGGTTCTTCGCGTTCAGAAGAAGTTCGCGGCTTCTTTTCTTACTGCGGCCACCAGCCGGTCCGGATAATCGCTCATTATGCCGTCCACGCCCGCGGCGGCGAGCATGCGCATGTGCGCCGGATGATTCACCGTCCAGCACACCACCTGCAAATCTTTTTTCCGGGCTTCCGCAAGCATCGCCGGCGTCACCAGATCTCCGCGCACGGCCAACTGCCGCGCGCCGATGGCGACGGCTTTCTCCAGCGGATTCTCGAGCTGCCCGTCGTACAACAAGCCGGTCATCAACGTTGGTTCGATCTTCCGCAAACCCATCACGATCGACGGATCGAACGAAATGACCACAGCCCGCGGAATCTCTCCCGATTCGCGCAGCGCGCCAATCAGCGCGTGCTCGCCGCCCCAGGATCCCGCCGGCTTGATCTCCAGGTAAAACACCACGTCATTTTTTTTGGAAAATTCGAAAATCTCTTCCAGCGTCGGAATCCGCTCTCCGGCAAACTCGCTCCCGAACCACGAGCCAGCATCCAGCTTGCGCAGTTCCGCGAGCGTCATGTCGTGCACCGCGCCTTGCCCGTTGGTGGTGCGATTCACGGTGGCGTCGTGGATGGCCACGAAACGCGCATCGCGCGAAAGCTGCAGATCCGTTTCGACGAATGTCGCCCCCAGCGCCACGGCTTTGCGGAACGCCGCCATGGTATTTTCCGGAGCGTTCCCCGAGGCCCCGCGATGCGCAATCACCAACACGACGACGCTCCCGGCGCGGCCATAAATATAAATCGAACACGGCCGCTCTCAAGAAGTTTCACGCTTTGAAAGAATTCCATATTTCTTGCCATTCCCACAGGAATTATGCTAACACCTCCTCCTCGGCACGAAAGCAGGCAGCCCATTGTCCCGCATCTTGAATCTAACTGGTCGAGAAAAGAAACGATAGGACGTTTGTCCAGGAGGAAACCATGCGAAAGGAACTCCGGGTCCTGATTGTAGCAGCGTTGCTCGCCACGCCTATTTTGGCGATGCCCTACTCCGCCGCGGCTCAGCCGCAGGAGGAGAAAAAACAGCGCAGTGAAGCAAAGTATCGGGAAAAACTTTACAAGGAAGTGCGGCACCAGCTCGTCATGCTGCCGTGGTATTCCGTGTTCGACAATCTCGCGTATCAAGTGGAGGGCGACAAAGTAATTCTATACGGCCAGGTCGTCCGGCCAACCTTGAAATCCGATGCCGAGGCTGCCGTGAAAAGTATCGAAGGAGTGGCCTCGGTCGTAAACAACATTGAGGTTCTTCCCGTGTCGCCTATGGACGATCAGCTGCGGCGTGTGGTGTACCGCGCTATTTATGGAGACCCGGCCCTCACGCGTTACTCCATTCAGGCCGTGCCTTCCATTCATATCATCGTGAAGAACGGCAATGTGACGCTGGAGGGGGCGGTGGACAACGAGACGGACAAGAATATCGCGGGCGTGCGCGCCAACGGCGTTCCCAACATTTTTTCGGTGAAGAATAATCTGGTGGTCGCGCCGTAGGCAGAGTCATCGTTTGAATGCCAGAGGGTTCGCATGTTCTCTGTGCGGAAGGAAAAATGCCTAACACAGAGTTCGCGGAGAACACAGAGCGGAAACAGACGCCGGAAACAATTTCAGAGAATTCCCGCGAACGGACGCTAGCTAGGCGGCGCCTGCGGCTCCGCTTTTCTGCAATTGGCGGGAAATGCGGCGCGCTGTTTCCTTGAGCGCGTCGATGATGCGCGGCATGTTGACTTCATCGGTTTGTGTGAGCGTTCCGCTTGCGCCGAGCGCTGCGGCTACGTTTCCCATGCTGTCGAAGATGGGGGCGGCCAGGCAGCGCGCGCCCAAACTGTTTTCCTCGTCGTCCATGGCGTAACCCGACTGTTTCACATGCTCGAGGTCGGCAAGCAGCCTAGTGATGCTGGTGATGGTCTGGGGCGTTCTGCGTTTCAGGCCCTGCTGCCTGGCGATTGTCTCGACCTCATGCTTTGGGAGCCAGGCCAGCAGACACTTGCCGACGCTGGTGGAATGCAAAAACATGCGGCGGCCCACCCAGGTATTGACCTTGAAGAATCCGGGTGCTTCCACTTTTTCAATGTAGACCGCTTCGCCCTGGTCCAACACGGCGAGGTGGGAAGTCATTCGAATCTTCTCGACAAGCGATCTCATGAAGGGCAGCGCGAGGTGGGCGATATCCAGGTTGGTCTGGGCGTCGCCGCCGAGACTTAGAATTTTCAAGCCGAGGCGGTAACGTCCCGTTTCCGCTTCGCGGCGCAAGTAGCCGCGTTTTTCGAGCGTTCTCAGGATGTAGCTTGCGGAGCTTTTGGGGATGCCGAGTTTGCGGCTGATTTCCGCGTTGGTGAGACCTTCGCGGCGCTGCGCGGCGGCTTCCAGAATGTTCAGGGCGCGCTCGACCGCGGTTGCGGGACTGGTTTCCGATACGGCCATGGCGGCCTCCCATAAGAAATGCTTATCGCCCAAGTATAGAATAATAGTTCAGGATATTGAACACGCACTTGCCGCCAGAGTGGCGGCTCCGGTAAAAGGGAGAAGAAGGCTGAACATATGTTCAATATGCTGAACAGCCGGATTGAGGGAGGAAAGAACTCGCCTATGGTGTGCAAAATTCTCTCCACGATGTCCGCTTTCCGCCACGGTTTTACGCTGGCCCTCCGGCGTCGCTCGTATCTCCTTGAGCGAATGGGCCTTAGAAATGGCGGATTTCGGCCTGTTGGCCTTCGAATTGCATTCTCTATGGGGCGGTCGGCATTCTTTCGAATTCGCAACGGAAAGGACTGACCTCGACCATGGCTACCGCTTTCAGCAAGCCGAATCCGGCGCTGGCTCCACTGCCCTTTGCGAATCGCATCGTGCCGGTCAATTCCGCTCCGGCAGAGTTCGACCCGGCCCGCGATCTGCCTGAGGGCTTTCTGGAATTTCTTGCGCCGTTGCACGCCGCGCTTACGCTGCGGCAGCGCGCCTTGGTGGCGCGCCGCGAACACGCCCTCGCCGAAGCGCACGCCGGCAAGCTTCCCGATTACCTGCCGCCTTCGGTGGCTACCACGAATTCCTGGCGCATTGAACTTCCGGCCTGGTGCGCGGATCAGCGGAACCAGATGACGGGACCTGCAGACGACGCTGACCTTGTGGTGAAAATGCTGAACTCGGGCGCTCCCGGCGTCATGCTCGATTTGGAAGATTCAACGGCCAACAGCTGGGAGCACAACGCTCGCGGCATTAAGAACATTCTGGAAGCGCTTGCCGGCCGGCTTACCTACTTCGACCGCAAGCGCAACAAGACCGTCGGCATCAACGCCAGCGCCACGGTGATTTTCACGCGGCCTCGCGGCTTGCATTTGCATCAAGCCGGCGTTTTGCAAGGTGAATTGCTTCCGGCTTCGCTGTTCGATGTTGCGATGGTGGCTTATCAGGTGGACTTCGGCGCGCTGAAGCATCCTCTGTGCATTTACATTCCCAAGTCCGAGTCCGCCGACGAGGCGCTCTGGTGGCGCGATCTTTTCCAGATGATTGCGCGGCTCAAGGGCTTGCCAACGAATGCCATCAAATGCATGGCGCTGGTCGAATCGCATCCGCTGGCTTTTCAGATGGAGGAGTTCGCTTGGAATCTCCGCGACCATATCGTGGGTCTGAATCTTGGGCGCTGGGACTACATGGCCAGCCTGATCCATTTCAATCTCAAAAATCCGGAGTGGGTACTGCCCGATCGCAACACGATTCCGCATAATGTGGCGTTCTTCCAGAATTTGCGCAACCTGCTGCCGGATATTTGCCACAAACACGGGATGCTGGCGATCGGCGGCATGACCGCGCTTTATCCAAGCCGCGAGGATGCGGAGCTGAACGCGCGGGCGCTGAAGATTCTGGCGGAAGACAAAAAGAACGAAGCCAATTCGCTGATGGACGGCGCGTGGACGGGGCATCCGGATCAAAACGAAATTGCCGTAAGCCAGTTCCCTGCTCCGAATCAGCTTCAGGCGCGCCCCGCAAACGCCAACACTCATCCCGATTTGCGCCCGGTTCCCGTGGGAGTCGGCAAACGCACTTTGGCGGGAACGCGCGCGGCGGTTCGCACCGTCATTCGGTATCGCAACGGCGTGCTCAACGGCAAGGGTGCGAGTCTGCTGGATGGATACATGGAGGATCTCGCTACGGATCGCATCTACCGCTTGATGATCGCGCAGCGGATGAAGCACTCGGACAAAGTCGAGATTCTCGGTGAGGCAGGGTTGCCGATTCGGCACACGCCGGAATTGATTCGCGATCTTTTTGACGAAGAGCTCGACCGGCTGTTGCGCGAGACGGCAACGAACAGCGATGCACAGACGGCGGCGACGCTTCGGGAAGCGCGAGGGATTAGCGAGGAGATGATTCGGCGGGGGGAGTTTGATCCGGCCTGAGCAGAGTTTTTCGTTTTTGAATTGGCAGTCGCAAGAGAAAAGAAAGGTAAGGAATACGCAATGCCGACAAACGGAACGAACGGGGCCAACGGGAACGGCAATGGCAGCAAGCGCAACGCACTCTCTTATTGGACCACCGATCCCCGCTGGTCCGGCATTACGCGTCCTTATTCTTACTCGGATGTGCTGCGGCTGCGCGGGTCGATCCAGATCGAGTACACGCTGGCGCGGCTTGGCGCGGAGCGGCTGTGGAACCTGATGCACACGGATGCTTACGTTCCCGCGCTCGGCGCCATCACCGGCAATCAAGCGATTGAAATGGTGCAGGCGGGGCTGAAAGCGATCTACGGGAGCGGTTGGCAAGTGGCTGCCGACGGCAATACCGCGGGCGATGTCTATCCCGACCAGAGTCTCTATCCTTGCGATTCCGCGCCGAATCTGGTGAAGCGCCTCAATCGCGCGCTGCTGCGCGCAGACCAGATCGAGTCCGCGGAAGGCAAGAAGTCCGGGACGCATTGGTTTGCGCCGATCGTCGCCGACGCCGAAGCTGGATTTGGCGGCTCGCTGAATGCTTACGAATTGATGAAAGCGATGATTGAAGCGGGCGCCGCGGGCGTGCACTTCGAAGATCAGCTTTCATCGGCGAAGAAATGCGGGCACCTCGGCGGCAAAGTCGTTGTGCCCACGCGCGAGTTCATCGAGAAACTCGTAGCCGCGCGTCTGGCGGCCGATGTTTGCGGCGTGCCCACGATTCTTATCGCGCGCACCGACGCCAACTCCGCGGGGCTGTTGCTTTCCGACGCGGACCGGCGCGACCGGGAATTCATTTACGGCGAACGCACGGCGGAAGGCTTCTACCAGTTCCGCGGCGGCATCGACGCGGCTATCGCGCGCGGCCTCGCTTACGCGCCTTATGCCGATATGCTGTGGTGCGAAACGTCCACTCCGGATCTCGCCGAGGCGAGGAAATTCGCGGACGCCATTCATGCGAAATTCCCGGGCAAACTGCTGGCGTACAACTGCTCGCCGTCGTTCAATTGGAAAAAGAAGCTGGATGATGTGACCATCGCGAACTTCCAGCATGAACTCGGCAAGATGGGCTACAAATTCCAGTTCGTGACACTGGCTGGCTTCCACGCGCTCAATATGTCGATGTTCCATCTGGCACGCGGCTATTCGCAGGCGGGCATGACCGCTTATTCCAGATTGCAGCAGGAAGAGTTCGCCGCCCAGGAACTCGGCTACCGCGCCGTCACGCACCAGCGCTTCGTCGGCACCGGCTACTTCGACAAAATCGCGCAGGTGGTGTCGAGCGGAAATTCTTCCACAACCGCGCTGGCCGGCTCGACGGAAGCCGAACAGTTTCACGGCGCCGTGCCGCTCGCGCCGCCAAACGGGCACGCGCCGGAAGCGCACGCCTGAGGTGTCGGCACTTACATAAATGATTGGTCAAGGGGCGGGATTTATTCCCGCCCTTTTCATTTGAGGGATTGTTTTGCCGGCGGAGCAGCGTTGACCCCGTCGCCATGCGCAGCTAGACTCTGCACAATTCCGGCTGAGCGGGAGGGTTTCGATGCGGAAATTTGCGCTTGCGTCTATTGCTTTAGCTGCGTCATTGGTCTGCGCGTTTGGAGGGCAGAAAACGCCCAGCAGCGACAAGAACGGGCAGGTCATTCTCCGGTGGCTGGGGACGGCAGGGTGGGAAATCAGCGACGGGACCACGGTCATCCTGATCGATCCCTACGTTTCGCGAATATTTGGACCACAGCCGCCGGGCAGAACACCGTATGCGCGAACACCTGGAGATACGCGCCCGCTATATGGTTGGGATGACGTTGCGACGCCGGACGTCGCGGCCATCGAGGCGCATGTTCAACGAGCAGACTTTGTTCTCGTCACCCACACACATTACGACCACGTCCTGGATGTCCCTCAAATTGCGCTCAAGACCCGTGCCACAGTCATCGGGACGGAGAGCACCGAGAATGTGCTGCGGGCCTATAAGGTGCCCGAAGAGCAACTGATTACCGTACGTGGCGGAGAGGATTACCAGTTCGGGGCTTTTTCACTCAAGGTGATTCCGAGCCTTCACAGTCCCCTTGACCATAAACATTATTTCAGCTCAGAAAAAGCTCCCGAAGGCATGAAAGCTCCGTTAACGCTGCGGCAAATGCACCCAGAGGGAGGCACGCTCGCCTACCTGGTCCGATTCCACGGCCATCAGATACTCGCGTTTGGCGGGATGAACTACATCGAGCGCGAAATTGAGGGGTTGCAACCGGATGTCGTTCTGGCGGGAGCGGCGGGCTCCCGGAAGGAGAATTACGACTACTCCGGCCGGCTCATGCGCGACTTGCATTTTCCGGCGCTCGTGCTGGCTACGCACTGGGACAATTTTACAGCACCCTACGGAGCATCGCAGCAGCCTTCGATTGACGCTCTGCAATCCTTTATCGAGGAAATCAAAAGCGCTTCCCCGAAAACCAAGGTGATTACACCAAAATATTTTGAGGCGATTCCCTTGGGTACCGCTACGCACTGAGTCCGCGGAAAAGTAACCGGGCTATGAGGAAACGCTGGGCCAGTCCTGGCCGTCGGGATAGGAGCGGCGCGTCTTGAGCGACGGCGAAGCGGCGTAGCCGATGGTGGCGAAGTTCTTCATTACGGCTTGGAAGGCTTCTTGGAAGGCATCCATCTCAGGCTGGGTGCCGACGGTGACGCGCACATGCGTCGGCCAGACGGGCCAGGGACGTCCGATGTAGACATTGCGCTTGGCCATAGCGTCGATAACTTCCTTCGCCGGCCGCTTGGCATCGACCATGAAAAAGTTGGTCTGGGAGGGGACGTAGGCATAGCCCTGGCTTGTGAGCCAATCGAAAGTTTTTTGGCGGATGGCGGCGTTCAACTGTTTGCGCTCGGGAACGAGATGCTCGTGCCGGAGGCTGGCGGTTGCGGCGGCCACGGCGGTGATCGGCATGGCGCTCCACCCGCCGAAGCTCTCGAGTTTCGCGAGCAAGTCGGGACGCGCGATGGCCACTCCGCAGCGAATGCCAGCCATGCCGTAAATTTTGGAAAAGGTGCGCAGCACGATGACGTCCTGATTGGCCTTCACCAGGTCGATGGCGCTCACGCCATCGGAAAAATGGATGTAGGCTTCGTCGACGAGCACGATCGAGCCTTTCGGTTTCGCGGCGTTGAGTTCTTCGATGGCGGAGTGCGGCGTCAGCGTGCCGGTGGGATTGTTCGGGGTGCAGACGTAAAAGAGACCGGCGTCCGGAGCCGCAGCGAGCATGGCTTGGACGTCGTGGGCGTACGTTTTCGTCAGCGGAGTTTTGACAGTGCGCGCCCCGGAAACATTGGCCGCGCGCATGCCGGCTTCGTAGCCGGGATCGGCGGTAACGTAGCTCCTCGTCGGCGAGGTGAAAGAAAGCACCGAGTAGTGCAGCGGTTCGCTCGAGCCGGGGAAGACGCGCAGGTATTCCGGCGTCACGCCTTCCATCTCCGCGAACGTTTTGATGAATTCTTCCTTCAGCCAGTAGGAATAGCGGCCACCTTGGGGCGCCATGTCCACGATGGCTTTGCGCGCGGCGTCGCAGGGTCCGAGCGGGTTTTCGTTGGCGTCGATCACCACCGCTCCGGGATGGAAGACGTTGCGCTCTTCCGCGGCGAGGGACGCCTCGGTGGCGATGCGGAACGCCATCGCCGCGGTGGCCGCAGCCGACAATTGGAGAAAGGTCCGACGCGAACCGTTGCGAAGCGTATTGTTGCTGCTCATGGGATCCTCCTGGAGACACAAAACCGTTGCCGGGGTGGGCGGGGCCACGGAACGGTAGTAGCACGAAAACTGGTCCCATTCAATGTGGATCTGGTTTGTAGAGTTGGATGGCGTTCACGCAAATGATTGTCGGGCGCTGGACCAAGGCTGCACCCTGGGCGCGGCAATGGCAAGCGCAAGGAAACGATGAGGAAGATAGGGATTTTAGATTGGCGCGGAGCCGAAGCAAGCGGAGCTACTCGTGGCCGCCGCCGAGTTCGCGGACAATGGAGCCGACGAAAGACTTGGCGTCGCCGAAGAGCATGAGGGTGCGGTCGAGATAGTAGAGGGGATTGTCGATGCCGGCAAAACCCGCGGCCATGCTGCGCTTGATGACCATGACGGTGCGGGCCTTGTCCACATCGAGAATCGGCATGCCGTAGATGGGGCTGTTGGTGTCGGTGCGGGCGGCGGGATTGGTGACGTCGTTGGCGCCAATGACCAGGGCCACGTCGGTTTGCGGAAAATCGCCGTTTATTTCGTCCATGTCGAGGAGTTTGTCGTAGGGAATATCGGCTTCGGCCAGCAGGACGTTCATGTGCCCGGGCATGCGGCCGGCGACGGGATGAATTCCGAACTTCACGTCGACGCCGCGCTTGGTGAGGGCGTCGTATAACTCGCGGACCTTGTGCTGCGCTTGCGCGACGGCCATGCCGTAGCCCGGCACGATGACGACTTTGTTGGCGGCGGCGAGGATGGCGGCGGCTTCCTCCGGCGTCGCGCTGCGCACGGGGCGCGCTTCTTGCTTGCCCGCAACGGCCGTCTGCTCCTGTCCGAAAGCGCCAAAGAGCACGTTGGAGAAGGAACGGTTCATCGCTTTCGACATGTTCACGGAAAGAATGAGGCCGGAAGCTCCGTCCAACGCGCCGGCGATGATCAGCAATTTGCTGTCGAGGACGAAGCCCATCGCGGCCGCTGAAAGACCGGCATAGGAATTCAAAAGCGAGATCACCGTGGGCATATCGGCGCCGCCGATGGGAATGATCATCATCACGCCGAAGAGAAGTGGGATGCCGACGATGAGCGGGAAGAGCTGCGTCTTCTCTGGGTGCGCTACCAGCATGCCCGCGACGACGATGGCCACGCCGAGGAGCCCGAGGTTGACGAGGTTCTGTCCTTTATAGGTGATGGGGCGCTGCGGGAGGATTTCCTGCAATTTTCCCGCGGCCATCAGGCTGCCGGTGAAGGTAAGCGAGCCCAGGATGACCTCCAGCGAGAGCACGCCCATCATGAAGCGCGGCACATCCGGAGTGCGCAAATAAAATTCCGCCGTGCCGACCAGCGTCACGCAGAGCGCGCCGAACGCGTGGCTTAACGCGGTCCGTTGCGGCACAGCAGTCATGGCCACTTCGCCGAGCGGCACCCCGATAATTGTTCCGAGCACCAGAGCGATGACGATCCACTTGTATTCCACGATGCCGCGGTTCAATAGTGTCCCGGCAATGGCCAGGAGCATGCCTAATTCGCCGGCAAAGACGCCGCGGCGCGCTGTCGTCGGAGAGCTCAACCATTTGAGCGCGAGAATGAAAAGCGCTGTGGCAATCAGGTAAGTGATTTCGATGAAGTTTTCTGAGCCGAGCACGTTGGTCATGGTTTCTTCGGCCCGCTGGCTTTGAACATCTTCAGCATGCGGTCGGTAATCAGGAAGCCGCCGACGATGTTGCTTGTGGCGGCGACGATGGCGATGGTTCCCAGGATTTTCGCGAGCATGGCGCCGCGGGCGTGGTATTCACCGGCTAGAATGATGGCGCCGACGACGGCGATAGCATCGAGCGCGTTGGTCAGCGACATTAAAGGGGTGTGCAAAAGCGGGGAAACGCGGCGGATGACCTCAAATCCGATAAAAGCGGCCAGCATGAAAACGTAAAGGCTGGTAAGCAAATCCAGCTTCATGATTTCGCCACCTCCTTTGCTTCCAGCGGCAGGGGCGGGAGAGAAAAAAATTCCCGCACACGCGCGTTGACCACTTGCCCGCCCCGCGTCAGCATCGTCTCGCGCACGATTTCATCATCCAGATTCGGTTGCAGCTTGCCGTCTTTCACGAGGTAGAGCAGGAAGGCGCTCACGTTTCGGGCATACATCTGGCTCGCGTGATACGGCACCGTGCTGGCCAAGTTGAACCACCCGATGATGGTGACTCCGTGCTCGACGACGATCTCGCCCGGACGAGTCAGCTCGCAGTTGCCGCCGCGCTCGCCGGCGAGGTCGACGATCACCGATCCAGGCGCCATGCTTGCCACCATCTCTTTGGTCACCAGAATCGGAGGCTTCTTTCCGGGAATGACCGCCGCGCTGATCACCACGTCGCTTTCCGCTACGACCTTTCCCAATAGTTCGCGCTGGCGTTTGTAGAAAGTTTCATCCTGCGCTCGCGCGTAACCGCGCGCATCCTCGGCGTCTTTGGCTTCGATGGGAAGCTCGACAAACCGTCCACCAAGGCTGTGCACTTGCTCCTTCGCCGCAGGACGCAAGTCGTAAGCGGAAGCTACGGCGCCAAGCCTCCGCGCCGTGGCAATCGCCTGCAAACCCGCCACGCCCGCTCCAATCACAAAAACGCGGCCCGGAGTAATCGTTCCCGCTGCGGTGGTGAGCATCGGAAAAATGCGTGGCGAAGTATCCGCGGCGAGCACCACGGCCTTGTAACCGCAAATCGTGGCCATCGAGGAGAGCACGTCCATGCTCTGGGCGCGTGTGGATCGGGGCATCAATTCCACGGAAAACGAAGTCACGCCTTTGGAGGCGATTTCCTGAATGGTTTCGATCGAACCCAGCGGCCGCAAGAAACCAATGAGTGCCTGGCCGTTGCGGAAAAGGGGAACATCGGCTTTGCCGGTCCTGTCGTTGGAGCCATAACAGAGAATTTGCGTCACAATGTCGGCAGCGCGAAATACTTCGGCGCGATCAGCGGCAATCTTTGCGCCCTTCGCAGCGTAGTCCGTGTCCGGATAGCCTGCTGCGGTTCCGGCTCCAGCCTCCACCACGACTTCCAGGCCCGCCTTGGTTAGATTCGGAATGACCGCGGGCACCAAAGCCACGCGCCGCTCGCCGGGAAAGCTCTCTCGGGGCACACCTACAATCATGAAGCTACCTCCGCTGCGGAAAAATCAGAACTGCGCTTGGAAATGACAAACTAACGAGAGGATTCGTAAGACAATTTCAACGCGAGGCCAACCCTCCGGCCGGCCCGACGTACAAAAGCATACACTTATGGGAGCCAGTTTTGCCATATCGCAAAACTATTCTCCGATGCTGCATAGTTCGCTTACTGCCAGGTGACTCCGCGCCAGAGTTCCTGTGACCTAATCACAGGTAAACGAAAAAAAGGGGCCGCCCCGCGGCCCCTCCCTCCCGCAACTACGAACCCCGCGAAGAAACCCCGGGCTAATTGCTCCCTTGAGTTTTGTCGGAAGCCGTGGCCGTTGCCGCGGACGCTTCGCCGATGGACAGCTCATACTTCTTGCCACCGAAGAAGATTTCCGTCAGCGCCTTGTTCCCCGCCGGATCGGTGCTGGTACCATATCCGCTCTGGGAATAGGCTTTCTTCATGGGAAGAACCTGCGCCGGCAGTTTGGCTACCGTGTCCCGACCGTTGGAAATGCTAACTTCAACTGCCGGTCCGGTTCCAGTCCATTCCACTTGATACCTGCCGGCCGGGAGCGGTTTGCCGCCGACTGTGACGGTCTCGTCGACTTGCAGCGTTCCCTTGTTGTTGTTGCCGGCGATGGCGCCGGCTGCCAGCAACAGAGAGAAGGTCAGCAGACCTGCGGTCAGTTTCATCGTTCTCATAAGAGTCTATTTTCCTTTTGTCCTTGCCTCGCGGAAGCGAATCAACAGCCTTCGATCCCGCGAAGGAAAGGGTGATTTGACTACCTTCATTTGACGGGAAAAAGAGCCGCTTGGTTACATCTCCAGCAACGAAAAAAATTGCATTCATGTATTACAAAATCGATATTGGGACGCCCCGCAGCCTTGGGCTCACACCGTTAACTTAATCATAAATAGGATAACGAGGACGAATTCATCCGCCGCGCACCGGGGACTCCCCGCCTGGCTTTTTCGCCGCGTCTTTATTTTGAATTTGCGGGCGGACTGTCGGAGAATAGGGGTGTCGCCTGAAAATGGATTCTCCAAGCTCCAATCTATATCCCGCGAACGACGATTCACCCGCCCGCGAGAAGCTCTTGTCCTTCCGCCTCGCTCTTCTCCGCCTGCACAAGACGCTTCTCAACATGGAGCGCCGCGAATACGAGCGCGAGCACGGCCACGTCAACACCGGCGAACTCTTCCGCCTGGTCATCGATCACGCGCAATTCGCCTGGCTGCACAACATCTCCGAATTCGTCGTGCGCATCGACGAAACCCTGGCGGCCAAGGAGCCCATCACCACCGAATACACCAGCGGCGCCATCGCCCTGGCCCGCAAAATGTTCGTTCCCACGGAATCCGGCGACGCCTTCCAGAAAAAATACTTCGACGCCATCCAGCGCGACCCCGCCGTGGTCATCGATCACGCCGAACTCGCCCGCCTCTTCAACAACGAGCCTCCCGACACCTCGACCCCCTAGTTTTTGCGAATTCCCTGATAGACTTTCCCGGTCGCCCGGAGGTCTCTATGAGCCAACCCGAAAGAACCTACGCGAACGGCGCAATCGGCCAAGCCGCAAGGTGACCCGTGAACGTGGAGCTCAATAAACTAACCGTCATCCACAACGAAGCGGCGCAACGCTTCGAACTGCCGGTCGATGGCGCTCTTGCCTTGCTCACCTATCGCCGCTTTCCTGACCGCATCGTTCTTCTCCACACCGAAGTGCCGCCGCCGTTCGAAGGCCATGGTATGGCGGCAAAACTTTCCCGCTCCGCGCTCGATTTCGCGCGCGCCAATCGTCTCCAGGTTGTGCCGCTCTGTCCCTACGTCTCCAGTTTCATCCAAAAACATCCGGAGTATCAGGATCTCCTTGCTCCCGACGACCTGCGGAAGCTGCTCTCCAGTTGACTCGCCATCCTATGTCCTCGACTCGCCAGGCTCTAAAATCCTCGCTGGCAAGTCTTGCCGTCCGCCGCTTGCGCCGTTCCGAACTTCCACCGGACACCATCAAGCTCGCTCGCTTCCTCATCGGAAAAGTCGTGGTCCGCGATCTCCCTGCGGGCCGCCTCAGCGGCCGCATCGTGGAGACGGAAGCCTACCCGCCCGGGGATCCCGCCGGACATCACTTCCGCGGGCCTACTCCGCGCATTCGTTCGATGTATCTCGCCCCCGGCCACGCCTACATTTTCTTCAACTATGGCGCGCATTTCATGCTCAATGTCGTGAGCGAACCCGCCGGAATCGCCGCTGCGATCCTCATCCGCGCCCTCGAACCGCTGGAAGGTATCGAGTTGATGCAGCGCCATCGCAAGACCACGCGGCTTCTCGATCTCACCCGCGGCCCGGGACGCCTGGCCGTCGCTTTTCAAATCGACCGCCGCCACGACGGCCGCGACCTCTGCTCCGTCGGCTCGCTCTGGCTGGGGGAAATCCGCCATTCCGCCTTGCCCATCGGTAAGACCGTGCGTATAGGTATTACGCGCGCCGCCGATCAGCTTCTTCGCTTCTACGCACGCGGCAATCCCTTCGTCAGCGGCCCGAAGCGCCTCTTGCTCCCTGCCGCGAGCCGCAAAAAACCGTCTTTCGAGTCAAAGTAATCTGACGCGGGAGTTGGCTCCCGTCCCCTCGGCGAATGCTTGTACTTCCCTGGTGTGCTCCGTTCTGCCCGCTTATTTCTTGCTCAGCGCGGTTTCCTGGGCTTCCTGAGCCTGGGCCCGCTGCGCGAGATAGGTTTTCAGAATTTCGTCCAGCTCCTGCGGCCGGATCGGTTTTGTGAGATACCCGTCCATTCCGACGGCCAGACATTTCTCCCGGTCGCCCTTCATGGCATGCGCCGTTAGCGCCACGATCGGCACGCGGTTTCCGACGGCTCCCTCCTTCTTTCGAATCGCCGCGGTCGCTTCGAACCCATCCATCACGGGCATCTGCACATCCATGAAGACTAGATCAAAACTCTCTTTTTCCAGCGCCTCCAGCGCCTCGCGCCCATTCCCTGCTACCACCACGGAATGGCCTCTCTTTTCCATCAACCGGCTCGCCAAACGCTGATTCACGGCATTATCTTCCGCCAGCAGAATGCGCAAGGAAGCCGAGGGCTCGCGGCCATCGCGCAGCGAGTACCGGGTGATCAGCGCGATTGCGCCTTTCTGTTCGCGCGCGCCGAGCACGCGGGCAATCGCTTCGCGCAATTCGGATTGCCGGATCGGCTTCATAAGGTACGCAGCCACCCCGAGCTCCTGACAGCGTGTGGCATCTCCACGATGTCCCGCGGAAGTGAGCATCATGATGGTGGCGGCGGACGCGCCCGGACTTTGCCGGATCCTCTCGATCAATTCGAAACCGTCCATTTCGGGCATGTGCATGTCCATCAAGATCAGCGCGAAGGGCTCCCCTGCTTCCTGTGCTTCGGACATTTTCGCCAGGGCCTCTTCACCGCCTTGCGCGGAAATCGACTTCATTTCCCAGCGCCCCAGCATTCCTTCCAGGATTCGCCGGTTCGTGCGGTTGTCGTCAACCACTAAAACTTTTACAGCCCTTAGGATCTCAGGCGGAGCGATGGCCCCGACTTCGATTACTTTCGTATCCGCAATCCCGGCCTTCACGGTGAAGTGGAATTGGCTTCCGCGTCCAAGTTCGCTTTCCACCCAGATTTTCCCTCCCATCATCCCCACCAGCCTGCTGGAAATCGTCAGACCCAAGCCAGTTCCGCCGTATTTTCTGGTCGTCGAGCTATCCGCCTGCGAAAATGGATCGAAGATTAGTTGCAGCTTTTCCCTGGGAATGCCGATCCCGGAGTCCGCCACCGTAAACCGCAGCGTGCGATCGCGCTCATTGGCGGCTTCCACTTGAACCTTCAGAGCCACTTCGCCCTTTTCCGTGAATTTGATGGCGTTCCCGAGGAGGTTGATGATGACTTGGCGCAATCTTCCGGAATCTCCCCGCACGATTTCCGGCGCCTCGGGCGCCACTTCGCACAAGAGCTCCAGGCCCTTTTCGTCGGCTCGGACCGCCATCGTTTTCAAACTCGTTTCCAGACAATCCCGCAAGTCGAAATCGATGGCTTCCAAATCGATCCTTCCCGCTTCGATCTTGGAGAAGTCCAGAATATCGTTGATCACCGTCAGCAAGGAATCCGCGGACATTTTCACCGTTTCCAGGTACTCGCGCTGCTCCGAATTAAGCTGCGTGTCGAGGGCCAAGTCCGTCATTCCCATTACCCCGTTCAGCGGCGTGCGAATTTCGTGGCTCATGTTGGCCAGGAACTCGCTCTTTGCGCGATTCGCGGCCTCCGCTGTTTCCTTGGCATGGACTAAATTTGCTTCCGCTTGCTTACGGCTCATGAATTGCCCGATCTGGCCGCCGAGCGCCACGCCAAGGCGAAGCAAATAATGATCCGGTTCTTGGACTTTTCCGCTGAATAACTCCAGCAAGCCTCCAAGTTCAGCATTCTGAAAGATCGGAACGACCAGGCCGCAGCGCAGCCCGCTGGCAACGGCCACCTCTGCCCGGGTGAAATCGCCATCCTTCGTTACATCCTCGATCCACACGGGCTGCTGGCTGACCCAGACGCGGCCAGGCAAGCCTCTTGAGGCTGGGAGTGATGTCTTGCGAGTTGCTTCGAGGAATTCCTCAACCGACGCCCCTGGCCGCTGCCAAGTGTGCGTGCATCGTAGTACGTCGGCTGTCTCGTCTAATTTCCAGACGGCCGCCACTTCCTGCTCCATACCTTCGCAGATAACCTCCAGGATCTCCGGCATGGCCTCTTCCATGCTATCCGCCACGGCCAAAAGACGTGTCGCATCGTAAGCAATCCGTTGCAACTTCTCGGCCCGCATACGCTCGATGACCTCTCTCTGCAACTCTTCAGTGCGCGCCAAGACACGGACTTCCAGATCTTCCTTTGCGCTGTTCAATGCCACGTCGCGCTCTTGTATGCGCTCCAGCATCTGGTTGAAGGAACCGACCAGTTTTCCCAACTCATCGTCGCCCACCGCGACTGCGCGCAGCGTATAGTCTTCCTTCAAGGAAACTCTCTCGGCCAATCCTGCGAGCTGCAGGATAGGCTCGGTGATTAGGCCAACGAGACGTTTGGACACGAGCACCGTCGCGAGTAGGGAAACGATCAGGACAAGAAGGGATATTTCCCGGAACCGTGTCATCTTGGCCTGAAGTTCGGAGAAGTCCGAGACGATGGCAATTCCTCCCGTTCTTTTCCCATCCAGCCTCAAGTTGCGGTAGACCGTAAGAGACTCCCCCGCAATCCGCGTTTCTTCGCCGTGCCACGCAGGCAACTTCAGGTTTCCACCCGCATTATCACGACGATATTCCGCAAAGATATTGCCGTCGCTGTCATAGATGCGGGCGGCCAAAATATTGCGTTCCAACCGGAGCGCCCCCAGAAGGTCCTGTGCGGACTGTTTGTCGTTGAATGCCAGAGAGGCCGCTGTATTCAAGCCCAGCATGTCGGCGTGCGCGGCTATTCGATTAACCAGCGCGGCGCGAAAACTGGCTCGCTCATAAATTTCGAATGCCAGCCCGGCGATGCTTAGGCCAAGTAAATTGGTGAAGAAGATGAGCATGCTCAGCTTGCGCCGGATGGACGAATCTCGGAAGAGCGGCATTCTAGGTGCCTCCTTGGCCGCCCATGACGCTCGTCGCCAGGGCCAGCAGCCTTGAGCTGACGCTTAATCTCGCTTTTTGAGTGGCCTCCAGGTTGATCTCGAAGCGAATCTTGTTTTCCCAAAGGACAAACCCGATCATTCCCCCCTCTTCAACGAAGTGTTCCGACTCTCCCACGGTCAGGACGGAATTTCCTTTGACTTCCGCCAGGATTGCAGGGAGGAACTTTTTCTCTTCGGCTCCAATGAACAAGACCTGGCAACTGTGGATTTCCCGCGGCTGCTTGAAATGCCGCACTCGAAACGACCGCGTTCCAATCACCTTTCCGTTAAGCGCCGCGTCCAGGGACCCGTGGAACGGATCCTCTCCGATCGTGCAATAGGTCAGCGGGCTGCTGGCATCCTTGAATGCATCTTCCGGCCATTCCACGAATTCCGCGAAATGGAAGAGAAACGCGGCTTTCACTTCATATTCACCCGAGGCCTGGCGTTTGCGCGGCGGCCAGGCAAGCCAGGACCAGCGCTGCGATAACACCAATCATCGCCATGGCTGGCCTCTTTGATAAGGGCAACCAGCACTGTTACTGCCCTCGCCTTTCCTCCTAACCGCCACTTCCAGCGATTTCCGCGCATCGGACACACCCTCTCTTCCCCAAGAGCTATCCGCACGCCCCTTGCCAGTGTGGTCGTAACCTCGACCACCTATCTCTTTTGCTATGAATGTCTTCCTGTTTTGAAATGATCCGGGGAACTTCGGAGTTCGGCAATTAACGGAGGCGAGTTCCATTCTGGAACTCGCCCCTTCGCCCTTCACACATCCGTCTCTATCTCCACCAAGCAGTGCGGCTCGCCTCTGCCGCCCGGTTTGGTCCCGGCTGGCCTGCGAAATCGTAGCCGCGATCCGCTCGCGCTCTTAATGCCGCTTGTCGTTTTCACTCCGCAAAGACTCAGGAAGGTCGAGATAGCGGCAGGCAAATTGCCGTACGCTCAAAAAAACTCGGTGAGAAATTTCACAAAAATCAGCCTGGCCAGCATCCGATAAATTTACTTGCTCGCTCAGACGCCGCCGTTCTCCGCAAGCCGGTCGCATGCGCAGCGAAAATTCTCGTACCACGTTTCCGTAAAGCTGGTGACCACCTGCTCCACGGTTCGCCCTGCAATCGTCACTCCGGAATGCACTATATCTCCCCAGGTGTGTACCCGCGTTCCTTTTCTAGGATGCTCTTCGAAATTGACCCACTGCGCCAGCACCACCCCCAGCGAATGATCGATCCATCCCACTTTGTGCCCCGGCTGGCAATTCGTAATCACGTGGCTCACCACCGTCTTCACCGGCTTCAGCACCTCAATCTCCAGCCGGCTGCCCGCTTCCCATGGCGCTCCCTCGCGCCATTCCACGTCTCCATAAATATTTGCGAATTCATTCCAGCGCCGCCAATTCGAAAAAATACCCCAGGCCGCCTCGCGGCTGGCCTTGGTGGTCACGCTATATTGAAATCGAAACATAACTTGCTGTCGTGCACCCCTGTCCTTTGTTTTTTTTGAACCATGCGTTCGAGGGCTATTCCAGGCACATTATTTATACATTGTTTCTTTAACGCTGTAAAGGATATAATCCTGCGTATAGAAAATTGAGGGGACCGCCACATGCCTCGCAAAGCTGACGCCCGTCTGGAAAGCCGCATCCTCGCCGCCGCTTACCGCCTGTGGACCACCCGCGGCGAACATGCTCTCACCATGCGCGCCGTCGCGCGCGCCTCCCGCACTACCACACCCACTCTCTACGAGCGCTTCTCCGACAAGGAAGACCTCCTCACCCTGCTCCGCCGCCGCGCCCGCCTCAATCTCTTCGCGGCCATGAAGCCTTCGCGCTCGCCCGCGCAGGCTTGCCGCCGCGCTCTCGACTTCTTCGTGGCCCATCCCCACGACTACCGCCTCATCTCCGAAGACTGGGCCACGGCCTTCGCCCGCAAGGATCACATGCCCTCGTTCGAATTCTTGAAGCGCCGCCTCGCCGCTCAACTGGGCGGCAAGCCTGATCAACATACTCCCCTTGCTCTGGCCCTTGTCGCTCTCTTGCACGGCACCGCCACGCTTCTCCATTCCGCCAACACCCATACGAAAATCTCGCGCAACTTCCGCCACGCCTGCCTCTTCGCCTGCGAATCCTTGGTCCAGGCTGCTTCTCTGAAAGCCCTTCGTTCCAGCCGCTTTCCACGCCCTCCCAGCCGGCCTCTCCCTAACTGATAGGAACCACCCTCCCTTTCCAGCCCATTTCGTGCCAGAATGTGCCAGAATGTGGACGATGAGCGCCCGGCCCCTGGCGCCTGCGAATCGCAGCAAATCGAGACGTTCCAGCCCAGCCTCTTACGCCGCGGTGTTCTTTCCGCGTTCGCGCTCGCGCGCCGCGTCGTTGGCAGCGTCACCACTTCCCGGCTCACGGGAATTCGCAGTTGGAGGTGCAGCATGAGCGAAGTCTGGAGTCAGTGCGAAGGTCAGGTCGTCGACAATAAATTCCGCCTCCGCCAGTTCTTGGGAGAAACGGAAGACTCCGCCGTTTTCCTCACCAACCTCGCCGAACCGCCCTCGAAAAAAGCCGCCATCAAATTCATTCCCGCCGGCACCACCGCCGATCTCCAGCTTTCTCTTTGGCGCCGTGTCATGCAGCTCACTCATCCTCAACTGCTCCGCATGCACGACATCGGCCGCTGCCGCCTGGCCAACCGCGATCGTCTCTACGTGGTCATGGAATACGCCGACGAAGACCTCTCCCAGATTCTCCCCCTGCGCCCGCTCACCGATTCCGAAGCTCGCGAAATGCTCGGTCCCGTGCTTGACGCTCTCGTTTTTCTCCATGGCAAAGGCCTCATTCATTCCCGCATCAAGCCATCCAACATTCTCGCCACCGCCGATCAACTCAAGCTTTCCAGCGACTCTCTTTTCCCCATCGGTGAATCCCGAAAGTCATCGCGCCGCTTCGACCCTCACGACGCTCCCGAAATTGCCGTTGGCCCGCTCACCGCTGCCGCCGACGTCTGGTCTCTCGGCATGACTCTTGTCGAAACCCTCACCCAGCGTGTTCCCCGCCGCCGCTGGACCATTGGCGAAATCGCCGCACGCCTCAATCCCGCTGCCTTCGCCGCCACTGCCGCACAAACCATTTCTCCCCTGGCTGTCCCGCTCTCTTCCGTTCCCGCTGTCCCTGCGGCAAAGCTGCCCATCCCAGACTTCCAGCCGCCTGCGCCCAAAGCCCAAGCGCAGCCCCAAGCCAAGTCGCCGCGTCCGCAAGCCGCTAAGAATTCCCCCAGTCAATCTCTTGTTCTTCCCAACTATGTCGTCCCCGTTGCCGCCGCCCTTCTGGTGATCGTCGCCATCTTCGCGCTGCCCAAAATCCTCGGCCATCGTTCTGACTCTTCTTCCTCCACCACCGCCGCTGCGCCCGCTTCCACCGCTTCTGCTCCACCTGCGGCATCTCCAAGTACCGTCCAGCCGCCGGCGCGCCGCGCCACTCCACCTTCCCCAAAGCCATCCGCGTCGCAAAACGCGCTGAAAGCGGCCGCCCAAAAGAAGACCGCGCCACCCCCGCCGCCCGCCGCGCCGACGCCCGCTTCCGTGCGCACCGAAACTTTCGCATCCGCAAACGCCACAAGTGCTCCAGTGGCATCTATCGCTTCGACTCCCCGTTCATCAACGGCGTCCTCTACTGCCTCGCCGTCCGCTCGCGGTGAAGTCCTCGACCAAATTTTGCCCGACGCCCCCCAGAAAGCCCTCGACACCATCCGCGGAGTCGTTCGCGTCGCTGTCCGCGTCCACGTCGATCCCACCGGCAACGTCTCCGAAGCCACGCTCGATTCTCCCGGTCCGAGTCAATATTTTGCCGATCTCGCCCTGAAAGCCGCCCGCAAGTGGCAATTCAATTCCCCCGACGTCGGCGGACACAGCGTCCCCAGCGAGTGGCTAATCCGCTTCCACTTCACCCCCGCCGGCCCCAAAGCCATCCCCACCCAAACCGCGCCGTAACCTTTGCTAGTGTGCCGTCCCAGAAATAACTCTCAAAAATTCGCGGCTTGAGGAACGCGCTTACAATCGGAGGACGAAGAGCTGCCCCATTCCTTCCGACGATTGATTCTACATCGCAATAATGCGATAATCCTTTAGGTGAACGGCGAATTCACGATTGGGTACGTGGAGCTGCCGAATGGGCGGGTACCCGCCCGAGAGTTCGTGGATTCGCTGGACGACAAAGCTGCGGCTCGAATCGACGCCTTTATTGAGCGGTTGCGAATCTATGGCAACCGCATGCAAGGAAAATTCCTTAAGAAGCTCACGGATGACATATTCGAGCTGCGCGTCAAACAATTCGACCGGATTTTCCGCGTACTATTCTTCTACCAGCCAGGAATGCTGATCGTGATTACGTCAGGGTTTCAGAAGAAGACGGAACAGACGCCACAGGGCGAGATTACCAGAGCGGAGCAGCTCAGAAAGCTCTGGATGAAGTACCGAAACCGTTACACGGGGTCGCAAAGGGAAAGGGAAGCCAGGAGGAGTTGGAACTATGAAACGCGACAGACATGCTGAAATTGTCGAGCAGCGCGCACGTAAGAGCGTCACCTACCGTAAGGCCTTCGCGCGCACCCTGCACCAAGTTGACCTGGCCGTGCTGGTCCGCGAAATGCGCGAGGACGCGGGCCTGACTCAAACTGAGCTTGCTAGGAAGGCGGGTACAACGCAATCCGTGATTGCCCGGCTTGAGGATGCCGAGTACGCCGGCCATTCCCTCACGATGTTGGAGCGCATTGCTGCGGCTTGCGGCGTAGCCTTGAAGCTGCACGCCGAGAAGAAGCCCCATTTCGACCGTGAGGTCGCTCTAGTCTGACTGGGGGCTCGGTAATGATTCACTTGGCACTCGTAGGATGGAAGTGCAGGGCGAACGAAAATCCAGGCAGCTTCACACGCGCTTTGTAGTCCACCGCAAGGTATATGCTCTGGTTTGGGACCGCGCCTGTGCGCTGCACCGTCACCTGCTCCGCTTCCAGTTGTATGTCATGCGATTGGGCAGCACGGATCACGGCTTTGCGGAAATCCTCATCCGAATTAAAGGAAACCAACCCGATATAGGCACCGGCTTGCGCCGCAAGGTCGTGCATGTCCTCGCGGAGTCCCAGGTTGGCCAGTTCGCACGAAACCACCTGCCAGCCAGCGATGATGGCCAACGCAAGAACAGCCAGCCCGAGAATGAGTTTCCCTTTTCCCATCGCCTCAACCGCTAATTCCGCATACGGGGGCTACAAACTCCGCGCTAGTCTACCAACTCTTCTTCACGAAGGGCCATCCCGCTGCAAACAAACGACTTAAAATAATCATTGACAAACTGTACCAATATGCTATAATGGTGTTGTTGATTCGGCACGCTTCCTCCGCCTGCCCGCCGCGGCCTTGCCGATCCCGATCTTGTCGGGGTCCCAGATTCTGGCCCCGTCGGAAAGACTGAGTGCCCCGCGAACCATGGTCGCCCGCCACACGCTCCTTCTAACTCCCCCAAAAGTAGATCCTCGCCTCCCTCGTTTTGCACAATTTTCGTGCAATGTAAATCCCTTTAGAATCAACACTTCCAAAAGTGTATCAAAACAAACGACTTTAACTCCGTTTAGAATCAACACTTATGAAAAACATACCGGGTGGGGGAGGGGTGCATTTTTTCCTTCCTCGCATCCGTCACGCGCGACTTGCCACGAGACTCAAGTCCTTTCCCTTCATACTCTTGCGCACTCTTTTGCACTTCTTTGTACCGTTCAAAAACTCAACTCTTTTATTTTCAGGCGGTTTCGCACTCTGCGTCAAAAAACGCGTTGCATGGGGTCAGGGAGGAGATGCCTATCCCCTACTCCCGACTTGTCCCGAGCGAAGTCGAGGGATCCCCGTCCCCTCTCTTTTCACGCAGGCTCGAGGCGGTAGCCTTGCACGTACTCGTAAGCCACGCTCCAGATGGCCCCGCCCGTTCCGGCGAACAAGAGCTCCTCGATGGGCACACCGCGAACATAGATTCCGAGAAGTTTGGGGATGTTGTAAAAGCGGTTGACGAAATCGGGGTACAGAAGAAGAACGATCAAGAACAAGACAAAATACAAAGCCGTGAAACTCAGTGCGCCGATGAGCATCGTGGGGATCAAGTCGGAGCGCAGAACCGCAATGACAATCGCGCCAATCGCAAAAGCAATGATGCAGTTGTAGATGGTCTTGTCCTTGTGCCAGAGCTCCAGCGCGATAAAAACCACGACGAGGACAACGAAAGGCGCGAAATGCCGTTTGTGCGCCACCTTGCGAAGCCTGGAGAGCCTCTCTTTCAGAAGGATCTCGGCCACAACCGAAGCGATGCCTCCCACGGCCGCGGCCCAAAGGAAATCCTCGATGCCCACTCTTATCTTTTGGTCGAGATCAAAGAGCGAAGGAGGCGTCCAATATTGGGGAACGAACAGAATACTAGTCAGCGCCAAGGGCGCGGAGATCAGCGTACCCCAGCGAATCTCCGCGCGGTAATTCTTTCCCAGAAGGTAGCAAGCCAGCCAGGCTGCGTCGAAGATGAGCGCGCCGACGAGATACGAGTAGTGATAGTTTTGCACGGGTTACCGCCTGCGGGAGAGTGCCCGCGAGTTTACGCCACGATTCCCCGCGAAGTCCAAGTCATTTATGCGCATCCCGGAAAGGTTTCAGGCTCAGTCGGCGATCTCAGAGAATGTGCCGGTGACCGATTGATTCCGGGAAGCCAGCGGACGAAAGCCCGGCTGAGGCGCACTATTCGCTTCTCAGCGCGTTCATCGGCGAAATGGAGGCCGCGCGGTTGGCGGGAATGATGGCGGCAAAAAAGGAGCAAATCGCCAGCGCCCCCGCAGCCACCGCCAGCGCGAGCGGGTCCCACGAAGTGACTCCGTACAGTTGGGCGGAGATCAGCCGCCCGGCGCCAACCGCGAGGGGCAGGCCCAGGAGCAGGCCAATCAAGACGCGCTTGAAGGCCCCGCGCAAGACGAGTTGAATCACGTTCGGGCGGTCAGCTCCCAGCGCCATGCGAATGCCGATTTCGTTGGTGCGCTGCGCAACCGTATAAGAGGTCACGCCGTAAAGTCCAACGGCCGCCAGTATCAACGCCACAATCCCGAACAGGGCGGCGAGGCTGGCGACGGCACGCTCTTGATCGAAGCGAAGATCGATCTGCTGCTGCATGGTGCGGATGCTGTTGATGGTCAGGTTGGGATCAATATCCGCCAGCATCCTGGTGAGCTGGGCTTCGAGCACACCGGGAGACAGGTTGGTTACCAGTATGATTCCGCCGATAAAGTGCGAGCGCAGCTCGATCATCTTCATCAGTTTGTCGAGGTAGGCGACTGTTTGCGCCAGCGGAACGTAAAACATCGGACGCGCCGGCCTGCTCAATCCCCAGCCGGCAAACTTGGCATTGCGCACAACGCCGACGATGCGGAATGTGCCGGCATACTCGGGCACATCCAGGCCAAAGTGCTGATCCAGCGGGTCTTCGCTTCCCTTGAAAAAGCGCTTTACGAAAGCTTCGTTGACGAGGGCCACCGGCTCCGTGGTCTCGTTATCCGCGGCGGTAAAGCCCCGTCCGCGCAAAACCGGAATGCCAAGATTCTGAAGATAGTTGGTGCTCACGCGGTCCCAGGACGCGCCTGCTTCCTCATTGAACTTAGCCGGAGGATGGCCGGCCACCATGATGAGTTCACCCCAGTTGTTGGTGAGCGGGTTATAGAGCGCCAGGCCGGAACCCTGCACGCCGGGGAGACGATTGAGTTCCTCTTCAAGTTGGCGGTAGAGCGCGGCAAGCTGTGGCTGGGTATAGGTCGCGGGCGGATTGTTCATGTCCACTTCCACGCGGCTTTGCACCTGGTAGCCGAAGTCCTGATGTTCGAGCTTATTCAGGCTGCGCGCCAGCATGGTGGCGCCGGCGACCAGAACCACGGAAAGGGTGGCCTGCACAACGAGAAGGGCTTTACGGGCAAAGGAAGAACGATCCCGAGTACCGCGGCCCGTTCCGCGCAACGCTTCCGCGGGATCGGTGCGCGTGGCAAGCCACGCGGGCGCCGCCCCGAAAATGATGCCCGTCAGCAGCGCCAGCGCGAAAGCAAACCCCAATACGATGAGCGATGGGGCGACGCTGATAGGAAGAAAATGCGCGTTGTGGAAGGCCAGGGCCAGCAGCAGCCGCGCCGCGGCCATGGCCACCAGAAGCCCGAAAATACCGCCGCCGATGGCGAGAAGGACACTTTCGGTGAGCGCCTGCGTGACGATCATTCGGGGTGTGGCGCCCACAGCCAACCGGACCGCGGTTTGCCCGCGGCGTGCTACGCCGCGAGCCAGCAGCAGGTTGGCCACGTTGGCACAGGCGATCAGCAGCACCAACCCGCAGACGGAAAGCAGAATCTGCAAGCTGCGTCCGTACTCCTCTTTCATCACCCCTACGCCAGCTCCCGCAGGAACTACGCCGATCACTTGTTTGGGAAGGAGGCGGACGACGTCAGCCATCCAAGTGGCAGGATAGCCGGAATCGGTTTGCAACCATTGGCGAAGGATTCCGGTGAGGCGGGGAGCCATGCCATCAATAGAAGCGCCGGGGCGCAAACGGCCGATCATGCGGAGCCAGGCGGAGACAGGCTGATGAAGCAGACTGCCTTCAGCATTGATCATGGGTTCCAATTGGAGGGGGACCCAAATATCAGGAGGATCGCTTTCGAGCGTTTCGCCGTAAAAGCCTGGCGGAGCGATGCCGATAACTGTGAGAGGGTGGCCCTCGACCACGAAAGTCGACCCCACCACGCCCGGATCAGACGCGTAGAGGGTCTGCCAAACACGATGGCTGAGGACGGCGACCGGAGGGGAAGCTGGCGTGTCGTCATCGGCGGTGAAGACGCGGCCGCCGAAGGGGCGGACTCCGAGAGTCGAGAAAAATGTGCCGGAGACGTATTCCGAGTTGAGTGGCCGGGCAGAGGATTCGAGGCCTTGGCGGCGCGCGCTCAACCGGCCACGGCCGGCCTGGAAGGCGGTCACTTCCTCGAATTGCGGGGTTTCCGCCTTCAGCCGCTGGTACAAAGGGAAGGAAAACATGCCCCAGACGTCTTGCGGCCCCCCTTCCACGCAGCAATCGTCGCCTTCGCCGACGCGGTAAAGGCTGCCGGGGTCAGAAACCGGCAACGAGCGGAGCATGACGGCGTGGATCAAGGTAAATATGGCGGTGGTGCCGCCGATTCCCAAGGCCAGCGTCAGGATGGCCGCGGCGGTAAAAACGGGAGATAGCCGGAACTGACGCAAGGCGTACCGAAAATTGCCAGGCAGGTTTTGCATTCAGCACCCCTCCATCCCTTACGCAAGTCAGCCGGCGCAAGTTCCCCAATCCGGCAGACTTTTAAATGCTGGCCGCGGTCCGGCGGAATCTTGCCTGGCGTTGTTCTATTGACGATTCCAGGGGGCTGTTTGTCACGCGACGGTGAGGCTTGGAGAAACCGATGCGCCTAGTGCCTGGTAAGCACCTGCAAACTGAAAACGGTGCGGTTGTGCAGGGCGTGTAGCTTGCAAAGCGGGACGGGGCCATCTACGCTACTGACGCGGAGGAAACGAAGAGTCATTTCATGCCAAATTTTTCGCCGGAATTGATTGCCCTGTACTTTATCTGGTACGTCGCGTTTCTCTTCTCCACCACTTGCCATGAAGCGGCGCACGCGCTGGCCGCCAAGATCGGCGGGGATGATACGGCTTTCGCGGGCGGACAGGTTTCGCTCAATCCGGTTCCGCACATCCAGCGCGAACCCTGGGGCATGGTGGCAATTCCGATCCTGTCGTTGATCGCGACGGGCTCCCTTTTCGGGTGGGCCAGCGCGCCGTACAATCCCGATTGGGCGCGGCGGCATCCCCACCGGGCCGCGTGGATGGCGCTTGCGGGTCCGGCGACGAACTACTCGCTGATGCTGATCGCAGCCATCGCCATGCGGCTGGGCTGGTCCCAAGGCTGGCTGCATGACGATCCCCCGGACTTTGCCAGCAGCGTCCTCGGCGCGTTCTTCTCGCTCAACTTGCTTCTCGGCACGTTTAATCTGCTGCCGGTTCCTCCCCTGGACGGGAGCACGGCGATCATGCTGTTCATGGGAGAAACGCGGGCGCAGCGCTACCAGGACTGGCTTAGGGGAAATAGCTATGGCATGGTGGGGTTGCTGATAGGGATCTTTGGATTTCGCTACGTCTATGCCCCGATCAAGCAAATCGCCACGTACTACCTGCTGCAAAGTCATTTCTAGGAGAGGGTCGCTGGGAACGCGGTGGGGCAGGATTGCTGCTCCAATTTTGAACACGTGGCTCGCCGTTGTACCGTTCGCGCACGGTTTCGCGATTCTCGTTCTGCACTAAACATTTTTCTTTCAACGATTTGACGCAAGTTTACCTGGCAAGTCATGTGCAATTCCCTCATGCAGAGGTCGCGTCTGCCACTGAGTGTCCGAAATCCCATCACCAATAGTTATCCGGTCGAAGCATCCGGCTGGGGAAGCGATCAATCCTTTTTCGTTGAAAAGAGCGAGCTGGAGTGGAATGAAGAAACCGGCAAGTACCTGACGCTGACTCGTTCGCTCAGCCCGGGGGCCATGATTTTTCTGCGGCTGCTGATGCCTACTTCACGGGATCGTTCTCTCCCCGTGCCGTACCATGCTCAAGCTGTCGGGTTGACGGCGGAGGGACAGCGGCAATTCCGGCTTGAGCAAGTCCAACTAAACGGCGGTTCGAAAGATCAATCGAAATAGGTCGAAAGAGCAGGGCGGATGCAGGTCTGGTATGTCCGAAGGAGCGTAGGAGTCCGGGGGAGAAAGTGTGACTCGTTCCCGGCGAATTGCGGCGGTGGTGTGCCAGAGTGGGAAGAGGGGGACCAATTCTGGAACGAATCCGAGCGAGAGCGGCGATTTGAAAGACAATTTGAAACTGGCGCGGCATACGTTCGGGAATGGATGGGCGGCCAGAAGCGAAATCTATCCAGCAGCGAGCAATAAGCACAATGTTTCCAGTGGAATTGTAAGGTGGAAGCGATGGATGGGAAATTCTGGGAGAAGGCGGGGGAGGAGGGAGGGGAATGGCACAAAGGTTGCCAGAGATAGGGCATTGTGGGAATGGTTTCGTCAAAGACGGTGGAAATCGTCACGCCGAAGTCTTCATTGACGCCGTGCATTCTGGATGACGATCCGGCGCAACTGGAAATGCTGACGGCGTTGATTGCGGAGATGGGGTACGAGGCCATCTCGACGGGGGACCCGGAAGAGGCATTGCAACTGGTGAAGCGTGGCCAGTGCCGGCTGGTGCTGGCGGACGTGCACATGCCGGGGATGGATGGTTACGAGTTCCTGGACAAGGCGTCGCGGAGCGATCCCGGGGTGTACGTGATTCTGATGACCGGAGATTACACGCTGGATTCGGCGCTAGAAGCGATCCGACGGGGAGCGTCGGATTTCATGCCCAAGCCCATCGACCGCGTGCGGTTGAAGAAATCGCTGGACGACGTGGCGGCGCTGTACGACCAGCGGCGGCGCGTGAGGGCGCTCGAGGAACAATTGCTGAAGGACCTGGAATTCCACGGCATCGTGGGAAAAGGCCCGGCGATGCTGGAGGTATTCGATTTCGCGCGCAAGGTGGCCAAGCACTACACCAACGTGCTGCTGGCGGGACCGACGGGAACGGGAAAGGAGCTGGTGGCGAGAGCCATTCATCAGCTCAGCCCGGTGAGCCAGCAAAAACTGGCGGTGTGCAATTGTTCGGCAATGGTCGATACGCTGCTGGAGAGCCAGCTCTTTGGACACGTCCGCGGTTCGTTCACGGGAGCAACAGACACGCGGCCGGGACTGTTCGAGTATGCCAACGGGGGAACGGTGTTCCTGGACGAAGTGGGAGAGACGTCGCTGCCGATGCAGGCGAAGCTCCTGCGGGTGATCCAGAACCGGGAGATTCAGCGGGTGGGCTCGCCCGAAGTGCAGCACATCAACGTGCGGCTGATCGCGGCCACGAACCGAGATTTGCGCGCGGAGGTGCTGGCGGGGCATTTTCGCGAAGACCTGTTTTACCGCCTGAGTTCGATCCAGATCCGCATTCCCTCGCTGACGGAGCGGCTGGAGGACATTCCGCTGCTAGTACAATTTTTCCTGAAAAAATACAACAGCGCGTATGGAAAAAACATTTTTGGGCTGACGCGGCGGGCGCAGACGGTGCTGCTGCGGCACGCCTGGCCGGGAAACGTGCGGGAGCTGGAGAATGTTATCTCCAGCGCCAGCATAACGGCGTCGGGAGATTTCATCGACCTGGCGGATTTGCCGGAACAACTGCAACGCCGCAACGGACGCACCGCGGAAGGCCATGATTGGAAACCGCTGTCGCTCGACGAAGTGCGCAAGGCGCACATCCAGCGGGTGCTGGAGATGTGCCAGGGCAACCGGCTGAGGGCGGCGCAATTTCTGGGCATCGGGCGGACCAGCTTGTACCGCTACCTGAAGCGCGACGGCGTGGAGACGCGCAAAGAAAAATCGGGCGGGGCGGCGGCCTGAGACATGGCGATTGTGAATTACGGAACCAGTGGAATTCGTTGCGAGCTGGAAGCGCCGATTCGTTCGCGGATACGCGGTGTTTCAATCCGAAACCTTTTCCCGGCCTGAAGCAGGATGCGGACCGCCGGGAATTCTCAAACCATTGAAAATGCGTGGATTGTGGCGGCCATGCTTTGGCAATCGCCCTGCATTTAACAACCCGGCAGTAACAATACAGGTGCAAGGACGGGTCAGGCCCGGCAGACGCAGTTTCGGCCGAAGAGCGCCGACGCTGGAATTCCGGTTACGGTTGAGCGAAGAAAATTTAGAATTCGAGGAGATTGCGGCGGACTACGGGCAGCGCAGCGATGCGCGCGTGATTCGCCAAACGGTTCCCACCAAAAGTAGTTCCACAGTCTAACCGCAAGCAACCAGCCAGAACCCCCTGGAGCGCCGTGCAACCCGCCCCACACGGAACGCGGCGCTCATTCCTCCCGGAACAAACCAGCGAACAACCAAGGTAGAAATTTGGAGGCTGCACGGAAAATGGGGAGGGACATGATTGGAACCTTTCCCAGGAAAGACGGAGAAGCACGCGAGAGATAGCCTTATGGTATGGGTGGAGCGACCGTCGGCGATGGTGTTTCGATTTGAAATCTTCCTGCCCGGCAACACGTTATAAGGAATGGATAACACATTCAGCGGCTGGCTGGGGGGGAAGGGAGAAAACGGCGGGCAGAGCGCAAGGAAGGCAAATCTGGTATGCTCACAGTTACCCGTTCCTCCAACCAACCATGAAAAAGGAGAGAAGAAAAATGAGAACCAAGTCCCTGGCAGGGGTGTTGATGGCGGTGCTCTTGATGGCGGGAGCAGCGGCGGCATCAGCGCAAGAGGTGACGCCGGCGGAGAAAGACAAGGCGCTGCAGTACCTGGAAACGACAAAGAAGAATGTTCTGGAATCGACGAAGGGGCTCTCGGAAGCGCAGTGGAACTTCAAGGCGGCGCCGGACCGCTGGTCGGTGGCGCAGGTGGTGGAGCACATTGCGGCGGCGGAGGACCTTATCCGAGGAATGCTGGTGGAAAAGGTCATGGTGGCGCCAGCTGGGGATGCTGGGCGCGACGTGAAAAAGACGGATGAGGTGGTGCTGGCAATGGTTCCGGACCGCACGCACAAAGCGCAGGCTCCTGAGCCGCTGGTGCCGACAAACCGTTTCGGGTCGCCGGAAGGGTCGGTCAAGCATTTTGCAGAGAGCCGGACAAGCACCGAGGATTTTCTAAAAAGCGCGACGGGTCTGCGCGATCACGTCGCGGACAGCCCGCTGGGGAAGCTGGATGGATATGAGTTTGTGCTGTTCATCGCGGCGCACAGCGAACGGCACACCAAGCAGATCAATGAAGTGAAGGCGGATCCGAACTTTCCTAAGAAATAGGGGGAAAAGGATCTACACAGAGGGCCCAGAGTGCGCAGAGATCGCAGAGAAACCAGGGCCGCGGGGGGACACTTGGAATGTCCCTTCGCGGCGCGTTTCATTTGGGGCCGACTTCAGCGGCTGCCGGTTGTGAGCGAGGCACTGGTGGCGCTGGAGACAGGGACGGTGATGGTGTTGTCCATGCGGACGAGCATTCCGGTTTGAGCGTGAAGCTCGAGGTCCTTGCCCTTGCGCGCGACGACGTATACGGCGCTGCCAGCGAGGCCAAAGCCGAAACCGCGCGCGACGTGGCTGAAGACCGCGCCGACGAGCGTGCCGCCGCCGGTACCGATGGCTGCGCCGACGAGGTCGCCCTTGACGTCGTGCTTTTCCTGAACGACCTGGCCTTCGTCAATTTTCACATCTTTGCGGCGCTTGCCTTCGGACTGCCCGCGCGGCTGCTCGATGGTGATGATGCTCATCTGCACGGGGATGAGGCGGCTGTCGACTTCGATGGTGCGGAAGGTGAGGTTCATGTACGCCTGGCCGCGAAACATGGAAAAGTGGCGCGCTTTTTCCACCGTGCCGATGATGCCGTTGACGCGCGTGCCGGCGGGCAGCAGCAACTG